>Ga0209266_1000840_pt1 | contig 21995 bp, 19 predicted proteins | sample GraSoiAngelo_132_FD_185889 | JGI IMG/M metagenome (GOLD analysis project Ga0209266, IMG submission 185889) | Grasslands soil microbial communities from the Angelo Coastal Reserve, California, USA - 14_0929_02_40cm (SPAdes) (version 2) | ecosystem: Environmental > Terrestrial > Soil > Grasslands ...
GTGACGAGGGTCATCCAGGTGAACGCCGGGAGGCGCATCATCTTCATCCCGGGCGCGCGCATGTTGAGGATGGTGACGATAAAGTTGAACCCCGCGGCGAGCGACGAGATACCGAGGATCTGCAGGCCCAGCAGCCAGAAGTCGATGTTCGGTCCGGGCGAGTACTGCCGCTCGGTCAGGTTGGCGTACCCGAACCAGCCGCCGTCGGGAGCGACGTTCAGCATGCCGGCATGAAACAGCGGTCCCGCGAACCAGCTGGCGTTGAGCAGCAGCCCGCCGAACAGGAACACCCAATAGCTGAAGGCGTTGAGCCGCGGGAACGCCACGTCGCGCGCACCGATCTGGAGCGGCACCATGTAATTGAAGAAGCTCGCGCCCAGCGGCATGAGGGCGAGAAACACCATAGTCGTCCCGTGCATGGTGAACAGCTGGTTGTACGTCTCGGCGCTCACCACGTGGCTGTTCGGCTGCGCCAGCTGCACGCGGATGAACAGCGCTTCAATCCCGCCGATCAGGAAGAAGGCGAGGGCCGTCCAGAAGTACAGCAACCCGATCCGCTTGTGATCGGTGGTCGTGAGCCAGCTCTTGAGGCCCCCGCCCCGGGCGTGGCTCATTTCAAGCTCGCGAGGTAGGCGACGAGCGCCGCGATGTCGTCGTCTGTGAGCGGCGGCTTCATGCGCGTCATGAGCGAACCGGGCTTGAGCGCGGGCGCGTCGGCGATCCAGCTGGCCAGGTGCGCCGAGTCATTGGGGAAGAGCCCGCTCGCGATCGTCGTCCGGGCGCCGACGTGCGTGAGGTTCGGGCCGATGATGCCCGGCGAAACGCCCTGGATCGTATGACAGCCGAGACAGGCGCTGCGCGCGAAGAGGGCCTTGCCGCGCTCGGCGAGCGTCCCCGCAGCCGGCGCGGCCGGCCCTGCGAGCTGCACGGTGGCCCAGCGCCCGAACCCGGAGTCCGAGTCGACGACGACGCGGAGCCGCATGTTGGCGTGGGAGGCGCCGCAGAACTCGGCGCATTGACCCGCGTAAACACCCACCCGGTCGGCGCGAAACGCGATCCGGTTCACGTGGCCGGGGATGGCGTCCCGCTTGCCGCCCAACGGCGGCGCCCAGAACGCGTGGATCACGTCGGCCGAGGTGAGGGACAGCTGCACCGCCCTGCCGAGGGGGACGTGCAGCTCGTTGGCCGTGACGAGCCCGAGCTCCGGGTAGCGGAATTCCCACCACCACTGGTGGCCGATGACGTCCACCTTGAGCGCGTCGGCCGGCGCCTCGCCCGACGTCGCGAATATCGTACGCACCGTCGGCACCGCCACGAAGACGAGGATCGCCGCGGGAGCGAGGGTCCAGGCGATTTCCATCAGCGTGTGGCCGTGCGTCGGGTGGGGCGCAGGGCGCCCCTCACGGTGGCGGAACCGGATCAGCGTGACGACCAGCAGGGTCTCGACGACCAAGAACACGCCGGCCGCCCACCAGAAGATGCCGGTGAAGAGTTGGTCGACCGCCGCACCGAAATCCGACCGGGGCTCGAGTGTGGATTGCGGGAACGGGCCGCCGCAGCCTGCAACCCACAACGCAACGGTGAGCAGCCAGAGTCGGTATCGCGGCACGGCGTCGAGAGCCCTCGGTGTCGGTCACGAACAAACGCACCGGACTCTAGCACGGGCTCAGGCGGCCGTCAACGAACCAGCGACCTCGCGTTATCTTCCACGCGTCATGGCCGACATCCGCCACCGCCTGCAAGCCGCCCTTGGAGCCGCGTACCGCCTCGAACGGGAACTGGGCGGCGAGCTTCAGCCGTATGTCGACGAGGCGCGCGCGGGACTCACGCGGTTGGGGGGCGAGCCCCGGCGCTAACGCGTCGACACTTCCCGCGGCTCGGGCCGCCGCAGCTCGGCGGCCTTGGGGACGATGCTCGCCGCGCCGGCTCCCCGAAACGCCGCGTTCACCGCCCGGAGATCGCGCGTCAGCACCTCCTTGAGCGCCAGCAGCTGCCGCTCGATCTCGGGCGCGAACAGCCGGAACACGGCCTCCGTCTGGGCGGTCGGGGCCGCATCGCTCCCGCCTGCGATGAAGCCGAGCCCGCTGATGCGCTCCACCAGTTTCGGCGGGAAGTTCAGCGGGTCCTGGAACGACCGGTTGCGGACCTGGTACAGCTCGCCTTCGATCGCGCTCAGCCGGTCGCTCAGCCCCCGGGCGAGCGCGCCCAGACGCGCCGTGTCCGACGCGGGCGCGGCGCGCAGCCGGTCGTCGAGCTGGGCGCGCACGTTGCGGATCGTGATCACGGCGGTCGTGACCGCGTTGACGGTGTCGCGAAGTCGTTGCAGGAAGGCGAACTGCGCGCGCAGCGCGACCGGCGTCACCCTAGCGCGGGGATCGAGCTTGAGCGCGAACCGCTGCGTCGCGGTCCGGCCGCCGGCGCGGAGGCGCGCCTGATACACCCCCGGCAACGCCATCGGCCCGTCAGTCCCGACCCCCACCATGCCCCAGAACGCGACGGCGTCGGGGTAGCGCATGTTCCACGCGAACATGTTCAGGCCCGCCTTGTTCGCCACGCGCGGCGCAGCGGGGGGTCGGCGCGGCCACGGCCTGTCCTCGTCCTTGAGGGTGTCGGCGGCGAGGATGCTGTCGATCTTCACGCTGTCGGTGACGCCAGCCTGCTTGAGGCTGTCGGTCCGTTGATGCTTCACGCTGTCGCCACGGGCGCTGTCCGCCGCCGTGAGCGAATCCTGCCGGCTACTGAAGCTCCGGATCAGCCGGCCAGCCGCGTCGAGGATGTCGAGCCTCACGTCCTGGTTCTTGTTCTTGAGCCAGTAATAGATCATCGCGCCGCGCGGCGGGTTTTTCCCTACGGGGTGCGCGTCCGACCCACCGCCGCCGAAGCCGCCCCCCCAATCCACGCGGTACGAGTCGCGCGGCTTGAAGAGGTGCAGGCTCTCCCGCGGGACCGCGCGCGCCAGCTGCCGCAGCGGGGAGACGTCGTCCAGGATCCAGAAAGAGCGTCCGTGCGTCGCCGCGACGAGATCGCCCTCCTTGACCGCGAGGTCGTGCACCGGCACGATCGGGAGATTGAGCCGGAGCGACTGCCAGCTCGCGCCGTCGTCGAACGACACCCACACCCCGCGCTCGGTGCCCGCGTACAGCAGACCGCGGCGCGTCGGGTCTTCCCGCACCACGCGCACGAACTCGGTTGCGGGAATCCCCCTCACGATCTTGCTCCAGCTGTGCCCGTAATCGCTCGTCCGATAGATGAAGGGCGCCATGTCGTCGAGCTGGTAGCGGTTCGCCGCGAGGTAGGCCGTTCCGGGCGCGAAGTGCGACGCCTCGATGATCGACACCCGGGTGAACGGCGCGACGTCGCGCGGCGTCACGTCCGTCCAGGTCTTGCCCCCGTCGCGCGTGACGTGCACCAAGCCGTCGTCCGACCCGGCCCAGAGCACGCCTTTCCGTAACGGCGACTCCGCCAGCGCGAAGATCGTGGCGTAGTACTCGGCCGTGGTCTGGTCGCTCGTGATCGGCCCGCCCGAGACGCCGAGTGTCGCGGGATCGTGCCGCGTGAGGTCCGGCGAGATCGGAGTCCAGCTCTGACCTTCGTTCACGGACTTGAACAGCACGTTGCCGCCGATGTACAGCACGTGGGGGTCGTGCGGCGAGATCACCAGCGGCGCGGTCCACTGGAAGCGGTACTTCCCTTCTCCGGCCGGGTGCCCGTCGGGACTGTCGGGCCAGGGATCGATGGAATGCCACAGGCCGGTCTTGTGGTCCAACCGCGCCAGAAAGCCCGAGTTGTCGCCGCCGTAGCTGATGTCGGGGTCGTCAGGCCGGGCCTGGATGTGGCCCGACTCGCCCGCCACGTCGTACCACTGCGCGCGATCGATCCCGCCGGGCCAGCGGCTCGGCCCGCACACGCCGGAGTTGTCTTGCTGGGCGCCGCACACCCGATAGGGAAAGTGGTTGGTCGTCGTGACGTGGTAGAACTGAGCGGTGGCGTAGTCCTGGTCCGTCCAGGTCTTCCCGCCGTTGGTCGACACATTGGCGCCGCCGTCGTTCCCCTCGATCATGCGCTGCGGGTCGTTCGCCGCAATCCACATGTCGTGGTTGTCCCCGTGCGGGTCCGGCAGGTGGCGGAATGTCGCCCCCCCATCGGTCGATTTGTAGGCGAGCACGTTGAGGGCGTACACCGTGTTCGTGTCTTTGGGGTCCGCGAAGATGCGCGAGTAGTACCACGGCCGCTGCCGCAGTTTGCGCTCGCCGTTGACGTAGCGCCACGTAGCGCCGCCGTCGTCCGAGCGGTACACGCCGCCCGAGTCGGCCTCGATCAAGGCCCAGAGGCGCGCCGGCTTCGCGGGCGAGACGGCCAGCCCGATGTTGCCGAGCAGCCCCGCCGGTAGGCCGGGGTTGTGCGTGAGCTCGGTCCAGTTCTCGCCCCCGTCGGACGACTTGAGGATGCCGCCGCCGACGCCGCCCGACATCAGCTGCCACGGCTTGCGCTGCGCCTGCCAGAACGCCGCGTACAGCACCGCGGAGTTCGATGGGTCGAGCACGAGATCCGAGATTCCGGTCGAGTCGTTACGGAAGAGCACCTTGCGCCACGTCTTGCCGCCGTCGGTCGTCTTGTAGACGCCACGGTCCGCGTTGGGGCCGAAGGCGTGCCCTTGGGCGCCGACCCAGACGGTGTCGGGACTACCCGGATGCACACGGACCCGGGAGATCTGGTGAGTGTCCTCGAGCCCCACATGCGTCCACGTCCTTCCGCCGTCGGTGGTCTTCCAAACGCCGTCGCCGTGGGACACGTTGCCGCGGATGGGGTACTCGCCCGTGCCGACGTACACCACATCGGGGTTCGACTCGCTCACGCCGATCGCCCCGATCGTGCCGCCGAAGTACTTGTCCGTCACCGGCAGCCAGGTGTTGCCGCCGTCTGTCGTCTTGAAGACCCCGCCGCCCGTGGTCCCCATCCAATACTCGTTGGGCCGCGACGCCGAGCCGGCGACGGCCACCGAGCGGCCACCGCGGAAGATGCCGATCTCGCGCCACTTGAGGGCGGCGAATACCGTCGAGTCGTACGGGGCGGCTTGAGCCCGCGCGGGGCGGGCGGGCGAGAGGCTGGCGGCCAAGGCGACGAGCGCGGTGATGCGGGCGAGCACGGGAAGCCTCCGAGGTCGGGCGACGAAGGCACCCACGTAGCACACCAACCGCGCGCCCCGCAAGGGGGGCGGTTGCTACGGCTTCGGCAGCATCATTCCCGGCATTTCCTGCGGCTTCTCGGTGATGGAGGACTTCGCGTCCGTTCCCTTGCCCGTCAGCATCAGCTCGCCGTTTTTCCCACTCGCCTTCACGATGCCGAACGGAACGTCGCGCGCCAGCCACGCCTCGCCATCGGCGTCCTGCAGGTGCAGCGCGCGAGTCTCGCCTCCCGGGGTCTTCACGGTCTCCCACCCGACTACCTTGGCGTGGCCGCAGCGCCGGGCGATGTCGAGCACGGGCGTATTCTGACCGGTTTGCTGGCCCATCATGGCCGCCATCTGCTCGGGCATTCGCATCGCGGGTTGGCCTTGCGTCTTCACGATCATGCCCCGGATCCCCGAGACGTCCGCGTCGAAGCCGGGGACGAGAATCTGGACGACCCCGCTCTGGCCGGTCCCGGCGCCGCTGATCTCGAACCAGTAGAGGGTGGTGTCGCCACGCCGCTCGGAGCCGACGATCGCGAACCGTACCTTCCCGCCTCCCTTGCTGCCGGTCGCGTCGTAGGAGGCCCACTGGCCAACGGTCACATGACCGATCGACTTGCAGACCTCGGCCGCCTCCTGCGCAGCGAGTGGGGCGACGAGCGACGCGAGCAAGGTGGCGGCGCCGAGCGCGCGGCACGGGGTGGGCATGGACGGGCTCCGGGGAAGGGGAGTGAAATAATACCCCGCCGTCGTGCAATGTTTACAGGCAGGCCGAGTGAAACTACGCCGCGATATGCGGGGGATGATTGAGTGACAGCCAGTACGTCGCGACATCGACCACGGCGCGCGCGAACCCGCCGGCGTCTACCGGCTTCACGACGTAGCTGTTGACGCCGAGCTGGTAGCTGTCCACCACGTCGCGTTCCTCCCGGGAGGAGGTGAACGCCACCACGGGAATGAGCTTGGTGCGGTGGTCGCTCTTCAAGCGCTGCAGCACCTCGAGGCCGCCGATCTTGGGAAGCTTCAGGTCCAGCAAGACGAGTTTCGGGCGCGCCGCGAGCTGCTCGCTCCCAGCACCCGACTCGGGGAAGACCAGGTCGAGCGCTTCCGCGCCGTCCCGTGCGAGGACGATGCGATGACCGAGGGGGATGTCGTGCTGCTTCAGAGCGCGGAACGCCAGATCGGCGTCGTCGAGACTGTCCTCAACGAGCAGCACGTCGATCTCTCGCGTGAGCGCGGTGACACCCATGATCAAAGTGTTGTCGGGTAGCCCGTGGGTTGCAAGTGTGGCGTGCGCGACGCAGTTTCCCGCCCATGCGGAGAGCCGCGCGAGCCCGCCTCATCGCCGCCGCCTTCGATCACGGCCAGATCCCCACGATCGCCTGCTTCAACAAGGCCAGCACGAGCCTGGGCGTGGACTTCGACCGCCTGATCGCGGCACTGCAGACGTTCCTGGACGACTACTTCGTCCCCGTCTGGGGCACGCCCGCGAAGCTCGTGAAGGTGACGACCTTCCGCAAAGGAGCCTGGGCGATGGCGTTCCTGGACGACGCCGACGTCGCCAATGCGCTCGGTTATCACGACCTCACGCCCGACGGCCTGCCGCTCTCGAAGGTGTTCGTGAAGAGCACCCGCGCGGTGGGTCAGAAAGTGAGCGTCACGGCGTGTCACGAGCTCGCCGAGATGCTGGTCGATCCCGCGATCAACCTGTGCGCCACGGGCCCCGGCAGCGTGTTTTACGCGTACGAAACCGCCGACGCGGTCGAGGAGGTGGAATTCACGATCCGCGGGATTCCCATGAGCGACTTCGTCTACCCGGCGTGGTTCGAAGGATTTCGCAAGCCCAACTCGGCGCAGTTCGATTACGCCAGGAAGGTGAAGCGACCGTTCCAGATCCTGCCGGGGGGCTACATGAGCGTCTTCAAGAACGGACGGTGGACGCAAGTGTTCGGGTCGGCCACGAAGGCGCGCCGGTTCCGCCGGGAAGACCGGCGGGGGCACCGCAGCACGTATCGGGGGAAGATGCCGCGGATGCGGCCATCGAGACCGGCCCGCTAGGGCAGCGGCGTAGCGCTCCCCGTACTCTTCTCGCACGCCGGCGCGCCTTCGCGCGTCGCGGGCGCGACCGACGTGGACCCGACGAAGACCGCGCACTGCTGCGTTGTGTTGGGGCTCGTAATCGACGCGGTCCAGCCATCGGTCGTCAGCGCGATGGTTGGCGTCCGATTGCCTGGCGACACGTGGTATGCGGTACTCAGGTCGATCGTGTACTTCTGGTTTTCCGCGAGGTAGTTCTCTTCCATTGTTACGAGATTGCGCAGGTCGGACTTCATCGCGGCGAGTTGGGCCCGCTCCTTGGTGTTGGTCAGCCGGGGAATCGCGATGGTGGCGAGGAGGCCAATCAGCGCCATCACGATGAGCAGCTCGATGAGGGTGAATCCGTTGCGTTTCATGCCACCGGCCTCCCCGCCGCGCGTAGGGCGGCGGCCTTGGTCTATCATCTTGCCTGATACGCTCCCCGACTGCAAGCGGCGTACCAGGATGAAGCGGCGGGCCCGTTTACGGCCCCCTTTCCGTTCCGGAGAGGGAACGACGGGCGAGCTCACTTGCCCGAGACCGCGGCATAGACGAGGCGCTGAAACCTGGCGTCGAGCGACCACATCTCCGTCACCGGTAGGTACTGCGTCCACACCATCGCGATGAGATCGGTCCTGGGATCGATCCAGAAGAAGGTCGTTCCGTACCCCGCCCAGCGGAACGTCCCCGGCGACCCCGCCACGTCGGTGCCCGAATCCACGCGTACGGCGCCGCCGTAGCCGAACCCCGAGCGTCCGGGCGGCCAGTCGGGAGCGATGGTGATCGGCGTCAGGCCGGCGGGCAGGTGATTCCGCATCATGAGCGCCACCGTCTCGCGCTTCAGGACGCGGTGCCCCTCCAGCTCGCCGCCGTTCAGAAGCATCTGCGCGAACCGCAGGTAGTCTCCCACCGTCGACAACAGCCCACCACCGCCGGACAAGAGCCGGCCGTCCGGGGTATACTCGGTCCAGAGCAACGGCGCCATCGCGTGCAGCTTGCCATCGGGGCCTCGCGAGTACGCCGGCATGATGTGCCCGTCCATGGCGGGCGTCGCGTGGAAGGCGGTCATGCGCATGCCGAGGGGCCGAAAGAACGCTCTGTCCAGGTAGCGATCGAGCGTCGTGCCCGACACGACTTCGACGACGCGACCGAGGACGTCGATGGCGTAGCTGTAATTCCACCTGGAGCCGGGTGAGAACACGAGCGGCAGGCGGGCCAGGGTGTCGGCGAGCTCGGCGTTGGTCCAGCGCGGGTTGTAGAGGTTCGCGCGCCGATAGATCGTGTCCACCGGCGTCTCTGCGAATGCGCCGTAGGTGAGGCCGGCTGTATGGGTGAGCAAGTCCGCTATCGTCACCGGCCGCTCGGGCGCGCGCAGATCTGGGCTCGCGGCGCTGCCGCCGGCGTACACTTTGACGCCGGCGAAGGCGGGGATGTACGTGGAGACCGGGTCGTCGAGACGGAGCTTGCCTTGCTCGTACAGCTGCATGACGGCCGCGCTGGTGATCGGCTTGGTCATGGAGAAGATGCGGAACACGGCGTCGGGGCTCATGGCGCGGTGCTGTGCCGCGTCCATCGGCCCGACGGCGGTGACGTACGCGAGCTTGCCGTGCCGCGCGACGACGGCCAGCAGGCCGGGTAGCCGGCCGGAGTCCACGTAGCTCTGGAGCGCGGCCGCGATCCGCTCGAGGGCGGCGCCCGAGAGGCCCACGTCGGCCGGGCGGGCGCGCGGGAGGCCCTGGGCGGGGGCGGCTCGGGCAAGAAGGCAGGCCGCCAGGCATGTGAGGAGAGCGCGTGTGGCGGGACGAGGGGTCGCCGGGTTCGGGAAGCGCATGCGGGCGTTGAGCCTCGGATGAGAGGGCGGGGCTTAAGGTGCCTGCGGGGGCGACGAGCGCAAGCCGGTCCTCACCCGCCGCGCGCGCGTTTGCGTTCCGGTTTGCGGTGGCGTCACGCAGGAGCGTGACGCCTTTTGCTCGACGTCCTGGTGCGACGTATTATGCTTGGACGTATTTGGTATTGCAGCGACCGTGGCGGAACTGGTAGACGCGCAGGACTTAGGATCCTGTGGGGCAACCCGTGGGGGTTCGAGTCCCTCCGGTCGCATCCCAAGAGCATTCGCATGGCGACTCTCAACGCGCGGCACCCCTTCGGCGCCTGCCTGCTGGGCGCAACGCTCGTGGCCTGCCACGCCCGCGTGAGCGAGGACGAGTTCCGCGCGACCCGCGTGCCGGTCGCCCGCCTCGACTCCGTGCTCCGGGCGGCCGACAGCGTGCGCCTCCCGCTCGCCGACGCCCGCCTGCTGCTGGAAGTGGCCCCGGACATCGGCCTGGCCTCGATGCCGCCGCACGACACGATGACCATCGCGGAGATCCTGTCCTGGGCCAGGGCCGAGCACGCGCGCAAACAGCGTGCGGCCGCGGAGACGACCGCCGCAGCCGCCGCGCGCCGCCGGGAGATCCAGCAGCAGCTCGACTCCCTGGTCGCCGTCATGGTGGTCGACAAGAGCTTCCTGCCGAAGAACCCGGACCTGGAGCGCTACCAGGACTTCATCTCCCTGACGTTCGCGTACAAGAACCAGGGGACGAAGAGCATCCAGGCGTTCCAGGGTGACGTGAGTTTCCTCGATGCGACGGGCGACACCATCTACAGCGCGCATCTCAAGGTGGACGGCCCCATCGCCCCGGGCAAGACCCGCCGGGAGCCGGGACGGATCATCCGGTACGACCCGTTCCGCCCCGGACACCAGCGCCTGCGCAGCACGCCGCTCGGCAAACTGAAGGTGGTGTGGCAGCCGAGCGATGCGGTCTTCGCCGACGGCAGCCGGCTCACTCTTGCAGGCTCAGAACCCTAGCCATCAGCGAGGCTCGTCATGCGCTCCGCGCTGCCGTTCGCCGCCCTCGTGCTGTACACCCTCACCCGCGCCGGAGCCGCCGCCGCGCAGGAGACGCCCACCGAGCGCACCGCCGCCGCCGACGTGATTCGCCGTGTGAACGACCTGGAGCGCTCGCTCGCCTTGCCCCAGCTCGTCGCGCGGCTCACGGGTAAGGATCCCCGCCGCGACGCCGTCGTCGCGCGCGCCCGTGAGCTGATGGAGCGGGAGCTGCTCGCGGTGGCCGACGACATCACGCGGCATCCGGAGGTGGGCCACAAGGAAGAGCGCTCGGTGAAGATCCTCACCGAGTATCTCAAGGCCCACGACTTCGCCGTCGAGATGGGCGTGGCCGGCCTGGCGACCGCCTTCGTGGCCCGGTACAAGAACGGCACACCGGGCCCCAACCTGGGCGTCATCCTCGAGTACGACGCGCTGCGCGGCACCAGCCGCGACTTCCACGGCGACCAGCACAGCGCGCAGGGACCGGTCGGGATGGCCGCCGCCATCGCCGTCGCGGAATTCCTCACGCGATCCAAGACGCCCGGCACGGTGACGGTGTACGGCACCCCCGCTGAGGAGCTGGCCTCGCCGGCGGCGAAGACCGTCATGTACACGGCCGGCGTTTTCAAGGGCGCCGACGTGATGGTGCGCTCGCACTCCTCCACCGCGACGCAAACACCCGCGCCGGGCTTCGGCAGCTGCTGCATGAACATCGACGTGGTGCATTACACGTTCTCGGGCGCCCCGGCGCACCAGCTCCAGGCGTGGGACGGGCGCGATGCGCTGATGGGCGTGATCGAGCTGTTCAACCATATCGACGGCCTGCGCAAGACGCTGCGGCCGGAGACCAAGATTCAGGGGATCATCACGGAAGGCGGCAGGGCCCCGAACGTCGTCCCCGATCGCGCCGCCGCGGAGTTCTGGATCCGTTACCCGGACCCGATCTATCTCGCGCAGGTACTCGATCGCGTGAACGATGCGGCCCGCGGGGCGGCCCTCGCCACCGGAACCAAGGTCCACATCGACGTCGACTCGTCGTCTCGCAACGGCATCTCGGTCGCGGCACTCAACGACGTCGCGTTTGCCTATCTGAAACAGCTCGGTGCCACCAAGGTCGAGCCGGAGCCCGGGCGGCCCCTGCCCTACGAAGAGACGGGGACGGTCGCGACGCAGATTCCCGGCGTCGGCGTCACCGTCCATTCGTCGAATGGCGGCTACCACACGTTCGAGATGGAAGCGGATGCGCTCGGCGAGGTGGGCCATCACGGATTCCTGCTCGACGCCCAGGCCATGGCCGCGCTGCTCTACCACTACGCGAGCGACGCCCCGTACCGCGCCGTCGTGCGGCGGGAATTCGAGGGGTTGCAGGGGCTGTACGCCGACTATCTCGCCGCGCTCCGCGGCGCATACCCCCTCCCCAAGGTGCTGGACCCGACCGGCAACTGAATGACCGCCTCGTGGCACACGCTGCTCGACGTGGCCATCCGCACGTCTGTCATCTACCTCGCCCTGCTCGTCGGCCTGCGGGTCACGGGCAAGCGGCAGCTCGGGCAGATGTCCACGTTCGACTTTGTGCTGCTCCTCATCATCGCGAACGCGGTCCAGAACGCCATGGTGGGGCCGGACACGAGCCTCGCCGGCGGCCTGGTCGCGGCCGCGGTGCTGCTCGCGTGGCATCAGGGGATCGATCGCCTGCGCCGCTCGAGTCGCCACCTCGGCCGCCTGCTCGGCGGCAGCGCGGATCTGCTCGTGTACCACGGCCGAGTGCTGCACCAGCACCTCGCGCGGGAGAACCTCACAGTCGACGAGCTGCGCCAGGCGTTGCGCGAGCACGGGGTCGCCTCGCTCGACGTCGTCCACATGGCGGTGCTCGAGCCGGACGGGGCGATCAGCGTGATCCGGAGCGACGAGATCGAGCCGGGCAGACCGCATCACCGCATCAAGGCAGTGCGCAGGACGCAGTAAGGAGCGGGGCGCCCCGCGTACCCTCCCCCCTATTAGATTTGTGTTGACATGCCCGTCATCCTGATCAAGAAGACCGCCGAAGAGCCGGGGGCCGCCTCGCTCGCGGTGACCGTGCCCGTGGAGCAGGTGCAGCAGGCCGAAGACCGCGCCACCAGCGCCTACCAGCGCCGCGCCCGGCTGCCGGGCTTCCGGAAGGGCAAGGCCCCGGCGGCGATCGTAAAGAAGCACTTCGCCGATGACATCCGGCAGGAGGCGCTGCAGGAACTGATCCGCGAGAGCTGGAAGGTCGCGGTCGAGCAGGAGTCCCTGAAGCCGATCGCCGACCCCCACGTCCACAATCTCAAGTGGGACGTCGGCACGCCGGTCACGTTCGAGTTTCACGTCGAGGTAAAGCCCGATATCCAGCTGGGCCGGCTGGGCAACTTCCAGTTGAAACGCACCGTGCGCCGCGTGACCGACGAGCAGGTCGCCGCCCAGCTGAATGAGGTGCGGGAGCAGAAAGCGCCGTGGACGCCCGTCGCGGGTGAGAAGCCGAAACTCAAGGACCTGGTGCACGTCACCATCGCGGCGCGCGAGGGTGCGCAGCTGAAGGACCCGCAGCCCTACCAGCTGGTGCTGGGCGAGGGCCGGGCGATTCCGGAGGTCGAGCAGCAGATCCTGGGGATGCTCCCTGGGGAGACGGTCGACGCGATCGTGCGATTCCCCGACGACTTCCCCGAAGAGGCGAAGCGCGGCCAGACGCGCGAGATCCGGCTCACGCTGCACGAAGTGAAGCGCCAGCACCTCCCCGAGCTGGACGACGCCTTCGCGCGCGAGGTCGGGGACTTCGATTCGCTCGACGCGCTGAAGCACGCGATCCGCGAGGATCTCGAGCGGGACGCCGAGCGCGAGGCGGACGCCAAGGTGCGGGCCGACCTGATCGAGCAGATCGTGGCGGCGAACCGCGTGGTCGCTCCCAAGCCCCTGGTGGAGCGCGCGTTGTGGGTGTTCGCCCAGGCGTACGGGATCCCGGAAGACCGCATGAGCCAGTTCGCCGCGGAGTTCCGCCCAGTGGCCGAGGCGCAGGTGCGCCGCGACCTGGTGCTCGATTACGTTGTGGAGCAGCAGGGGCTGCAGGCGACCGAGGCGGAGCTCGACCGCCGGATCCAGGAGCTGGCCGAGCGGCGCGGCATGCCGGCGGAGCAGCTGTACGCGTCGCTCGAGAAGGCGAAGCGGCTCCGTGACGTCGAGCGGAGCATCACCGAGGAGAAGGTGTTCGCATTTCTCCTGTCGCAATCCACCGTGGAGCATGTGTGAAGACGACGAGCCAGATTTATCCGCCCTACATCATCGAGCGGTCGAGCCGCGGCGAGCGGACCTACGACATCTTCAGCCGCCTGCTCATGGACCGCATCGTGTTCCTGGGCACGCAGATCAACGACGAGGTTTCCAACATCATCATCGCCCAGCTCCTGTTCCTGGACGCGGACAACCCGGAGCGCGACATCTACCTCTACGTCAACTCCCCGGGCGGGCTGGTGTCGAGCGGCATGGCGATCTACGACACGATGCAATTCCTGCGGGCCCCCGTGAACACGATCTGCATGGGCATGGCGGCGTCGATGGGCTCGTTCCTGCTGGCCGCCGGCCGCAAGGGGAAGCGCTCCGCGCTGCCGCACGCCCGCATCATGATGCACCAGCCCTCGGGCGGCACGCAGGGCACCGCGGCGGACATCGAGATCCAGGCCCGCGAGATCCTCTACCTGCGCGGCAAGCTCAACGAGCTGTACGGCAAGCACACGGGCAAGACCGCCGAGCAGATCGAAAAGGACATGGACCGGGACCGCTTCATGTCCGCCGACGAGGCCAAGGATTACGGGCTAATCGACCACGTCATCGCCAACTTGCAGGACATGGGCGACGGCAAGAAGAAATGACGGCTTGCGCGCCCGGCCCCACCTTCCCATACTAGGGACCCATGTCGCACGACAAGCACCTCCGCTGCTCCTTCTGCGGCAAGTCGAAGGACTCGGTCCGGAAGTTCATCTCGGGACCGTCGGTCTACATTTGCAATGAGTGCATCGCCCTGTGTAACGAGATCCTGGCAGAGGACGAGGAGCGGGAAGTCTCCGAAGCGATCACCCAGGTCCCCACCCCGGCCGAGATCAAGGAGGTGCTGGACCAGTACGTGATCGGCCAGGAGAAGGCCAAGAAGACGCTCGCCGTCGCCGTCTACAACCACTACAAGCGCATCAACTCGCACGGCGCCCGCGACAACGAGGTCGAGCTCGACAAGAGCAACATCCTGCTGATCGGTCCGACCGGCGTGGGCAAGACGCTGCTGGCCCAGACGCTGGCGCGCATCCTCGACGTCCCCTTCACGATCGCCGACGCGACCACGCTCACCGAAGCAGGCTACGTCGGCGAAGACGTGGAGAACATCCTGGTGCGGCTGCTGCAGGCCGCCGATTTCAACGTCACCGAGGCCGAGCGCGGGATCGTCTACATCGACGAGATCGACAAGATCGCCCGCAAGTCCGAGAACCCGAGCATCACTCGCGACGTCTCCGGCGAAGGCGTGCAGCAGGCGCTGCTGAAGATTCTCGAAGGCACGGTCGCGAGCGTGCCCCCCCAGGGCGGTCGCAAGCACCCGCAGCAGGAGTACATCCAGGTCAACACGAAGGACATTCTGTTCGTGTGCGGCGGCGCATTCGACGGCCTGGAGAAGATCATCGAGTCGCGCACCGGCCGGCGGCAGATCGGGTTCAGCAAGGAAGAGATCGCCCGCGGCACGCCCGAGAAGGTGATCAAGAACCCCTTCCTGGACGTGGAGCCCGACGACCTGCTGCGCTACGGGCTCATCCCCGAGCTGGTGGGCCGGCTGCCCGTGGCCGTGCCGCTGGACGCGCTCGATGAAGACGCCTTGACGCGTATCCTGATCGAGCCCAAGAACGCGCTCTCCAAGCAGTACCAGAAGCTGTTCGAGCTCGAGGACGTGCGGCTCACCATCGAGAAAGACGCCCTGAAGGCCATCGCCCAGAAGGCGATCAAGCGGGGCACGGGCGCCCGCGGTCTGCGCGCCATTCTCGAGGAGATGATGACCGACATCATGTTCGAGCTTCCCAGCCGGGACGACGTGCGCGAGGTGGCCATCACTGCCGAATGCGTGACCGAGGGCCGGGCCCCGCTGCTCGTGACCGAGCGCGTCCGCCAGAAGAAAGAAGCCTGACCCGGGGCGCAGCATGCTGCGCCCCTACTTCGTCGGCTGGTTTCCGTCGGCCGACATCCCGCTCGACCCGCCGCTTCCCGAAATCGCCCTGCTCGGCCGCTCCAACGTCGGCAAGTCGAGCCTCCTGAACGCCCTGGCCGGCCAGCGGCTCGCCAAGGTCTCCGGCACGCCCGGCAAGACCCGGGCGCTCACCGTCTATCACATGGGCGCCTACTACTTCCTCGACCTGCCGGGGTACGGATACGCCAAGGCGGGGCAAGCGCAGCGCCGCGAGTTCGGCACGCTCATCGCCCGGACGCTCGATCGCGTGCGCCTCGCCGGGGTCCTCTGGCTGCTCGACGTCCGGCGCGACCCGAGCCCCGATGACCGTGTCATCCAGGACCTGTTCGCCGCGAAGGGGACCCGCGTCCTTGCCGCGGTCACGAAAGGCGACAAGCTTCCCCGAGGGCCGCGGGCGGGGCGCGAGCGGGAATTGCGCGAGACGCTGCGGCTCGACTCGGATCAGCTGATCATGACGAGCGCGCGCGCGCGAGAAGGGATTCCGGAGCTGAAAGAGGCAATCGGGGCGCTGGTGGGAGAGGCGTTGGAATGATGGAAGGTTGGCAGGTGAGACGGTGTGCCTGGACTCGCGCCGCGATGCTCGGCGCCGCGCTCCTTTACCTTCCAACCTTGCAACGTTCCGCCTCCGCCCAGGACAGCCTCCCCGTCGGCTACGGCACCCTCAAGCGCGACGACATCGTGGTCCGGTTCGCCACCGATCAGCTCGAGATCCAGGTCCTGCCGCTCGCCGAGCAGGTGATCCGGTTGCTCGCCCCGGATACCTACCGGTCGCTCGCGCAGCTGCTCAAGACCAAAGGGCGCGCCGTCGCGGACGCGGCGCAGCGCGCCGGCGTCGACCGCCCGACCCTCGTCATGGTGACGTTCTTCGGCCTGCTTCCCCAGGCGCGCTTCAGCCCCGAGGACGTGAACGTCACGAGCCGCGGGCGGTTGTTCCGCCCGGTCGGGATCGTGCCGCTGTCGCCGCGCTGGAGCTCGTACCAGCTGGACGCACACGAGCAGGCGGTCGCGATCTATCTCTTCGAAGAGGGCATCAGCTTTCACGAGGGCATGACGGTCAGCTACCAGGGGCTCTCCAACGACTCGTGGACGGGCGTGCTGCCCACGCTCGACCGCGAGCGGGCACGCGTGATGGCGCGGGCGAGCCTCCAGCCGAGGCCGTAGGGGGCAGCCACGCGCTACCTCGCGCTTGCCGCGCTGCTGGTCGCCGCCGCGCTCGGCTGGCGGTCGCTCCGCCTCACACGGCGGCTCGAGCGCAGCGAGCGGGACCGCCGGCGGGCGGCGGACGAGCTCAATCGACGTCTGTCGGAGCTGTTTTCCCTCCAGGAGCTCTCCTACATCCTCTCCGGCTCGCTCCAGCTCGATCGCATCGTAGAGCAGGTGGTCCGGTACGCCATGCGGTTCCTCGAAGCGAAAGGCGCCCTGGTGGCGTTGGCGGCGGACGGCGAGGCACCAGCCGACGCCGAGCGCCGCCCGCTCACGGTCGCGGCCGCGGAGGGCACGCTCGGCCACCTGCGGGGCGAGACCATCGGCGCCGACGACCCGGGGTTGATCGCGCGCTCGCTCAACGGCGAGCGCGTCGAGCTGGTGGACCGCGCGGCCGGCGAGCCGACCCCGCTCGTGGCCGGCCTGGAAGTCGCGTCCGCTGCGGCCGTGCCGCTGCGGGCGCACGGCGTGCTCGTCGGCACGCTGGTGATCGCCGAGCCGCGGGACGGCGTGTTCGCCCCGGAGGACGTCCGGCTCCTGTCCACGGTCGCCACGCACGCCGCGATCGTCATCGCGAACGCGCGCTTCTTCGAGATGGTCCACCACGCCAAGGAGCAGTGGGAGACGGCGTTCGACGCGCTGAGCGAGGGCATCGCCGTCGTGGACGTGCAGGGCTCGATCCGCCGAGCCAACCGCTCGCTCGCGGCGATGCTCGGCAGCGCGATTCCCTCGGTAATCGGTCGCGATCTCGGTACGGCCTTGCTGGGGGAGTCGCCGGCGCTGGTCGAGCTGCTCGCTGCGGCCCGGCGGGGCGACCGGGCTCAGCCGCTCGTGCTGCGTTCGGCACCGCTGGGCCGGACGTTGCGCGTGAACGCAGCCCGCATCCCGAGCCCCGAGCAGGAGGCGAGCGTGGTCGTGCTGGTGGAGGACGTCACCGACCAGCAGCGTATGGAGTCGCAGCTCATCCAGAGCGAGAAGCTCGCCGCGGTGGGGCAGCTCGTGTCGGGCGTCGCCCACGAGCTCAACAATCCGCTCACCTCGATCGCGGGGCTGTCGGAGTTCCTGCTCGAGCAGAAGGAGCTTGGGAGCAAGGACCGCGGCCACCTGCGCGTGATCCACGAGCAGGCGGAGCGCGCCGGGCGCATCGTGCGCAACCTCCTCACGTTCGCGCGCAAGGGACCGGCGGAACAGGGACGCGTGAATCTGAACGACGTGATCCAGCGCACCCTGCTGTTGATGGCCCACGATCTGAAGCTCAAAGACATCACCGTCGAGAAAGTGCTGCCGACCATTCCCGAGATCTTGGGCGACCGTCACGCACTCCAGCAGGCCGTGCTCAACCTGTTGAACAACGCGGCGCAGGCTGTGGCCGAGAACACGCCCGGCCGGCGGCGCCTCATCTGCGTGAACACGTGGTTCGATCAGCGGGTGCGGATGCGTGTCTCCGACTCAGGGCCGGGCATCCCCGACGCCGTGGTGCCGCAGTTGTTCACGCCTTTCTTTACGACCAAGGAGCCCGGGCAGGGCACCGGCCTCGGCCTGTCCATCACCTATTCGATCGTGGAGGCGCACGGCGGGCGTATCAACCTGGAGCGGCCGCCGGACGGCGGCGCCGCATTCCTGGTGGACCTCCCCCCCGCCCCCCCCCCCCCCCCCCCCCCTTCCCCCGCCTCAGCCGTCGAGGACGCCGCCGGGCGCAAGGCGCTCGAGCCCTCCGCCCCCGTCGTGAAGCGCACGATCTTGCTGGTAGACGACGATCCGGCGGTGCGACGGATGGTGAAGGCGCTGTTCGGACGCGAAGGACACACGGTGGAGGTGGCGCGTACCCCGCAGCACGCGCTCGATCTGGTGCGCACGCGCAGCTACGATCTCATCCTCGCCGATGCGCGGGCGACGGCGCGGGACCACCTGTTCGTGGAGCACCTCATCGCCGCGCACCCCGGCCTGAAAGAGCGCATCCTCGTGGCGACGGGGGACGTACGGGCGTCGACCGACGAAGCGCTGGCGCACCTGGGCTTACGCTACGTCCGCAAGCCTTTCAACCTGCGCGATTTGCGGGACGAAGCCGCGCGCGTGTGGGCGGCGGTTATCGGAACCAGCGAGTAGTTGCGGGTACCGCGGCGACGCCCGCGGCGCTGGCGCAACGTATGCATAAGGCCGCTCCTGCATCGGCCCGATGGGCCGATTCCCCCTTCAGGAACCGGTCATGCGACGCGTCAACCTCGCCGGCTTCACGCTCCTCGCTCTAGGGCTGGCAACAGGGCTGGTGGTGGTGTCGTGTCAGGACCAACGATCGGTCACAGAGGCTCCGCGTGCGCTCCGCGCCGACGCCACTGCCGGGCCATCGACCGCCGTGATCAGCCCCAGCGGCGACACGTTTCTGAGGGGTGCGGTAAACGATGCCGGGGACCCCACGCTCAATCTCTATACCTGGCCTGATCACCAGATCGCCAATGCCATCGTGATGAAGTTTGATCTCGCGAGCATCCCCGCGGGATCGACCATCTCGAGTGCGACGCTGAATCTCAATCTGGTCGAGAGCGATGGCACCACGGATCCGACCTACACGGTCACCGCGCACCAGATCGTCAACCACAATCCGGATCTGGCCAAAGCAACCGGCGAGACGTATGACGGGGTCAATGCCTGGACGGCGAGCACGTGTTGCTACAACAACATTCCCCTGGCGCAGTCCGACATCAGTGCGCCGGTGGATACGAAGGCCATCGACAAGACGCCGGGATTCAAGCAGTGGGACGTCACGTCCATCGTGCAGGGATGGGTCACCAACCCCTCCACAAATTTCGGCCTGCTGATCAACTCCGATCCGTCAAAGTTGCGCGACCGGTACCGCTCCTTCAGTAGCAGTGAGGATCCGGTCGCGAGCCACCGGCCGTATCTGACGGTCGTTGCGGGTCCACCGGGAACGGCACCGCCGCCACCACCACCACCATCGCCACCGCCGGAGGCGCGGCTCGGACAATGGTCGTCGGTGATCCCGGCGCCGATCGTGCAGCTCCATGTTCACCTGCTGCGCGACGGGAGGGTGCTGAGCTGGGGACGCAACGGCGACCCGCAAGTGTGGGATCCGAGCACGGGAACCTTTACGGCCGTACCGAGTCCCTCGTGGCTGTTCTGCGCCGGCCACGATTTCCTCCCCGACGGGCGACTCCTCGTCGCCGGTGGGCACATTACGGACGGGCTTGGCCTACCGAACACGAACCTGTTCGATCCCAGCACGGGTTCGTGGCAGACGGGGCCCCCGATGGCATACGGGCGATGGTATCCAACCAACACCACGCTGCCCAACGGCGACGTGCTCACCGTCGCCGGCACCGACCAGAACGGCGCGGTCGTCACGATCCCGGAGATCTGGAACGGGACGAGTTGGCGCCAGCTCACGACGGCGAGCCTGTCGCTCGAGTATTATCCGCGGGACTTCGTGGCGCCGGACGGGCGCGTGTTCGACGCCGGTGAAGAGCAGCCGTCGCGCTGGCTCGACGTGACGGGCACGGGCCGTTGGACCGATGGGCCGAGTCGCAACGAACCCGGGTGGCGCAGCTACGGGTCGGCCGTCATGTACGAGCCCGGGAAGATCCTGTACGCGGGCGGTGGGGAAGACCCGCCGACGAACACCGCCGAGGTCATCGATCTGAATGACGCGAGTCCGGCATGGAGGTACACCGGCTCGATGGCGTACGCTCGTCGACACATGAACGCGACGATCTTGCCCACGGGCGACGTGTTGGTCACCGGCGGCACCAGCGCGCCCGGCTTCAACAACTTCGCGGGCGCCGTCCACGTCGCGGAGCTCTGGAATCCCACCACCGGGACCTGGACCACGCTGGCGAGTAACCAAGTCAACCGCCTGTACCACTCGACCTCGCTGCTCTTGCCCGACGGGCGCGTGCTCCATACCGGCAGCGGCGACGGCGCGAGCGCGCCGCGCGAATTGAGCTACGAGCTGTACTCTCCCCCGTATCTGTTCCAAGGCGCTCGCCCGGGCATCACCGGCGCAACGCCCGCGACGGTTGCGTACGGCCAGACCCTCGTTGTGGAAACGCCGGACGCGGCGAGCATTGCAAAGGTGACGTTCATCCGGACGGGCTCGGTCACGCATGCGTTCGATCAGGCCGGGCGTCTCGTGCCGCTGGCGTTTTCGCCGGTGAGCGGCGGCGTCTCGGTCACCCTCCCCGGAAGCCACACGACGGCGCCCCCGGGTCCCTACGTGCTGTTTCTCGTGAACGGGAACGGCGTGCCCTCGATCGGGCGGATCATGGTGCTGCAGTGACGACGGGCTAGGTGCGCAGTCCTCTCGGCCTGCGCGATTGGCGGGACGAAGCCGCGCGCGTGTGGGCGGCGGCCACGCTGTCGTAGGCCTCAGCCGGCCAGCCGAACGCTGCGAGGTTCACCGCACCGCCCGGGGCGAACTTCACGCCTTCCCGCAACAACAGAGCGCGTTGCACCACGGAGCCATGGTCGGCGCCGGACAGAGAAATACGCCCCGCCGCGTTGAGCACCCGCCACCAGGGGACGTCACTCTCTTCGGGGAGCGCGGAGAGCGCCCACCCGACGGTGCGTGCTGCGCCCGGGCGTCCCGCAAGGCGCGCCACCACACCGTAGGTCGCCACGCGACCCTTCGGGATATTGCGGACCACGCGGTAGATGCGGTGATAGAACGGGTTCACGGGCGGACCGGGTAGCCCCGGCTCGCCAGGTAGGCGCGAGCCTCGGGGATCGACATGCCGCGATAGTGGAACAGGGTGGCGGCGAGCACGCCATGGGCGCCGGCGTCGAGCGCCGCGGCCAGGTGCTCGAGGGTTCCGGCCCCCCCGGACGCGATGACGGGAATCCGGACCGCGCGCGCGACGGCCCGCGTGAGGGGGAGGTCGTAGCCGTGCTGCGTGCCGTCGGTATCCATCGAGGTCAGCAGGATCTCCCCAGCTCCGAGCTCTTGCAGTCGCACCACCCACTCCACGGCTTCGAGTCCGGTGGGCTCGCGTCCCCCCCGAACCATGACTTCCCACCCTTCCCCCTTCCCCCTCCCCGCTTTCCGGCCGGTGGCGTCCACCGCGGCGACCACACACTGCCGGCCGAACTCATCGGCCAGCCGGGTGACGAGCGAAGGGTCGCGCACCGCCGCCGTGTTGACCGCCACCTTGTCAGCTCCGGCCCGCAGAACCTGCCGCGCGTCCGCCACGCTCCGGATCCCGCCTCCAACAGTAAACGGAACGAACAGCCTGTCAGCGACGCGGCTCACCAAATCGATGAGTGTCCCGCGCTCCTCGTGACTCGCGCCGATGTCGAGCAAGACGACTTCGTCCGCCCCGGCGGCGTCATAGCGCGCGGCCTGGTCCACCGGGTCGCCCGCGTCCCGCAGCTCCCGGAAGTGCACCCCCTTCACGACCCGTCCCCCGGCCACGTCCAGGCAGGGGATGAGCCGC
>Ga0209266_1000858_pt1 | contig 21783 bp, 19 predicted proteins | sample GraSoiAngelo_132_FD_185889 | JGI IMG/M metagenome (GOLD analysis project Ga0209266, IMG submission 185889) | Grasslands soil microbial communities from the Angelo Coastal Reserve, California, USA - 14_0929_02_40cm (SPAdes) (version 2) | ecosystem: Environmental > Terrestrial > Soil > Grasslands ...
AAAATCCTTCATCACAAGAACAGAGTGATCTCACATATGATCAAGTCGTGGAGATGATCTTCAAGGCAGACCGGGTCGTCACATGGTAGCCCTCATGTTCTCCTCTTCCGGCATTGTTTGAGAAGACAAGAGGAGGAGATGGTAGTGGGAGTAAGGAATGTGCACGGTGTGGACAGAAAAAAATACACCAGTCAATCAACTATATGGGTTTGGTATGTGTCTGAGTAACGTGGGGATGGTGGGATCGTGCGCTGGGGAAAGATTGAGCTTGCGGTGTGAAGGCAGTGGCATCTACCTGAAGCGCAAGGAGGAGGTGTCCGCAGATACGGGGGCATTATCCACAGGAGTGAAAAAGGCTGTGGAGTTCTTGAAAATCAAGAGATTGCAGTGGACATAAGCGCCATTTGGGAAACAAGCGTCGGTCGGCTGCGAGAACAGGTGTCGAAAGAGATCTTCGATACCTGGTTCCAAGGCATATCTCTAGAAGAACTCAATGACAGTGACGCTAAGATCAGGGTTCCCAACAGATTTTATCGCGACTGGATACGGGATCATTACAAAGGATTGTTAGAGCAAATTTTGAGGGATACGACGGGGAAGTATAACTTACGCGTCGGATTTGTGGTGTCTGAAGCAGAACCACAGGAGAAAGCCGCGCCCCGTGAAAGCCTTGAGCGGCCCGTGATCGCGGGGGGTCCACGTGCAAGGAGAACGGGGCAGATAAACTTTAGGTACTCATTTGAAAATTTCGTTGCCTCTCCAAACAACCAACTGGCCAGAGCGGCAAGCATGAAGGTCGCCGAGTCCCCAGCTGTCGCCTATAACCCATTGCTGATCTATGGAGGCGTGGGGCTCGGGAAGACACACCTCATGCACGCAATAGGCAATTATGTTCTCGAGCATTCGGATCTCCGGATCGCGTACGTGACGTCCGAGCAGTTCACCAACGAGGTCATCAACGGCATCCGGTACGACAAGATGATTGATGTTCGCCGCCGGTACCGCAACATCGACATGCTGCTGGTGGACGACATCCAGTTCATCGCCGGCAAGCAGGCGACCCAGGAGGAGTTCTTCCACACCTTCAATAGCCTCTTCGAGGCCCGCAAGCAGATCGTCCTTTCGAGCGACCGATATCCCAAGGACATCCCTGAGATGGAGGAGCGATTGCGCTCCCGTCTCGACTGGGGCCTCGTGGCGGATATTCAGCCCTACCCCCTCGAAGGCCGGATCGCCATCCTTCGGGACAAGGCCGAGCGAGAGGGCATCAGGATCCCGGACGACGTCGCGATGTTCGTGGCCACGAACATCAAGGCGAACATCCGGGAACTGGAAGGCTCGCTGATCAGACTCGGGGCCTACGCGTCGCTGACCGGCCAAGCCATCACGCTCGAGATGGCGCAAAACGTGCTCAGGGAACTGGTCAACGAGAAGAAACGTGTGATCACGCTCGACGCGGTGCAGGAGGCCGTCGCGGCGAAGTTCCACGTCAAGGTGGCGGACCTGAAGTCCAAACGGCGGACGAGGGTGCTCGTGTACCCGCGTCAGATCGCGATGTACCTGTGCCGGGAGATCACGCAGCAGTCCTATCCCGAGATCGCGCGGCACTTCGGGGGCAAGGACCACACCACCGTCATGCACGCGTGCAAGCAGGTCGAGAAAGGGAAACAGAACGATCGCGGCCTGCTCGAAACCCTTGAAGAGTTGAAGCGCCAGGTCACCGGCGCCTAAGCCCAGAAGGAGGCAGGTCGATGAAGATCAAGATTGCCAGGGACGAGTTGCTGACCGGGCTGCAGCGCGTCCAGGGAATAGTGGAGAAGCGCAACACCATGCCGGTGCTCTCCAACATCTTGCTGGAGACGAAGCAGGACGGGGTCGAACTGGTGGCGACGGACCTTGAGATCGGCATCCGGGGACACTACAAAGCCGAGGTCCTCCAGGCCGGGAGCGTCACCCTCTCCGCGCGCAAGCTCTACGAGATCCTCAAGGAGGTGGCGGACGGCGAGGTGACGTTCACGACTCAGGAGAACAACTGGGTCCAGATCCAAGCCGGCCGGAGCCAGTTCAAGATCGTCGGGATGGCGGCATCGGAGTTCCCGGCGCTGCCCACGATCGAGCGCGAAGGGCGGGTGGCCATTCCCGGGAGCGGGCTTTCGTCGCTGCTTCGCAAGACTCTCTTCGCGGTCGGCGACAACGACGCGCGTTACATCCTCAACGGCTTGTTGATTACGCTGCTCTCCTCCGAAAAGAAGGTCACGATGAAACTGGTCGGCACCGACGGGCATCGCCTGGCGATTGCCGAGAGTGAACTGGCGAATGCCGGGACGGACCTTCCCAAAGAGGTCAAGGCCATCATTCCGCGCAAGGCGGCTCAGGAGATGCGGCGGCTGCTGGAAGAAGAGGAGGGCGAGCCGCTGCTGGGCTTCACCAAGAATCTGGTCACCTTCCAGAAGAGCGGCCTGTACCTGACCTCGCGGGTCATGGAGGGGACCTATCCCAACTACCAGCAGGTCATTCCGAAGGAGAGCGCCAAGAAGGCGGTGATCGAGCGGGCGGCGATGGAAGGCGCACTCCGGCGGGTCGCCGTGCTCTCCAAAGACAAGACGAACGCAGTCAAGCTGATGCTGCAGGCGGGCACGCTCACCCTGCACACGAGCAACCCCGACCTTGGAGAGGCCACCGAAGAGGTGCCGGCGCAGTACCGCGGGGAAAGCCTGACCACCGGCTTCAACGCCCGCTACGTCCTCGATGCGCTGGCCGTGATGGACGGCGAGTCAGTCACCCTGGAGATCAACAACCCCTTGAGCCCCTGCCTGATGAAATCGGACGGCGACCCAGGCTTCCTGTGTGTCGTCATGCCGATGAAGATCTAGGGAGGGCATAGCGAGGAGGTCTATGGCCACGGACGAGACCAAGATCGAGAGCGGGCCACGCGATACCTACGGCGCCGAGCAGATCAAGGTGCTGGAGGGACTCGACGCCGTCCGCAAGCGCCCCGCCATGTACATCGGGAGCACCGGCTCCGAGGGCCTCCACCACCTCGTGTACGAAGTGGTGGACAACAGCGTTGACGAGCACATGGCCGGGTTCGGCGAGACGATCGAGGTCACGATCCATATCGACGGCAGCGTCACGGTGGTGGACAACGGCCGGGGCATCCCGACGGGCATGCACCCCACGCAGAAGAAGTCCGCCGCCGAGGTCGCCCTCACCATGCTCCATGCCGGCGGGAAGTTCGAGCAGGGCGCCTACACTGTGTCGGGCGGCCTCCACGGCGTGGGCGTCTCGGTCGTGAACGCGCTCTCCGAGTGGCTGGAGATGGAGATCTGGCAGGAGGGCCAAGTCTTCGAGCAGCGCTACGAGCGCGGCAAGCCCACCGCCCCCCTGAAGGTCACCGGCAAGACCAAACGGCGCGGCACGATGATCACGTTTAAGGCGGACCCCGAGGTCTTCGAAAGCACGGAGTTCAGCTTCGACATCCTGGCCCAACGCCTGCGCGAGCTGGCCTTCCTGAACAAGGGCCTGGAGATCTCGCTCAAGGACGAGCGCAAGGAGCCGGCCAAGGAGGAGGTCTTCCGCTACAAGGGCGGGATCGTGTCGTTCGTCGAGCACCTCAATGAGGCGAAGACCCCGCTGCACAAGCCCATCTACATCAGCGTCGAGAAGAGCGACATGGTCCTGGAGGTCGCCCTCCAGTACAACGACGGCTACGCGGAGAACATCTTCTCCTTCGCCAACAACATCAACACACGCGAGGGCGGCACCCACCTGGTCGGCTTCAAAGCGGCGCTTACTCGCACAATCAACAACTACGCGAACGCGAACGACCTTCTGAAGAAGGACGCAGAGTCGCTGACCGGCGATGACGTCCGCGAGGGGTTCACCGCCGTCATCAGCGTGAAGCTGCGGAACCCCCAGTTCGAGGGCCAGACCAAGGCCAAGCTGGGGAACAGCGAGGTGAAGGGGATCGTCGAGGCGGCCGTCAACGAGGCCCTCGGGGCGTACTTCGAGGAGAACCCTCCGATCGCCCGCCGGATCGTCGGCAAGGCCGTCGACGCCGCGCGGGCGCGCGAGGCGGCCCGCAAGGCCAAGGAGTTGATCCGCCGCAAGAGCGCCCTGGACAGCGGCTCGTTGCCCGGCAAGCTCGCCGACTGCTCCGAGAAGGATCCGGCCCACAGCGAGCTGTTCATCGTAGAGGGCGATTCGGCCGGCGGCTCCGCCAAGCAGGGTCGCGACCGTCGCTTCCAAGCCATCCTGCCCCTCAAGGGCAAGATCCTCAACGTGGAGAAGGCGCGGTTCGACAAGATGCTCTCCAACGAGGAGATTCGGGTGTTGATCATGGCGCTCGGCACCGGCATTGGGCGCCAACGGGAAGACGGCGACTCCGGCAAGGACGACAAGGAAGTCTTCGACATCGCTCGCGCCCGCTACCACAAGATCATCCTGATGACCGACGCTGACGTGGACGGGAGCCACATCAGGACGCTGCTGCTGACGTTCTTCTTCCGCCAGATGACCGAGCTCATCGATCGCGGGTACATCTACATCGCGCAGCCGCCGCTCTTCAAAGTCAAGAAGGGCAAGACCGAGAAGTACCTCAAGGACGAGAACGCCCTCAACGAGTACCTGGCGGACCTGGCGGTCGAAGAAGTGGAGGTCTACGTCGAGAGCGGCCAGGCCTTCGTCACCGGGCGGCGCCTGCTGCCGATCCTCAAGAAGCTCATCGCCTTCGAAGGGCTCTTGACCCGCTTCGGGAAGAAGCAGCACGAGGCGAGCATCCTGCGCGCCTTCGTGGACGAGCCGGGCCTCGACCGGGACCTCCTCAAGAACGCGGCGGCGCTCAAGAAAGTGGTGGCTACCGCCAAGAGGGCATTGACGGCCGCCTATCCCAAGGCGCAGATCGCGCTCGACATCGCCGAAGACGAGGAGCACGAGTCCAACAAGGTCCTCTGCCAGATCCAGTCGAACGGGATGGCGCACACCATGGAGATCACCCATGAGCTGGTCGGATCGGCCAACTTCCGGGAGCTGCAGAAGCTCGCCCCCTCCGCCATCGGGCTGGGGCGGCCCCCATACAAGATCAAGGCGAAGGGGGAGGAGAAGGGGTGCCCCGGGACAGCCGAGCTGGTCCGCACGATCCTGGAGATCGGCAAGCAAGGGATCGGGTTGCAGCGGTACAAGGGTCTTGGGGAAATGAACCCCGAGCAGCTCTGGGAGACCACGATGAACCCGGAAACCCGCACCCTGCTGCAGGTCAAGCTCGAGGACTTCACCGGCGTGGAGGAAATCTTCTCGATCCTCATGGGCGATGAGGTGGGGCCGCGGCGCGACTTCATCCAGCAGCACGCGCTCGAAGTCCGCAACTTGGACGTCTAGGAGGTCATGCATGCCTGTAGATGAACGCCTGACGCAGGTCGCGATAGAAGACGAGATGCGCTCGTCCTATCTCGATTACGCGATGAGCGTGATCGTGGGACGCGCGCTTCCGGACGTCCGGGACGGACTCAAGCCGGTTCACCGCCGGATCCTTTACGGCATGCACGAGATGGGCCTAGTCCACAACCGGGCCTACCGCAAGTCCGCCAAGATCGTCGGCGAGATCATGGGGAACTACCACCCACATGGCGACGCGGCGATCTACGACACCCTCGTGCGGATGGCGCAGGACTTCAACATGCGCTATCCCTTGGCGGATGGCCAGGGCAACTTCGGCTCGGTGGACGGCGACCCCCCGGCCGCGATGCGGTACACCGAGGCGCGCCTCACGAAGCTTGCCGAGGAGATGCTCGCCGACATCGACAAGGAGACCGTCGACTTTCGCCCCAACTACGACGAGTCGCGCATGGAACCGCTGGTCCTGCCGGCCAAGGCGCCGAACCTCCTCGTCAACGGCGCCGGTGGGATCGCAGTCGGGTACGCGACGAACATCCCGACCCACAACCTGGGCGAGGTCGTGGCAGGCCTCATCAAGCTGATCGAGAACCCGGGTATGACGGTCGAGGAGCTTATGGAAGTCATTCCGGGGCCGGACTTCCCCACTGCCGGCTACATCTACGGCACCCAGGGGATCAGGGACGCCTACACGACCGGGCGGGGGCTCCTCACGCTGCGGGCGAAGGCCGTCATCGAGACCGACGAGCGCACGGACCGCGACCGGATCGTCGTGACCGAGATCCCCTACCAGGTCAACAAGGCGAAGCTGATCGAGAAGATTGCGGAGTTGATCCAGGAGAAGCGCATCGACGGCGTTGCAGATCTCCGGGACGAGTCGGACCGGGACGGCATGCGGATCGTCATCGAGCTCAAGAAGAGCGAGATCCCCCTCGTGCTGCTGAACAACCTCTATAAGCACACGCCGATGCAGAGCACGTTCGGAGTGATCATGCTGGCGCTGGTCAACAACCGCCCCGAGGTGCTGAACCTCAAGCAGATCCTGGAGGCCTTCATCGAGCACCGGCGCGAGGTCGTGCTTCGCCGGACCGCCTATGACCTGCGCAAGGCCGAAGAGCGGGCCCACATCCTCGAAGGCCTCAAGATCGCGTTGGACAACCTGGACGCCGTGATCGCCCTGATCAAGCGGTCGCACTCGCCGGAGGAGGCGCGCGCCGGCCTCTCGCGGCAGTTCCGCCTGACGGAGGTCCAGGCCAACGCCATCCTGGACATGAAACTGCAACGCCTCACACGGCTCGAACGCGAGAAGCTCACCCAGGAGTACGAAGAAACCATCAAGAAGATCGCGTATCTCAAGTCCGTGCTGGCCTCCGAGGCCCTGGTCCGGCAGCTCATCAAGGACGAGCTCCTGGCCCTCAAGGAGGAGTACAAGGACGAGCGGCGGACCCTCATCGTGCCGGAGGAGGCCGAGATCAACATCGAGGACCTGATCGCGCAGGAAGAGGTGGTGGTGACCATCTCCCACGCCGGCTACATCAAGCGCAATCCCGTCTCCCTCTACCGGGCGCAGCGGCGCGGCGGCAAGGGGAAGATTGGGATGGGGACCAAGGAGGAAGACTTCGTCGCGACCCTCTTCACGGCCTCGACACACGACTACCTCCTGTTCTTCACGGATGCCGGGAAGGTGTACTGGTTAAAAGTACATGAGATTCCCGAGGCCGGCCGGGCCGCCAAGGGCAAGGCGATGGTCAATCTTCTCGCCCTCTCCGGGGACGAGAAGGTGACGGCCACCCTGCCCGTCCAGGCGTTCCGCGAAGACCGTTACGTGGTCATGGCGACGCGGATGGGCACCATCAAGAAGACGGAGCTGTCGGCGTACGGGAATCCGCGCCAGGGCGGGATCATCGCGCTGACGTTGGACGAGGGCGATAAGCTGATCGGCGTGGAGATCACGGACGGCCAGCGCGAGATTTTGCTCGGCACCCGCGACGGGATCGTCATCCGCTTCAAGGAAGAGGACGTCCGGCCGATGGGCCGCACCGCCCACGGCGTGCGCGGCATCACCCTGGACGAGGGGAACTACGTGATCGGCATGGAGACGATCACACCCGACTCCACCACGTCCATCCTCACGGTCACGGAGCGCGGCTACGGCAAGCGCACGCTCGTGAGCGAGTATCGGCTCCAGGGCCGGGCCGGCAAAGGCATCATCAGCGTTAAGGTGACCGAGAAGAACGGGCCCGCGGTCTCGTTCCATCAGGTCCGCGACGGGGACGAGATCATGGTCATGACGGCCGAGGGCAAGATCCTCCGCACTCGGGTGGACGACGTCCGCGAGATCGGCCGCAACGCGCAGGGGGTACGGCTGATCGACATGACGGAGACCGACCGTGTCGTGGGCGTGGCCAAGCTGGCCGAGTCGTCGGTCGAGGGGCCCGGCGAGGGCAGCGGCGTGGGTTCAAACGGGGATGAGCCAGGCCCCGCCACCGGGAACAATGGAGGGTGAGCAGCCCAAGAAGCCCCTCGACCCCCTCGTCAAGACCGCACTCACGCTCTGCATCGGCCTGATCGTCGTTACCGTGGGCGGCATGATCCTGACCGCGCCGGACCGCTCCATCCCACCCTATAGCGTGATGGCGCAGCAGGGAGAGATCGTGACCGTCGACGTGCCGCCTAGCACGACGGACCCAGAAATCGAAGCGCTCCTCGTCCGGTTCCAGACCGTCGGCCATGGCGACCGCAAACAGTTCGCGCGTCTCAAGATCAAGCCCACTACGCCCGCCGACCCGGCCGGCCTGTACCAGCGCGTTACGATCTACGTGTTCGACAATCCGGGCCTGTCGGAAGAAGCTTCGTTGAAAGAGTATCTGAGCGGCAGGGATCCGCTGGCCCGGGCCGGCTTCGAACGTGCCGTACGCGGCCTGTACCGTCTCACGGCCGACACGGAACTTGGCGCGATGGGGTTTGTGCCGGAATCGGGCGCAAAGGGTGAGCTGCCACCTGTGGGCGCGCGCATCCTCTTTCACGGCTTGGCGGGAAAGGGTTAGGAGGAGGCCGATTTCTCTAGCAAGGCACGGAGCCGAGCTTGGAGAGCCGGATCGTGGACTGGTTGGACGGCCGCCTCGATCGAAGCCTGCACGTCATCAGGCACGGTGGCCCTTGTCTCCGCCGTGGCAGGAGGAAGTTGGGCTGAAGCGCTTGCTTCGACTTCCGGAGCAGGCGGCGTTCCTACGCGTAAGACGATGTCGGTGATGGCGCCACCGCCGGCGCACGCTGAGAGCTTCGCTAGGAGCTCCGGTTTCAGGAAACGGAGCTGCTGCAGCCAGACCGAGTTCTCGGCGACCAGGTAGAGTTTTCGGTGGCGGATGGATTCGGGCCAGGTATGGTGTCCGATGTGCGCGCCGACGATCTCGGGCCAGTGCTGCTGGAGCGTGCACTCCAGCATGCGGGACTCCATCCCGTGATTTTTGAGAAGCTGGCCGAGGACATCCGGGATCGCGATCAAGCCGGGACGCCTGGCCATGAAGCTATCGTAGCCCGCTGTTGCATGCCCGTCAAGACGGAGGAGCCCGCCATGAAGATGAAGACCCTCTTCGACAACTCGCTCTTCGAGGAATTCATGGGGCAAGCCCTGGAGAAATTCGAGCTGCACCTGAAGAACGAAGGGATCAAGCAGAATCCGCTGGAGCAGCGCATGAGGGGCGCGCGGGAGTTCGCGGTGTTCCTGCTGGGGCGGGGGCATAGGAAGGGTGAGCGGACAAAAGGACGGATTTAAGAGCGGGTCCTGCCCCCGCATAGCCCCCCAGTGCAGCCGGGGCACCCGTTGCTCCTTCCTCTGCAACGGGTCGAAACGCCGTCGTGGCCCCGCAGACCCGGCTGTACGCCCTGCGCTGGGCACCCGTTGCATTCCCGGAGCAACGGGTAACCCGGGCGCCCATGCGGTGTCACCCGCAAGAACTCACCGCCTTGAATGCGAGAACGGCAGATGCTATTCTTTTGCAACTAGAAGGAACGACCTAAAAACATAGAGAAGGGGGCGACAGGCTTCGACGGGGATCATGAGGCCAGGGTGGCATGCCGAGCTCCGGGAACTCGTAAAAGTCCGGAAATCACAACTGCCAACCAAGAACTGGCACTCGCTGCTTAATTAAGCAGTGACGTCTCTCTCCTGGTGCCTGCGCGGGGGAAGAGGCGACGATAGCGGGCTGGTCCGGCGCCGGTGCTCAGCGGCGACGGGCGAGACACACTGGGCTAGCAACCGTTCTAAGCCTGCCGCAGGGCGTGGACGGAAGCGAAACCCCAAATCGGCGGCTACGCATGTAGAAGCCCTTCGCTGACGGTCTTCGGACAGGGGTTCAACTCCCCTCGCCTCCACCATCTTTACTTGGCGTCTTTGGCGCAGCGGAACCCGCGGTCGGTGCTAGGGGCCGAGGGGTAACTCCGCGACCGGAGCGCGGAGCGCTGGAGCAGCGCTGAATCGTACCAGGACCCGCCGCGCACAACTTTCTCCTCGCCGTCGCGAGGCCCTTTCGGATTCCGCTCCAGCTCATACTTGTAGGAGGTATTGTCGTACCAGTCCGCCACCCATTCTGAGACGTTTCCCGCCAGGTCGTAGATCCCATAGGGGCTTCGACCGGCCTCCAGACTCCCGACGATGGCAAGCACGCCGTAGCCTTTCCACTCGCAGCACTTGTTGAAGTTCGCGTGTCGGGGTGTCGGCGCTTCGTTGCCCCAGGGGTATTCCCGGCCATCCGTGCCCCGGGCGGCCTTCTCCCATTCGGCTTCGGTTGGCAGTCGCTTGCTGGCCCATCGGCAGTAGGCGTCAGCATCCTCCCAGGTCACGCCGATCACGGGCCGGCCCCCATGGCTTACCAGGCTCATTTCGCTCCATTTAAATGGCAGGTGTCGCCCGGTCGCCTGCAGGAATTTGGCGTAGTGCGAGGCGGTCACTTCGTACTTATCCATATAGAAAGCGTCGAGATAGACCGGGTGCCGGGGGTTATCAATACTGTCGCCGCCCATCGTGAACTCGCCGGCGGACACCAGCACCATCGGTGCGCCGTCCTTACCGATCAGCTCCCGGCCTACAGGCGGAGGCGTAAAGGGACGGACGCGAGCCTCTTCAATCGGCTTCGAACGCTGCTCCGCGCGGGCTTTGGCCTGCTCCTCCGTTCGGTGGCGCTCTTCCGCGAGCTTGCGCTGCGCCTCTTCGCGGGCGGCTTGTTCCGCAGCCGCGCGTTTGCGCTCTTCTGCCAAGCGCTGTTGCTCGGCCTGCTGCTTGGCCTGCTCTTCCCGCTCGCGGGCCAGTCGTTGCGCCTCTTGCAACGCTTGTCTCTCTGCCTCGAGCTTGGCGCGCGCGTTCTCAAGACGCTGACGCTCTGCCTCCAGCTCTCGGCGCTCGGCTTCCAGTTTGGCGCGTTCTATCTGCTCGCGGGCCAGCCGTTCGGCGTCACGGCGAGCATTCTCCTCGACCTCTCGCCGGGCGTGCTCCGCCGCGTCTTGTCGGGCTTTTTCTTCAGCGAGTCGTTTGCGTTCTTCCTCCACTCGTTTTTGCTCAGCTTGTTGTTTGGCTAGCTCTTCCTGCTCCCGCGCCAACCGGTCGGCCTCCAGGCGAGCGTGTTCTTCCTTCTCGCCGGCCAGCCGTTCGGCGTCCAGCCGGGCCTGTTCTTCCGCAGCGCGCTGGGCTTCTTCTGTGGAGAGACGGATGCGTTCTTCCGCCTGCCGTCGTTCTTGTTCTAGGGCCTCGCGTTCAGCCTGGAGAATTGGTTGAGCGAGACGGAGCTCCCTCGCGACCCCGGCCGTCACGTGAAACAGATGCACCTGCTTGGCCTTCATGCCCTGCAGCTCTTGGCGGATTGCGGCGTCCGTCAGCAACGTCTCCGGCTCCATGGGCGCCCCCTCAACCGGCAACCACCACTGCAGACGGCCGTCCTTGTCGTATTGCGCGTGGCCGGCGAAGTAGATCAGGACAATATCGTCAGATTTGGCTTCGCTGCTCAGGCGAAAGAGGGCATAGGCAATGTTCTGTAGCGTGGCCTGCTCGTTGAACAGTTCGATGAGCCGCTCGGGCCGGACTCCGTAGCGCTGCGCGAGGTCGTCGCGCACCTCCATCGCGTCCTTGACTGCGGTCTGCAGCGGAAGCCCGTGGTGATAGTTGTCGATGCCGATGATCAACGCCCAGTATTCGCCCGTGGCCGGCCCGCCGGCGGGCTGTGAGGGGAGCGCCAGGTTCTGGATCTCCGTCGGCGCGACCGGCGCGGTGAGCAAGACGGTAAGAGCCACTATCACCGAACGGGCGAGCACAGGGCGTTTCACGGATGAGTTCCTCAGGCAGGACAGCAAAGCAGAGCGTAGGCTACAGAAAGCAGGAGACGATAGCAAGCACGGTGGTGCCGCGCGCTTTTCTTTTACGACCGGCTCCTCTACTATAGGTGCTCCCTATGGCGGAAAGAAGACCACGGAAAGCAAAGGAACCGGGCACCGTGCGGCGGCGGAAGCCCGCCGGGGTCTCGACTGGGCTGGCGGCTGCGGAACTGCTGGCGGCGGCGCCGCCGGGAGAGGTCGCAGAACTCCATAGCGCGATCGAGGACGACGGCGGAAAGGTGCTCGCCGTATACCGTGAGCCCTTCGGCGGACGCTGGCTCCTCATGGCCGCGCTCCCGATTGAAAAAGTGGAGCCCACCCCCTACCAACGCAACCTGTCGGAGACGCATGTCCGCAGGCTCGAGGCCGTGATCGGCAAGCTCGGGCGCTTCCTTGATCCGATCATCGCGGTGCGCGCGCCGCAGGCAGGCACGGCCAGATACTGGACGCCGAACGGCCACCATCGCCTCTCGGCCATGAAAACCCTGGGGGCGAAGAGCATCACGGCGATCGTGGTGCCGGAGGCCGCTGCGGCCTATCAGATCCTCGCGCTGAACACCGAGAAGGCACACAATTTGCGGGAGAAGGCGTTGGAGGTCATCCGCATGTACAGGGAGCTGGCGAGGCTCGACAGCGCCACGGAGGAAACTTACGCGCTGGAGTTCGAGGAGCCAGCCTTCATCACGTTGGGCCTCTGCTACGAGGAGCGGCCGCGGTTCAGCGGCGGCGCCTACCATCCGGTGCTCAAGCGCGTGGATCAGTTCATGAAGGGCTCCTTGCGCGCTGCGTTGGAGGCCCGCCAGGCGCGGGCCAAAACCGTGCTGGCGCTGGACGATCTGGTCGCCCAGAAGGTCGAGGCGTTGAAAGCCCGGGGCCTCACCAGCCCGTACCTCAAGAGCTTCGTCGTTGCGCGGGTCAATCCGATTCGCTTCCGGCCCAAGGATGCCGAACCGCTCTCATTCGATGAGACCTTCGACCGCATGACCAAGGCGGCGGGCAAGCTGAACACCGACACGATCAGGATTGACGACCTGGCCCGATCCGGCGGCGCGCCGGATGAGGGAGACTGAGTGCCGTAGCGCGGACGGAGGAATGACCAGGATTCTGTTCATTGATGATGACGAGCCGACCTTGGACCTCTTCGGGCAGATTCTCGAAGGGGCGGGCCACGAGGTGATCACGGCCCGGGATGGGGTCACAGGGCTCGCGCTTTACCGGAAAAACCCCACGGACCTGATCATCACCGACATCATGATGCCGGTGAAAGACGGCATGGAGGTCATCAATGAATTGAAACGGGACTTTCCCGAGGCGAAGATCATCGCCATCTCCGGTTCGGGTCGGGAGGAGCGGCGCGAGTTCTTCTTCGACGTCTCAAGGATCCTGGGAGCCAAGCGCACGTTTCACAAGCCGATCGATCCAGTGGAATTGTTGCAAGCGATCCGGGAACTGGCTCCGGATTAGCTCAGCCGCGCGATTGACACCCACCGGCACGCTTCTTATAATGCGCCTTCGGCATCGGATAGAGTTCGGGAAGAAGTCTTGACTATCCGGCACAGGGGGGACTCGTTGCTCGGGGCACCAGTTGCTCTTCAAATTGCAACGGGTCACCAGCAGCGGGTCCGTGAAGTGCCGGTCCAACAAGGTCGGCTGGGAGGTTTCGCATGTCTAGCACGATGCGGCAGCACTCGAATTTGGCGCGGAAACGCACGCACGGGTTTCTTGAAAGGATGAAGACCAAAGGCGGCCGCAAGGTTTTGGCACGCCGTCGGGCCAAGGGACGGCACAAGCTGACCGTCTGACTTGGAGATCGGTGACTTCGCCCCGCTCCGCCCGCTCCCAGTATCTCCTTCGTAACAGCGCCGCGATCCGGTTGGTCCTCAAGGAAGGGAGGCGGGTGTCGTGCCCGCTGTTCACCTTGCTCTACCGCCGGAACGCCTTGGACCGCACGCGTGTCGGTGTGGTGGTGGGCAAGAAACTGGGTGGTGCGGTGTGGCGCAACCGCTCCAAGCGACGGTTCCGGGAGCTGGCCCGCCTGAGCCTGCCCCGGCTGCCGGCCGGGCTGGACCTGTTGATCTTGCCGAAACGGGAATCCGTGACCGAGCCCGCCCAGTACCTGCGCGAAAGCTGGCAGGCGCTCTTGGCTCGGGCGAAGCTATTAGTCTCAGGGGATACCCAATGACCCGACTCGTCATGGCTCTGATCGCCTTCTATCAGCGGTGGCTCTCGCCGCTCGGTCCGCCCTGCTGCCGATTCGTGCCCACGTGCTCGACTTACGCGCGCGAGTCGCTGGTGCGCCATGGTCTGGCATGGGGCCTCATCCTGGCGGCGTGGCGCCTGCTCAAGTGCCATCCGTTTCATCCGGGGGGCTACGACCCAGTCCGCTGAGGAAGAGTCATCATGGAAAAGCGCATCATCCTCTTCCTCGTCCTCTCGATGGCCGTCATCGTGCTCTATCCGTATTTGCTGGAGAAGTTGGGCCTCGCCAAACGGCCGGCTCCGGCGGCGCCCCGGGCCGTTGCCCCCAAGAAGGACACCGCCGCCCCTGTCACGGTGACGGCGCCGGCCCCGCCTTCCCCGCAGATCCTGCCGACCCCCGCTCCGTCTGCCAGGGTGCCGACACCGGCCACTGAGGGGCGCGAACAGGAGGCGACGGTCGAGACCGACCTTGTCAAGGTCGTACTCTCGAACCGCGGCGGGGTGATCAAGCGCTGGGAGCTCAAACGGTATCTGACGAGCGACCCCAGGGATCCTAAGCCCATCCAGCTCGTGCCCGCCATGGCGCAGGACGTGCCTCTCACGCTCCCGTTGACCGTGGAGGTCCCGGACGCCAAGCTGCAGGAGCGGCTCTCTCGAGGGCTCTATGCAGTGTCCGGCAAAGACGTCGCCCTCAGCGCGGCCCAGCCGGCCGCCGACATCGGCTTCACCTACACGGATCCGGAGACTGGCGTGCGGGTCAGCAAGCGCCTCACCTTCCACCAGAGCAGCTATCTGGTGGATCTCACCCTGGAGACGACCGGCGTGAGCAGCTCGACCACCCTGTCGCTTGGCACGAACTTCGGGATCCATGAGTGGCAGGAAGGCTTCGTCGGCTTTATCGGCCCGGCCACCTTCATCAGCGGCAAGCTCGCCAAGGACACGCCCGAAAAGGAAGATCTCCGGGCGGGGCAGGTGACCTGGGCCGCATTGCAGGACAAGTACTTCCTGGCGGCCGTGATCCCGGCCGATCCCGGGACCCGCATCGCCGTCGTGCGCAAGGAAGGCGTGAAGCTGGTGTCGGTGGGCCTGCGCACCCCGGCCACCGCCGGGACACTGCTCAGCAAGTACCGGCTCTTTGTCGGCCCTAAGGAATACGACACGCTGGCAGCCCTCAAGCTCGAACTGGAGGAGACGATCGACTTCGGCTGGTTCATCTACGGGAGTTGGTCCATCGTGCGATCGGTGGCCAAGCCGCTGTTCTACGCGATCCGCTACCTCCACGAGATCACGCACAACTACGGCGTCGCGATCATCTTGATCACGGTCTTCATCAAGCTGCTGCTCGCCCCCCTCGCGTACAAGAGCTACAAGTCCATGAAGGACATGGCGGCCGTGCAGCCCGAGATGATGGCGCTGCAGAAGAAGTACGCCGACGACCGCGAGCGGCTCAACAAGGAGCTCATGAAGTTCTACAAAGAGCGGAAGGTGAACCCGGTCGGCGGCTGCCTGCCGATGTTCTTCCAGATCCCCGTGTTCGTCTCGCTCTTCAATATCCTGTACATGACTATCGAGCTCAGGCAGGCGCCGTTCATCCTGTGGGTGAAGGATCTCTCAGTGCAGGACCCCTACTACGTCCTGCCGATCCTCATGGGGGTCACCATGTTCATCCAGCAGAAGATCCAGCCGACCACCATGGACCCCAAGCAGGCGCAGATCATGCTGCTGCTGCCGGTGTTCCTCACGTTCCTGTTCATCACCTTTCCGGCCGGGCTCGTGCTCTACTGGTTGACGAACAACGTGCTCACGATCGCCCAGCAAGTCATCACGGACCGGTACCTCCTGCCCAGGAGCGCGGTTCCGGCTATCAAATGACCTCCCATGAATGCCGGTGACACGATCTGCGCGGTTGCCACTCCGCCTGGTGAGGGCGGGATCGGCATCATCCGGCTGTCCGGCGAAAAGGCCATCGACATTGCCTCGGCGGTCTTCGTCGGCTCCGGAGGGCGGACCGTCCGCGACTACAAGACCCACACGCTGCACCACGGCGAGCTGCGCGCGCCCGACTCCGGCGAGCGCATCGACGAGGTCCTGGTCGCCGTCATGAAGGCGCCCCGCAGCTACACGTGCGAGGACGTGGTGGAGTTCCACTGCCACGGCGGTCCCCTGGTGCTCCGTCTGGGGCTCGAGCTGCTGATCCACAGCGGCGCGCGACTGGCCGAGCCGGGCGAGTTCACGAAGCGCGCCTTCCTCAACGGCCGGCTGGACCTCGCGCAGGCCGAGGCGGTCATTGACCTGATCCAGGCCCGGTCGCAGACCGGCCTGCGGGTTGCGCTGGAGCAGCTCCGGGGGGCACTATCCGACGAGCTCGGCCGGATCCGTGAGGGCCTGACGCGCCTGCTGGTGGAGATCGAGGCCGGCATCGATTTTTCCGACGAGGGCATCACGTTCATCTCACCGCAGGCCTTGGCCGCTGGCGTTGGAAAGGTTGCCGAACGCGTCGAGCGGCTCATCCGGACCGCCGAGGACGGGCGCATCGTACGGGAAGGCGTGACGGTCGCGCTGGTCGGGCGGCCCAACGTGGGCAAGTCCAGCCTGCTGAACGCGCTGGCAAGGGCGGACCGCGCGATCGTGACGCCGATCCCCGGCACGACGCGGGATGTCTTGGAAGAGTTCGTCAATGTGCGCGGCATCCCTGTGCGCCTGCAGGACACGGCTGGCCTGCGGGAGGCCCAGGATGTCGTCGAGCGCGAAGGGGTGCGCCGCACGCACGACGCGCTGGCCCGCGCCGAGCTGGTCTTGGCGGTCCTCGACGGGAGCGCGCCGCTCGACCCCGAAGATCGTCGTACGCTGGAGTTGCTCCAGGAGAAGTCGGCGGTGCTGGTCGTGAACAAGGCGGACCTTCCACCCCGCGTGGAGCCCGCGGACCTCAAGGGTTTCGTCGAGCCACGTCGGATCGTCTGGACTTCGGCGACCACGGGGGCCGGACTGGACGAGCTACGGGACGCGATCCGCGACACCGTGCTCAGGCAGGGATTGGAGCCGAGCGAGGGCGTGCTGATCACCCACTTGCGGCACCGCTCGGCTTTGGAACGGGCCAAGACTTCGCTCGATCAGGCCCTCGTGTCGATCCAGCAGCACGTGGCGGCCGAGTGCATCGCGGCGGACCTGCGGGTGGCCATCAATGCGATCGGCGAAATCATCGGCGAGACGACGACGGATGACATCCTCGACCGCATCTTCAAGGAGTTCTGCATCGGGAAATGAACATCCGGGCGCACGACGACCGTTTCGACGTGATCGTAGTCGGTGGCGGCCACGCAGGCTGCGAGGCCGCGCTGGCCGCGGCCCGCATGGGTGCGCGCACGGCCCTGCTCACGATGGAAGAGGACAAGATCGCGCAGATGTCCTGCAATCCCGCGATCGGCGGCATCGCCAAGGGCCACCTCGTGAAGGAGATCGACGCGCTGGGCGGCGAGATGGGCCGTAACACGGACAAGACGGGCATCCAGTTCCGCATGCTCAACACGCGGAACGGGCCCGCTGTGCGCTCGCTGCGGGCGCAGTGCGACAAGAAGCAGTACCGGCTGGCGATGCAGGCCACGCTGCGGGCGCAGCCGGACCTCACGATCTACCGCGGGACCGTGGATCGGATCGAGACGGTCGGCGGGCGGGTCAGCGGGGTCGTCACCGGCGCGGGTGCCCGGCTCGCCGCCACGGCCGTCATCCTGACTACAGGTACTTTCCTTAAGGGTTTAATTCACGTAGGGTTAAACCACTTCCCTGCCGGACGGGCCGGTGAGGACGCGGCCGAGCACCTCTCCGACAGCATGCGCGAGTTCGGCTTCGAGGTGGGGCGGCTCAAGACCGGCACCCCGCCCCGCCTGGACCGGGACACCATCGCCTTCTCGGTCCTGACCCCGCAGCCGGGCGACGACCCGCCGTCTCCATTCTCTTTCCGCACGGAACGGATCCCGATGCCGCAGGTCTGCTGCCACCTCACGTACACGAATGCCGAGACGCACCGTATCATCCAAGACAACTTGGACCGCTCACCGATGTTCACCGGCGTGATCGAGGGCACCGGCCCGCGCTACTGCCCGTCGATCGAGGACAAGGTGGTGCGGTTCGCCGACAAGCCCCGCCACCAGATCTTCATCGAACCGGAGGGACTCGACACGCATGAGTTTTACCCGAACGGCATCTCGACGAGCCTGCCGGTGGACGTCCAAGCCGCTTTCCTGAAGACCATCCCCGGCCTGGAGCGAGCCAGGATGCTCAAGCCGGGGTACGCCGTGGAGTATGACTACATCCCGCCGCGTCAGCTTCATCCCACGATGGAGACGAAGCGGGTCGAAGGACTCTTTCACGCGGGGCAGATCAACGGCACGTCGGGATATGAAGAGGCGGCCGCGCAGGGGCTCATGGCCGGCATCAACGCCGTTCTCAAGATCCGGGGCCAGGCCCCCTGCATCCTGGACCGCTCGGAGGCCTACATCGGGGTGCTGATCGACGATCTCATCACCAAGGACGCGCGTGAACCGTACCGCATGTTTACCTCGCGGGCCGAATACCGTCTGCTCTTACGCCAGGATAATGCCGACCTCCGCTTGACAGACACAGGCTACCGGTTGGGGCTGATCCCTGAGAGCGGATACCGGATGTTCTGCGAGAAGCGGGATGCCATCGCCCGGGAGCGAGAGCGGTTCCGAACGATCCGCCCCAAGCAGACCGCCGAGTTCCTGGCTCGCGCCGAGGCCCTGGGGCTGCAAAGCCTAGGTGCCGCCATCACCCTTGAGGGCCTCCTGCGGCGTCCCGAGCTGGACTACGAAGCCGTGATCGGACTGGCCGAGGTGAACGGCCACTCCGCCCCTGCCGTCCGTGAGGAGGTCGAGATTCAGGTCAAGTACGAAGGTTATATCCACCGTCAATCCCATGATGTGGATAACTTCAAGCGGCTGGAGTCGCGCAGAATCCCTCCTGATTTTGACTACACTTCCGTCAAGGGGTTTTCGCGGGAAGTCCTGGAGAAGCTCCAGAGAGTCCGCCCCCATTCTCTCGGGCAGGCCTCGCGGATCGAGGGGGTGACCCCTGCCGCTATCTCTCTCCTGCAGGTCGCATTAGAGCGCTACCGGCGGGCTGCGGCCTGACCCATTGTTCCACGTGGAACATGCCCCCTAGTCCACGGGCTCCAGACCAGTGGCCTTCGCCTGCTTCAGCCCTGATGGAGGGCGGCCTCCAGCTGGGCATTGCCCTGTCCCCCCATACCGTCGCCAGACTGGTCCTCTACCTCCAGGAACTGGTGCGCTGGAATGCCAAGGTTAACCTCTCCGGCCTGACCGAGGAAGCCGACATCATTACCAAGCACTTCCTCGATTCGCTCGCCGCCTTCAAGGTCCTCAAGGTTGGTCCTGGGCTGATCCGGCCGGGTCCAGGGCTCCGCGTCTTGGATGTGGGCACGGGCGCGGGGTTTCCCGGGTTGGTGCTGAAACTTCACGATCCAGAGTTGGCGGTCACGCTGCTTGAACCCTCCCAGAAGAAAGCGGCCTTTCTCCACCATATGATCGGCCTGTTGGGGGTGACCGGCGTATCGGTCTTGATCATCCGGATCGAGGACCTCACAGCGGGCCAGACTGGGCCGTTCGACCTCGTGACGACCCGGGCTTTGAAACCGGGACTGCTGTTAGCCGAATCGCCCCGGTTGCTGGCCACCAATGGCACGGTGCTGCTGTTTCGAGCCAGCCCCCTGGAGGCCGTCCCGCCTGGGTACCGGCTCATCCGGCAAGAATCCTTCACGCTACCCTTCACAAACGATCCCCGCACCCTCACCCTCCTCCAGCCAATCAGCGTTTCCTAACCGCTTCCTTCAAGGTGTGGGATGACGGGTCCTGTCGCCGCATCACCGGGGCACCAGTTGGAATCGAGCGGGTGACACCGCAAGGGCGACCAGATGCAGCGCAGGGCGTACAGCCGGGTCTGCGGGGCCTCGACGGCGAAACGCCCAACTGCGCTGGGCTATGCGGGGGCAGGACCCGCTCTGATGCCTTGTCGCTTCTCCCATTGTTCCACGTAGAACAGTGTCGTTTCGTTGACACCTTCTCGCCCAATTGCTAGCATGGGCTTCCTCGATGGGGCGGATAATCGCCATTGCCAATCAAAAGGGCGGGGTCGGCAAGACCACGACCGCCATCAACTTGGCGGCGTCCTTGGCGGTGGCGGAACGGACAGTCCTCCTGGTGGACCTGGACCCGCAGGCCAATGCCACGAGCGGCATGGGGGTCGACGTGGAGGGCATCTCGCTTTCGACGTACGACGTTATGGTCCGAGGGCGGAAGGTCTCGGAAGTGCTCGTGAAGGCAGCCGTTCCCCGGCTTGATGTGGTCCCCTCCGAGGCGGACCTGGCCGCGGCGGAAGTCGAGCTGACTCCCGTGGAAAACCGGGAGTTAATTCTCCGACACGCCCTGGGGGATGCGGCCAGCCAATATGAATTCGTGCTGGTGGATTGCCCGCCGGCGCTGGGGCTCCTCACCGTGAACGCTCTGGTCGCAGCACATAGCGTGCTGGTCCCTGTCCAGTGCGAGTTCTACGCGATGGAGGGACTCGGGCGGTTGATGCGGACCGTCGAGATGGTGCGCCGGTCCTTGAATAAGGCGCTGGTCATCGAAGGTATCCTCCTGACCCTGTTCGACGGGAGGAACAACCTCCACTGGCAGGTAGCCGAGGAGATACGTAAGCATTTTTCTGATACGATGTTCAAGACCGTCATCCCCCGCAACGTCAGGCTGGCAGAGGCGCCCAGCCACGGAGCGCCGGTGCTCATGTACGACGTCGCATCCTCCGGGGCGCAGGCGTACCTGAGCCTGGCCAAGGAAGTCCTGGCACATGCAAAAAAAGGCGCTCGGTAGAGGCCTGCAAACGCTGATTCCCGTCGCCACCGGGGGACGGGATGAAATCGAGGAGATCCCGCTCTCCCTCGTTTCGCCCAACCCGTTTCAGCCACGCCGGGCCATCAATGCGGCCGAGCTCGAAGAGTTGGCCAACTCGGTCAAGGTGAAAGGGGTGCTGCAGCCGGTCCTGGTGCGGCGTTTGGGGGACGGCGGCTATGAGTTGATCGCTGGCGAGCGCCGCTGGCGCGCGGCCAAGCTCGCGGGCCTGAAAAAAATTCCGGCCATCGTTCGTCTGGCCACGGATGCCGAGGCGATGGAGATGGCGCTGATCGAAAACCTCCAGCGCAAAGATCTCAATCCGCTGGAGGCTGCCCGGGCCTATCAGCGCCTCATCAAGGAGTTCGGGCTCACGCAGGAGGCGGTCGCCAAGCAACTCGGTAAGGAGCGCTCGTCGATCGCCAACACCGTGCGGCTCCTGTCGCTCCAGTCGGAGGTGCAGGTATGGGTCGAGAACGACCAGTTGTCCCTGGGGCACGCGAAGGTTCTGCTGGCGGTTTCTGATCCGGACCATCAGGTTCGCCTGGGACGGCGCGCCGTGACGGAACGACTGTCGGTGCGGGACCTCGAACGGTTGGTGCGGTCCAACCACCGCGCAGGCCGCTCGGCCCAAGCGCGCAAGGGCCGCCGTCCCAGCGAGATCGAGGAGCGGATGACGCGGCGGCTGGGCACCAAGGTGCGGCTGATCGAGGGGAAAACAGGAGGGAGGATCGTCATCGAGTATTATTCGCCGGCTGATCTGGAGCGAGTCATCGATCTGATCATGGGATAGAAACATAAGGTATAATAAACAAGTATTATAATTTAAGGAGATTCTACAATGTGGAGAAGGGGTGAGATGACGGAGAAGCTGGATGAGGAGATGGAGGAGCAGTCCTCCGGAGCCGGA
>Ga0209266_1000859_pt1 | contig 21782 bp, 18 predicted proteins | sample GraSoiAngelo_132_FD_185889 | JGI IMG/M metagenome (GOLD analysis project Ga0209266, IMG submission 185889) | Grasslands soil microbial communities from the Angelo Coastal Reserve, California, USA - 14_0929_02_40cm (SPAdes) (version 2) | ecosystem: Environmental > Terrestrial > Soil > Grasslands ...
CCAATGCGACACCAGTCGCGATGCTGGCCACATTGCTGGGTCTGTCGGTGGTCTCCGGCACGGTCTTCCTCATGGCCGTACGGCTGGGGGAAGGTCTGGCGGACCTCTTCTTTGTCACACGGTCCGTCCTGCTGCCGCAGGCCTTGATTGACGCGGCCGTGGGCACGGGCGCGTACTGGTTGATCGCGAGGCGCGGTCAAGCTGATCAGGCGACTCAGGAAAAACACGGTCCGCTCTGGTAGCAGACATGATCGGCATGAGACGGACGACCTGAACCCAACGACTGGCTGGGGGCAATGCTGGACCTCTCACCGCAACAGGACGAGCTCCGTGAGCTCCAGGGGCGCCTGACGATCCTCAAGGTCGGCCTACTGCTGGTCGTCGCCCTCTTGGCGATTCGTCTGTGGCACCTTCAAGTCCGAGAGGGCCAGTACTATCGGGATCTTTCCGAGAATAACCGGACCCGATCCGTCATCCTCGAGCCGGCCCGTGGTCTGATCTATGACCGGAATGGGGTGTTGCTCGCGAACAATGTGCCCAGCTTCAATCTGTACGTCACCCTCGAGGATGTCACTGATCGCGAAGCCTTGATCAAACGGCTGGTCGGCCTCATCGGGCTCGATGAGGCGAGCCTTCGCAAGAGGCTGTCCGAGCGTGGAGCCAAACTGCTCGCCAGGAAATTGAAGGGCGGACTCACGCTGCGGGAGGCAGCGCTCATCGAATCTCATCGTCTGGATCTTCCAGGCGTCATGGTCCAGGCGGAATCTCAGCGGAACTACCCGGCGAGACTGACCGCGTCGCATTTGCTGGGATACGTCGGGGAAGTGTCGGCGGACCAGTTGGAGAAACCTGAATTCGGGGGTCTTCATCAGGGCAGTGTTGTCGGCCAGTATGGCGTGGAGCACACCTACGACCGGTTTCTCAGGGGCCGCGCAGGACAGAAGGTGATCGAAGCCGATGCCCTGGGGCATGAGAAGCGGACGGTTGAGGTCCAGAAACCAGAGGCCGGCGATGATCTGTATTTGACCATCGACCTGCGTCTGCAAAAGCTGGCGGAAGATCTCCTGGGAGGAGAGGCCGGCGCGATTGTGGCGGTGGACCCGGCCACCGGCGAAGTGCTGGCGCTGGCCAGCCGACCGGCCTTCGATCCCAACGTGCTGTCACGGGAACTGACCCCCAAGCAATGGGAGGACATCGTCCAGGACGAGGGCCATCCGCTGACGAATCGGGCGACGCAAGGACAGTATCCGCCCGGCTCGACGTTCAAGATCGTCATGGCGGCAGCCGCTCTTGAAACGAACACCATCGACCCCGCCACGACGATCCGGTGCTTCGGCAGTTATCAGTTCGGTCGGCGTCTGTACAAGGACTGGAAAGCAGGCGGGCACGGCACGATGGACGTGAGCCAGGCGATCGTCGACTCCTGCGATGTGTTTTTTTATACGATTGGACAGCGCATGGGCATCGAGGCCATTGCCTCCTACGCCACCCAGTTCGGCCTGGGCCGTGAAACCGGGATCGAGCTTCCGTCCGAGCGAGTGGGGATCGTGCCATCTCCCGCCTGGAAGGAGAAAGCTCGCAGCGAACCGTGGCTGCCCGGGGAAACCATCTCGGCCTCGATCGGCCAAGGGTATGTGACCGTGACGCCCCTCCAAATGACCAGTCTGATCGCAACCGTCGGCAATAACGGGGTGTCATTCCGACCTCGCCTGATCCGGGCGGTGATGGAGCGAACGACCGGACGACTGCAGGAATTACCGGCCGTGGCGCGCGGTCAACTCGCGATCAGGCCAGAAACGCTCGCGCTGATTCAGCATGCCCTTGCCGGCGTGGTGACTGAGGGGACGGCGCGACGAGCCAAATCATCTCTCGTGACCATTGCCGGGAAGACCGGAACGGCACAGGCCGTGGCGGCTCGTCCAGGACCGAAGGAGGATCTGCCGAAGAAGTTGCGGGATCATGCCTGGTTCATCTCGTACGCCCCGACCGTGACGCCGCGCATCGCCGTCGGCGTGCTGGTCGAGCACATGGGACATGGTGGATCAGCGGCCGCGCCGCTGGCGAAACAATTGATCGAAACCTTCATCAAGCTGGCGCCGCATGAGCCGCTCATTGCCGACTCCCCATCACCGGCGCGGTCGCCCATGACGGTGATGGCTCGACAGGAACCCCGTGATTGACCGTGTCATCAGCAGCCGGGCGCCCGATATCGGCGCCATCCTCTCACTTGGCCTGCTGTCCATCTACAGTATCACCCATGCGCAGCCGGGGAGCGGCGTGCCGCTCTACGCCAGACAGATGCTCTGGGTCGTGATGGGCGGTGCCGCCTTTCTGGTGATGCTGGTGTTCGACTATCACAAGATTGCGAGGCTGTCGTACATGTTCTATGTCGTCGCACTGGTATTGCTGGCCGTCGTCTTGGTCATTGGCAAGACGAGCCGAGGTGCGCAACGGTGGTTTCCCATCGGGCCGTTTGCGTTTCAACCGGCGGAGTTCGCGAAGGTGGTCCTGATCCTCGTGCTGGCCAGTTACTATGCGAGCAGTCCGCGCGAGGGCTGGCGGCAGAGGGTGGTCCTGCCCGGTCTCATCATGGCGCCCGGCCTTCTGCTGATTCTCAAGCAGCCGGACCTGGGGAGCGGCCTCAGTTTTCTGGCGATTTACGTTTCGATGCTGCTGGTGGTGGGGGTGCGCTCCAAAGCGCTGGGGGTGCTTCTCCTTCTTGCGCTCATGCTGTTTCCGTTCGCGTGGGAAGTCATGTGGGGGGCCCTCCATGATTACCAGCGGGAGCGAATCCTGACCTTCGTGAACCCCGCCTACGACCCGGGCGGGAAGGGCTACCATGCGCTCCAGTCGCGTATCGCCATCGGGTCGGGAGAGCTGCTGGGAAAAGGGCTCTACGGGGGGACCCAGAGCCAACTCAAATTCTTGCCGGAAGGACACACGGACTTCGTGTTCGCCGTGTTCGCCGAGGAATGGGGATTTCTGGGCGTGCTGCTGTTGCTGGGGCTCTTTCTCGGGCTGATCATGCTGTCGATAGAGATCGCGTCGAGGGCCAAGGATATCCTCGGGGCGCTGTTGGCAGCCGGGGTGATCGCCATGATCGGGTTCAGCATGGTGATCAACATCGGGATGACCGCGGGCATCTTTCCGATCGTCGGCATCCCACTGCCGCTGATGAGCTACGGCGGAAGCGCGATTGTCACGACGATGGCCGCCTTGGGTCTGTTACTGAACGTCAAGCGTCGGCGCCTGACGCTGTTTTATTGAACATCTTTCGGCACGGCTGGCTCCGGCAACCAGCGTGGTTGGCCGACACCAGCCGGAGCCGAACCCTCAGACAGATCGGAGGGTTTGAGTTTTACAGACACAATTCAAGTGCAGCCTGGTGGGTGGACGCCGCGGAATTCGGGAGAAGAGGCCGTGCGGTCTGACCACTCTGCGATCGTGGTGCGCGGCTGACAGTCGTCGACCCGGTCGGATAGGCTGCAGGGAGCGGATATGGGACTAGAAATAGCGATCAATGTGACGCGGGAAGAGACCCGAGTGGCGGTGCTGGATCATCGGGTGCTGACGGAACTGTATGTGGATCGGGCCAAGACGAAAGATTTCGTCGGGAACATCTACAAAGGGAAGGTCGTCAAAGTCCTTCCAGGCATGCAGGCGGCTTTTGTCGACATCGGAATGGAACGGGCGGCCTTCATCCATGTCTCGGATCTGTCGAACGACACGGAGCCCGGGGATACCCTCGTCGACAGCGAGGAAGATGACAAGGGCCCCGAGCTCCCCAGGCCTCGTCGCCAGGCCACGCGGCCCATCGAGCAACTGCTGAAAGAAGGCCAGGAGCTCATGGTGCAGATTTCAAAGGGACCGATCGGGACCAAGGGGCCGCGGGTCACGACCTATGTTTCCCTCCCCGGACGGTACCTCGTGTTTATGCCCAACGTTGAGCACGTCGGGGTGTCCAGGCGGATTCCGAAGGACGAGGAACGGGCCCGGCTGAAGGAGATCATGAAGCGGCTACGCCGACCCGGCTATGGCTACATCGTCCGGACGGTGAGCGAAGGCGTCAAGGAGGAGGAACTCCGGTCCGATGTGGAATTCCTGAACGTGCTGTGGCAGGACGTCATGAAGAAACGTGACCAGCAGCCGGCCCCAACCCTGCTGCACACCGACTTGACGCTGACATTCCGGGTGGTCCGCGATCTGTTTACCAAGAAAGTGGAGAGGCTGCTGATCGACTCGAAACAGGAGTATGAAGCCGTCAGGGATTTTGTTCATCGCTTTCTGCCTGAGCAGACCTCCCGGGTCCACTATTACGACAAAGACGAGAGCCTGTTCGATCACTTGGGAGTCGAGATGGAGATCACCCGAGCGTTGAGCCGCAAGGTGTGGTTGAAGTCCGGCGGCCACATCGTCATCGATCATACCGAAGCGATGACGGTGATTGACGTGAACACGGGACGCTTCGTCGGGAAACGAGACCAGGAAGAAACCATTCTCAAGAACAATCTGGAAGCGGTCAAGGAGGTCGCCTACCAGATCAAGCTGCGCGGTATCGGTGGTCTCATCATCATCGACTTCATTGACATGGAGCGTGAGAAGAATCGCGAACGGGTCTATCAGGCCCTGGTGGACGCGATGGCCAGCGACAAGGCGCGGACCAGAATCTCGCACATCTCCGACCTTGGCCTGATCGAGATCTCACGCGAACGGGTCCGCGAGGACCTGTTGCGGACGATGTCCGAGCCCTGTCACTACTGCGAGGGACGGGGATACACGAAGTCACCCACGACCGTGGTGTACGAGATCTTCCGGGAGCTCCGTCGGATCGGACGCTTGCCCGATGAGCAGAAGATCGTGATCGGCGTGCATCCCGGTGTCGCCGAGCTTCTGTACGAGGAAGAGCGTCACGGGGTCGAGGACTTGGAACGCGAGCAAGGCACGAAGATCATCGTCAACGCTGACCAGACTCTTCACTTGGAACAGTATGACATCGTCGTGCTCTAAGGGCACCACGGCAAGAGGTCACGGTGACGCGGGGTGTGCGTGAGCACCGCGTCGCTTCGCTCCTGGCTGGCGCTGCGCGCGGTCAGGGGGCTGGACGATGCGACGGTGTGTCGCCTTGTCCAGACGTTCGGGTCGCCGGAGGCGGTCCAGGCCGCCTCGATAGATTCCCTCATGGCGTCCGGATGCATCAGCGCGTCGCTCGCGCAGGCCATTCGGCGGGGTCCGGACGACCACACTCAACAGGGCCTCGACCGCGACCTGAAGACCCTGGAGCGGTTGCAACTGTCGGTGGTCACCTGTCTCGACCCGGACTACCCGCCGCGGCTCAAGATGATCCACGACCCGCCACCTCTGCTGTATGTGAGCGGGGCTCTGACCCAAGCGGACCGCCACGCGGTGGCCATCGTGGGGGCGCGGCGGGCGACCGCGGCCGGTCGCTTGCTGACCGAAGAGCTGAGCCGGGACCTGGCTTCTGCCGGGTTCACCATCGTCAGCGGTCTGGCGAGGGGAGTGGACGCGGCCGCCCATCGGGGCGCGCTCGCGGCGCAGGGCAGGACCGTCGCGGTGCTGGGCTGCGGGATTGACCAGACCTACCCGCCGGAGCATCAATCGCTGAGGAAGGAGATCGAATCGAATGGAGCCGTGGTGGCCGAGCTTCCACTGGGGTCGTATCCGCACGGGTATCATTTTCCGCGCCGGAACCGAATTATCAGCGGAATGTGCCTCGGGGTGGTGGTCACCGAAGCGGCGATCCAGAGCGGGTCGCTCATCACCGCGCGACTCGCCGCCGACCAGGGCCGGGAGGTCTTTGCCGTACCGGGATTCGTGAAGGCGGACAACAGTCGTGGTCCCAACGGGCTCATCAAGCAGGGGGCCAAGCTGGTTGAGACTGTCGAGGATATCATCGACGAACTCTTGCCCCAGCTCGACGCGCCCTTCCGCGAGCGTCTGAAGGGGCGTGTCCCGCATCCCGTCGAATCACCGCCTCAGTTGGGCAAGGCGGAGGCGACGATCTATCTCGCGCTGTCCTTTGAACCGACGCACATCGACGACCTGATCACCAACAGCCGACTGCCCGCGGCCGATGTTGCTGCGCATCTCCTTGCACTGGAACTCAAACATTTGGTCCGCCAACTGCCCGGCCAAACCTACCTTCGGCTATAATCGTATATAATAGGAAGGCTTGAAGAGCATGCCGGCATCGGGATATGTCACAGCCCCCTTCTGGGCACCGGCCTCGGACGAGACACAGGAGCGCGAATGGCGAAATCGTTGATCATTGTGGAGTCCCCAACCAAAGCCAGAACGATCACCAGGTATTTGGGCCGCGGCTACACGGTTCTGGCCTCCGTCGGCCACGTGAAGGATCTCCCCACCAGCAAGCTGGGCGTCGACCTCGAGCATGACTTCAAGCCGCAGTACGTGATCATCAAGGGCAAAGCCAAAATCCTCGCCGAGATTAAACAAAGGGCGAAGGAAGCCGACGCGGTGTTCCTTGCCCCTGACCCGGACCGCGAGGGCGAAGCGATTGCGTGGCATATCGCCGAAGAGATCGACGGCAAGTCGAGAGGGAACAATCGAAAAGTGTTCCGCGTGCTCTTCAACGAAATCACCGAGTCGGCCATCAAACGTGCGCTCCAGTCTCCCGGGAAGATCGATATGAAGCTGGTCAATGCCCAGCAGGCCCGTCGCGTGCTGGACCGCATCGTTGGGTACCAGGGCAGCCAGTTGCTGTGGAAAAAAGTGCGACGGGGCCTCAGCATGGGCCGCGTCCAATCAGTGACCGTGAGACTGATCTGCGATCGGGAGCGAGAGCGCGAGGCATTCCGCCCGGAGGAGTACTGGTCGCTCACGGCGACGCTGGCCGGCACCAACCCGCCGCCGTTCGAGGCGAGACTCAAGAGCATCAACGGCCGGGATGCAGACATCCCGGGGGTTCAAGCGGCCGAACGCCTCGTGGCTGCCGTGCGGGGGAAGGACTTCGTCGTTCAGTCCATCGAGCGCCAGGAGAAGCGGCGCAACCCTACGGCTCCCTTCATCACGAGCCGGCTTCAGCAGGAGGCGGCTCGCAAGCTTCGTTTCACCCCGAAGAAGACCATGACGCTGGCCCAGCAACTCTACGAAGGAACGGAGATCGGCCAGGAAGGTCCCGTCGGTCTGATCACCTACATGCGGACGGACTCCCCACGGATCTCGCACGAGGCCGCCGAGGAGGCACGACGACTCATTCGCGAACGGTTCGGGGACCAGTACTTGCCGGCCACCCCCAATGTGTACAAGACCCAGAAGGCTGCCCAGGAGGCCCACGAGGCCATCCGGCCGACGTCGGCAGGCCGCGACCCGGAATCGATCAAACAATTCTTAGAGAAGGACCACTATCAGCTGTATAAGCTGATCTGGAATCGCTTCATCGCCTCGCAGATGACCCCGGCCGTCTTGGAAGTGACCCGCGTCGATTGCGTGCCTCAGGGCTCACGGGACGCGTACCTGTTCCGGGCCAACGGGACCGTGGTGAAATTCCCCGGTCATACGGCGGTCTATCTGGAGGGGGAGGACGCGAACGGCGCCGCTCGGGGCCGCAAGACTGAGCAGGAAATTGAGGACGAGGCCGAACGACAGCTCCCCGTCTTGACCGAGGGGGAACGCTTGCGACTGGTTGCCCAGGAGGGACAAACGGCGCCAGGTCTCTTGCTGAAGCAGCACTTCACCCAGCCCCCGCCTCGATACAACGAGGCCCTGTTGATCCGCGAGCTGGAGGAAAAGGGCATCGGCCGGCCGTCAACCTACGCCAGCATTATCTCCACGATCCAGGAGCGCAGGTACGTCGACAAGGTGGAAGGCCGATTCGCCCCCACAGAGACCGGTCTAACCGTCAACGACTTCCTGGTCAAGGGATTTCCAGACATCCTCAATGTGGACTTCACCTCCTTGATGGAAAAGGAGCTGGATGAGGTGGAAGAAGGCGAGAAACCGTGGGTGGCGGTGGTGCGGGATTTCTACGTGCCGTTCACCAAGGACATGGCCAAGGCCAAGACCATTCCGGGTCCCAAAGACATCGTGCAGCCTCCCACGAGCATTCGCTGCGAGAAGTGCGGGCGGATGATGGAGATCAAATGGGGCCGGAACGGGAAGTTCCTGGCCTGCCCTGGTTACAAGGACGATCCGCCCTGCAAGAACACCAAGAATTTCGAGAAGCTCGCTGACGGGACTATCAAGATCGTCGCGAATCAGGAGCAGACCACGAACGAGAAGTGCGAGAAGTGCGGGTCGCCCATGGTGGTCAAAGCCGGCCGGTTCGGTAAGTTCCTGGCCTGCTCGGCGTACCCCACCTGCAAGACCACGAAGCCCATCCCGCTCGGCGTCAAATGTCCCCAAGACGGAGGCGACCTGACCCAGAAGCGGACCAAGAAAGGCCGTACGTTTTACGCCTGCACGAATTACCCGAAATGCGAGTTCGCGCTCTGGGACCGGCCGGTCAATAAACCCTGCCCAAACTGCAAGTCACCGTTCCTCGTCGAAAAGTTCAGCAAGCAGGCCGGCACGACCGTCCAGTGCCGGAACGAAGACTGCGGCTACAAAGAAGCGGGCTGACCGTTCCCCACGATCCGAACGGGTTCTCCTCCAGCGGACGCGTTCACAAGGCCAGGTAGTGACCTGACGGCGCAGCGCCCGAGACCGCTTGTGCGACCTCGGGCGCTGGACTCGTACTCTCGCCTCATGGACTGGCTGCAGGGGACGACGAGGTCACGTTATTCACTGCTGTCCGGGGCCATCAGCGGCGATTGGATGAACCACATCTCATAGAGTGGGAGCGCCATCATGATGAGGAAGCTCACGACCATCAGGGTGTCGCCCCCCAGCATGGTCAGGACAAAGACCGGCGAGACATATCTGATGAGCCAGGGTGAGGCCAGATCCAGGATCACGCCGCTAAACGCCATCCACGTCATCCCGATTTTTAGTCTATTGCTCGCCCCGGTCAGATAGAGGACGTGCACGAGGATCATAAAGACGACCGGCATGGTAAACAGGTGAAAGTGGGTGATTTCTGCTAGCTCTCGGAATGACATGGGTTCGCCGAAGGTCGCGTCAGACCCACGATAGTGAGCGGCGATTCCGCCGGGCGAGAGGCCGGTCATGCTGTGGGCCCAGAAAAAAGAAAACCGAGTGTAGACGAGCCGGATATGACGATCGGTGTCCCGCAGGCGGAACCGCGTATTAAAATTTCGCATTCGGTCCCATCCGGCGCTCAGTCACCAAACAGCGATTCAAAGAATCCCTTCTCCGCCTTCCGCGCCGCCATCGTGTCGCTCCCGAGCCCGTTCGGTTTCAGATAGAATTCGTCAATCAGGACTAAGACGCGTTTCACTCCCGCGCTAATGGAGCGTACCGACATGGTCGCCCCGCTGATATTGATGATGTCCTTGTTGATGCGGATGGGGTCCAGCACCGTCTTGCCCTCGTACTGCGAATTGAACCGCTTTCGCCCCACTTCGCTTCCCCGCGCTTCGCGGAAGACCAGCAATTCCACGTCGGTGCAGTAGCCCATCGGATCCGCACCAACCACGTAGGTCATGTGTTTGTGCTTGCCGATCGTGTTGTGGACCATCGCGTAGCCGTCCACTTTGTCGGCGGTTTCTCCGATATAGACTTCGAAGGAATCTTCGGGGAATTTCCATCCAATCCGCTGCTCCACCATCTCCTTTTTCTCCTGACTCAGCCGTAGCATCTCCTTCCGGATCCGCTGCGACTTCGGCAGCATGATCTTGACCGCCTCCTCCTCGGTCATAAACACCTCGGCGTGAGTCAACTCTTCTTCAGTGAGATAGCGCTTCAGCTCACTGTCCCATACCCTTTCCGCCCAGGCAGGGATGGCCAAGAAGCTGCAGGCAAGAACCGGCGCAACGAAGCGATGGAAGAAGCTCATGTCGGAGAGCATCCCCGTTCTTTCAGCTTGGCATTCAGTTTGTTCATCACGGCGGCCATGGCCTCTTCCGATGGCTCGACCGGCCACCACTTTGTAGCTTGTTGGGTCACCCCGCCACGCAGATGCCAGCGCTGTCTGTTTTCAACCAGGCTGACTTTCGTCACGTCATCTGCCCGCTTGACGACGAAGGACATTCTGGCTCGCTCTTTACTGTCAAAGAGCTCACGATCGAATGCGCCGAACCCGCGTCTGCCAACCTCCATTTCAGTCCAGTCCGTTTCGATCAGACCAACTTCCTTATCCTTCCGAGTCAAAGGCCGGTCTTTCAGTGTCTCCAGCGCTGCGTCCCAAACGGTGTCGTAGCGGCATACGAGATACTGATCGTGGCTTCCACTCAGCGAAGCGCAGGCGCTACAGATCAGGATGACCGAGGAACACGCGACTCCTAATGCCCGCACGTGAAAAAACCCTCCTCTCTCGATCCCGCGAACCCTCCCCGGAAGGGGGAGAGTTCGTGGGCTGGCGGCTTAGAAATAGGTTGCTGCGGAAACCACGAACGCGCTGTCGTGGATCCGTTGATCCGTGTTGGCGTTGAACGCCATCGGCTGGTACTGATAACTCATCTTGAAGGCAGCGTCTTCAATCGGGCGATAGTTCAGCCCAAAAGAAATTTGCTCGAGATCGCCAAACCCGCCCGAGCTATTGTCTAAGTTGGTGTTGACACGGTCATAGCGGATCACGGCGGTAAAGATCGAGCCTTCCCCGAACCGGTTCGGTGCCCACTTTGCCAGCCACTGCGGCATGAAGTGATAGTTGCCTTGAATGTAAAAGCCGTTCATACGCTGTGGCGGAATCCCAACTGAGTTATTCCCTGTCTGATTAGTAATTAGAGCACCAGCCGGTGGTGCACCGGCGAAAGTACTTCCCGCAATGGCCCGAGAGTTCCCCCTAGCATAGGCCCAGGCAGCCTCGCCGATAAGCTCCCACCGACCGCGTTGGAGAGTCCAGTCCAGGGCCAGGATGCTCAGCGGGGTGTATGAGGAGCTGAAGGCAGGCGAGGAATTCCCATAGTACCCGGAGCCGGCCACTTCGACCCCGAGCACCGGGCTGAACGCCATGCGGCCGACGACTGCCTTTCCGTTGTTGATGTCGAAGCCGTCCTCCGTGGGGCATTTCCGCTGGCGCGCGTTTCGCGTGCCGTTCTGTTCACTGATCCTCGGTGTTCCATCTGTGTCATACCCGCAGGGTCCCGTCGTGATGTACAGTTCGTAATCCATCTTGGACAGTCGCGTGGGATAGAACGTACCGTAGATGCCGGCGCCGGTCTCTGGAAAAGTGGTGGGGATGACTAATTGGCTCACGAGCGGGCGGTCGGTCAGGTCGTTCAAGGGCGAGTCGTGCAGGAGGTTGAATTTGCCGATCGGAAGCAGAATGATGCCGGCCCGAAGGTTGATTGGCTCCCTGATGAGGTAGTCGATGTGTCCAAATTCGAGGCTAATCTCGCTGCTATCCGTCTCTCGGATGGCGTGCTCGAACTCGATTTCGGACGCGATTTTGACGTGCTCCGTCACGTCGGCGTAAATGAACGGGACGAACCGTTGCTGATCGAAGTTGCTGGAGATACCGCCGTACCCGTTTTCGATGCTGCCCTTCCGCTGAGCCCGCCACTGGATGTCCATATAGCCGCCGACGATCGCTTTGGGTGCCGCCACGAAGGGCTTGGCGTAGACCAGACGGCCGGACCCGGTGGATCCGAACGACAAGGCCGGTTGGGTAGGGGCTCGACGTTCCCGTCCCACTTCGGGGAGAGATCCCACACCGGGTTCGGCGGAGGGGGCCTCCGGCCTCAGCACTTCCGGTCTCTCCACCCCCGGTGGTACCCCTTCACGTTCTCGTTTCTCTTCTTCCTTCATTTCCTGAATCGTCTTTTCCAATTGTTTTATCCGTTCCTCGAGGGTCTTCTCTTCTGCCAGCGCCGGCATGGCACCGAACGCACAGAGTGCCAGAGCCCCGAGGAGTGCCCACAACCTCATGGTGTGTCCTCCTTCCCCTTGTGTCGGGGAATCTCGACTCGGGACTCTGTCGGTCTCTGGTCTTGTGGCTAAAGTTCGTTAGATGGTTCGCCGCTGAGTCGCGGCTGTTACTTCCCTCACAGATGAATGTTCGGGACTACTACGGCGTCGCGTCCCGCCATGGAGTAGGGGACCACGACGATCCGTTTGCACCGTTTGCACTTCAGCTCGACGCCGTCGTTGCGCAGCTTCGCGATCAACTGGCCGCACTCGCAGCGCGCCTCGGCGCGGTCTGTTGACCCCGTTTTTGCTGAGTTCATAGAGGTGGGGGTAGCATGGTTGTGTTGATAGAATTGAGAACGATTATTAATATCCTAATCACAAAGATCCTGTCAAGCGCTTTTTTCTGCTGAAAAGGCTGGGGGAGGATGCTAGGCTCGGCGGGACGTAACCGATTGGATTGTGTGGGGGTCTTGCCTTCCCACCTGGACGCGCCGGTGGAAAGAGGCCAGGTCTATGAACCAACGCGCGCCCTGGATAATCCTTTTGGTGTCGACCAGCTGCTTGACGTTGAGACCTCGCCGTGTGGGGTCGATTCGGCTAACTATGAACGGATGATCGTTCTGTGAGACGGAGTCCCACCTTGCTTATGCGACGAAGCTCTCAAGACTCCAACGCAGTCGTCGCTCGGGTAGTCGGTGCGGCACTTCTTGTTGCCATGTCGACTCTGGAGAATTGCGCGTCCATCCCCGGGAAGACAGAGCCTGTCCTCCTGAGACGGGCTCAGATGCACATGGGAACACTGGTGACGATCACCGCGACGGCCCGGACGGAGGCCGTCGCCCAGGCCGCCATGACGGCCGGTTTTCAAGAGATCCGCCGACTGGAAGAGTTGCTCAGTACCTGGATACCGACAAGCGAGCTCTCGCGTGTGAACCAGGCGGCTGGCCGAGAGCCGGTGAAAGTGGGTCAAGATACCATGAGGCTGTTGAAACGATCGCAGGAGATCGCCGGCCTGACAGAAGGGGGCTTTAACATCGCGATCGGACCGGCTATTGACGCCTGGGGCTTTTACGGGCGGTCGCAGATTCCCGAGGCAGCTGAATTAGTGGCCCTCCGCCCGTTGGTTGATCTCGAGCAAATCCACCTTGATCCGCTCGCCGGGACAGTCTATTTGGTGAGACCCGGTATGCGGATTGATGTGGGCGGGATCGGGAAAGGGTTTACAGCGGACCTGGCCGTTGAGGTGATGAAGAACGCGGGTGCTCTCGGTGGAGTGGTGGCGCTCTCGGGAGATATCAAGACGTTTGGTCTCACGCCGGACGGCACGCGCTTTGTGTTTGGTATCAAGCATCCACGGAAAGAAGGAGCCATCTTGGCTCGCGTGGAACTTCAGGACGAAGCGATCTCCACTGCCGGAGATTATGAGCGCTACTTCGAGTGGAACGACGTCCGGTATCACCACATTCTGGACCCCCAGACGCTCCAGCCTGCGCACGGGTGCCAGAGTGTCACGGTCGTCGCGCGGGAAGGGGTCATGGCGGATGGGCTCGATACCGGAATTTTTGTGATGGGTCCCCAGCGAGGCATGGAGCTGGTTGAGAAGCTTGCCGGGGTTGAGGCGATTATTGTCGATCAGGCAGGCAAGGTTCTCGTCTCGTCCGGCTTGAAGGATAGAATTCAAATTATACAGTAGACACGCTGACCAGGGTTAGTCCAGAGTGACAGATGCAAATGAATAGGAGCTGCTTTTCAGGACCAAGTCAACGAGGTTACGCAGGAGAAGGTGGCCAAGCGCTACTGAGGCTGAACCTTAGTCCAGGGCCTCACCGGCCCCGCTATCGCTCCAGGCGGTAACTGATCGGCACCTGCACAACCACCTGAGGCTTCCCTAAGGGATGCTTCAGCGTCAACGGGGACGCGAGTTTGAGGACCTCCAGGGCATCTTGATCCAGTACGGAATGCCCGGAACTCTCTGAGACAGCCAGATCCAGGAGATGGCCGTCCTCTTGGATGACCACTCGCAGAACCACCCTTCCTTCCCACCGGTTCATCCGCGCCAGGTGGGGATACCGCTTCAACTGCTCAACCCTGCTCCAGAGCGCTTCAGCCAACCAGCCGTAGTCCGCTTTCATGGCCGTCATCGGCCGGGCCGGGAACTCACGGACCGCCGTCCGAGTCTCCTCCACGACCGGACTGGAAACGACCGTTGGCTCGGGCGGGGAGTCGGGGACCGGCTCGGCGCTCACCGCTGGCGTGGCCGGCGCCTCAGCCTCTCGGACCGCCGGAGGGGCTTCCGAGGTGAGTGCGGGCTCGGTTGTCTCCAACGGAACGATCTGCCGTAGCGTCTCGACAGCTTGCACTGGCCGGTCAACCGCTGGCGTAGCCTGCACGGGTGTCGGCACGACCGGGCTGACCTCTTGTCTCACTTCCCGGGGGGTAACCTGTTGCACCGATTTCGTGACGAGTTGCGGCTCGATCGGCTGCGCCACCGTGGGGGTCGGCTCTGCTGGGGATGGTCGTGGCGTACCCACATGCTCCGGCGCCTCGACCACCGATACATCCCATCGAAACGCCTCCGGTTGGGGAGCTACATGCAGGTCGGAGGCCAGCGTGATCGCCGCACCGATGACGGCGCCATGGAAGAGCACCGAGAGCATCCAGCCCTGCAGGTACCGGAAGTGCTCGCCGCCATGATACAACGGCAGGGTGTTCACAACCGTGCTACCTCCAGGCTGACCTGTCGGAACCCCAGGCCACGGATTTCATCCACGACTTCGACAAAGCGCTCCAGCATGGTCACGCGATCGGCGCGAACGACCACCGGCGAATCCTTGGGGTGGGGAGTCAGCAGGATTCTTAATCCGTCGTCGGAGACCTGCTGCTCATTCATGAACAGGCGGCCGTCCGCCGTCAAGGTGATCACCAAAGGGACATCCCGGCGGTCACCGGCTTCCTTCGCCTTGGCCAGTTCGACCGGAATTTGTCCGGTCGTGATGAACGTTGCGGTGGTCAGCACGATCACCAGCAGCACCAACATCACATCAACGAGCGGGATGACGTTGATCTGGTCCAGTTCATGCTCCATGTTGCACCTTGTACAGCGTCATCAATTCAGTGACTCGACGGCGGAGCACATTGTTCATGACCACGCAGGGGATTGCCACGAGCAAGCCAACCGCGGTGGCTTTGAGCGCCAGGCTCAGTCCGATCATGATCGTGCTGACCGCGATGGCTCCGGAGGTACCCATCGTGTGAAAGGTCAACATGATACCCAAGACCGTACCCAACAGTCCAATGTACGGGGCGTTCGCCGCCACCGTCCCGATGACGACCAGGCGCTTGGTCAGGGTCATCTCACACAATTGCTGGTTGGGGAACTGGGTCAGGTCCACGCGGCGGTAGAACAGCCACCGCTCCACCGCGACCGCCACCGACCAGACGCTCAGAACCAGCAATAATCCGATTACCCCGAAGTCAACGATATCTTTTAAGGCTTCCATGGTTGTATCACCTCGCGAGCCAACCCTATCTCGTCAGAGACAGGCGGCCAGTTCACTCTTCAATATGTATGGGCCTATCAGAAATCCAGCAGGGCTGTCAATTGAGAACTTGATAGGCGCGGTCTGCTTTGATTCCAGGCGATGCCTTACGGACGCTCAGAGAAATTGGGGGAGCTAGGCACCGAGTTCTTGAGTCTGTTTCCGTTCGAAGAGCACGGTATGCGTCGCGACGATCTGGAGTTCCACCGGCGCCCCGACGGGGAAGACGCTCGTCGAGGTTTCGCTGCTATGTACGACGCGGCCGGAGGGGAGACTGATGGTGTATAAATTTTCCGATCCGCGAAACTGCCTGGCCAGGATGCGGGCCCCGCTGTGTTCGACGGGCAGGATGTGGATGTCGTCTGGGCGGACCATCACCACGACGCTGGCGCCCCCCTGATAGCCGCCCTGGTTCGGAAATTCACCGATCTCCGTCAACACTTTCCCATTCGCGATGGTGCCAGGAATGAAATCAGCCTGACCCACGAAATCGGCGACGAACGGCGTGGACGGGGTATGGTAGATCGTCTCCGGCGTGTCGAACTGTTCGAGGCAGCCGTTGTTCAGGACCGCGACTCGGTCAGCCATCGCAAACGCTTCCTCATGGTCGTGGGTCACCAGAATTGCCGTCGTCTTGGTACGTCTCAGCAGGTCGTGCACATCTTCCCTCATCTTTCGCGTCATGTCAGGATCCAGATTGCTGAACGGTTCGTCGAGCAGCAGGACCACCGGCTTCTGCACCAGGGCTCGGGCCAGCGCGACTCGCTGTTGCTGGCCCCCTGAAAGCTCATGGGGGTAGCGTCGTTCGAGACCGGTCAGCCCGGTCATCGCCAACATCGCGTGCACCTGTGTCTCCCGCTGGACGGAAGGCAGGTCCCTGAGGCCGAAGGCGATGTTCTCGGACACGCGCAGGTGAGGGAACAGCGCATATTCCTGGAACACCATCCCCACGCGCCGCCGCTCAGTCGGGAGCAGAACCCCCGGCGCTGAGACTAATTGTCCCTTGAGGTAGACCTCTCCCCCGACAACCGGTTCGAACCCGGCGATCACTCGAAGCGTCGTGGTCTTCCCGCATCCGGACGGGCCGAGCAGGCAGAGGATTTCTCCCTCGCGGACAGAAAAGGACACATCCGAGATCGCTGCGCGCCCGACCTCATAGGCGCACGTGACCTTGCGGAGTTCCAGGACCAGCGGGCGAGCCTGCTCATCGGAGTGGGCTGACCCCTCTTGGGCGGTGGTCCTTTCGTCCGCACCGATAGGTTTCATTCTGATGCCTTCTCTCCCTTCATCAGGCCGCACGCCAGTCCTTCGACACCAGCAGCAGAAGAGCCGGCAGAGTCATGATCACGATCAAGAGTGCCGAAGGGGCCGCAAGTTTATAATATTCCTCGCTGGCCTCGAGCCAGACCCGGACGGCCAGGGTGTCGAACCCGACGGGGCGGAGCAGGAGCGTGGCCGGCAGTTCCTTCATGCACTGAAGGAACATCAGCACCCACGCCGCAACGAAGCCGCCCTGGACCAACGGCAACGTGGTCTCCCGGAAGGTCCGGACGGGTCCAAGACCAAGACTCCTGGCTGCCTCTTCCAAATTCGGTGTGACCTGCTGAAGCGCCGGCTCCATCGTCTGCAATCCGGCCGGCAGGAAATGCACGATGTATGCCACGATCAGTACCACCGCGGTACCGTACCAGAACGGAGCAAGGTGAGAGAACAGGACAAGGAGCGCCAGGGCCCCCACCGGTCCCGGCAACACATAGCCGGCATAGGCGGCCTGCAAACAGAGCACATTCAGCCTGGACGGCCACCGGCTGGCAAGATAGGCGAGGGGGGTCCCGATCAGTAAGGCGAAGGTCGCCGCCAACCCGGAGAGGAAGACGCTATTGCGCATGAACCCGAGAAACCTGACATCCACCGCACCCTCCGCCACCGCAGACACGCTCCAGTGGATCAGCAAGAGCGCCGGCAGGCCGAACGCAATGCCGAACACCACGACCATGTACAGGGTGATGAGCCCAGTCCCGAGCGGGCCGCACGGCTTTCGCGCCGGCACCCGGTATCGACCGGTCGTCTGGTAAAAGCGGCTCCGCTCTCTGAACCAACGCTCGATGACCAGGAAGATGAGGGCAAACAGGACCAACAGCAGACTCAGGACACCGGCGGCGGTCTGGTCGTACCTCCCGGTGATCTGTTGATACACCGCGTACGTGAAGGTCTGGAAGCGCAAGAGAGAGACCGCCCCGAAGTCCGAGACCACGTAGAGGATCACGAGTGACAGACCGGCGACAATGGCCGGGCGCAGCAGGGGCAAGGTCACCGTCAGCATCCTGCGCAGGCGAGAGGCGCCGCAGACCCGTGCCACTTCTTCATAGGACAGGTTAAAGTTGAGGAGGGCGGCCCTGGTGAGCAGGTAGACGAACGGAAACGTGTCCAACGTCATGACCAGGGTCGCGCCCGCGTAACTGTGTGGCGAGAACACCCGTCCCTCCGGTCCTGCCCAGATCTGCCAGGCCTGCTCGACCGGCCCGCCTACGCCGAGCAAGTAGGTATAGACATAGGCGAGCACATAGGTGGGCATGGCAAGGGGGAGGACCAACGCCCATTCCCAGACCTGTCGGCCAAGGAAGTTGTAACGGACCACGAGCCATGCCAGCGAGACCCCCAAGACAAAGGTACCCGCCGAGACGCTGACGGCCAGGGAGACGGTGTTGAAGAGCAATTCGGGGATACGCGTATTCCACAGTCGGCTCCAGACCGAGGAGTCTGCGGACAGCGCGAGATAGACGATGTACATCAGCGGCGCACAAATCACCCCCGCGACTCCCAGCGCCACGACCGAGATGGAAGGAGGAACCGTCTGGCGTACTGCTGTCGTCACGGATGTTACCGGAGGCCCACTTGTTCGATGAGCGCCATCGTCGGCTCACGGAGCTCGGCGAGACGCGCCAGCGGGACCATGGCGGCGCGGAAACTCCTTCGTTCCGGCAGGGCAGGGTCGGCTTTCACCTCGGGGTGCAAGGGGTACTCCTTGTCCAGATCCGCGAACATTTTCTGGCCGGCCTGAGACACCAGAAATTCCACGAGCAGCTTCGCTGAATCAAGGTGGCGGGTGTGCCTGACCACCCCGATTCCGGCCACATTCATGATCGCGCCCATGGCTCCTTCAGACTGGTCCGGCATCAGCGCGGCGATTGGCGCCTGTGGTTGGGTCGCCAGGTGCCGGTAGATGTAATAGTGATTGACGAGGCCCACCGCGACCTGGCCCTTCGCCACCGCCTCCACGATTTGGGAGCTCTTGCCGTACACCTGGGTCCCCGCGTTGGTCTTCAGACCCTGGAGGAACTGACGGGTGCGCTCCTCCCCGTGGACCGCCTTGATGACCGAAACTCCGGCTTGGAGATATTCGCTGCCGGCGTTGGGGATCGCGACCTTGTCTTTCCAGCGTGGATCGGCCAGGTCCAGGATCGACTTCACCTCTTCCGGTTTCACCAGCGTGGTGTTGTACGCGACGATCCAGAACCGCCCCGATAGGCCCACCCAACTGTTGTCTGGAGCTCTGAACTGTGCCGGGACGGCCCGCTCGATTTCCCTCATGGGCAAGGGGCGCAACAGTCCCAGTTCGCGTGCGCGCTCCAGACTCCCGGCGTCGTTGGTGAGAAAGAGGTCGGCCGGGGTCCGAACTCCCTCGGCCTGCAGCCGGTTCACGAGCTCGGTCGTGCCCGACGAGAGGAGGTCTATGTGGATTCCGGTTTTGGCCTGGAAGACGTCGAGCACCGGTTTGATCAGGCGCTCCGCGCGGCCCGAGTAGACGACCAATCGGTCAGCCGGCTCGCTGTAGGCCGTCGTGACCAGGATGGCGCCGACGACAGCCAGCATGGTCAGGAGGCGAAGCGGCCCGTCCGGGCTTCGATACCCGCAACGTTCGCGGATGACCGGGCGCTCGCCATCACTTCCGGGCATACAATTGGACATGGATGAAATTGAAATTGAGTTATCCTCTCAACAAGCTACCAAAAAAGGGGGGCTGCCGTCAATGGCGGCAGCTCGAGCACAACCCGTACAGCTCCAATTTGTGGGTCTGGATGGTGAACCCGTTTCTGCGGGCGACTTCCTCCTGGAGGCGTTCGATGTCGCAGTTTTCAAATTCCACGATCTTCCCGCAGGCCGTGCAGATCAGGTGGTCGTGGTGCCCCTTGTGAGCGACGTTGTCGTAATGAGTTTGCGCGCCGAAATGGCGCGCCTGGGCTAAGCCTGCCTCACAGAACAGGTTCAACGTCCTGTAAATCGTGGCCAGGCCGATGTGAGGATCCTTCCTCGCCAGCGAACGATACATCTGCTCCGCGGTGATGTGTTCCATTTTGAGGAACATGTCTAGGATGTGCTCGCGCTGGCGGGTCAACTTGAGCTGATGCTTCGCGAGGTGGTCCTTCAGGACTTTGATGTCCCTCAGATTTTTGCTCATGGCAGCAGCCATCTGGTCAGTGATAATGAATATTAAAACCAAATGGTGAAGCGGGTCAAGCGGGACTTCCCTCAACGCTCAGCGCAGCGCTGGAGCGAGGGGAGGACATGGCAGGACGAAAGGGAACCGTGCGTTTGACTGGCTCCGGATCAACAGTCTATAGTCTTGAGCAGCAGGAAGAAGCTCGACAGCACGGGATGTTGCCCGGGAGGTCTGGGATGGCGACGCGACAGATGCAGAACTTTATCAATGGGACCTGGAAAGCGGCGCAGTCTGGTGACAGGTTCGAAAGTCGGAATCCGGCTCATCCCGCGGAACTCATCGGGGTCTTTCCCCAGTCCGGAACCGCCGAGATCGAAGAGGCGGTCCACTCGGCCAACCGGGCCCAGGAGAGCTGGCGTGCACTGGGGTTGGTCAAGCGGGCCGAGTACCTTCTTCGGGTGGCTCGATTGATGGAAGAAGACACGGAGCCCCTGGCGCAGATTATCGCCCGCGAAGCCGGCAAGCAGGTGAACGAGGCCCGCGCCGACGTGGTGGAGGCGATCCATACTGCCCAGTACGCCTTCGCGTTCGGGCATCTGGGTCAATACGGACGGGTCCTGGGGGATGAGGTGCCGAGCAAACGATGCTATGAGATCCTGGAGCCGCGCGGTGTGGTCGTGGCCATCACGCCCTGGAATTTTCCCGTGGCGCTCCCGTTTTGGCTGACCGGGCTGTCCCTCGTTCTGGGCAACTGCGTCATCCTGAAGCCCAGTGAGTATACGCCGATGTGCGGGGCCAGGATCGCGGGCTATTTTGAACAGGCCGGAATGCCGGCCGGCGTGTTTCAGGTCCTCCACGGGGCGGGCGAAACCGCCGGGGCACCCTTGGTCTCCCACCCCGGGACCCATGTTGTTTTGTTTACCGGGAGCTACGAGGTGGGCCTTCGGATCAAACAGGAAGTGGCCAAGCATGCGCACAAGGTGTGCACGATCGAGACCGGCGGCAAGAATGCCGTGCTGGTCATGGAGGACGCCAATCTGGACATGGCGGTCACGGCCAGTCTGCTCTCGGCTTTCAAGACCGCCGGCCAGCGCTGCGTGACCGCGGGCCGTTTGCTCGTGGACTCCCGGGTCGTGGAGCGGTTCAGGGATCGGTTCGTGGAGACGGCCAAACGGGTCAGGGTCGGCGATCCCCTCGACGACAAAGTCTTTTACGGGGCCATGATCAATCGGCAGGGCGTGGAGAAGGGGCGGCGATTCAATGAGATGGCGCGCAAGGAGGGATTCGAGGTTCTGCTAGACCGAAACACCGAAGCACCCCCGACACCGGATGGCTACTGGCTGAAGCCGTTCGTCTACGCCGGTCCCTGGCGGAGTGACAGCGTCTGTCTGACTGAGGAGGCATTCAGCCCTCATGTGGCCATTGTGCCGGTGCGCGGGGTCGAGGAGGCCGTGACGGTCTACAACGATACGAAGTACGGGTTGTCCGGCGCCATCATCACCGAGGACTACCGCAAAGCGAAGTATGCCGAGGAACACATGCAGTGCGGGATCTTTTACTGGAACCTCCCTTGCATCGGGGCCGGCGTCCGGTTGCCCTTCGGGGGAGTGAAACAGTCCGGCAACCTGATCCCCTCAGCCGCGGGACTGATCCCCGTTCTCACCCACCCCAAGGCGGTGACCTATAACCTGGATACGACCATCGTGATGGCGCAGGGCCTCAGCGCGGAAATCAAATGAAGGTCAAGGTTAAGGTCAAGGGTTCCGGAAAGACTTCACCTCAACCTTAGCCTCAGCCTTAACCTCTCTGAGAGCGATGCGCAAACCCCACGAAATGATGACCGACCGGGCCCT
>Ga0209266_1000862_pt1 | contig 21750 bp, 20 predicted proteins | sample GraSoiAngelo_132_FD_185889 | JGI IMG/M metagenome (GOLD analysis project Ga0209266, IMG submission 185889) | Grasslands soil microbial communities from the Angelo Coastal Reserve, California, USA - 14_0929_02_40cm (SPAdes) (version 2) | ecosystem: Environmental > Terrestrial > Soil > Grasslands ...
TCCGGTTCGCGAAGAGCGACGAGAAGAAGCCCACACGACCCATACCAGTAGAATAGTAGGGAATATGAGAAGACGCCCGTACAAAGTGTGAAGGACTTTTTTTTGTTTTGATATACCACCCTGGGGGGGTCAAGAAATAGTTAGTAGAAAAAAGAAGATAACGGAAAAAGAAAGATAGCAGACTGAACACACCAAGGAAGAGTCCTTTAAGGGGCGGCTTTCTGTCGCGGGAAAGAATTTTTTTGTAAATTCCAGAAAGGGTTCATTCGCTGGCTGAAGCCTTTCCTGCCGAGATTACCGGTTTCTCGCTCAGAACAGCCGAATCAGCCATTTTCAATACGGGCGTTTACTGGATCATGCAAGCGTGAACTGGGCATCATATGGGACCCCATCCCAGATTGCCGATCCGGGCTTATTCTGAGCGATTTTACCAACTGGAATATGCTACTGTTTCTACTCTTAAAAGTAGTTTTTTGAAGCCTGAACTCCTACTATTTCTACTCGAAAAAGTATGGTCGTGACCTATGAAAACCCTGAAAACAGAGAAGCCAAGAAGATCAACAGGACCCCTATTGGAACGCCCCAACCTCCCGGACCCGCTACGACCCAGACCCATAGAGCCGCTGCCCTCACCCCTCAGACCCGGACAGTACATCGGACCACAAGAAGAACTCAGAAGAATACTCAAGGAAATACTAGACAGACTAACAACAATAGAAAACAGACTCAAAACAATAGAAGAACAAATGAAAACACGACGCTGACCTAGCTCAGGGTCCCTGAGAAGCGCCATACCTCGAGTACTCTAGCTGTGACTTTGCAGCCATTACGAAATCGTTCTGGCTCAGACCCTTAATCGCATGAGTCGAAAATACCACCTTGACGCGACGCCAGCCGATGAAAAGGTCCGGATGATGATTCTCCAGCTCAGCAATCTTACCCAGAGAATACGCAAATTCAAGACCCGCGACATAGGATTTGAACCGAAACTCTTTCAGGATCGAATCCGACTGCATAACCCATCCTGGCAGATCCTTCAAACGCTCAGTAGCCTCCTCGACCGTGAACGGTTTCGCATCGTTACAAGGAACGCATTTTCCCGAAGCCAGACGAAGGACTCCGTCAGTACCAGATCCGCTTTCCATAGCCGTAGGACGCTCCGCATTGAGAAAAAGTTTCTAAGATCCGAGTCTCAAAGAGAAATGAGACTACCTAATTTTCGACCTCCACGTTGATCGTAGTCAACGAGCGAATTGAAAGCTCTATACGAAGCGTTGCGAAACAGCCGTAGAAACACCGAACTTGTGGAGTTGGGACGAATGAAGGTCCTTGTCATACATCCCCGAATGGGTGTCTTCGGCGGTGGGGAACGTGTAGTCGTACACTCGATTATCACAGCCTTGAGGGCCCGACACGAGGTGCTTCTTGCCAGCGAGGTATTTGACATTCCCTCTTTCGAGGACTTTTTTGGATGCCAGGGCCTATTCAAACAAGTTCGGATGCTGAGCTACCCCTCTTTTCGGCCCATAGCCGATAGGGCAGTCCTCTACCAGAGGCTTCTCTATCACCAGTGGCATATCCGGGGAGTGGTAACGAGAGCAAAAGATTTTGATCTGATTCTGAGTACACAGGACGTGGCTTACCTGCCGTCTGCCACCGCTCCCGTCATACAATATTGTTACTTCCCAGAATACTTTGTTCACCTAGAGTCCCGTCCATCCTCCCTCTTATGGAAAGCATACTACTGGCCCGCAATGCTCTTCTACCGGAATCGCATCCGCGACATCGATTGCCTGCTATCGACCTCCAATTTCACCCAGGGTTTCGTTAGGGACAAATGGGGGCGTGAGTCAACAACCCTCTATCCACCATGCCCTATTGATCTCTACAAGAATACCAACAGTCAAAGAGAAGACTTGGTCATAACCGTGGGTAGGGTGGTGCCCGAAAAGCGGATGAATCTGTTCCTAGATTTGGCACAAAGGCTTCCGAAATTAAAGTTTGCAATAATTGGAAGCGTGGCTCCAGATCGGGAATCATACTTCCGGCGACTACAGGAAGTTGCTCCCATGAATGTCTCGTTTCTGATGTCCCCTTTGAGAAAATTGAGGAACGTGCTTGCGAGGGCTAAGATCTATGTTCACTGCGCCCGCAACGAACATTTTGGGATAAGCATTGTTGAAGCAATGGCGGCTGGGTGCGTGCCGGTAGTTCATGACAGCGGAGGACCGAGAGAAATTGTAACAGACGAGGTTGGATACAGGTGGAAGCTGATCGACCAGGCAGTCGAATCTATCTCCAGTCTGATGACCGACGATGAAGTGAGGAGAAAGATGTCAAACGCCGCCATGTCTCGAGCAGAGAACTTCGGACCAGAGGCTTTCGAAGCAACCCTCGCCAATGTTATAAGAAGATACCATGATTAACCCGTGAGCGATGCTTGCTGGCTACTCGGAATACTATTGTGAGCATAAGAGGCTCAGATTAAGAGTCTGTTCTAGCGCACAAACAAGGGATTTGCAAGGTGGTGGTTGGAAACGACAGGCACGAGGAAGTTTGCGCGTTCAAATCTATTGGATGGATGCGCTATCACATTGCGAGACAGAATTGTCTCGGCCTAAGTGTTAGCTCGATGCTGACTGATAAGTAATTATGGGATGCTCTCTCCCGTGAGTCATGGTGCTCGACTGGAATTAACGATCGGCATGCGTGACGACTCCAGAATCAAATGTATTGTCCGATAGGATTTGGATAGTTTTGAAGATCCTCGTCGTTCATCCAAGATTCGGTGTATTCGGTGGAGGAGAATATCTGGCCATTAACGTCATTCAGGCCCTCTACGAAATGGGACACGATGTTTACCTTAGGTCGATTGATTATAGTGAAGAAGCTGTAGAAAGAGCATTCGGTATCAAACCAGATCTTGCTGGAATTTTGCCTCTTGCAGATTTCAAACCCAGGTTTCGAAAAGCTCTCGCTCTCCAGAGAGCCATTTCAGTGAAGCGACAGAGGGGGAAGGTTGCAAGAACATATATGCAATTTGACCAAGTATGGCATACACAGACAGCCTACTGGGTCGAGTCTCCACCGGGCGCTAAGTTGTTCAATATTTTCTATGACCCTACAGACATTTTCATAATTGGGTCGATCTACTCAAGACAATACACAGGGGAAAGTATAATCCGGATACCGAGTTCCACTTTCAAAAAGCCCTACTATTACTTCATAAAGAGAATCCTGCGCACTGATGTTGAACTTAGGAATGCTCTAAGCATTCCTCTATCTCGTTCTCTCGAAGTTACTCTCAGTAAGTTTCATTATCCGCACACCGTGTTCATAACTGCTCCAGCAAGCCTCAAGTTCAAGCCGGGCCATAAGAAAAAACAGGTTGCGCTAGTTACGCGTATGGCTACGCATAAACGAATTGAGGATTTCCTCTCAATTGCGAGGATGCTCCCTCAATACCGATTCGTTCTTCTCGGGGCAATTTCTGAAGCCGAAAGGAGGCTCATGCCTGGCTACGCCGATAATTTGATCAAAGTCAAACCGTCAAATGTGGATTATATTGAGAAGCGACTGTGGACTGTCCCTGAGGTTCTTGAGGAGTCTGCCGTGTACCTATACCCAGCGATAGAAGAGGCGATCAATATTTCCTTCATGCAAGGATGTGGAGCAGGGTGCATCCCCGTAGCCCCTGACGTAGGAGGGGGAGCGGAGCTAATTAACAAACTCAAGATAGGCTATACCTATACTGACCTTAGAGAAGCGGCCAATTCTATTACAGAGGCGATCGAAAATCCAAAATGGTCTCCCCAGGAAATCCGAAGTAGAGCCGAAGCTTTCGACGAAGCCCATTTCCGAGATAATATTAAAGCAATAAGCAAAGGCGAGTATCCGATATCTCGAGGGAACTAGATGGCCCTGTTCGACCTCAGATAATGCCCACCGCCCAATAGGTACCTCGCTTCGAACATCCAATCGCATTGGGAGCTATAGAGCGTCCGCGAAAAGTCCCTATTCAACAACAAATACTAGAAATATCCCAACAGTCACCACGGCCGAGACAGACATGCCTGAAATCCAAGTCTCGACAATCAGAGCCTGCAGAGTATGCGGTGCAACCCAACTCAAGGAGATCATATCCTTGGGAAACCAACACGTTTCCGATTTTGTAACATCCGACGGAAACAGCCCGCAAGCTCCGCTAGAACTCGTGAAATGCACAAGCTGTGGGTTAGTTCAATTGCGACACACGTTTTCAAGGGGAAGTCTTTACGGGCACTATTGGTACAAATCAGGCATCAGTTCGACAATGAGGAAAGCCCTTCTTGAGTTGGTGTCCAAAACCTGCAAGATCGCCAAACCACATTCTGGCGACATTGTCATTGACATAGGTTGCAACGATGGGACCCTCTTGCGTTCCTACAACATCCCAGGCATAGATCTTGTCGGATTTGAACCAGCGGAAAACCTCGTAGCTGAGGCGAAAAGAGGAACCAACTGGATTTTCAATGATTTCTTCAGTGCGGACCTCTTCAGGCAAAAGTTCGCAGACCGTAAAGCCAAGGTCATTACCAGCGTGGCGATGTTCTATGACTTAGAGGAACCCAATAGTTTCGTGGCAGACGTAGCTCGCATTCTCGCGCCAGACGGAGTTTGGGTAGTGCAACAGAACTATCTCGTAACGATGCTCGAGCGGAATGGTTTTGACAACATTGGCCACGAGCATTTGGAATACTACTCTTTGGGAACCATGCAGACGCTCCTCCAACGACATGGCTTGGAGGTGTTCGAAGCAGAGACGAATGACGTAAACGGCGGAAGTTTTCGTACCTTCATTTGTCACAGGGGAAGCTTACGAACAGAAAGGTCCGTCACTATGATGAATTCGCATGAATCTCAAATGGCCTTGGTGGAAAACAAGACCTACGAGGAATTTGCCAAAAGGATCTCAAGCATTAGATCAAAGACCCACGAATTCATACAAGGTGAAGTTAGGCAAGGGAAGTCTGTGTACGCCTACGGTGCCTCCAACAGAGGAAACACCATCCTACAATACTGCGACCTAGATCACACCCTGGTCAAGAAAGCGACCGATGCAAACCCTGAGAAATGGGGTAGAAAAACTGCGGGGACACTCATTCCTATAGTTTCCAAGGAAGAAGCGCGAAGAGACAAACCGGATTATTTTCTGATCTTGCCACATCACTTTCTCGAGGAGATCATGCGCGACGAGAAAGACTATCTCGAATCTGGAGGGAAATTCATTGTTCCCTTGCCGGACTTCCGGGTTATGAGTTCGCAACGAACCGAGATGGCTATTGGCGATTAATAGTTACCTCTAAGCCAAGGTCGACTTCAATATCGAGCGATATCATACTTTGCAACCGTTTCACTCTAATACCGTTTAGCCGACCTAGAAGAGTCAAGGCGATTCTCGATTGAAGAAGAGAAGAATTCCTAGATTGCTGCACCCGTACAAGGAGTGGGCGATCAATACATTGTTCCCAATGAAGACAGTCGAACTTGGCCAGCTAAAATTCCGCTATCTTCGAAGGGACGCGCCACCCCACAATCCTGAGGATTTTGCCAAAGGAGTAGAGTTCCACCAACGGATTAGCAAGTCGACAGGCCGCGCGGCAATTGACATCGGGGCAAACATAGGATCGTATACCCTCCCTCTAGCAAGAAGATTCAAAATTGTAACTGCATTTGAACCAAATAAAGTGCATTGCAGATTATTGAGGTTGAACGTCTCCTTGAACAAGCTACGAAATGTGCATGTGTACGAGGTCGCTCTCTCAGACACCAACGGGACAATGCCCCTGTACATACGATCGGGAGGCGCGACGAGTCTCGACAAGAAGCACTATGGCCTAACATACGATAGGGTCCTCCCCGTGAAGACCGCGTGCCTCGACGATTTTCTATCACAGTCTCAGGAGTTGGATTTCATCAAGATGGACGCCGAAGGGCTTGAGCTCCGAATTCTGCAAGGCGGACTCCGACTAATATCCAATCAAATGCCAACTATTGCTATGGAAGTCCACAGGCCTCGCGTCGCTCTCAACGGTTCCTGTTCTTGTAGCGTTTGCGATTGGCTTCGAGGGCTTGGCTACGTGATCGATGTGACTGGTGAATCTTCGTCGGTCGGGGACGTTCACTGGGTATGGGCGAAGCCCGAGAAGCAAGGGTGGGTTGCTAGTCCATCTGCTAGGGGGACCGTCCGGTGAGATGAGCATGATTTTGCCATTCCGCAGCCAATTCAGAGCAACCGTCAATTAGCGATCGGTATCCGATGACTCGTTTTTGGGGTAGAACTCAAGCCTGTTTGTTGCGAAGCCTTCGCACTCCAGTGGTGCATAGATCAGTCGAGCGTTGAGGAATGCTCTCACTTGTCTCCTTCTGTGACGGAGGAGCGTCGAACGCCCATTCGTTTAGGAAGTCCGACATATTGTCCCTCCAGAAGAGCATTTGCCTTGTTGAGAATGTGCTCCATTTCTTCTCGGTCTTCTGTCGTGATCGTCTTCTGCTGATCAAGTACCTTTGATAGGGCCCTTAGAGTAAGGATCCAAATGGGTATGAACACTTCTCGCTCTTTTCCAGGGATGGCTTTGTACATGTACGGATTTGATTCGGTTTGGACGGCCGCGTCAGCAGCAAACGCTGCAGTTCTCCTCATGTGATACAACCCCGCGAGAATACCGACCGGGATCGCTACGAGAAGTCCCACCGCGGTGAATATTCCCAGACTCGGGAAGATATCGAGGAGGGTTTTGTTTGGTTCCACTCCGAGTCTAAAGAGAACTATTATGTTGCTTGCGAATCCGATGAGGAAGGCTAGGTAGAGATTGTAGCCCTGTCTGAAGTAGAACCAAGCACGAAACAGCGCCTTCCAGAAGTTCAACCAATAATCACTTGGTCGGCACAACTCTGAGAATCCTTATATCAATATGTGGCAAAACTGAAAACCGTTGCCCTTTTGCAAAGACGGATCCTACTACTCCCCCTGATTTGGGGAGCCTATGGCATCGGAGAGGTACTGGTCCTCACCTATCTGTACGGACCGCTAGTCAACAGCATCCCTTATCCGGCTAACGATAAGCCAATCGGGGGTTCTTACCTTCCTGTTCTGTTCTTCAACTTCGCCGCCTTAGCAGCGTTGCTGGGCTTCAGCCTCTATTCCCTGGGAGTCTGGGATATCGATCTTTCAAGCCGTAAGGTGAGGACGGACTTGGTGGCTCTTGGTGTCATGTTCGCGAGTGGAATCCTGGTCTTCTATTACGCCATCTTTCTGTTCCCATTAGCCGTGGCTTTGGTCTATTTTCTCGCCACAAACATAGAGTAACCTGATTAGTGCGCAGGAACTGGCGTGTGGATCCGACGAAAGGCTCCTAATGATGACCCAGCCTTGCTAGCAAGATCCGGAGTTCAGCTGCGGGGTCTCGTTGTTCGTAGAAAGGCAGGAACGGGAGAAAGTTGACAAAAATGACCCGCTCCTCCGGTCCTTTGCTAGTGGCTTGGGCCCCGTTTTCTCCCACCCTGGTCGAGGTGGGCGCTCTCGTCGGAGGAAGAGTTGTCTTTCTCAACATTCTGTTTGGGAAAAAATTAGCTGCCCCGTTGCGCTACGCATTGCTGGCGCTCAGAACTCTCTCGCTTCTAGGCAGGGAACGACCAAGAGTTGTTCTCGCTCAGAACCCAGCAATCTTCCTCCCCCTTCTTCTAGTTCTTGCGAAACCATTCTACAAGTTCAGGTTGGTAGTCGACCATCATGCTGTCTGGAGCATGAAGACCCTCCGTCAACCATTCTTGTCTCAAGGAATCGCGGTCTTAGAAGCATTCGTCGCAAAGAGAGCGGACGCTAACATGTCGCCCAACAACAACTGGACAAGGGAGCTTCGAGCAAGAGGAGCAACCGACGCCTTCACCTATCACGACTTCATTCCACAGCCAACAATAACCAAAGGCCAAAGCCAAATTGGTAAATGGTCTCCGTTTCCGCTTCCCGCACATCACTTCCTGGTCATCGCGGCTCACGGAGGTCATCCTCAAGAACTCCTAGAAGAAGAAGTGGCGGCGATAAGGGGACTTGACGGCTACCTTCTTGTGATCACGGGGAAACGTGAAAAGCTAGGGCACAGAATGGACAGAATGAACCTCCCCAGCAATGTGATCTATCCTGGCTATCTTGACGACGCCGATTATGAGTCGCTCAAGAGGAACGCTGACGTGGCCTTGTCGCTGAGCATCGAGCTGAACACTGTCCCGCATGCAATACATGAGTACTTGGCGTTCGGAATTCCGACGATAGTTCTCAAAGACCCACTTCTGCGCTCATTGTTCGACGGTGCCATAGTTGAGATACAGGATACGCGTCCCGAGACGGTCGGTCAAGCATTGACGAGAATAACGCAGGATTCTACCGTTCGCAATCAATTGCGAGAAAACATCCAGCTAAATTATGAGCAGCGTCTGAAAATGCATAATGAAGAAGTTTCAAAATTGAAACAAGTCCTCGTCTCATAGGTAATTAGAGGTTGCGGCGATGGCCGTCGGGACCGCTTCAGAAGTTCCGAGTCAAAGTTGTGTTAAGCCGAAGCTAGACCGGATTGATCCGGTCAAGGCTCACGTAGTAGACCCCAACGGAATTAGATTCTAGGAATAAGGTAAAAGTCACCTGCTGAGGTGTTACCCAGCCTTGAGCGTTCCAGATAGGCTGCGGACTTAGGTTGATCGTGTTCCACTGCGACCTTTGTGTTGGAATGATGATCGTTGTGTTCGTGGAGTATGGCGTTATGGTCTGTTGGGTTGCCCGGTCGGAGAATACGTAGTACAAGGTGTGGGTTCCGTCTGCCACGATCGCTCCAAAGATAAGGTTGGTTGCAATATTTGTGGTGAGTGACTGGTTGAAGTGAATACTCAGATTCGTGGCGTTTAGCAAGGCTCTCTGCGACAAAGCCAATCTCTCGATACCCACGCGGGAGGATGTATAGTTGAGGATCATTTGCATCCCGCTCGTTCCATTGACTCCTAGAGGGGTGATGCCAGACCAAACGGGGTCAATGTTGGAGAGAGAGAGTTTCCAGTTGAAGGGAACCTTGGTCCCAATGCTTGGGTCCAGAACCCACCACTTCAACCCGGGGTTCTCCAAGGACGGAGCCGGAATATCTGACTTCCAAGAGGATGACTCGCCCAGCAATTGTCCAGTCAACTTGTCATAAATCACGATGTGGAATTGGCCTCCCCTCGGGACGGCACTCAACGCATCTGGAGCACTAATCAGATAAGAGTATGCAGAACCGCTGTTCAGTAGCGAAGTCGAATTGTTCGCCCAGAAATAGGTGAGGGGACTATACTTGACAAAGAAGATGGGTAGGACTGGCTTCGCGAGCAAGTTCGTAACAGTCACATTGATCTTCGTAGCTGACCCGATGCTGTCAGGGTCCATTACCCCGTTGATCTGTATCGCAGTCCGGGGATTCGAAGCCTGAGTTATGTAAGCCCCAGAAACACCCGCAAAAATCACAGTCAGCGTCATTACTACCATAACAGAGGGTGTCAGTCGTTGACGCAAGATCCTTAGGAAGGTACCCGTAGGAGGCCGCCAAGCGATGCTGGGCAGTCTCGTTGTAAACGCAAGTCTGAGGTTTGGACCGCCAAGCCGACATAGTTCGAGGACAAGTGGGAATAGCCAGTAGGCCATGTAATTGGGGAAAGATCGATAATAGAAGAAGAAGATGAGGATCGGAAATGCAAAGACTATGCTATTCAAGCCTCGATAATGTTTGGCGTAAAGATAGAGCAGAATGCCGGAGACACCTCCCATGAGGACTAGGAAGAAGGAAGATGGGAGTGCGATTCCAAGGTCGAGGAGAAAGCCCGACAGACCTATTCCGCCAGGAACCTGAGCCGGGGCGTTCGGCAGAAACGGCGCCACTACCGCAGCCCACCAGGAGCTTGGACTGTAGATGATGAACGGTAGGTTAGGCAGGAAGAAAGCAGAGAGCATCAAACCAATACTTCGAGTCAGACTTCGCAAACTATGTTGCGGAGTCTCCTTCCAAAGGCGCAGTAGGAGGAAGGGGGCAATCACGATAGCTATCTGTTTAACCGCGACAGCAAAGCCGAGGGAGACCCAGCTTGCCTTGGGATGACGGTACCAGAGAACTGCCGTCAGAACGAGGAAGAAGGCCCAGATGCTATCGGTCCAACTTCCCGCGATTACGATAGAGAACAGCGTAAACGGTAGAACGCTGACACTCTTCAGCCTCGCGGGAGCTAGGGCGAATATCGTGAGGATTGACATGATGTGGAAGATGAAAACAGTGTCTCTGACATCGTGGAGGCCGAGCAAGTAGAATGGTACGATAGAGAGGAAACTTAGCGAGGGATAGGCAAGATGAAAATCGAAGGAGCCGTCAACACCCGGGGTGTAGAAGGACGGGGAGAAGCCAAATCTGTCCAACAGAGGTTTGATGGAGAAACCGTACGGACTCTGTAGCTGCAAGACCCTCAGGATTCCCATGTAGGTCCCCACCACAGTATCGGTCGAGTAGCTGACGTAGAGGAGCCTTGACGCGACGACGTACAGCCATATGAACAAGACTAGGTTGCCGACCAGGGAAAGCTGGTTAGCGCGTGAAAGAGTCAGATTTTTTCTGAAGGCAAATGTCAGGTTGAATAATCCAAATCCAGAAAGGCCAATGGCGAGAACCAGCATCGCGACGATGTTCGGCCCAAATGCCAAAAGCCATAGCCCGGCCAGAACTGAGAATAGGCCGGTTAGACCAAGACCGAATCGTGACAACCTCGTGGGCTCGGCCTGAGTTTCTCTCAGCCCGATGTATTCCTTGACTCTGTCTATAGACCGGTGAAGTTGGGTGAGAAACTTGGAAAGGACCATACGGATGACCACGTCTACAGGCTTTCAGCTCGGGTGAGGATCAAGGGTGCTCGACTTTTCCCACTTAAGGGTTATGCGGAAACAAAAGCTACCGTTCTGTACCTTAACGAGACTAGATTCGGTTGTAGGATTCAAGTCTGGGCGATCTCACAAACTAATCAGAATCTTCCCAGGTCCGCGTCCGACATCCCTAGGGCAGTAGCCGCGTTCGATCTTCGTTTTTGAAATACAAGTACCGATAAACCCATCTGACTCCAAGAGTCTCACCGGTCGATTCGCAAATGTTGAGACGGTTCATCATATGACACTCACGTACCCTTGCACCGTCATTTGAGGGAACAGCCACTTTGAGGTCCTAGATGGAAGGAACTGGGTTCGCCGAGAAGGTGGCCTCGTTCGAAATGCATGATACCGCCAGTCGAGTAAGACGCTTCACATTGCGACCCGACCTAACCTTTCACGCAAGGTAGTTTGAACATCTCCAAGTCTGCTGATCAACCGTACCGTTGCGACTCGAAGCGTAGGGTAAAAGACGGCCACGACCCAGACTGGCCATAGTGCAAAGTTGATGTCAGAATGAACCGAGTTGAATGTCAGATTCTGGGTATTCTGGCAGTTTGGAGGCATATCGAGTACAGGAGTACAGATCGCCGACTTCCAGTCCCATACCAAGAATGGCAGAAGGAAAATGATGGAGACAAGAACTGTAATCGCGGCTTGATGCCAGTCGCGGCGTAGAATGTGGAAGACGAAGACGAAGGCGTTTGCGAACTGTTTCATTCCGAGCGATAATAGCTGGGCTGCTCTGGCACGGCGTCCGGTGAACGTCACGAAAGCCAACGTGAGGAACAGTAGTGGGATGACATCGTTGAATCCATTCGCAGCCATTAGCGCAGGATACTGTCCTCCTAACGTCATAGAGGTGTAGTATCGCTTCCGGACCCCGTAGACCATGAGACCCCACATGGCCAGGGTGAACCACCGATAGTCAAGCCAGACATACGGCACTTGGATTAGAGGCAGCAGCGGCAGGTACACGTTCCAAATGGTTGCACTGTACAGCGTCCCCATCTTCACATATTGAAACTGAAGCGGCACTGAATACCAGTCGTGCCCTTGAAGGAGTAGGGACACGTATTGGGGAGTAGCCCACTCGTCGGTGAGATAGTTCACATATCCGGTTAAGACAGAGAAGATTCCAATGACAGCCGAACTTCCGATGAGTATTCTACGAAGTGTTTCGCGATGGCCCAGACGGTAAGTCGCTAATAGGTATGGAACCAATAGCGTGGCGAGGCCGAGAGTGGGCGCTGAAAATAGTCCCGGTAACACTTCAAAATATATCGGACCAGACGCAAGAACCGTGACCAGCGCGTACTGCCAGCTCTTCGCCATCTAGAACCCGTACTCTCAGTCTTTGCAAGTCAGACTATGAGAATAATAGCTTCGATAGAAGCAATCGTCTCATTTCACGAATGTTTGAATTGAAGGCGATTTTCTATAACGCTGTCAGTGCCGGGCTCTCTTCAATCAATTCGCAGACGATGTGACCTATCATGATATGACACTCTTGTATTCTCTGAGTATCGTCTGACGGCACAGTCACCTTGTGATCGCACAAAGAGGAGAGCTGTTTGCCCGCAGAGCCAGTGAGTGCAATTGTCTTCGCGCCGATCCTCTTGGCTTCTTGGATGCCTTTGATAACGTTCGGCGAGCGACCACTAGTACTGATACCAACTGCAACATCGTCCGGCTCCAGTGTCGCCTGGACCTGGCGGGAGAAGATCTCATCGAAGCTAATGTCATTACCAATCGCGGTTAAGATGGATGTGTTGGTCGTCAAGGCAGAAGCTCTGAGCGCAGGGCGCATCCTCTTGAATTTTCCGACAAGCTCTGCTGCAATATGCTGAGCGTCTGCAGCGCTTCCGCCGTTCCCGAAGAAGACAACCTTTCGACCCTTCTGCAGTGCTGTCGCGATCATGTGCGCCATTTCGACGATGTCGTCGAGGCACTCATTAGCGACTCGTTCCTTCGTTTCGATACTTCTTCGTATTGCAGCTAGTGCCGCAGTCGCCTCGTTATTTTCTCCAATTGATCCTTTGCGAGTTAGTGGAGTTTTTTGCATTGCCGTTAGTATCCCTACTTTGGGCTTCGCCAGGTTTGCAAGCCTTCCAGATCGAACCGGACCGGGAAGGCCTTGCCTCCCAGACGTTCAACCGCTTTTTCGACGTGGACCTGTTTGCCTGGCTCGCAGTATAGAAACAGGAATCCTCCGCCTCCAGCACCGAGAAGTTTGCCTCCGATGGCACCGCTCTCTCGCGCGGCATGCAGAAGAATATCGACCTCAACGGTGGAGATCGCAGAGTCAAGCGCTTTCTTTGTCACCCACTCAGAGTTTAGAAGCCTAGCGAACTCTGTGAGATTTCCGGTGAGGAGTGAGTCCTTCATCTGAAGCGTCAGCTCTTTCATCCGTTCGAGTGCGTCCATAACTTTCGAGTCTTTGTGTTCGTACGATTCGATCTGCCTCTGGAGGATACCGCCCGAGCGTCGAGTGGTTCCGGTGAAGCAAAGGAGGCTGCTGTATTCCAGTTCGTTCAAGGTCTCCCTCTTAATGCGAAGAGGATTAACGATGTTTGAGTCTTTCTTGAACTCGATCAGATTGAACCCACCAAAGGTTGACGCGTACTGGTCCTGCAAGCCACCAGGAATTCCAACATCCTTCCTTTCCACCTCATAAGCAAGGTTCGCGATGTCGTAATCTGTCATAGAAGTGGCTCTCCATTCTCTGAACGCTCCTATTAGGGCGACGCAGAGTGCCGAGGAAGATCCTAGCCCTGTACCGGGTAGAGCGTCGTATCTGAGATCTGCATCGAAACCCTGCTCGACACCAAACCTCTTGGCTACCGCGCGGACGAACTCCACTTCGCCACTTCCTTTGAGTTCGGTAAGTTTCTCGGGTCCGGTGGAAACATCTTGGTCTTCCCTAGAGACGCTAACCATTCCGTCTATTCGAGGTGTAATGGAACAGTAGGCATAATTTTGAATTGTGGAGGAGAGAACTACTCCTCCCTTCAAGCCCGGATACGGGGGGACGTCTGTTCCGCCCCCTGCATAGCTTACTCTGAGGGGAGCTCTAGCCCGAATCTTGTTCACGCGATCTCGCCCTTCCCAACTTCTTCTTCGGCACGGATGATACTCGAGACGGCCTGTTGCAAGTCTCCTAAGTTCGTTTCGACTCGAACACCACGACATCCAGCTCTCTTGGCGGCCTCAAGATCAATTTCTTTGTCTCCGATCATCCAAGACGATGCAACGTCTATTCCTAGGTCTTTCGCCGCGCGCATGATGAGGCCTGGCTCAGGCTTCCGACAGCTGCATCCTGCGCTAGGAAGATGGGGGCAATAGTAGATCGCGTCAACTGAACAGCCCATCCGCTTGAGTTCGGACTGTAGCTTCTCGTGAATCCTGGCCATTTGTTCGTCGGTAGCCAGTCCCCGGCCAACAACGGACTGGTTAGTCACTATGACCAGTCGGAACCCCATGTTTCTGAGATCTCGTAAAGGAGGCCCGATACCAGGAAGAACCTCAAGCTCGTTAGGAGTCTTAACATAGTCCGATCTTTCCCGTGTAAGAACGCCGTCCCGGTCTAGGAAGACCGCCTTGGACGAGGACAATTGAAACCAATCATCTATCGGAGACCGACAGTGAGTTAATAGTTGTTTCTGAACTCAGAAAGTTCCAGTGCCGCTTCGCACAAAGTGAATGGAAATGCAATCGCCCGATCAGCTCTTTCGTCGCCAGGTTCACAACGCGAACCCACGCGGCTTGATAAGTCCGTCGAAAATGTCACGACGCGATACCACTGGAAGCAGGGAGACTCGGTGAAGATCAGTGCAGTAATTCCGGTCTACAATGAGCAAGAAGTCATTGACGAATTCTCAACCCGACTCGTCGGATCCCTCGAGCAGATGGTTCCGGATTATGAGATCATATTCGTAGTAGAAGGAACAGACTCTACCGAGGAGAAGCTCTCCCTTCTAGCGAAGGGGAACTCTCGCATCAAAGTCCACTATTCCCCGAAGAGGCTGGGACTAGGACCCGCAACAAAGAAAGGCCTCGAACTAATCGATCCTCACACCGAACACGTGCTGATAATGGATGCCGATCTTAACCATCATCCCGAGGAAATCGGAAGACTCCTAAAGCTCTCATCGCAGGCCGACATAGTCGTAGGCTGCAGATCAAGAGACCACGGCCTTGTCAACGAGCTGCCATTCTTCAAGCGAGTAGTTAGCGGCAGCACCAACTGGATACTCAGGAAGGCGTTCGGACTTCCTTGTAGTGACGTTACTTCCGGGTTCCGACTCTATTCCGCCAAGACAATTGAAAAGATTCGAGACAGACTAGTCTCGAAGAACTTCGAGATTACAGCGGAATTACTAATCCGGGCCAAGAAGGAAGGCTGCTCAATTACTGAAGTACCGATTACGTTCACTCGAAGGCCGAGAGGAGTGAGCAAACTGAGCTTCATCAAGAGCGGAATAGGATACGGGCTTCTGCTTCTGCGACTCTGACAACGAATCCCCGATCAGTTTACGATCATTCTTCCATGCATAATCTCCGTGTGACATTGATCCGTTGAAAGATAGTTGATGCAAATAGGTCCAGTCTGGACGTATCGAACCTCGACATCATGTTCAAGGTTGTATAACGAATAAATAGACTGGAGGCAAGGTCGGTCTTAGAAATCGCTAGAGCCTTTCTAAAAATGCCGGAGCATGGTTATTATGACTGAAGTTGTTCCCGTCGAGCTAGAGATACCCAACCAGGTTTCCTCCGAAACCGTTGCGCAACCAGCCAAGACGGGTAGTCTGGTAATAAAACTCCCGTGGAAGAGGCCCGACCTGAAAGTAGCACTGGTTTCCAAGTTCTCGCCGACAAGAGAGGGGGGCGTGGAGTACTTCTGCAACCTGGCGAAATCGGTGTCAACCCTGTGCCCTGCTGTAGGAATAGCAAACTTCGATCCAGGGGCTCCGACAGTAGAACCGAACAGTAGGCTCAACGTCCTCCGCGTCTGGCAACTAAACAGCCTTTCGTACCCATTTCGAATCCTCAAGACCTGCATTAGGCTGAGATCGAAGGTTGTCCATGTGAATCACGAATACATGATGTACGGGAAGCCGTTCTTTGGGACATTCATGCCGGTACTGCTGTTCTTGCTTAGAATAGCTCGCTGTCCAACGCTCATGACTCTGCATAGCGTCGTTCCACACGAATCAGTCTGGAACGGCTTCTTCAGACGATACGGCTCACAACGGTTGGCTCCGCTGAAGACGCTATTCTTTCTCGCCTGGACAAGGCTGACACTCAGACTATCAACCCATGTCATAGTTCACTCACAAGCCTCCAAGAACATTCTGGCCGACCAGTATGGCTACCCAGCACAAAACATCTCCGTGATTGGGCACGGAATTGAGCCGTCGATCACGATGAGCCGTAGCGCTGCGAAGGAGTTCCTCGGCTTCAACGGACGGAAAGTCGTACTAAACTTCGGGTACATTCACGAGAAGAAAGGGATCGAATACCTAATCCGAGCGATGGGGGAGGTAATGAAGGCGCATCCAGATTCTCTTCTTGTCGTCGCGGGAGGACCCCACGTAAGCCACACTGCTAGGCCCAGCGAGTTTCGAGAATACGTGGACAAACTGATCAACGCCGTAAATGAGGTTCACGGGGAAAACAATGTTGTGCTAAGAACGGAGTACATTCCCGATGATCTTCTCCCGATATACTTCGCTTCAGCTGATGTCATTGCGCTTCCATATGTTGAACAGTTTGGCACAAGCGGAGTATTGGCTCGTGCTATGGCTGCCGGAAGGGCCGTCGTTGCTACTCGAGTGAATCCATTCTTTGAGATCATTGAGGAGGGCGTCAATGGTCTCTTGGTAGACCCTGCGAATCCCCATCAACTCTCTAGTACAATTGTTCGTCTCTTGGATAGCTCGACCTTGCGCGAGTCTCTTGGAGCGAATTTGAAAAGTTCTGCTCGCGACCTTTGGTGGCCTGACGTTGCCCAGATGTACGTCGAAGTCTACTCTTTGATTGCAGGTAAGGGCAAGAGTCATCGTCATCATCTCTAGTCAGTTTTGCATTTCATGTTTTCACGGCAGAACGCGCCGACGTTCGTACTAGCAATCGGCGTCGCTGTCTATACCTGCTTGCTGACCTACCTGACGTGGGTCCAGTACTCGGACTTCCAAATGCCCACGTTCGACATGGGAGCCAGCATACAGATTGTCCAGACAATACTCCGAACAGGTCTTCCACTTGAAACCGCCAACTGGGTGAGCTCAAACGGAACTCAGTCCATCAACTTCTTCGGGATCCACTTCTCTCCGATACGATACTTCTTCGCGGGTGCGTACTGGATCTTTCCCAGTGCCATCACGCTCCTATTTGTTCAGGCCTTGTTCGTTTCCTTGGGCTCCATTCCAGCGTACAAACTCTCCCTCCATGTGCTTCGCGAGCGACGTGCTGCTCTTCTAGTTTCTGCACTCTACCTGCTTATCCCGCCGATCGTCATGTCCAATCTCTATGATGTTCACGAAGAATCTTTCATACCCGTTGCCCTCATGTCCGCCTACTACTTCTACGTCAGCAGACAATACAATAAATCAATAGTATTCTTCGTCTTTATGGGGCTGATTCAAGAGTCAGCCGACGCCCTCATATTCTTCGCCGCTCTCCAGCTGATCGCATTCAACTGGAAAGACTACCGTCAACTCCTCCGAGACCACAAGATCACGAAAGCCACTGCGATAACAATCTCTCTCCTAATAGCTGCACCAATCGCCTTCCTTCTCGAGAACAGGCTCTTCATCGCCATCAATCCCCTTGCCGGCTTCGTTCCCTTGGCACCCCAGGCATATGCAATCAGTCCTCTGAACATTCTAAACTACGCCCCCCAGAAGATCGTGTACTGGCTCGTTCTCTTAGGGCTCACCGGGTTCCTGCCTCTACAGAACAAGCGGGCATTGATCTTGGTGGTTCCATGGTTCGTCGTCTCCGTATTCGGAGGAAACCCGAACTTCTCAGTATTCTTCTTCCAGTACAACTTCCTGATAGTCCCAGTTCTAATCATCGGGGTGATATACGGTCTCGAAAGACTCCAGCACGCCCAGATTCCAACCACAGGTCCGGCAACCCGTCTGCGAATGACGCCCCTCTACAAGAAGCTCCCAGTTCTTCTAATCGTGGTTTCTCTACTTTTCACTCCGTTCTACCCAGTTCTCTCCCCGTACCTGTACCCCGGGCCACACGTTGCTCAATACTACGTACTGCCGTCCAACAGTACACTGTTGGGGCAGCTCTTCGGCATGATACCCGACAACGCCACCCTACTTGCCTCCGACTACATCTTCGCCCACGTAGTCAGCGGAATCAACAGCTACCCTCTGCTCTACGTGAATAATTTCACGGCTGGCAGAATTGAACCGATAATTCACCTCCCGAACAACTTCACCCCCGATTACATAGCTATCGTCCCATCTGACTACAACGCGACAGTCAATGTGATCAAAGGATTTCCCAGCTCCTACGGTCTGCTCGGAGCCGTTGTGGCCCAATATCCAGCCTTGGTTGGTTTCGGTTCTTTCGACAACCGGAGGGTGGAGATTCTGCTATACCAATACGGTTACAGAGGAACGCCGAAATTCCTTCCGGAGTCCAACTCAAACTACCTAGCAATGCGTTGATCGTGATTCCTATGACCCAGGGTCAAATAATTTGACCATTCCGCATTGACAGCCTTTCGGGGAAAACAAAATGGCCTCTAGAGGAAATGTCTCTATTATAATCCCCACCGCGCACCGGCCGGAAGCCCTTGCGGAGTGTCTCGAATCTATACAACGTTACGCTGCGGGAGGCGAGATAATCGTGATCGGTGAGAAGGGCGATGAACGCACACGACGACTGATGGAGAGTTTTTCTTCCGTGAGATACTTGGAGGTCGAAGAGTCCTCGACCGTAGTTGCGCGGAACGTGGGCATCGGAAAAGCGTCGCATGAGATACTAGTTTTCGTTGATGACGATGTGGTCGTCGGGAGTGGATGGTTGGAGAACCTCCTTCGGCACTACAACGATGATTCGGTTGCTGGGGTTGGGGGTAGGGTGAAGAGTGTGGGTCTGGAGAGAGAGATGTCGAGTTACAGAACCGGGGCTATCGAAGATGGTTTCGTTATCGGCAACTGGAACACCAAGGCATCTCAAGCATTTGAAGTTCAGCATTTGCCCGGATGCAACATGTCTTTCAGGCGGGTTTTGGTGTTGAGAGTAGGCGGGTTTGACGATTTCTTCAGCCCCTTCAACTTCCGAGAGGAGACAGACTTGTGCCTCAGAGTCAGAAGGCTAGGTTACAGATTGATCTTCGAGCCCAAGGCGAGTCTCATTCACAAAGCTCTGGGTCGCAGAGGCGTAGGGTCGCGGTGGATCTTTTCCTATGTGCGCAATACCCTCTACCTCTATCTCAAGTATGAACTCAAGGACGGCGCCTCGATGGTGAGGTTCTTCCGTCGCCTAATCTTCCCACCCAAAGACTACACGGTCTCGACCGTCGTGAGGGTAACTATCACTCCAGTCAGTTCAATCGTTGCGACTAGCGGAATAATTGCAGGAATCCTAGGATATCTCGGCCGCCGAGGAGACGGACACCCCAAGGTTTCTTAGCATGCGAAGTCCTCATAAAGACATAGAATGGAGGGAGTTGTCCTCTACTGCCCGAATAATCTGATTGGTCCAAGCAATTGAAAGGGAACAGACTATTCTTTCCGCCGAGTCTAGACCTCAAGTATACGCTGATCGCAATGAAGCGGCTTGCGCCGCATCTCTCAGCCTTCGCGAGTTTGCTCGGTGGAGCGGACGCGCTGAACAGGCTGTTGGTTGAGCTATACTCCAGGAATCCCGTTACTCTCGTTCATACTCACGGTTTCGATATTTGTCTAGATCCCAGCGATATGGGAGTTTCGCCCTCTATCGGAGTATTGGGCTGGCACGAAATGAAGACAACCGAACTTTTCATCAAGTTAACCGGACCGGGTTCGACGGTTGTCGACATTGGTGCAAACATTGGGTTTTTCACCCTACTGGCTGCCAAGCTTGTCGGAAAGAAAGGGGTAGTGCTCTCGTTTGAGCCCGAACCAACCAGCTTTTCATTATTGACCGAGTCCGTCGAAAGGAACAATTTCGATAACGTTCGGCTAAATCAGAAATGCATCTCCAACGTGGATGGTCAGCAACTTCTTCATCTCTCCGTGACTCATAACAAAGGTCTACATTCGATCGCAAGAGATCTGGGAGGCCCGAGCATTCAGGTACCGTCTGCCAGACTGGACACGATAGCGAGCACTCTCGGCATAGGCTCGATTGATCTCTTGAAGATTGATGTCGAGGGAGCCGAGCCTGAGGTACTTGAGGGAGCGGGGCGTCTGCTTTCCGAATCTAGGGTGAAAAACATAATCATGGAATGGGAGCATCCGGAGAGTTGGGCGCGCCGTAATGATATTCTAGAGATGATTTGTCCGATCCTTGCCTTTCCTGCCTGCAAGAAAGTTGGCGTCATACTCAACTGGTCTCTTCGAAAGTGGCGTCGGAACAAACCTGTACTTTAGGCAGCGTCCTGAGACCTCGTAGCGGTGATAATCGCCATATTCGAGCGGCGAGTTGCTACTTGAGAATTGTGCTCCAGGGCTCATTAGGTGTCTACGGGGTTGAGACGTTCGTCAATCGCTTGTCGTTTCATTTGAGAAGGATCGGCTTTGACGTTGTGACTCTAGCACCTTTCGGCAGGGTACTTTTCCGCGCTGGCAAGTCAAGATTGATATTTCAAGGAGATTCTCGAAATGAAATAGACTGGCCGCGCGCTCTTACCGACTCAAACATAGTTCACTTGAACTATGCGCTTGTTAGTCTTCCGCTTCTCCTTCGTACATCTTCCTCACTGCCTCCAATCGTGTACACGGTTCACGGACTCCCTCAACCAGAATTGGAGTCACAACCGATGTACAAGATCGGATACATGTTCGAGAAGGCGAGTCTGGGACACATCGCTGACAGAGCGACCAAAGTTGTCGCGATCTCGGACTACGTCAGAAACCTCATGAAGAAGATCTACGGCATCGACACTGTAGTGATACGGAACGGCGTCGACACGGACATCTTTCACCCTCTGACCCGGAATGAGCGAGAAAAAGTCAGGTCCAACTTACAGATCCCTCTCGGTAAACGTCTAATCCTCTTCGTAGGCAGACTCCATCCCTACAAAGACCCAATGACACTTGTCCGTTGCATGCCCACCGTCATCAAGAAGAATCCAAATGCGTATTTCGTAATGGTGGGAGATGGACCATTGAAAGGAGCTGTCTCCTCGGAGGTTATGCACTTGGGACTCGAGAAATGCGTCAGGCTTATCCCTCGTCTTCCTCTCTCAAGGCTAGTCGAATGGTTTCAAGTCTCAGATCTCTTCGTTTCGACTTCTCCCGGAGAGATGCTGGGCTTCACTGTGCTTGAAGCAATGTCGTCCGGGATCCCGGTAGTAGCTTCAATTTCAGGAAGCCCTCCAGAGGTACTAGGACCAAGCGGCACATTCTTCAAACCAAAAGATCATGGGAACCTAGCTGAGAAGATCAGCTACGTCCTCAGCGATGAGAGATCGGCCGCCGAGAACGGTCAAAGGGCACGAGAGATTGTCCTTCGCGACTTTAGGTGGGAAGACGTGGCAAGCAGGTACGCCGATTTGTACAAGAGTGTAGCCAGGACAGGCTAGCCAGCATGCTCAGATGGTTTAGAACTTG
>Ga0209266_1000867_pt1 | contig 21695 bp, 19 predicted proteins | sample GraSoiAngelo_132_FD_185889 | JGI IMG/M metagenome (GOLD analysis project Ga0209266, IMG submission 185889) | Grasslands soil microbial communities from the Angelo Coastal Reserve, California, USA - 14_0929_02_40cm (SPAdes) (version 2) | ecosystem: Environmental > Terrestrial > Soil > Grasslands ...
GACCGTGAGGCCCTCGGCCACGGTGAGCTGGTGGACCGGGTCGGGGGGACCCGTCAGGCGCGCGAGCAGCTCGAGCGGCGAGAGCGGGGTCGTGATCCAGTACTCGCCCCAGTGCACCGCGCGGTCCTGCCGCGTGAGGCGCGCCCAGACGACGAGCGGCAGCGGACGGCGGAGCACGCCCTGGCGGCGCAGGTCCTCGGCGACGTCGGCGAAGGGCTCGCCCTCCTCGAGCGTGACCGTCACGGGCGTGGGCCGCGGCGGCCCGGGGGCGCGCAGGAGGAGCGCGAAGGCGACGACGGCGCCCGCCGCGGCGAGGACGGCGCCGGCGGCGAGGAGACGGATCACGGCTGGCGCGCGAGGTAGCCCTCGAGGATGAGCGTCGCGGCCACCTTGTCGACCACCTCGCGCCGCCGCCGGCGGCTCACGTCCGCCTCGAGGAGCACGCGTTCCGCGGCGACCGTCGTCAGGCGCTCGTCCCAGAACTCGAGCGGCAGGGCCAGGTGCGCGGCCGCCCGCTCGGCGAAGGCTCGGACGCGAGCCGCGGCTGGGCCCTCCGTGCCGCGCATGTCGAGCGGCAACCCCACCACCAGGCGGGCCGGCGTGTACGGGGCGAGCAGCGCGGCCAGGGCCTCGAGATCACGCCGGCCGCCCACGCGGCGGATGACCCCCACCCCCTGCGCCGTGATGCCGAGCTCGTCGCTCACCGCCACGCCGATCCGCGCCTCGCCCACGTCGAGTGCAGCGATCCGCATCGCCTGGCGCTTAACATCCGCCCCGCGGGCCCGCAACGCGGCGTCTGGCCGGCGGCCCCGAGAAACGGCCGCGCGAGAACGGGATTGACGCGCGGCACGCGACCCGGTGCAGTCGTCCCGAGCCTGCTCGGGACAGTACCGGACGGTCGCTTCCGGCGACGAGCTGAAGGGCCTTTGGCAGGTAGCCGATACTCTCAAGCAAGCTTCGCCCAGACTCTCTCGCGTCGCGTCCGCCGTACAGCGCGGCCGGATCGGAGAAGGGCCGACAGCGTGCCCGGACGACGGATGCTCGGCACCCCGCGGAGGCTCACGGCCCTCGGCTGCGCGATGGCGCTGCTCGAGCCCGGGCTCGGAGCTGCGGCCACCCACCGGCGTCCGGCGCGCGCGGAGCAGCACCATCCCGAGCGGCTGGCGTGCCCCGTGCGGGCCGCGGCCCGCGAGCGGGGCACGCCCGGCATCGCCGAAGAGCACGTCCACGTCCGCCGCGGCGACACGCTGGAGAGCCTGGTCGCCGCACGCGGCGTCGCCGCTGCCGAGGCCCGGCCGTGGGTCGCCGCCGCCGCCGTCCACGACCTCCGCCGCCTCACGCCGCGCCGCGGGCTCACCCTCAGCTTCGACCGTGACACCCACACGCTCGAGGCGATCCGCTACGAGATGGACGACCGCTCGCTCCTCGCCCTCGAGCGGACCGCGAGCGGCATCCGCGCCGAGCGCGCCCCGCTCCCCTATTTGACCGAGGTGAAGGGCGTGGCGCGACGGATCGAGCGCGGGCTGCGCGAGGACGCGACCGGCTCGGGCGTGCCACCGCGGGTCGTCTCCGAGCTGGCCGACATCTTCAGCTGGGAGCTCGACCTGGAGAGCGACCTCCGCCCCGGCGACGAGTTCCGCGTGCTCTACGAGAACACGCGGCAGGCCGCCGAGGCCGTGGCGGTCACCGTGATCGCCGCCGAGATCATCGCCGGCGGCCGGGAGCTGACGGCCGTCTTCTTCGAGGATGACGACGGCCACGGCGCCTACTACCAGCCGAGCGGCGAGCCGCTGTCGCGGGAGTTCCTGCGCTACCCGCTCGAATTCATGGAGATCACCTCGCAGTTCTCGCCGCTGCGCCGCCACCCGATCCTGAGCCGCAGCCGCCCGCACCTGGGCGTCGACTTCGCCGCGCCGCCGGGCACGCCCGTGCGCGCGGTCGCCGACGGCACGGTCGCCGAGGCGCGCTGGGTAACCCAGCTCGGGCGCTGCGTCCGCATCGAGCACACGGGCGCGCTCGTCTCGGTCTACGGGCACCTGAGGAGCCTCGCGGACGGCGTGCGGGAAGGGCTGGCCGTCGAGCGCGGGCAGGTGATCGGCTACGTCGGCTCGAGCGGCCTCTCGACCGGCCCGCATCTCCACTTCGCGATCGAGCGCGGCGGCGAGTACGTCGACCCGCTGGGCCTCACGGCGACCCCCGGCAGGCGCCTCCCGGAGACGGCGCGGCGCCTCTTCGATCGGGTGCAGAAGGCCGTGACGCGCCAGCTCGCGAGCTTGCGCGGGGACGGGAGCCCGCTCACCGTCTCGCTCTCGACGCCGGCGTACCGCACGGAGTAGGCGCACGCGCTACCTCGACGGCCCCCGCCCGCGGCTCTTCGCGCATCGCGGCGCCTCCGGCCTCGTCCCCGAGAACACGCTCGACGCCTTCGCCGCGGGCCTGAAGGCGGGCGCCGAGCGGCTCGAGCTGGACGTGCACGCGACCTCCGACGGGGTCGTGGTGGTGCTCCACGACGAGACCCTCGAGCGCACGACCGACGGCGCGGGCGCGGTGCGCGCGCTGCCGCGCGCGGCAGTCGAGCGCCTCGACGCCGGCTACCGCTTCCGCGCGCCCGACGGCACCTACCCGTACCGCGGCCGCGGGGTCGGCGTCCCGACCCTCGCCGCGCTCCTCGAGGCCTTCCCCGGCGTGCCGCTCAACATCGAGTTGAAGCAGAAGGAGCCGCCGATCGAGACCGCCGTGCTCGCCACCCTCGACCGCTTCGCGGCCCGCGAGCGGACCCTCCTCGCCGCCGAGGACGCGGCCATCATGGGGTGCATCCGCGCCGCCGCGCCCGAGGTGCTGACCAGCCTCTCGGCGGCGGAGGTGGCGGAGTTCATCTACCGGCTTCGCGACGGCCGGCTGGCCGGCTACCGCCCGCCGGGCGTCGCCCTCCAAGTGCCGCCCGCCTTCGGCGGCACGCCGCTCGTGACCCCCGAGTCGGTCGCGGCGGCGCACGCCCTCGGCCTCGAGGTCCACGTGTGGACCATCAACGACGAGGCGGAGATGGAGCGGCTGCTCGACCTCGGCGTGGACGGCATCATGACCGACTTCCCGGCGCGCGCCGCAGCGGTGCTCCGGCGGCGGGGGCTGCGCTAGGAGGCCTCATGGGGGCGGTGGCGGCCCGCCGGGCGGGCCGAAGGGATGTGCCGGCCGGGGGGCACGGAGCTTGGCCTGCTGCTCGCGATCGAGCTGGTTCTTGGATCCGGACGAGCAGGGTGAAGTTCACTTTCTTCACCTGCTGCTCGATGGCCGTCACCTGGTCGAGCTTCGTGAGCACGGCCGCCTCGTCCACGTGGTCGGCGGCCAGCAGCTTGCCGAGCGCCTCGGACTCGGCGTCGAGCCGCCACTGGAGGTCGACGAGCTGCTGCTGCGTCTCGTTCATCGCCAGGGTCAAGACGAGAATGGCCAGTGTTGAGATGACGAGAGACCTTCGGTCACGCTTCACGATCATTCCCGTTTCCTCCTCTTCCCTGGGTTCCCCGTTCCTTCCGCTTCACGCCCAGGTCGCGACGCGGGCTCGTCCGCTTGAACGGACGACCGGGCAGGACCCGTCGCTCGGGCAAGCGGACAACCCGTCCAGGCGATACGCGGTGACGAAGTCGCAGGGCCGCGTTCCGAGGCTCAGGTCTGGACGGCGAGCGTGTTCCTCGCCGCGTAGCCGCCCTTCTTTCCCCGCTTGCGGAGCTTCAGCAGCGACTGCGCTCCACCGCGGGCGTAGATGCCGTCGCTCGCGTTGGTCGTGTCGCGCCGTCCGTGCGCGGCGTAGGGCGCCTGCGCGTACACGGCGTCGGTGATGGTGTCGTCGAAATACAGCTGGCCGGTGTGGACCACCGTGCCGCCGACGTGGACCTTGACGTGGATGTGGGCCGTCCGGCCCATGTACCAGCCCGGGTAGATCGTCGTGAACTCGGCTCGGCCGACTCCGTTCGTCGTCTGCTGGCCGCGCAGGAAGGTGGTGCTCGCGCCGTTGATCCCGGAGTAGTTGCCCCCTGCGTCGGCGTGCCAGATTTCCACGGTGGCACCGGCGATCCGCTTGCAGGTGGTGGCGCTCCGCACTCTGAAGCGGATCACGAGGGGAAGACCAGGGTGGTCCTCGGTGATGTCCGAGCGGAAGGGCTCGTTGGCAATGTAGTAAGGCCCTTCGGTCTCTTCCGGCGCCAGCACGCACGTGCTCGCCGCCGACGCAGGGCGGACTGCGAACGCCGATCGGATGGCGCGACGGGCCGCGCGTGACGCGTACCAGATGACGCCGATGCCGCCGAGGGCGACGATCGCTTCCCGGCGCCCGAGGAGTCGGTGGTCGCTCTCGGGGTGATCGGCCCTCATACGCCTGCTCCTCATGTATGGGGCGCACGCGTCGCGCGCCGCCGTGAATGGCCCGGTCGCCGCGGTCTTGAACGGTTGGGGGAGGATAATCCGTCGGTGAGCTGGATGCTACCGCGCCTTTCTGCTTCGGCCCTTCCCGCGATTGCGGTAACGAGCACGCCGAGGACCCCGCGTCGCAGCCTGGCGTCCCGGGCGTGTCGCCAGGTACTCGAGCACCGCAAAGGTCTTGAGCCGGAGCGGCACGTTCGTGCCGCGGAGAAGACGACCGCTCGCCCGGTCGAGCCGATAGGGTCCGAACGCGACTACCTGATCGGGCGGCTCAACGACCACATCTCCTCCAGCACCCTGCAGTGCCGCCCGGCTCTTCACCACCTTCCTGCGCGACGGGCGCGCCACCACGATCGAGGGCGCCATCCTCGCGCAGTTCGCGGCGCTCGCGGAGGAGGAGAAGGCGAAGCTCGTGGCGTTCCTTCGCACACTCTGAGGTCAGTCCGGCTCGAGCTCGGTACGCGGCGCCGGCGGGGGGGCAGGGTACTCCGCAGCAAGGAGTGGCTCATCGGACGCCTCTCGTTTCGTCATCGCCGGTCGCTCGCGGCCGTTGTAACGGCCGAGGGTGGGGAATCCGTCGCAGCGAGGCACCGAAGCGCCCGCGGAGCGATTCGGAGGAACGAGCCGGGACCCGCTAGCGCGCACCCACCACCTCCGCGATCAGCGCCAGCAGCCCCGCGTGCAGCACCCCGTTCGACGCGATCATCCCCGGCCGCAGAGTTTGCGGCTGGTTGAACCGGAGCGGCGCGCCCGCGAGGTCCGTCACCCTGCCGCCCGCCTCCTCGACGAGCAGGCTGCCCGCGCAGACGTCCCACTCGTTCTTGGGCGTGAGCGTGAAGGTCGCGTCGCCCGCCCCCGTCGCCACCTCGGCGAGCTTGTACGCCACGCTCCCCGTGAGCTTCACGCGCACGCGGCCCTTGAACCCGGCCCAGTCGCCGCGCTGATCCTCGGAGCGGCTCGCGAGCACGACCGCGTCGGGCACGCGCGCCGTCCGGCTGACGCGCGCCGGTGCGCCGTTCACGGTCGTGCCCTGGCCGCAGACCGCGGAGTAGAGGCGATCGGCGGCCGGGTCGTACTCGACCGCGACCACCGGCCAGCCGTCCTCCACCAGCGCGATGCACACGGAGAACTCCGGGATGTGCTGGACGAACTCCCTGGTGCCGTCGAGCGGATCGACGACCCAGACGCGGCGTTTGGCGAGCCGCGTGCTCGAGTCGGCGGTCTCCTCGGAGAGCCAGCCGTCGTCGGGGAAGGCGGCGGCGACGAGCGCGCGGATGCGTGCGTCGGCCTCGAGGTCGGCCCTGGTGACCGGGTTGTCCGGCCCTTTCTCGGCCACGCCGACGCCGCGCTCGTAGTAGCGGCGGACGATCGCACCGGCCTCGTGCGCGGCGCGCTCCGCCAGCTCGCGCTCGCGCGCGAAGGTCGTCATCGGCGCGGCTTCACGCCCCCGTCGGGGCCGAAGTCGTGGGCCGCGCGGTACTCGCGCAGGAGCTCCGCCATGAGCGCGTCGCGCCGTTCGTAGAGCCGCATCGGCTTGCGCGGGGGATGGTTGGCGAGGGCGTAGGCGGCGAGCAGCGGAAGCGCGATCGTCGAGTCGCAGTAGCAGACGACCGTGTCCGGCAGGCGCTCGGGGTCGACCTTGCCCCAGCTCACGGCCTCGCTCGGCGTCGCGCCCGAGAGGCCGCCGGTGTCGACGCGCGCGTCGGTGAACTGGATGTAGTAGTCGTGCCCCTTCTCCGCGATGCCGAGCACCTCCTGCACCTGCGGCTCGGTCTGGAGGAGGAAGTTCTTGGGCGAGCCCCCGCCGAGGATCAGCACGCCCGACTTGCCGCCCGCGCGCTTGGCGCCGAGCACGATGGCGGCGGTCTCGTTCACGTCGCGTGACACGTCGATCTTGAGCTTGCAGCCCTCGATGGCGAGCGCGGCCACGTTCATGCCGATCGAGCTGTCGCCCGGCGAGGAGGTGTAGACGGGCACGCCGTACTCGTACGCGGCGGCGACGAGCGAGCGGCGGCTGAGTCCGAGCGCGCGCTGCCGCTCCGCCACCACGCGGCCGATCAGGTAATGGAACTCGGCGGTGCCCATCTCGCGTTGGAACTCGGGCGCGAACAGGATCTTCCGGTAGAAGGCGTCGGTGTCGAGCAGGACCTTGTAGTCGAAGACGATGTCGTAGATGCGGACGACCTCGTCCTTCCTGAGCACCACGTCGTTCAGGTCGGGCCGGCCGCGGTGCATGGTGAGGCCGATGCCGAAGTGCGTATCGTGGTAGAGGTTCGCCCCGGTCGACACGATCCAGTCGATGAAGCCGGCCTCGATGAGCGGGATCAGGCACGACATGCCGAGGCCGGCGGGCGTGAGCGCGCCGCTCAGGCTGACCCCGATGGTCACGTCGTGGGCGAGGAGCTGGCGCGTGAAGAGCTGCGCCGCCTCGCGCAGGCGGGCCCCGTTGTAGGCGAGGAACGCCTTGTCGACGAGCTCGGTGATGCTCGTCCGTGGCGTCACCGGCGGGGGATCGATCTTCGTCCCCCGCAGCCACCGCTTAATCTCCCCCATGGGCGCCTCTCCGTAGCATTCTCACGTCGATCGCAAAAGAGGAGAAGCGTCGAGAGCGCTCACGCTGGCCGACGGGGTCTGGGGGCATCGGAGCAGCGCAGCGGCCGCAGGGCGCGAGCAGCGCACGGGCCCCCAGATGTGTGGGAGGCCGAGCGCGAGAGCGCTCACGCTGGCCGACGGGGTCTGGGGGCATCGGAGCAGCGCAGCGGCCGCAGGGCGCGAGCAGCGCACGGGCCCCCAGGAGTATTGATTGACGGACCGGGTGCGAGCCTCTACGGATCGGACGTGGACACGCTCGCCATGGCGCTCGCGACGGTCGGGGGCGTCGGCCGCGTGCCGGTCGCGTCCGGCACGTTCGGGTCGCTGGTCGCCCTGCCCTTCCTTCCCGCCCTGGCCGCGCTCCGCGCCGGCTCGCTCGCGGGCTACGTGGCCCTGGTCCTCGGCATCGTGGCCGTCGCCGTCTGGTCGGCCGGGCGCGCCGGACGCCTGCTGGAGGATCGCGACCACTCCCACATCGTCATCGACGAGGTGGCAGGCATGGTGCTGGCGGGCCTCTTCCTGCCCGGCACGTGGCTCGCGGCAGGGGTGGCGTTCGTGCTCTTCCGCCTCTTCGACGTCGTGAAACCGTTCCCCGCCAACCTGATCGACGGGCAGGTCGAGGGCGGCCTCGGGGTCGTGGGGGACGACCTCGTGGCCGGGGCCTACGCGGGCCTCCTCGCCCGCCTCGTCCTGTGGCTCCTCTGATGCTCCACGCGGCCGTCCTCTCGACCGGCGACGAGCTCACCACCGGGCGCATCGTCGACACCAACGCGAGCTGGATCGCCGACAAGCTGTTCGAGATCGGCCTCGAGCTGGTGGGCGTGCTGACCGTCGGCGACCACCACGACCGGCTCCTCTGGGCGTGGCGGCGGGCGCTCGAGCTGGCCGACGTCGTCATCTCGACCGGCGGCATCGGCCCGACCGCCGACGATCTCACCTCCCAGGTCGTGGCCGAGCTGCTGGGCGTGCCCCTGGTCGAGGACGCCGAGCAGGCGGCCCGCATCCGGCGGCTGTTTGAGGCCCTCGGGCGCGAGATGCCCGCCAACAACCTGAAGCAGGCCCTCCTCCCGCGCGGCGCGATCGTGATCCCCAACGCACTCGGCACCGCGCCCGGCTACCGCGTGGCGCACGGGGCGAAGCACCTGGTCGTCCTCCCGGGCGTGCCGCGCGAGATGAGGCCGATGATGGAGGAGACCGTGCTGCCGTGGCTGGTCGCCCTCCGTGGCGGCGACCAGGTCCATCTCGCGCACGTCTTCCAGACCTTCGGACTCACCGAGTCGGGTCTCGACGAGATGGTGGCGGGCGCGGTCGACCCCTCCGAGGGGCGGGTGTCGTTCCGCGCGAGCTTCCCGGAGATCTCGCTGCGCGTCGTGGTGCACGGGCGGCCAGACGAGGCCCGGGCGCGCCTCGACCGGCTCGCGGCGCGCATCCGCGAGCGCATCGGCCCCTACGTCTACGGCGAAGGCGCCACGACGATGGAGGTCGTGGTGGGGGGCCTCCTTCGCGAGCGCGGCCTCACCGTCGCGCTCGCCGAATCCTGCACGGGCGGCCTCGTCGGCCACCGGCTCACCAACGTGCCGGGCAGCTCGGCGTACGTGTGCGGCGCGGTGGTGGCGTACGCCAACAGCGCCAAGGAGCAGCTGCTCGGCGTCCGGCGCGAGACGCTCGCCGCCCACGGCGCCGTGAGCGAGGAGACCGCGGGCGAGATGGCCGCGGGGGCGCGGCGGGCGTTCGGGGCGTCGATCGGCGTGTCCACGACGGGGATCGCCGGACCCGACGGCGGCACGCCGGAGAAGCCGGTCGGGACGGTGTGCTTCGGGCTCGCGTCGGACGCCGGCGTGGTCACGCGCCGCTACCAGCTCTGGGGAACGCGCGACTGGGTGAAGCTGCTCGCCTCGCAGGTGGCGCTCGACTGGATCCGGCGCCATGCGCTCGGGTTGCCAGTGACGGAGTCCCGGCTCTTCTCCGGCCATCGCCCGTGAAACCCGACTGCGTGCGCGAGCTGGCGATGCTCCGTTCGGGGACGCGGGCGCAACCAGGGGCGTGATACCGATGCGCCGAGCGTTTGGGCTACGCTCGCGGCGGTGCGCTGCTTCGTCGCCGTCGACCTGACCACGGACGTCCGCGCGGCGATTGCCCGGGCGCAGACGCGTGTCCGCACCGCCGCCGCGCAGGCCGACGTCCGTTGGGTCGATCCGACCCAGTTTCACCTGACCCTCAAGTTCCTGGGCGCGGTCCCGGACGAGCGCGTGCCGGCCATGGCGGCTGCCCTGGGAGCCGCGGTCGCCGACACCCGGCCCCTCGGCCTCGCCGCTGCCGGCCTGGGGGGCTTCCCGAGCCTCAAGAGCGCGCGTGTCCTGTGGGCCGGCATCACGGCCGGGGTCCCCGAGCTCGCTCGGCTCGCGGCCTCCCTGGACCGTGCGCTCGCACCCCTCGGCTTCCCACCCGAGAGCCGCCCCTTCCAGGGTCACCTGACCATCGGCCGCGTGCGCTCGCCGCGCGGCGGACGCGTGCTGGCCGCGGCGGTCGAGGCCGCGGGCGCCTCGGCGTTCGGCTCCTGGACGGCTTCCGAAGTCGTACTCTACGAGAGCCGCTTGAAGCCCACGGGGGCCGTCTACACGCCGGTGTCCCGGCACCCCCTGTGGGGCGTCCGTGCCTGAGAATATGTAGCCCGTCCGGCTGGAGACCCGGCCCGCACCGGGGTAGAGTGGTCGAGTCTCCGGAAATCTGGGGCCCGGGGTCCAGGCGTTTCGTGTGGAGGAGGGTGTGACATGGGCATCGACGTAAACCGCGAGCGGGCGATCGACCTCGCCCTCAGCCAGATCGAGAAGCAGTTCGGCAAGGGCGCCATCATGCGGCTCGGCGAGGCGGCGCTGACGCAGGACGTCGCCTGCCTGCCGACCGGCTCGCTCGGCCTCGACATTGCCCTTGGTATAGGCGGGATCCCGCGCGGGCGCGTGGTCGAGATCTACGGGCCCGAGTCCTCGGGCAAGACCACCCTCGCGCTCCAGTTGATCGCCGAGGGCCAGAAGCGCGGCGGCATCTGCGCCTTCATCGACGCCGAACACGCGCTCGACGTGGGCTACGCGCGCAAGCTCGGCGTCCGGACCGAGGACCTCCTCATCTCGCAGCCCGACCACGGGGAGCAGGCGCTCGAGATCGCCGACACGCTGGTGCGCTCGGGCGCGCTCGACGTGCTGGTCATCGATTCGGTCGCCGCGCTCGTGCCGCGCGCCGAGATCGAGGGCGACATGGGCGACCCGCAGATGGGCCTCCAGGCGCGGCTCATGTCGCAGGCGCTCCGCAAGCTGACCGGCACCATCTCCAAGTCGCGGACCATCGTCGTCTTCATCAACCAGATCCGCATGAGGATCGGCATCCTGTTCGGCAACCCCGAGACCACGACGGGCGGCAACGCGCTCAAGTTCTACGCCTCGGTCCGGCTCGACATCCGCCGCCTCGGCGCCATCAAGCACGGCGACGAGGTGATCGGCAGCCGCACCAAGGTGAAGGTGGTGAAGAACAAGGTCGCGCCGCCTTTCCGCGAGGCGGAGTTCGACATCCTCTACGGCAGCGGCATCTCGAAGGAGGGAGAGCTGATCGACATCGCATCCGAGCACGGCATCCTCGAGAAGACCGGCGCCTGGTACGCCTTCGGCGGCGACCGCATCGGCCAGGGCCGCGAGAACGCGCGCGACTTCCTGCGCGAGCATCCCGAGGTCGCCGCTCAGATAGAGGCGAAGGTACGCGAGAAGTTCGGGCTGCGCTCCGGCGCGGCCGAGGGGGGCAACGGGGCGAGTGCAGAGGGAGCGCGGGCGGCCGAGGCCGGCCGGCGGGGGAGGGGCGGAAAGGAATGACCCGTGGAGCTCGAAGCGATCCTGCGTGAGGGCGTCGCTCGCAACGCATCCGACATCCATCTCAAGTTCGGCTCGCACCCGGTCTTCCGCGTCACCGGCAACCTGATTCCGTGGGACGAGGCGCCGCGGCTCGACCGCGACACGATGACCGCCCTCATGCGGGGGCTCCTCTCCGCGGCCCACTGGAAGCAGCTCCAGGAGCGGCTGCAGGTCGACGCGGGCTACGGTCATCCGGAGCTCGGCCGCTTCCGCGTGAACGTCTTCCACCAGCGCGGTGAGCTCCAGGCCGCACTCCGTCTGATCCCGCCCCGCGTGCGGCAGATCCGCGACCTCAACCTCCCGCCGGTCATCGAGCGCATCGCGTCCGAGCGGCGCGGGCTCATCCTGGTGACGGGCACGACGGGCAGCGGGAAGTCGACGACGCTCGCCGCCATGATCGACCACATCAACCGCACCGTCGACCGGCACGTCATCACGGTCGAGGACCCGATCGAGTATCTCCATCAGGACGAGCAGTCGATCATCACCCAGCGCGAGATCGGCGCCGACTGCACGGGCTTCGCGGTCGGGCTCAAGGGCGCGCTCCGCCAGGACCCGGACGTCATCCTGGTCGGCGAGATGCGCGACCTGGAGACCATCGAAACGGCCATCCTGGCCGCCGAGACCGGCCATCTGGTCATGTCCACCCTGCACACCCTCGACGCCGCCGAGACGATCACGCGCGTCATCTCGGCCTTCCCCGACCACCAGCGAGCCCAGGCGCGGCTCATCCTGGCGAGCATCCTGAAGGGCTGCATCAGCCAGCGGCTCGTACCCCGCGCCGACGGCCGGGGCATGGTGCCGGCCATCGAGGTCATGGTCTCGACGGGGCTCGTGAAGGAGTGCATCACGCAGCCCGAGCGCACGCGCGAGATCCGCGACGCCATCGCGCGCGGCTACACCACCTACGGCATGCAGACCTTCGACCAGTCGCTCATGGCCCTCTGGCGCGAGGGGCTCGTCACCTTCGACGAGGCGCTCGCGCAGTCGACCAACCCGGACGACTTCGCGCTCAAGGCGCGCGGCATCTCCTCGACCAGCGACGCGCGCTGGGACGACTTCTCCAAGGAGCCGGGGGCAGCTGCCCAGGAGCCGATCAAGGTCGACCGCTTCTAGCGGCCGCCGGCGCCGCCCGGCGCCGACGCCGCTCGACGTGGCGGCGCGCTGGCTCCGGCGTGCGCCCGAGACCGAGGCTCGGCTCGAGGCGCGGCTCGTCGCCCTCGGCTACCGGCGCGAGACCGCCGCGGCCACCGTCGCCCGCTGCCGCGAGCTCGGCTGGGTCGGCGACACGGCCTTCGCCCACGAGCGCGCGCGAGCGCTCCGGACACGCGGGGCGGGGAGGCTCCGCATCGAGGCGGACCTGACGGCGCGCGGGCTCCCCGAGGCGCTCGTCGCCGAGGCGGTCGAGGCCTCGCGCGAGGGGCAGCCCGAGGTCGCGTGGGCGCGCCGCGCGCTCCGCGGCCTGCGCGACCGGCGGCGGGCGTGGCGACTCCTCGCGTCGCGGGGGTTTCCGGAGGAGGTGGCGGTGGAGGTGCTGGGCGAGGAGGAATGACGCGCCCCTGCCCCGAACGGGGTCGATCGCCTGCGCGGTGCCGTTCGCGTGCGCGGGCTCCGTCCGTCGAGCAGGACGTTCACGGCGGCCCCGAGGTTGCGGTGCGCGCCGGTTGCCGCTCCGGGACGGAGCCGGTAGAAACGGGTCGGTGACCGGGGACCAGATCCGCGAGGGCTTCCTCGACTTCTTCCGCCAGCGCGGTCACACCGTGGTGCCGAGCGCCCCGCTCGTGCCCGAGAACGACCCGAGCCTGCTCTTCACCAACGCGGGCATGGTGCCCTTCAAGCAGGTCTTCCTCGGCAACGAGGCGCGCCCTTACCTGCGCGCCGTGAACTCGCAGAAGTGCCTGCGGATCAGCGGCAAGCACAACGATCTCGAGCAGGTGGGGCGCGACACCTACCACCACACCTTCTTCGAGATGCTGGGCAACTGGTCCTTCGGCGACTACTACAAGCGCGAGGCGATCGACTGGGCGTGGCAGCTCCTCACGCGGGTCTGGAAGCTGCCCAAGGACAGGCTCTACGCCACCGTGTACACGACCGACGACGAGGCGGCGGCGCTGTGGGCCGAGCTGACCGACATCGGCCGCGACCGGCTCCTCCGCTTCGAGGCGGAGAACTTCTGGGAGATGGGCGAGACCGGACCGTGCGGCCCGTGCTCCGAGATCCACATCGACCGCGGCCCCGGGGCCTGCGACCGCCGCGGCGACCGGACCCACCGCTGCGCCGTCAACGCGGGCTGCGCGCGCTACATCGAGCTCTGGAACCTGGTCTTCATCCAGCACAACCGCGACGAGAAGGGCAAGCTCTCCGACCTGCCCGCCCGGCACGTCGACACCGGTATGGGCTTCGAGCGCATCTGCACCGTGCTCCAGGGCGTGGGTGACAACTATGCGATCGACGTGCTGCGCGCGATCGTGCACTCGGCCGAGAAGCTCTCCGGCAAGCGCTACGGCGCCGCCCCGCGCGACGACGTCTCGCTGCGCGTGATCGCCGACCACGGGCGCGCGGTCACCTTCCTCGTCGCCGACGGCATCCTGCCCTCCAACGAGGGGCGCGGCTACGTCCTCCGCCGGCTGCTGCGGCGCGCGGCGCGGCACGGCAAGCTCCTCGGCCTCGACCGCCCGTTCCTCCACGAGGTGGTGGGCGCCGTGGTGGGCGCCATGGGGCGCGCCTACCCGGAGATCGCCGCCCAGCACGCGCGCATCGCCGAGGTCGTCCGGGGTGAGGAGGAGCGCTTCGCGGCGACCCTCGATCGCGGCCTGGCCCTGCTCGCGAGCGAGGTCGAGAGGGCGCGCGCGGCGAAGGCACGCGTGCTCTCCGGCGAGGTCGCCTTCCGCCTCTACGACACCTACGGCTTTCCGCTCGATCTGACCGAGGACATCCTCGCCGGCGAGGGGCTCGGCGTCGACAAGGACGGCTTCACGCGCGCCATGGAGGCGCAGCGGGAGCGGGCGCGCGGCGCGCAGCGCTTCGCCGACGCCGAGGCCGCGCCCGAGCTGATCGCGGGCGGCGGGCTCCACAGCCGCTTCGTCGGCGACCGCATCGTCGAGTGGGAGTCGGAGGTGCTGGCTCTCCTGGTCGACGGGCGGGAGGCGCGCGGTCCGGTCGGCGCCGGTGCGCAGGTGGACGTCGTCACCGCCGAGACGCCCTTCTACGCCGAGTCGGGCGGGCAGGTGGGCGACCGCGGCTGGGTCGAGACCGCGTCGGGCGCGAAGGTCGAGGTGACCGACACGCAGAAGATCGCGCCGGCGGTGATCGCGCACCGCGGCGTGGTGCGCGAGGGCGCGCTCGCCGTGGGCGACCGCGTGCGGCTCCGCATCGACACCGCGCGCCGCGAGGGAGCGCGTCTGAACCACTCCGCCACCCACCTCCTGCACGCTGCGCTCCGCCGCCGCCTGGGCGGGCACGTGAAGCAGGCGGGCTCGCTGGTGACGCCCGGGCGCCTGCGCTTCGACTTCAGCCACCACAAGCCGGTCGACGACGCGGCTCTCCGCGACATCGAGGACGAGACCAACGCTTACATCCGCGCCAACGCCGAGGTGACCGCCGAGGAGATGTCGTACGACGACGCCATCAAGGCAGGGGCGCTCGCCTTCTTCGGCGACAGGTACGGCGACCGCGTGACCGTCGTCCGCATGGGCGACTTCTCGACCGAGCTGTGCGGCGGCACGCACGTGACGCGCACGGGCGACATCGGCATCCTCAAGATCCGCGGCGAGAGCGGGGTCGCGGCCGGGGTCCGGCGCGTCGAGGCCGTGTCGGGCGCGGGCGCCCTCGAGCTCATCCGCAGCCACGAAACGCTGCTGCGCGAGGTCAGCGCGCTGCTGCGCGCCCCGGGCGAGGAGGCGGCCGCGAAGCTCGAGAAGCTCCTCGCGCAGCAGCGCGAGCTCGAGAGGCGGATCGCCGAGCTGCAGGGGAAGCTCGCCGGTGGGGCCTCGCGCGACCTCCTCGCCGACGCGCGGCACGTCGACGGCGTCACGGTGCTCGCGACGCGGGTCGAGGGCCTGGACGAGAAGGGGATGCGCGAGATGGTCGACCGCGTGCGCGATCGGATCAAGTCGGGCGTGGTCGTGCTCGGCGCCGCCGATGGAGAGCGCGCGCTCCTGGTGGCCGGGGTCACGAAGGACCTGACCGGCCGCTACCACGCCGGGAACATCATCAAACAGCTCGCGCCGCTGGTGGGCGGCGGGGGCGGCGGGCGGCCCGACTTCGCGCAGGCCGGCGGGAAGGATCCGGCCCGGCTCGACGAGGCGCTCGCGGCCGCCTACGAGCTGCTCGGCGCCGGGAGCCGCTGAGGCCTTGGCCGAGACGGCGTCCGCACCCGCCGAGCTGCGTTTCGCCGACGCGCGCCTCTTCCGCGAGCTGCTCGGCCAGCACGACGAGCACGTGAAGGCGCTCGAGCGGCAGGTGGGCGTGCGCATCGACGTCGCCGACTCGACCCTCACCCTGCACGGCGACCCGGTCGAGACCGAGCTCGCGAGCCGCGTCCTCCTGCAGCTCTACGGGCTGCTCGAGAGCGGCTACCCGATCTACGCCGCCGACGTCGACTACGCGCTCCGCATCCTCTCCAGCGACCGCAACGCCAAGCTGCGCGACATCTTCCTCGACACGGTCTTCATCTCCGCGCACAAGCGCGTCATCACGCCGAAGAGCGTGGCGCAGAAGGAGTACATCGACGCCATCCGCAACTTCGACATCGTCTTCGGGATCGGCCCGGCGGGGACCGGGAAGTGCGTCGCCGGCTCCTCGCTGGTGCTCACCACGCGAGGCCTGGTCGAGATCGCCTCGCTCGCGGAGGGAACCGCGCCGGGTGAGTATCGGCCGATCGATCTGCAGATCGCGAGCCTCTACGGGGGAGAGCGGGCGAGCCACGTGTACGACGGTGGCCGCTCGCGGACGCGTCGCATCACGACGCGCCTCGGGCTCGAGATCGAGGTGACGCCGGAGCACCCGCTCCTTCGACTTCGGCCCGACGGCACACTGGCGTGGCAGCGCGCGGACGAGCTGCGGACGGGCGACTACCTCGCCGTGCAGCGGGGGCAGGCGATGTTCGGCCGGGACACCGAGATCCGCTTCGCGTATCGCCGGAACGGTCCGCAAGACCGCGCGAAGGCGATCGCCGTCGAGAGGCTCGACGAGGGCCTCGCCTACTTGCTCGGCGTTCTCACCGGCGATGGTTGCCTGACGTTCCGGAACCGGGTGATCCTCTCGACCGCCGACCCGGAGATCGTGGAGCGCTTCCGGGCCCTCGCAGACCGCTTGGGGCTCAAGGTATTCCGCAACAGCGGCAATCGTCCGTACGACTACATCATCGCCAGCGCCCAGCTGTACCAGCTGCTGCTCGGCCTCGGCATGTCGGCCGGCAAGGCGTCGACGAAGCGCATCCCCGGGGCGGTGCTGCGAGCCCCGAAGGAGATCGTGGTCGCCTTCCTGCGGGGCCTCTTCGACACCGACGGGACGGTCGAGCGGCGGGGTGGCTACCCGAGCCTCTGCTCCGCGTCGAAGCGGCTGATCGACGAGGTGCAGATCGTTCTCTTGAACTTCGGCATCCTCTCCGCCAAGCGCGTGCGCCAGGTCGAGTACCGGGGTCGCGCGCGGCAGTACTACGAGCTCGAGATCCGGGGCGCCGAAGCCGCGCGCTTCTTCCGAGGGATCGGCTTCGGTCTCGTCAGGAAGCAGACGCTCCAGAAGCCGCAGAACACGAACCTCGACCTGGTCCCTCACGTGGCCGCGCTCATCGACGCTGCGACGAGGGCCACGGTGCTTTCTCACGCGATCCACAAGCGGGTTCACGACTATCGCATCGACCGCCGGCAGCCGAGTTACGCCAAGCTGGATGAGATCCTTGGACTGCTCACCACCGCCGTCGCCGGTGAGGCGTACCGGCTCGGACTCTTCTGGGTGGAGATCACGGCGATCGAAGAGGGCGAGGCCGACGTCTACGATCTCACCGTCCCGGGCTCCCACTCCTTCTGCGCGAACGGCTTCGTGAACCACAACACGTACCTCGCCATGGCCATGGCCGTCGCCGAGCTCATGAAGAACAGCTTCACCCGCATCATCCTGACGCGCCCCGCGGTCGAGGCGGGCGAGAAGCTCGGCTTCCTCCCCGGGGATCTGGCGGAGAAGGTGAACCCCTACCTCCGCCCACTCTACGACGCGCTCCACGACATGGTCGACTTCGATCGCGCCCGGCGAATGGTGGAGCGGGGCACGATCGAGGTGGCGCCGCTCGGCTTCATGCGCGGAAGGACGCTCAATAACTCGTTCGTCATCCTCGACGAGGCCCAGAACACGACCACCGAGCAGATGAAGATGTTCCTGACCCGCCTCGGCTACGGCTCGAAGGCCGTGGTGACGGGCGACGTGACGCAGATCGACCTCCCCGCGGGCAAGGCCTCGGGGCTCAAGGAGGCGGCGGCGATCCTGCGCAACATCCCGGGCATCCGCTTCATCGGCTTCACCGAGCGCGACGTGGTACGCCATCCGCTCGTGCAGGAGATCATCACCGCCTACGACCGGGCGGGACAATAGATTCCGGGGGCCCGTGCGGTGCTCGCTCGCTACGCTCGCTGCGACCCAACGCCCGCGCGGCTTCCGCCGCGCGCCCCAGACCCCGCGCCTCGCTCGGCGAAGCCTCGCTCGGCTTTGCCCCTACCTCACATCGATGTGGTGCAGCGCGGGCGGCGTGCGCCCGCGCTCGCGGCGCGGCTCGGGCGGGACGCGCGGCGGCTCCTGCGCGGCCTTCGGCTCGACGGCGCCGAGCTCTCCGTCGTGCTGGTCGCCGACCGCGAGATGCGCACCCTCAACCGGCGCTGGCGCGGCCGCGACCGGCCGACCGACGTGCTCTCCTTCGCGCAGCGCGAGGGCCCGGGCGGCGCGCCCGGCGGCCTCCTCGGCGACGTCGTGATCTCGGTCGATGCGGCGCGGCGTCAGGCCCGACAGCGTGGCGAGACGCTGGGGCGCGAGGCGGACCGCCTGCTCATCCACGGCCTCCTCCACCTCCTCGGCTACGACCACGAGCGCTCGGCGGCCGAGGCGCGGCGCATGCAGCGGCGCGAGCGCACGCTCGCCCGATGGCTGTAGCGGTCGGCGCGAACGGCACGCCGCTGGTCGCCGTCGCCGAGCAGCCCTGGCGACCGGGGACGCGCTCGCTCCTCGCGGCCGCGAGCGGCGTGCTGCTCGCCGCCGCCTTCCCGGCGCGCGACCTGGAGCCGCTCGCCTGGATCGGCCTCGTGCCGTTGCTCGTCGCCGCGCGCGGCCTCCGCCCGGGCTCGGCGTTCCGCGTCGGCTGGCTCGGCGGCTTCGTCTTCTACCTCGCGACCGTCTACTGGGTCGCCTACACGATCACCAACTACACCGCGGTGCCGTTCGTGGTCGCCGTCGGCATCCTCGCGCTCATGGCGAGCGTGCTCGCCTGCTACACGGCCGCGTTCGTCGCGGGCGTGCGCTGGCTCGAGGCGCGCGGGCTTCCGGCCCTCTGGCTCGCGCCGCTCCTCTGGGTTGCGCTCGAGTGGCTGCGCGGGTGGTTCTTCATCGGCTTTCCGTGGGCCGCGCTCGGCTATTCGCAGTATCGCCACCACGACCTGGTGCAGATCGCGGAGGTGACGGGGGTGTACGGCGTATCGGCGATCCTCGTGCTCTTCAACATGGTTATCGCCGGGCTGCAGGGCGCGTCGCCACGCCGGTTGGTGCCCGCCCTGGTCACCCTCACGGCGCTGGTCGTCGGCGTGCCGCTCTGGGGGCAGTGGCGGGTCGCGGCGCTCGCCCGGCGCCCGCCCGCCGGTACGCTGCGCATCGCCGTCGCGCAGGGCAACGTCGAGCAGGCCCACAAGTGGGACCCCGCGTACCAGGAGGACATTCTGGCGCGCTACCGCGCGCTCACCACCGAGGCGGCCGCGCAGCGCGCGGAGCTGGTGGTGTGGCCCGAGACGGCCACGCCCTTCTTCTTCCAGGAGCCCGGCCCGCTGCGCGACGCCGTGCTCGAGACGGCGGAGAAGAACCGCGTCTTCCTCCTCTTCGGCAGCCCCGCCTTCCGGCAGGCCGCGTCGGGCGCGATCCAGGAGCTGAACCGCGCCTACCTGGTCTCGCCCGAGGGCCGCGAGGTCGCGACCTACGACAAGATGCAGCTCGTGCCCTTCGGCGAGTACGTGCCCTACGCGCAGGTCCTCTTCTTCGTCCGCCGCGTCGTCGAGGCGGTGGGCGACGTCGTGCCCGGCCTGGTGCCGACGGTGTTTCGTCTGCCCTGGGCGCGCTTCGGCGTCGCCATCTGCTACGAGGACGTGTTCCCGGCCGTGACCCGCCGCTTCGTCGCCCGCGGCGCCGACTTCCTGGTGAACATCACCAACGACGCGTGGTACGGTCCGACGTCCGCGCCGCACCAGCACCTCGCCCAGGCGACCTTCCGCGCGATCGAGGGCCGCGTGCCGCTCCTGCGGGCCGCCAACACGGGCATCTCCGCCGTGATCGACGTCGACGGCCGCATCCGCTGGCAGAGCCCGCTCTTCGAGCCACTGGTCCAGGTCGAGCAGATCGGCTGGCCCGGCGTGCGGACCTTCTATACCCGCTTCGGCGACGTGTTCGCGTGGGCGTCGGCGCTCGCCTCGCTCGCGGCCATCGGCTATGGTGCGCTGAGAGGACGACGGTGATGGCGGAGAAGCCGGTCGCGACCGATCCGATGCTGCTCGCGGCGCTCCGGGAGCGCGTCCGCGCTCTCGACGAGCGCGTGCGTGCGCTCGGGAGGCACCTTTGACCTCCCCGGCCTCGAGCGGCGCGCGGCCGAGCTGAGCGAGCAGGCCGCCGCGCCCGGCTTCTGGAGCGACGCCGAGCGGGCGCAGGCCGTCGGGCGCGAGACCGCGCAGGTCCTGGACGCGATCGCGCAGTACAAGCGGCAGCGCGAGGGCATCGACGAGGCGCAGGTCTTCCTCGAGCTGGCCGAGGAGGGCGACACCGAGGCTCTCGGCGAGCTGCGTGACAAGGTCGAGCAGGTCGAGGCCGACCTCGCCGCGCTCGAGCTGAAGCAGCTCCTCGGCGGCGAGCACGACCCCGGCAACGCGATCGTCGAGATCCACTCCGGCGCAGGCGGCCTCGAGGCCCAGGACTGGGCCGAGATGCTGCTCCGCATGTACCTGCGCTGGTGCGAGCGGCGCGGCTACCGCACCGAGCTGCTCGAGCACCAGCCCGGCGAGGGCGCGGGGCTCAAGAGCGCCACCTTCACCGTCGAGGGCCCGTACGCCTACGGCTACCTGAAGGCCGAGGCGGGCGTGCACCGCCTGGTCCGCATCTCACCCTTCGACGCGAACGCGCGCCGTCAGACGTCGTTCGCCTCCGTGCTCGTGCTGCCCGACATCGAGGACGACATCCAGATCGACATTCGCGACGAGGACCTGCGCGTCGACACGTATCGGTCGAGCGGCGCGGGCGGCCAGCACGTCAACAAGACCGACTCCGCCGTCCGCCTGACCCACCTCCCGACCGGCATCGTCGTCGCCTGCCAGAACGAGCGCTCGCAGCACAAGAACAAGTCGATGGCGATGAAGATCCTGAGGGCGCGCCTCTACGAGCTCGAGCGCGAGAAGCAGGAAGAGAAGATGGCCGAGCTGACGAAGGGGAAGAAGGAGATCGGCTTCGGGCATCAGATCCGCTCGTACGTGCTGCATCCCTACCGGATGGTGAAGGACCACCGGACCGGGACGGAGGTGGGGAACGCGGACGGGGTGCTGGACGGGGAGATCGATGCGTTCATCGATGCGTACCTGCGCTCGCAGGCGGGAGGGGAGAAGAGCGCGGCGGCGCCGGCGGCGGGCTGACGCGCGCGCTGCCTGGCCCGCAACTCAGCGGAGGTTGTACACGGAGAGCCAACGCCACAGGGTGGAGCGGCTGATCCCGAGCTCCTCCGCCGCGGCGGCCCTGCGGCCCTTGTGCTTGGCGAGCGCCTTCAGCAGGCGCTCGCGGTGGGCGTCAGCCAGCGACAGGCTCGGCGTCCCCGGCGTCGGCTGGCCGCGCAGCTCCGGGGTGAGGTCGTCGACCTCCAGGTGAGGCCCCTCGCCGACGACGAACGCGTATTCGACCGCGCTGCGCAGCTCGCGCACGTTGCCGGGCCACGGGTAGCTGCGGATCGCATCCATTGCTGCCCGCGTCACACCGTCGATCTGCCGCAGCCCTCCGCGGTTCATCCGGTCGACGAAGTGCCAGAACAGCGCCGCTATGTCTCCCTCGCGATCACGCAGGGGCGGTAGGGAGATGGGGACCACCCGCATGCGATAGCTCAGGTCCTCGCGGAAGCGGCCTTCCGCAACCTCGCGGCGCAGGCTCTTGTTGGTCGCCGAGATGACGCGCACGTCCACCGTGACCGGGCGCGTCGCGCCCACCGGCATGAAGTTCTTCTCCTGCATCACGCGGAGAAGCTTGCCCTGCACGTCGAGGGGGATCTCCGCCACCTCGTCCAGGAAGAGCGTGCCTCCGTTCGCGAGCGCGAAGAGACCCTCCCGGTCGCGCACCGCCCCGGTGAAGGCCCCGCGCACGTGGCCGAAGAGCTCCGATTCGAGCAACGTCGGCGAGAAGGTGGCGCAGTTGACCGCTTGGAACGGCGCCTTCCGGCGCGGGCTCTCGGCATGGACGGCTCGGGCGACCAGCTCCTTGCCCGTCCCGGTCTCCCCACCGACGAGCACGGTGCAGTGGGCGCGCGCGACGCGCTGCAGCGTAACGAACAGGGCCTCCATCTCCGGGGCGACGGTATAG
>Ga0209266_1000868_pt1 | contig 21692 bp, 19 predicted proteins | sample GraSoiAngelo_132_FD_185889 | JGI IMG/M metagenome (GOLD analysis project Ga0209266, IMG submission 185889) | Grasslands soil microbial communities from the Angelo Coastal Reserve, California, USA - 14_0929_02_40cm (SPAdes) (version 2) | ecosystem: Environmental > Terrestrial > Soil > Grasslands ...
CGTCGCTACAGCAAGTACTCGATGACGTTGGACGCAAAGCGAAGGAACGCGGACTTACGCCAGAGATGCTGGATTCCCTCTTGAAAGGCGCGTAGTTGCGCTGCGTTTTCGACACGAACGTCTTGGTCAGCTCCTTACTCCTGCCGGATTCCAAGCCTCGCCAAGCACTTGACAAGGCTCTGCGAGAGGGGAAAGTGCTAGTTTCCTTTGCCGCGCTGGCCGAGCTCTATGACGTCCTGAGCCGGAAGCAGTTCCGCCGCTATGTGGATGAGGAAGAGGTGCGATCCTTTCTTGCGGCGCTGACGCGCGAGGCGCAGTGGATAGACGTGGAAGCGCGGATACAGGCTTGCCGCGATCCAAAGGACGACAAGTTCCTCGAACTGGCAGTGAGTGGACAGGGAACGCATATCGTCACAGGTGACATTGACCTTCTTGTGCTAAATCCTTTCCGCGGGATTGAGCTTCTTCCTCCTCACCGGTTCTTGGAAATCAGAAAATAGAAATTGGAAGAGGGAAAAAGATCACTTCCGACAAGATCGAAACCTTCGGTCGCTGCGCTCGGGGTGACTGTGCCTACCGAAAACCTCGTCTGGCCCATTATGGCTCCCGCAGGGCCATGTAACATGTTACACAGCCTTCTTTGCATCTTGTTGATTTCAAATGTGCTTCTAGTTTTGGCGAGGCACAGGCGCTATCACCCTACACACCTCGGTTATTCTACTTCCATACTCGTTGTTCGTCACTTCCGAGTTATTCCGGGCTCGAGGTTACCCACTCGGTTAACCCGCCTGGCCTGTCGCCGCTCTCAAATCCCGCGTCCGACGCAAGCTCGAAGCCCTCTCGCACGGAGCATCTGCTCTACGTGTGCCTACCGATCGTCAAGTTAGCTTCTCGCTTCACTTCCGCTGCTTTCGATTCTGACGATCTGGCCCGGCTTGATGGATTCGAGGTGAGCGAGGCAAGCGGGCATGAGAGGAACGAGGTCTTCCAAGAGGACGGACTTACCACAGAAAATAATGACCGCAATCTCCCGATGCCCGAGGTTCTGTTGGTATTCAAATCCGCGATCCACAGTCAGGAGAGCGTCGAACTTCGCGGACTCCGCTGCGGTCAAAAGCTGACCGTTCTCAAGTCCCGCGAAGCCAGCATACCGGGCGGTTTGACATTCGTGCTCGGCGAGGTAGTTGCGCAGTCCTTCGCTCACACACTCGTCGAGGAGGACGTGCATTCATGCCTGGGCGGACAGCAGCTGTTGAGCTTCTTCCAGCACCGCGATGGCCATCTCGCGTGAAACAGTCGGATACCCTTCGAGAAATTCTTCAAGGGTGTGGCCGCGTTCCAGGGAATCGAACAGAAGTTGGAGGGGTACTCGCGTCCCGCGAAAAACGGGCGTTCCGCTCAGGATATTCGGATTTTTAACGATCACGCTGTCCCTGGAACTCATAAGGTCTCCATTACAGACAGTATAGCACTCTCTTCAGGCGCGCCCGTGCTTCGCCAAATTGTATGCGCACTGAAAAAAGTGCAACCTGCCTCGACGGCTGTCCTGTCCAGGTTATCCCTTCACCCTCGAGAGCCGAGAATCTCTCCCGGAGGAACCCGCGAGGTATACGTGTATGTATCAAGGATAGCAGAACCCGGACGTTTTCACGACGCTACGTTGGTTCGGATTAGGCAGCCCTATCGTACCGGTGGTGCATCCCTCCCAGTCGTACGTGGGAAAGGACGTGACCTGAGGCTATGCTGTGATTTCTTCCGTCTGGCGTTCCCTTCCCCAGTCCGAGATGCGTGCGGTCCTCGTGGTAGTAGCGAATATACTCCGAGAGCAGGCGTTTTAGGTGGCGTTCGTCAACTGCGATGATGTGATCTAGGAGATCACGCCGGCAACTCCCTATCCAACGCTCTGCAACTCCATTCTGCCAAGGACTTTCGAACGAGGTGCGGACAGGACTCACGCCGAGGGATCGAACCGCTGCGGGCACTTCCAGTCCATACTTGGCATCACGATCAAAGATGACGAACCTTGGAGCGGATTCAAAGGGAAATGCTTCTCGCAACTGCTGGACGATCCACAAGCTTGTCGGATGCTTTGTGACATTGAAGTGCAGGATGCGCCGACGATCGTGACTGATGACGAAAAAGCAATAGAGCGCGCTGAAGGTGATCGTCGGAACAGTGAAGAAGTCCATCGCGGCAACCGCTTCCCGGTGATTACGGAAAAAGGTAAGCCAGCGCTTGGCTGGCTCCGGCTCTCGAGGTGCCCGTTTCATCCAACGAGAGATCGTTCGCTCAGAGACATCAAAACCGAGCATGAGAAGCTCGCCATGGATGCGTGGCGCTCCCCACGTTGGGTTCTCAACGACCAGCCGGAATATCAATTCCTGAACCTCCTTCCACGTCTGTCGTCTTCCGGCGGGCCTCCTGACCTTGGAAATCAGCTTCCAGTACAAACGGAATCCGCCCCTGTGCCAACGCACCACCGTTTCAGGCGTGACCGCAATGAGGGATTGTTGCCATCCGGACCAGAATCGGCGGACGGCGACCCAGAAGAGCTTGTCGAGCAGGTCTAGTCTTGGCCGCGGATGTCGACGTTTCAGGACGGCGAGTTGTTGACGTAGAGCCAGATTCTCGAGTAAGAGGTTCCGACGCGCGCGCAAGAGGCGAACCAGTGTTCCAAGGCACAGGCCGATGAATCGAAACATACGTAGGAGTTATAACAGAACAGTGGCGGGAGGGCGGCTATGTCATTGATTTCAAAGTCGGCCAGAGTTTTGGCGAACCACAGGGGTCGCCTTTCTCTCTCCTTTTTCACCTATCCCGTTTGTCTTTCAAATCGCGTCTCGGCTTCCTGCTCGACCCGGTACACCGAACGCAACTAACAAGGTATGCCTTGGGAAATTCCGCCCACAACAAGAATCGGGGTGTTCAGCAACGGGGAGTGGATGGATTTCGACAATTTGCCGTAACCCGAACAAGACACTCAAATCGAAGGAGTCACCCATGGGAGCCTCTGACCCGATTAAGCACGTAGTCGTCCTTATGATGGAAGATCACTCGTTTGACCAACTGCTGGGATGCATGCAGCAGGTTTACGCTGAACTCGAGGGCATCGACGAGAAGAAGCTGCGTTCCAATCCCGATTATCCGAATGCAAACAACGTTGTACAGCAGGCAGCGACGAAGCTGACCTCCATTTCCCTCGATCCGGTTCACGAACACGTAAATGTGCTGCGTCAAATTGCGGATAACTGCAGCGGATTCGTTTCTGATTTTGTCCAGTGCTACAGCCAATGCGGAGAGACCCGCCAGCAGGTGATGTCTTACTATCAACTCGGCTCGTTGCCTGTACTTCATCAATTGGCCCAAAATTTTACGGTTTGCGACCATTGGTTTTCATCGCTCCCGGGACCCACCTGGCCCAACCGCTTCTTCGTACATACCGGCACCTCCAAAGGCCACGTCAAAATGCCTTCGGGCATGTACATAAAGAACGAGTATTTTTACGATCAGAATACGATTTATGACGAGCTCGACAACAAGCACATCACCTGGGGCATTTACCACCACGGAATGCCACACACCCTGCTGCTCGCACGTCTATGGGACAGACCCGGTCAGTTCCACCGTATGGACAACTTTTTCAAAGACGCGACTCGTCCAGAAGAAGAATTTCCGCAGTATGTCTTTATTGAGCCTTCCTACGGCGGAACCGACGAGAATGACCAGCACCCACCGACGGACATGCGGAAGGGCGAATATCTAATCGCCCAGATATACAACGCTTTAAGACGGAACGAGGCACTCTGGAACTCCACGCTCTTTGTGCTTCTTTATGACGAACACGGGGGATTCTATGATCTGATTATGAAATGGAATTTACGGCCAGACACGCTTGGCGCGCGGGTCGCCGCCGCTGATACCTTTGTTTCCCTACTTCAACGGAGGCAGGTCCCCCGGCCCGGCACGCCTGGCCCCTTCGATATTGATGTCTTCGCAAGTCTCGAACCGAACCGGCGCTTCCCAAGGCCACCAACGAACATCAAAACGCGCTCATCACGTTCGCTCACTTTCTCGAACAGAAGATGTCCCATGCCGAGGAACTGGCGGCTGTCGGCTACCGATCACTGAAGAGCCGGGGTAGTCCTTTAGACCAGCTTACGGTCGCGAAAGACCGTTTCCTGCTCTTTCTGCACCACGGACAAGCGGGTCGCCTTGATGATTAATGGTGTGGTCAATGCGAGCCACTTACTTCTCCTGATCCGGTCCCGGCTGCAGTAGAAACAGCGAGAGGAGAACGATGGATTTTGACGTGATCGTTATCGGAAGTGGTTTTGGCGGCGCCATCACCGGCTGTCGGCTAGCCCAAAAAAATAAGAAGGTTTTGATCCTCGAACGCGGGAAAGAGTGGACCAAAGACACCTACCCTCGAAACATAGAGGACGAATGGATTTGGAGCAACACCTCGCCGGAGAAATATCACGGGTGGACCGATCTCAGAACCTTTAAAGGAATGGCTGTCATCACCGGCGCTGGTGTTGGCGGCGGTTCTTTGATTTACGCGAATGTATCCGCCATTCCACCCAAATCCGTTTTTCAGGCAGGCAGGCCACCCGAAATTACCTACGACGAGATGCAACCTTACTACACCACCGTCGGGTATGTTCTCGACCTGCAAGAGGTTCCGGCAAAGCAGCGCAGCCCACGCGTCCAATTGATGCAGGAGGGTGCAGCCAAATTGGGGCAGGCCAACCGGTTTCGCCCCGCCCCGGTCGCCGTGTCCTTTGACCAGCAACTCGCTTACGACTTCAATGACGAGCCGGACATAAAAAAAAGCCGGACCTTCACCAACAAGCACAGCGCCGAACAGGGCTATTGCGCACAGTTGGGAGAATGCGACATCGGGTGTCGGGCCGGCGCAAAAAATACGCTGGACAAGAATTATCTGTTTCTCGCACAGAAGAAGGGCGCCCAGATCCGGCCGCTCCATCTGGTGACGAATATCGAGCCTATTCCCGGGGGATATCGCGTCCACCATGATGAACTGCGCGACGGCGGCCGCATCTCCGGGACAACGACCGCTGCGATCGTGGTTGTCGCGGCAGGCTCCTTGGGATCCACGGAACTCCTACTGCGATGTCGCGACGTAACCGGAACACTTCCGCAGATCAGCCGCTTTCTGGGAAGGAACTGGAGCAGCAATGGCGACTTCCTGACACCCGCCTTTTACTTACACCGAGAAGTTTGGCCCGACCGCGGCGTCGCTATCGGATCGGTCATCGATTACCTGGATGACAGCATCAACGGTAAAACCTTTTGGATTCAGGATGGCGTCATTCCCAATGTTATGACCAAGTACTTTGAATCGGTCATGGACCGCCTGCGTAAAGCTCCAGAAGACGAGCACCTTCTGCATCAATTTAGCATGCAGTCCCTGCTTCAGCACATCACCCTGCTTTCCGCCAACATTGACCTGTTCAAGCACATCATGCCCTGGTTCGCGCAAGGGGTGGACGCCGGTGACGGCGAGTTGCGCTTGAGCAATGGCACCCTCGATTTGAAGTGGGACATCGCTCAATCGCGTGAACTGTTCACGACGATACTGGACAAGCAGAACGAACTGGCCAAAGTCACCGGTGGACATCCATTTCCCCTGCCTACTTGGTCGCTCTCTCAAGAGCTAATTACGCCGCACCCGTTGGGTGGCTGCAACATCGGCCCGTCTCCAGCCATGGGGGTCGTTGACCATGCCGGGAAAGTGTTCGGCTACGACAACCTGTACGTTGCCGACGGCGCGATCGTGCCGCGGCCGCTCGGCGTGAATCCTTCGCGCACCATCGGCGCGTTAGCCGAACGAATTGCCAGTCTCATCCCTGCGTAGGGCGGAAATTTCTGAAATTCGGGAGATGCATACTCGCAAGCAATTTGTCATCGCTTGTGGAAGGTTGGTCGAACAGCTCACGAACTGGATGCTTGATTGGCTGCACAAAGCTACATGCAATAGCCAGTGCGGGCCAATCGACCCAGGCAACCACGAATTCATTTGACACCGACAATTCGAGGACTATAATCGCGCCATAACGCGTGAGGTACGTCCTCAGAGCAGTATTCAACAAACGATAGATAACGTCCGGCGATCTCCTGATTTGGTCTCCAGGTTCTGAGATGCCTTCACACTCAGGCCAAAACATCTATCGATGAACGTCGGCCGTCGCCGTGTCGGCTCGTTGAGGAGAAATTGATGATCAACCCTGCTATCAGTGCAAAAAAACGTCAGCCCGCTGCTCACGGAGGCGGCGTCCGCGGCGACAACTCCGTTCCGCGATCGTCGCAGTTCGAAGGACGCTTCGGACGGATGTTTCGGTCTTTGCCATCCGCCGAGTGGCCCAAGAAAGCGCTTCTCGATCTGGGGCTGGCCATGACTGCGGACCCGGAGCACTTGGACGCAGACAAGAATGCGCCCACCGCCGCATTCGAGGCAGACGACAAGCGCATTCAGGATGACGAAGAGAACGTGGCTATCGCCGCCGGCTATACGTACCTCGGTCAGTTCATTGATCACGATATCACGTTCGACCCCGCGTCGAGCCTGCAGCAGCAGAACGATCCTGATGCGCTGATCGATTTCCGCACTCCGCGGCTGGACCTGGATTCGTTGTACGGCCGTGGGCCCGGAGACCAGCCATGGATGTATCTTGGGAAGAAGTTTCGACTTGGGCGCCCTTTGTTCGAAAACAAAAAAGCCAGCAAGGCACGGGACCTGCCCCGATTCGATGATCCCATCAACAAAGGAGCCAAACGGGCGCTCATCGGCGACAAGCGTAATGACGAGAACGTGATCGTGGCACAACTCCATTCGGCCATGCTGCAGTTTCATAACAAACTGGTTGATAAGCATCCCGACGACGCCTTCGAGCGCGTGCAACAGCGAGTGCGATGGCACTATCAATGGATCGTCGTGAACGATTTCCTCAAGACCATTTGCGGGGAAGAGGTTGTCGAGAACATCCTCCCAGATTTTGGAAAAAACAAGCCGATTTGGAAACTGAAGCCCAATTTGTCGATCTTCAAATGGCGCAACGATCCGTTCATGCCCATCGAATTTTCGGCAGCTGCATATCGCTTCGGTCATTCGATGGTGCGACCCATCTACCGCCTGAACACTGAACTCAACGGGGGCGATAACCCCGACATGGCCACTCCCGAAGAACAAAAGCGAGGCTTGGCCGGGCGCTTCTTTATTTTTGCGGGCGTGCAAAAGCGCGGCCTGAACGGATTCGACGAATTTCCCCAGCAGTGGGCGATCGATTGGAGCTTGTTCTTCGATATCGGTGGCTCAATCAATAACGTAGGCAAGAAACGAGTACAGCCAGCCTATAAGATCGATACTTCACTCGTGAACCCCATGGGATTTCTGCCGGAATTTTCGAAGCCGCCGCAGCCGCTGGTTCCCCCATTTAGTGTCCGTCAGCTGCAATCGATAGCTGTGGATCCTGATGGCGATCCGTCGAACCTTGCACAACGGAACTTGCTTCGTGGCTTGGCGATGGGGCTGCCGAGCGGTCAGAGTGTCGCCCTAGCTCTGGGCGTCGACCCGATCGAGGACAGCGAATTGCGCGTGGGAAAGGCTGTCACGGGCGACCTCCCGAACAATCCGTTGCTGACTTCTTTTGATAAAGAAAACAACAGCTTCAAAGGGAACGCACCGCTCTGGTACTACGTCCTGGCGGAAGCGCAAGTCGAATGGGCCAAACGAGCCACGGCAAAGGGCAGCAAAGGCAATGAGGAACCAATTCGTCTGGGAACGGTGGGCGGACGTATCGTCGCAGAGACCATCATCGGACTGATCTGGGGAGATGGCCACTCGTACTTGCGCCAGGCACCAAACTGGAAACCGGATACCATTCGCAGCATGGGGGATCTCATTCATTTCGCTCTGAGTTGAATCGCTCCTTCTAATCCGAGCGAATCTGACAATTTTTTGGAATCCGTAGCCGGTGACGAAAAGGGTCGTCGTGAATTCCATCGGCAACTCGTGGCACATCCCGACCTCCTCCGAGCCTCGCAGCACGATGCGCGATCCGGTGACAGGCATTTCCGCGGCGACCAGCGTGTCTATTTTCAGCGGCAACCAGTATCAGGGGCCGGGAGAACCCGGGAACCAACTGGAAGCCGGCGGCGCAGTGTTCTTCAGACGGCGCGGCGAAACCTCATGGTCGTCCGTGCCCATGAAGTTCGACAGCGCGCAAGCCAACAACAAATACTACGTGGCCAGACTGCCCACGAATACCTTCGCGACCGGCGACGTCATTGAATACTACTTGCGAATCCCTTACAGCGATCACCCAACCACTTTCGTTCACGGAAGCGACAACCAGTCCTCAGCGACGGCAACGGAAACGGCTGCCCAGGGAAACCCATTCTCGTTCACGGTGGAGGCTTCGGAAAACTTCGTATCTTTCGATTCCGGAGCACTTCAGGCGCGTGTGACCCTGGACTCCGGGCAATTTACGTTGACGGGCCCGGACCTTCGCGGAGCGGCGCACGCGAACGTCATCACCTTCTTTGCGCCGACGGTGCGCGTGGCCGGCAAATCCTTCCCCCTGCAACCGATACGAGATACGAAGAAACTGGCCAACGGCTTGGAGCTTACCTGCGATCTTGGAGGGACAACACTCACCGCCCAACTGACATTTCCAAGCGACAACGTCATGCAGTACGAGATCGTGCGATGGAACGGCATCGTCGCCGAGCAAACCATGGTGACAGTGACTTCTGACGGAGGCGAGCACTTCTTCGGTTTTGGCGAGAAGTTCGACAGCCTGGATCAGGCCGGCAAGAGGGTCCGCACCTTGACGATCGATGACCCCGGCACAAAGGGCGGTCACTCGTACAAAACCGCGCCGTGGTTTCTCAGTACGCGGGGTTACGGTTTCCATCTCGATTCGTCCGCGGAAAGCCACTTCGACATGCGTGCCAGCCAGCCGGACCGCTACGTGATTACGAATTTGTTTTCCACGCTGAAATTCAAAGTGGTTTACGGACCTGATCTATCCGACGCGCTGACCCGGTTCACGGCGTACTCCGGCCGACCTTTTTTGCCCCCGCCTTGGGTTTTCGGGCCATGGATCTCGTCGGATATTTGGCGAAGTGGTGGCGAGATCCGCTATGCGGTACAGAATTTCGCCGGCAATCTGAAAGGAAGGGGGATCCCTGCGTCTGCAATCGTTTTTGATTCGCCTTGGGAGACGGCCTACAACGATTTGCAGTTCAACATGACGCAATTCGGTAAGGGAGAAGACTTTGAGGGCGACCACTACGACGGATTCGCTACCCTGCCGGAAATGACGGCGTTTCTGCAAAAAAACGGTTTGAAGGTCATCTGCTGGATGGCGCCGTTTGTCAACCTGCAGTCGGAGGCAGAAACGCTGCCCAACCGTTTTCAACCCAACGGTGCGTTGCAAAGGGTGCCGGGTCAGAATATCGGCAAGGCGTCGAACTATGACGAAGGCGAGAGCAAAGGTTTTTTCGTTCGCAAGGCTGCTGGCGGACCTCCGCTGGTCGTGCCTTGGTGGAAGGGACGCGGCAGCCCGATCGATTTCACGAATCCGGCAGCCCGCAAGTGGTTTAACGATCAGCTTCTGAGACTGTTGAAGCAAAGCGAGGTCGTTACAGCGAGCGGCAAGGAGCCCGCAATAGGCGGATTCAAAACGGACGACGGTGAGACGCAAAACACCGCGCAACCGCCCAACGTGTATATACCGCTTACGGCAACCTACGCCGACGGCCGCACGGGGACGGAGATGCGCAATGCGTATTGCTTCGAATACCAGCGCTGTGTTTCCGGAGCTTTGGGAGGCAACGGGGTGCTCTTCGCGCGGAGCGGTTTCGTGGGTTGCCAGGCCTTTCCTGGACACTGGCCCGGCGACAACGAACCGAACTTTGGGCCGAATGGTTTGCCCGGTGTAATCACAGCCGGTCTATCGTCAGCAATGTCAGGTTACGCGATTTGGGGCCCGGACGTCGGCGGATACCAGGACTCGAACTTCGCGGCAACCGCCTCGGAACGCGCCGATCTGTTCATGCGTTGGAGCCAGTTTGCCTGCTTCTCTCCGATCATGCAGATGCACAGGCAGGTCCACAGGCAGAAAAACCAGGACTTCACATTGGGCAAGACGGAGGAGCTTCGGCAGTATCCGTGGGGCTACGGAGCGGAGGCTCTCGCGAACTATCAATTCTTCGCGAGATTGCACACGCGGTTATTTCCGTACATCTATACCTATGCCAAGGAATCGGCCGCAACGGGCTTGGCGATTTTGCGGCCGCTGATTTTGATCAATCAAAGCGACCCCAAAGCCCTCGGTGTGCAGCATGCCTATCATTTCGGCAATGAGTTCCTGGTGGCCCCCATCGTCGCCTTAAACGCGAATTCGCGGCAAGTGTATTTGCCAGCGGGAAACTGGGTAGATTTTTGGACTGGCGCTGTTCACGCGGGCGGCCAGACCATCCCGTGGAGCAGCCCAGACCGCATGCAATTTCCGCTGTTCGTGCGGGAAGGCGCGATCGTGCCGTTGCTGCCGAAAAACGTGCAAACCCTGTGTGACGCCGCCTATGTCAACAACAGGGCAATTGCCGCGGCAAGTCAGGACCTGACGTTTCTGATCTATCCGGGCAGTGGGACATCTCAATTTTCGGTCTACGACCAGACGCAGATTGAGTGCCAGCGCTCCGGTAGCGCTCGAATGGTTATCCTCAATTCGATTCCCCGCGCGGTGACGTTGCAAGTCTTCGGAGACGAGCCGCCCAACGTCACTCGCCACGGATCGAGTTTGCCAAAACGAGCGAAACTTGCGGAGTTCGAGGCATCGGATGATGGATGGCGATTCGATGCGCCGACCCGGTTCGCGTTCATCAAGTTCCGCCACGCGGGAGGTTCGGTTCAAATACGGTGCTAGGCGTCCCCACCAGGAATTTTTCGCAGCTCGAGTCCAATTTCAGGAGAGGTCCCCATGCCGGTCAGCGTTCTGACGCAACACAACGACAACATTCGTTCGGGTGCCAATCTGCAGGAGACCAAGCTCAATACTACGAATGTGAACGTGAATGATTTTGGCTTGCTGGCGTCCCGCGACGTCGAGGGTCAAATCTACGCGCAGCCGCTGTATGTCCCAGGAATCGAGATAGCCGGCAAGGCGCGAAACGTGGTCTACGTCGTGACGATGCACAACTGGGTGTATGCGTTTGACGCAGACGATTTGAGTCTCGGTGCCGGGCCTCTTTGGAAACGGCAAGTCGATCCTCATCCTGTCCCGTCCGGCTTCTACCGCCTGAGCTACCACGACATCAGTAACAACACCAATGACCCTATCGGCATTCTCAGTACGCCGGTTGTCGATCTGACGGCGAATGTGATCTATTTGGTTGCCGCCACATTCGACCCCGCGATTCTGGCAGGACCAGTTGCAGCGGCGCCAAATGCTTTCAAGCAACTTTTGTTTGCGCTTGACCTTTCCACGGGTAACCTTCGACCAGCCGTCGCCGAGTCGTCGAATCCGGTGCCGATCGGTGGATCGATTGCTGGGGTCGGGTACCGCGACGGTAAGGAAGTAGGCGCCGGCGTTACCGTGCACAAGACGGCGCAGGGCGCGAGCGTGGACGTCACCATTGACGGCAAGGCGATGACCGTTGTCGATGCCAATGGCGGCAACGTCTTCTTCAGTCCCATGCAGCACATGCAACGGCCGGGACTGTTGCTACAAGATGGATTGCTGTACATCGCGTTCGGCTCTCACGGCGACTTTGATCCTTACCACGGCTGGGTTTTTGCCTACGAAGCCTCTTCTCTGAAACAGAAAGGCGTGTTCTGCACTACACCGGGAGGTGCGGAGGGAGGAATTTGGCAGGCCGGTGAGGGGCCGGTGGGTGACGGCAGGGGCAACGTATATTTTGGGAGCGGGAACGGCGACTCCGACCTCACGGCTGTGGGAGGCCCGAACCTTGGTCAGAGTTTCGTTCGCTTGCGCGCCAGTGCAACATCGCTCGACTTGGACGCATACCGGAAAATCATTCAAGATCCTGGAGTTCCTGACGAGGATCTGGGGGCGGCGTCTCCCACCATTCTTCCAGACGGTTTTTTGGTCGGTGGCGGCAAGGATGGCAACTTTTACCTGCTCGATCCGGCCCAGATGACGAAGACGAATGCTGCCGCCTCACTTGTGCAGGCCTTCCTTGCGACTCGGGGACGCGGAAGCCGTACCGAGAAACCTTTGAGCACTCATCACATTCATGGGTCGCCGGTTGTCTACGACTCGCCCAATCAGGGCGTGCTGGTTTACGTGTGGGGCGAAAACGAAGTGCTCCGAACCTTTCAATATGACCCGATCTCTCACGGCTTTTCCGGCCAACCTAACGCGAGAAACGTGCCGGGACAGAGCAGGGCGATCGGGACCATGTATGCATCGAACGATGAGCGCGATCGAGACGGAATGCCGGGAGCCATGCTGTCGCTTAGTGCGAACGGCAAGATCCCCGGCACGGCGATTCTCTGGGCTTCGCTTCCACCTTTCCTCAATGCCAACCATGGCAGCGTTGATGGCATCCTGACCGCGTATGATGCGACGCAGTTCGATGCGCAGGGCCGTCTTGTGCAGCTGTGGCACAGCCATCAAAACCCCGCCGATGATCCCGGCAACTTTGCCAAGTTTTGCTGTCCGACTGTCGCGGACGGCAAGGTGTTCTTGGCGACCTTCAGCAATAAGTTACGAATTTATGGCCAGCGCTCTGCGTCCGACGGCGCGTATAACGTAGGATTTGGAGGGCACAACGGGCTGACCCTCAACGGAAGCGCTCGAAGCGCCGGTGGGCCGCTGCGGCTTACGGGAAAGCACGACTTCCAGGCGGGAAGCGTGTTTTGCACGAAGCCAGTGAACGTCAAAACCTTCAATACTTCTTTCCGGTTTCGGACCACAGCCGGGAATGCAACCGCCGACGGGATGACCTTCTGCATTCAGAGCGAAGGTCCACATGCACTGGGCGGCCCTGGAGGCGGCTTGGGATACGGGCCTGATCCGAACAACCCCAATGATCCGGGCTTCAAAATCATTCAGAGTGTCGCTCTCAAGTTCGACCTTTTCGATAATGAAACCATTCAAGCGGGCAGCTTCCTCGGTTTATACAAGAACGGCGACTCTCCGACTGCCGCGAATGCCATCGGAGGTGAAATCCAGCTTGCCCCCCTCGGCATGGATTTGCACTCGGGGCATCAGTTTCTTGTAACACTGACCTACGATGGCGCGACCCTGCAGATGGTCTTGAAGGATCGCACCTTGAAAACGCAGATCACGCACTCGTTTCCGATCGATATTCCGTCCATCGCGGGGAATACGGCGCATGTCGGCTTCACTGCGGGAACCGGTCTTTCCACCGCAGACCAGGACATTCTCAGTTGGCAATTTAGGTCATGACAACCACGCCTGCTGAGACCGAGGGTGAAGCAAGTCGTCGATGCTGTATCAGTCGTTGGAGGAGAATCAAGGATGCCTTCTAAGCCGCGGTCGTGCATTGTTATCGGTGCCGGTTTGGCCGGACTGTCGGCTGCCTATCGGCTGAGAACGCGTGGATGGAACGTGACTGTGCTGGAAGCCCTGCAGAAGGTGGGAGGCAGGGTCTTTTCCTACCGATTCAAACAGGCTCCAAAATTGGTCTGTGAACTGGGCGGGGAGTGGATTGGCGTACGTCACAAGGCCATCCGGAGGCTTTGTGCCGAATTAGGCTTGAAGCTTCAACGCCACCAGTACGCCTTTTCCTTCTGGAATGGGGGCGGGGCCCCTTCACGGATTTTCAGGCCAGGCGCCTGGTGTTTTTCCACGAAAGTCCGCAAGAACCTTGAAGCTTTCAAAACACGGTTTGCCAAATACGATCCTGCGCAGATTCGCGATCTGGATCAGTTCGACTGGTGGACCGTGCTCCGCTCGCTCGGCTTCACGACCGAGGAACTCCAGCAACGCGACCTGATGGACAGTACGGATTTCGGCGAGACCATTCGCTTGACCTCTGCCTACAGCGCGGCGGCCGAGTATACCGACGGCACCGACACGGATGCGATGGATTACAAAATTCGCGGCGGTAACGACCGTCTGGCCTATGCCCTCGCCGGTGAACTTGAGCCGGGCTCTCTCTATCTGGGTGCCAGGGTCCGAGCGATTCATCAAACCGCGACGGGCGTGAACGTCTTCGTCAACGGAAGGAAAGCGCCCTTCCGCGCAGAGTTCTGTATCTGTTCGGTTCCCGCGCACTGCTTGCTCAGGATCGGATGGAAACCCAAGCTGCCCTTGGAGCAGGCAGCCGCCGCACAGCAACTGCAATACTCGCGAATCATGAAGACGGCGGTCCTGTTCAACAAAAGGTTTTGGAGCAATTACAAAGGCTACGGATTTTCCACGTTTACCACGCGCATATCGGATTTCTGTTTCGACAGCACGTACGGTCAGCGAGGGACCGAGGGCATCCTCTGTAGCTATTCCATCGGCGATAAAGCCGATGACCTGTCGTCGGAGCCCAGCAAGGCAAACGTCAAAACGTGGATCCGAGACGACATGGTCAGTGTTTCGCGCACCAAAGAACGTCAAATCGTCGCCATCGACGTGAAGTCACAACCCTGGCAAAAGGTGTCGTGGATCGGCGGAGCCTACGCTTTTTACCGGCCCGGCCAGTGGTTCACCGTTCGACCCGCTCTGCAGCGGGCTCACGGCCGCGTTTTGTTTGCCGGAGAGCATCTCGCAGACCTGCAAGGTTTCATGGAAGGCGCGATCAATAGCGGCGAAGCTGCGTCTGACCAGCTATGAGCAACCGCTCGGCTTGCATCTTTTCTCAGCGCCGGGTCGGCGGCGAAGCTGAAACATCCGGTCTAAGGTATCGGGGAGGCACGCTAGTGCGAACGGAACGTTTGCTTTCGGTTGCGGCGATCCTTGCGCAGGCTACGTTTGTATGCTGTGGCTCGGCCGCGCAGAGCGCGTCTCCGCCCGCGCCTTCAGGCTCGACGGCCGTCGAACTCGTGAAGGCGCTTGCGTGGCCGCTGGCCACCCTCCTGATCGGCGTGGTTTTTCATCGGCAGATTGCCTTGTTCATGAGCGCACTGGGCAGCCGCATTACCAAACTTTCGCTCTTCAAGGTCGAACTCGAGCTGGTGCCTGCAACTGCAGCGACAACTACTCCGCTTCTGGACGCTATCCGTGGCTGGAAGCCGCTTGGGCGCGTGTCCAAATCTCGCTTTTCCCTCAGCCCTTTCGCCAATGCTCCGCAGTTGCCTGTGGGAGCGCAGTGGCTTCCACATCCCGGTACCCTTTCCATTGTGCATACCGAAAACTTCATTCGGCGTTCAATCAACGCAATGCAACATTGTTACATCCAGATCGTCTGGTTAGGGCGCCCTCCGTTTCGGCTTCTTGAATGTCGCTGATTTCAAAGGCATTTGCGCCGGACAGCATTTTCGGTAGGGACAGCTACATCATCAGCTGCGTCCCTCCAGGTCAGGTCCTAGCTGACGAGCCATATAAGCCGGATTCTTGAACCCCTTACCGAAGTGGACAAATTCGCATTGTTCGAAGTGAAGGCCCCTGCTTGAGAACCGACAATCAACTATTTGTACGGCGTCTCGGCAGGCCCGGCTTCCTCTCCGATTCAGACGCTCCGCAGGTCTGCGTGTTCGACCGGGCCAAACGCCGCTCCGCGGGCATCTTGCTCCAGCACCGCGAACTGGTGCTGGTCCATCGGACTCAAGTCTTGCAGGATAGGCCGCACTCGATCCAGTACCTCACGAGCCTCCTTGGAGTGACCCTCCTGAACATAGACAGCGGCAGCCGCTAGAAATTGCGCTCCAGCGTCCTTCGGTCGATTCAAGGCCAGATAGACTTCTCCGAGCTGGGCATACAATCCGGGAGACCTCGGGAATTCAGGATGTTGTGAACGATACCTCTGCTCAGCCTGCATGGCGTGCTCGAACTGGAAGAGAGCACCTCGAGGATCTCCAAATGTGCCCCATTTTTCTTGGCGACTGTAGATGGTCCCAAGAATTGCATGCAAGCGAAGGATGTTCAACCAGTCGTCGCTTTTGTAAGCCTCACCCTTGGACATGAAAAGCGTCTCAATGAACCGATTCAGCAGCATTCCGTGAGGATCCACGTCCGAGCTGTGTTCCATGAGTACGTCGGCCGCATAAAGCGCGGCTGAGACCTCTCTGGGGTTCACGGACCACGCAAGCGCGTACCTTGCCAGGGCATCGCCGAAGGAGCCACGACTGCCGTAGTAGTCGCCCAACCGGCTGAGGAGTGCGCCGTAGGATTCCGCCTTCCAAGGACTTCCCCGCCACGCGCGAATGGGACTCGATTCGAACGGTTCATAAAATTGAGGTGACAGCGGCCCCACGAATGCCAGTCGAATCTCCTTGACTGCCGCACTGGACGGTCCAGCGGTCAGCGCCGTGAGCATCGGCCACTCCGCCTTCTCGAATGCGTCTGGGTCTATCGCCAAGTCTGCGTAGCAACGTACCAGCAACGCCAGTACCTCCTGTAATTGCGGATCTGTCGCCCACATTTTCAAGGAATCGTGCAAACGCGGCAGCAGGTTGGCCGCTTGGCCTTTATTCAGAAGCCGCTGCCCCACGTTGACTACAACCGAGCGACCCTCCGGTCCTGATTTCCAGGCCACCCGAAATGCACCATCGATGGCTGGATCGAAACCGGGCTGGCTTCCGAGCGCTTCGCTATAGAGCTTCAACGCTGAGGCCCCATCACCGGCCAGCTCGGATGCGCGCGCCGTATTGTAGAGATAGACGTAGCGTTCCGAGGCCGGAACTTGGTCGTACGACATCGTACGCAGGAGCACCAATGCCTCCTGCGATTTGTTCTGCCGAAGCAGGATCGTCGCCAGATTGTTTGCTGCCACGCGCTTCTGTGCCGGTGTACCCGCCTCGATTACCAAGCGATACGATCTTGCGGCTTCGTCAAGTTTAGCCGCCCCCGCTGGCTCCCTCCCTGCCTTCCATTCAGCAGCCTGCGCGTACTTAAGAGAAGCATCGGCCAAGGCCTCCTTGTCGTCGGTTTGCTTGGCCAGTTCCACTGCTTGCCTATGCAATTCTGATGCTGTCTTCCAATCACCGAGGGTTTCCGCCTTCCGCGCTTCATTCTGCTTCGCGCGCACGACGGCCCGCTGAGGTTTCGTGCCGGGCGTTGCCTCTGCAGCCTGCTTTACTTCTTTCGTCGCCTCTCGACCGTCCAATGCCACTGCAGCCTTTTTCTTTTGCTCTTCCGTCTGGGGCTTTTCTTGAGCCGCAGGGGGTGCTTGCGCCCGAGCATACCCCGCCATGATAAGGATCAAGACCGACACGATGATCCACCGTGCATTTCTCCGGGACGCGATGAAAACATGATTTCGCATCAAATCCTCCTCACGGCGCCACGCTTGGCGCCGGAACCGAATCCTCATCGCACGACGCAAAATGAGCTTTGCCTTCCTTCAAGTGGAATTCGATCGGCGTTAGGTGCACCACTTGTGCCTTTGCGTTTGAGTCCAAAGCCTGCGGCGCCGGATCGCCTGCTTTCTGGAAGAAGTTCACCTGTACGCCCACTCCCGAGAACTCTTTCAAGTCCGGCTTGTAGTCGAGAGGTTGGCTTATTCCCGCGGTAAAGAGCTTCACCTTTTCGTTGGTTGTCGTTCTCGAAAGGATCACGAACTCCGATTCAGCAAACTCATGGCAGTGGTCTTTCCACTCGATTGGCAGCACAGCTCGCGGACTGTCGGAATTGAGCGGCGGCAGGATTAGCACAACAGTCCGACCCAACGGTACTGCCTCGCTCAATATGATCAGAAGTCCATGCACTATAGCTGCGTTTGAAAGGATTCGTTGTTCGAAAGCGTCGCTGAAGAATTTGGGAGCCTCCGGCTCCTTGGGCAGCACGGGTGAAAGAAGGAAATCCCCAGGTGCGAACAGAGCATCCTTCCACGAACCCGCCGGAAGGCTCGTTCCTGCCGGCGCGAGCATCAGCGACATTCCGAGAAGCAATTTCCCGCTGTTCTCCCTGAGTACCTCGACACGCAATTGCGGAAAATCGGTATCACCGCCTGCCTTGTACTGCCAGTAGGGAAGCTTCTCAGCAAGACTCTTGGCCGCGCGACTGCTGATCTCTTGTTCGGCGGTTGGAGATAGCTTATAGAGCGGAAGTTGAGCGTGAAAGACGACCGCCACTCCTGACGGATGCTGGGCGAGCGCCGGCACTATGGGCATCAGGCTCAGCGCTGCCACCACCAGAATGGCCCGTTGCACCCTATTCCGGTGTAACCGACACAGCAATTTTAGGTATGCAGTTTGCATTGTCTGACTCCTTGGCGTCGAGTATTCCCACTTGTCGCGCGTCGTTGTGTTCCGCCAGGGCTCGAACAGTGTACGTTCCTCGACATGCTACTAAGTTGTTCCTCTCGTCTCTCAGTTCAAACTCCACTTGTCGACCGGGCTCAAATTTCCATACTGGCCGATCGAGTGACTGGGGATTGGTCCAGTGTCCGAGCAGTTGCACTGCATTCAGTCTTTCCAGCTCCGCGCGCCAGCCAACAATCGTCTCTGGCGGAATGTCCACATCCGTGTCGCAGTTGATCCACAAGGATTGGCCATGATAGTCGCGCACTTCGCGATGATCGCCACGATATTGCACCACCAAAACTTTCGGCTGGCCTTCCAATTGTTGTGTCAGCGCCGCAGTCGGGCGCAGCATCAGCACGGGACGCCGAAACGAATCCGGCACCTGCATCTCCACTCGCGTAAGACCCTGCACGGTTTCCGCTCGATCCGGCAGGCCGCTGACCTTCACGAGCATCTCCGTCCGCTTCCATGGAGGTGACCAAATCACGAAACGCGCGTGGCCGTTAGCAGAAAGCAGTTCCCAGGAGGGCACTTCTTTTTCTGTTGCCAATGCCTTCTGAATCCGCACCGGTCCCCCGGCACGAAGCGCTTGCACCTCGATCGTGCCCACGCACAGAGCCCCAACAAACAGCACCGCGCCGATCAGAATGAAGGCCAACCAGAGCTTCCGACGCGTCAAGACTGAGGAATCCACCCAGTCCTGAATGTCCTTGAGACGAGCCTCCGGCAAGATTTTGGCCACAAAAGCTAACCAGGAAAAAATGCCGCCCAACGCCAATAAACTGGCGAAAGCCTCAAACCAGTCCGTGAAGTGGTAGATCCACCAGGAAACAGCGATACCCAGGACAGCTGTGACGAAGAGATTCAGTTTGTAGGGACCGGTTTCCGGCACAGGGCTACCCTGTACACCTCTGGACGAACCGGACGGTGCTGCATCCCTTGGATCAGCTACGGACGTAACGGGATCTTCCATGGACCACCTGCCTAGAAAGCGCGAATGACACTCGTGCTCACGGACAAGGGGACGTCAGGTGTAAGTGCTCAGTATCTTACCTCTCGATATACTGAATCTGTCAAGCTCGTAACCACCGTAGCAGAGTTGTTTGTGCCTGGTCCCTCGAGAGGAATCTTGTCGTCAGTTTGCAGGTGATGGTGCCGTACATAGGGCGGATTGGTGAGGACGAGATTAAAACGCTGCGGGGGCGGAGTCGCGAGCCAGACAACGCCATTCGGATCACGATAGGCACAATCAACGGGCCGGTCACGCAGTTGTATCACGATTTTGCCATTCTGAATCTTCAGCAGAACTTGGGGCCCGATACCCGCAGCCCAAAGCGCCCCTTGGTCAGCCGTCGCCAGCGCGCTTGTTGCAAAAGAGTGCAACGATGGAATCGGCAGAGCACTCCGATACGAAATTGGCTGGAGGGGACTGAGACGACAGGACTCTGTCGGAATTGATCTAGTCCTCCGCTTGTGCCGAACCATACATTGCCCTCGCGGTCCTGCAGCACGCAATGTACATAATCGCCTGTCATACCATTCTCTTGGGTGAACGCCTCTACCTCGGAATTGTGGAACTGCCATGCAGACGGCCCTTTAATCTGCGGTGGATGGAGACGCTCCGGATACGGAACTCGACGGATTCCGTTGCCAGCGGTGGTAATCCAAAGGCTTCCTTGTTTGTCAAATGTGATTGCCGGAGCTCCTACAAGGACTGCCGGCCCGAACCTTCCGTTGTTTTTCCCTGGCAACGGAACAGGTCTCACCCCGTAGCCCCCTTCTGCCATCCATAATGTGCCGTCGGGCGCTTCGGCAAAGCTTTGCAAAATAGGTAGGAGGTCCCGTGCAGCTATCTGAAACTGGTGTCCTCCTTCCACGAGATACGCGACACTGGTCGCCGTCCCCACCCAGACTGTGCCGGCGCGATCCACGAAAATCGTATTGGCTTGACCTGCGAAGCCCCAATCAGTTCCGATCTTGCTCCAGCGTGAACCTTGTAGTCGAGCTAGCCCATCCTCCCCTGCTGCTATCCAAATCGTACCCTGCCGGTCATGGGCGAATGCCAACACCGCATGAGACGTAAACCCCTCCGGCTTGCCGTAGTCTGTCACCGTCCCATTCTTAATGAAGCTGACTCCTCCGTACCTATAGCCCACCCACAGACCTCCATCTGGTACGGCGAATAGAGAGGACACGCTGCGTTGCGGAAATGCCTGTCCGGATTGCGGTTTGTAGGGCTCAAATCGAATTCCATCGAAACGAAACAATCCGGTTGCAGTCCCTAGCCAGAGGAAACCGTCCGTTGTCTGGGCCAGCGCATATATTTCCGGCGGGGCTCCATCCTTGAAAGTCCACGCAGTATGGTACAGCTCGGCGAGTTCCTGATCACGGTCGATCCCGTAAAGGGGAACGCAGAGAAATAGGAGCCAAGAGCAGAGCCAGAAGCCGAATCTCCACTGACGGCGTGGGTTCCGAGCAAGGGACCTTACGAAGTCGATCAACTATTAGCTCCTTTCAACGCATATCATCAATTGCAAGACCGGAGATTCGGGCGGGCTCAACTGGGCAACGACGCGAATATGTCTGCGGATGCTTCCCATAGTCCCGACATGTTACGCCCATTCTCTCGCCCTACGCACCGCGGTTTTCTCGAGGACATTCGCTGAATGGCAGAAGATTTCAGACGTTGATTCAGCTCACGCCGAGTTTGCCGTCAGCGCGCCACAGTCTTCGACGACCAGGGCCAATTCAGCGTCAATTGCCAGGGCGCAGCCGCCAACTATTTTGCCGTGGCCGGCGTAAGCGCCAATTTCGGCGGGTCCGTGTCCTCTCCCGACTCCGTGTTGTTCCCGCTGCCACAACGGTTCTTTAGACCGTTGCACTCGAGAGCGCAACGGTTGCACAGACCGTTGCAGGGCTCACCATGTTTCCGACGGATACGCGACGGTTTCCTAGACTTTATTAAGGTAGAGTCCTCCGATTAGGAATGCTGCATCGCCTCTTGCACGCATCTGTGTTAGTATGAAACTCACATGAGCGCGCTGATTCTTACAGGCGGTTTTGCCAGGAAAGCTTGCAGTCAGGGGCAATCCAGGCGAACAGTGCGCCGTATGCGAAACTTGCAAAGGCCTTATTTGCAAGGTTTTACGGCAAGTTGTTCTATAGAGGGGGAAGTCAAGAGAAAATATCTTTCCCACCGCTGGAGTTTCTCTTGCTTCCAGCCCCACGTACTTGAACAGCGTCGGTTCCGACCGGCCGTGCCATTCGCGCAGACGCTGAACAT
>Ga0209266_1000870_pt1 | contig 21674 bp, 14 predicted proteins | sample GraSoiAngelo_132_FD_185889 | JGI IMG/M metagenome (GOLD analysis project Ga0209266, IMG submission 185889) | Grasslands soil microbial communities from the Angelo Coastal Reserve, California, USA - 14_0929_02_40cm (SPAdes) (version 2) | ecosystem: Environmental > Terrestrial > Soil > Grasslands ...
CGTAGCCCGCGACACCCAACGGCCGAAAGGAATGGTGGGCAGGGACGGGATTGAACCGCCGACACCAGGATTTTCAGTCCTGTGCTCTACCAACTGAGCTACCTGCCCACCAAGGGTGCTTAGGTTAGCACGCTCCGCGATAGAATCTCTGAGTGAGGACGCTCATCGGCCGCATCGCAGCTGCCCTGGCCGGGCTCGCGCTTCTCGCTCCGCTTCCTCTCGGTGCCGCCGACGAGATCTACCGCTGGTACGACAAGGACGGCAACGTCTATTACACCCAGCAGCCACCGCCTCCGGGCGCGCTGCGTGCACCGCCGGCGCCGGCGCCGAACACACCGCCGCCGAGCCCAGCCGCCGAGCCGCGACCCGAACGCGCAGCGCCGCGCCTCGCGCCCACCGCCGAGCCGCGACCCGAACGCGCAGCTCCGCGCATCGCCCCCGCGACGCCCGCAGAGCCCGCCACACCGACGGTTCGCACACCGTCATCCATAAGTGCGCCGGCAGCCGCCAAGACGCCGCCCGACGCGCCGATCGCGCGAACACCGTCATCCACGACTCCGCCGGTCGCCGCCAAGACGCCGCCCGATGCGCCGATCGCGCGCACTCCGTCGTCCACGACTCCGCCCGCCGCCGCCAAGACGCCGCCCGATGCGCCAACCGCTCGCACTCCGTCGTCCACGACTCCGCCCGCGGCCGCCAAGACGCCGCCCGACGCGCCGACCGCTCGCACACCGTCGTCCACAACTCCCCCCGCCGTCGTCAAGACGCCGGCCGACGCTGAGCGGCCCGAGGACACGACCACGAGTCTGGCGCGCGGTCTCGAGGCCTACGGCCGCGGTGATTACGCTGAGACCGTCGCGATCATCCGGCCGCTCGCCGAGCGCGGCGATCCGACGGCGCAGTCGCGCCTGGCCGCGCTCTACGAGCGCGGCGCCGGAGTCGAGCAGGACTTCTCGGAGGCCGCGCGGTGGTATCGCAAAGCCGCGGAGGCCGGTGACGCGCTCGCACAGCAGAGTCTCGGCAGCATGCTCGGCGAGGGCCGCGGTGTCGCGCACGACGATGCGGAGGCGATCGTCTGGTGGACGCGCGCCGCCGAGCACGGCGTCGCCGCCGCGCAGACGAGTCTGGGCAATGCGTACTATGCCGGCGCGGGCGTTGGGAAGGACGACATCGCGGCCTTGCAGTGGTGGCGCAAGGCGGCGGTCCAGGGATTCCCGCCGGCTCAGGAGCGTCTGGCGTTCGCCTACGCGCACGGTGTGGGCCTCGAGCGCAGCGACAAGCAGGCGATGTTCTGGTATCGCAGCGCCGCCGAGCAGGGTCTCGCGCCGGCGCAGGTCGAGCTCGCCGGCGCGTACGCGCTTGGCGCGGGCGTGAAACAGGACTACGCCGAGGCCGCGCGGCTCTATCGTCAGGCGGCCGAGCAGGGCTACGCGCCGGCGCAGAAAGCGCTGGCGGGCTTGTACCTGAAGGGCGATGGCGTGCCGAAGAGCCGCGACGAGGCCGAGCGCTGGATGCGGCGCGCGACCGACGGCGCCGAGCCGACGCCCGCGGCGCCGCCCTCGCCCGTCGCGCGCTGAGGTCGCGACGCGCGCGGGCTACTCGACGGTCGCGATCACGCCGAGGCCGCCCATCTTCTCGAGCACGAGCGTGACGATGATCGCATCGCCGAGCACGAGCGGGCGCGTGAGATCGGTGAGCACCACGTGCGGCCCCTTGGCCGTGAAGCGCGTCACCGAGGCGCCAGGCACCTCCACGCGTGACAGCGGCGCGCCCCGCGCGTCGACCAGCTGCGCCTGACGCGCCACCGGCGTGTGCACGCCCGTGATGACGTCGCCGTACTTGCCGCTGCTCTTGAGGTCGAAATAGACGACGGCGCCCGAACCCTGACGGACCGCGCGGCCTTTGTCGGGCCGCACCATCGTGCCGCCCGCTTCCATCACTGTCGGATAGTGCACGCACCCGCTGGACACCACCGCCACGCCCAGCGCGATGGCCGCGAGCGCGCGCGCGGTCACGAGCGGAACACGCCCTCGGCGACGAGCGCCCGGAACGCGGCGTCGTAGGCGCGCACCGTCCGCTCGAGATCCTCCTCGGAGTGCACGGCCGAGATCCAGCCGTGGTTCATCGAGCAGTCGACGCCGTGGTTCAGCAGCGCGCAGCGCAGCAGATGATAGGCGGGCCCCTTGCGCGGCCGGTCGAAGCCGGCCAGGCCCGGCTTGCCCTCGAACGAGACGTGATAGATCGACGCCTCGCCGTAACACGTCCCGGGTACTCCCGCGCGCTTCATCGCGTCGGTGAGCGCACGCCGCAGCTCCTCGCCGAGCTTGTTGGCCCTGGCCTGTAGCGAGGCGTCGGCGACCAGCTCGAGGGTCGCGATGGCGGCGGCGGCGGACAGCGGATTGGCGTTGAACGTGCCGGCGTGAGCCACGCGCTGGCTGCGGTCCCAGTCCGGATCGCCGCGGAACGCCAGCATCGACATCAGCTCGCGCTTGCCGCACAGCGCACCACCCGGCAGGCCGCCGGCGACGATCTTGGCGAGCGTCGTGAGGTCGGGCGTCACGCCGAAGTACGCCTGCGCACCGCCCGGCGCGTACCGGAAGCCCGTGATGACCTCGTCGAAGATCAGCACGACGCCGTGCCGACTCGCCAGCGCACGCAACTCTTGAAGGTAGCCCGGAATCGTCGGCGTGGTGCCCGACTGGCCGCCTGCGGGCTCGAGGATGATGGCCGCGATGTCGCCGCGCTGGAACGCGATCTCGGCCGCCTTGATGTCGTTCGGCGGACAGATGACGACCTGGTCGAGCATCGCGCCCGGAATGCCGGCCGACATCGGGACCTCGTACGGCGGGTTCACCGCGGCGACGGCGCCGTCGTGCCAGCCGTGGAAGTGGCCCGTGAGCTTCACGATCTTCGTGCGCCCGGTCGCGGCACGCGCCACCCGCATCGCGAGGTGCGTGGTCTCGGTCCCCGACATCGTGAAGCGCGTGAGCTCGGCGCACGGCACCAGGCTGTTGACGAGCTCCGCCCAGCGGATCTCCAGCTCGTGGCTCGCGCCGACGTGCGTGCCGCGCGCCACCTGCTGCTGCACCGCCTTGACGACCACGGGATGGCAGTGGCCGAGGAAGAGCGCGCCATGCCCCATCCAGTAGTCGACGTACTCGTGGCCGTCCACGTCCCATTTGCGGCTGCCCTGCGCGCGCTCGATATACGTCGCGAACGGAACGAGGTGCCGGATGTCGTGGGTGATGCCGCCGGGAATCGCGGCCCGTGCGCGCTCCGCCAGCGCGGCCGAGCGCGGGTGCTTGGCGCGGTACTGTTCCTGGATCGTCATGCGCCCAATAATAGCGCGACGCTCACGCGCGCGTCGCCACCGCCAGCAGCGCCACCACGGCCGCGTGCGCGTCGACCGGCAGGCCGTCGACGGTCGGCTCGTGGCGTCGCGTGACGCCGTCGCACGCGCCGGCCGCCACGCAGGCGGCGACCAGCCGCCGCTCGTCGTCGGGCGTGTGCAGCAGCGCGCGGCCGGCGAGTCGCCCGAGATGCGCGACGATGCCATAGGCGCCCCAGTTCGACACGCCGGCGACGACCAGATGATCGACACGCACGACGGAGCCGATGCGCGCCGCCAGTCCGCGGCGCTTCGCGAATCGCGCGCGAATGTTGCCCATGCCGATCTCGTTGCCGCCGTCGCCGACGCCGATGGTGACGGCTCGATAGCGATAGGACGGGCGTCGGTTGATCGGGCGTCCGGAGCCACGCGCGCCTCGAACAGGCCACCTGCGGTTCAAGCCGGGCTCGCGGACCCCGCTACAACAAAAGAGCTCGTCGATCGGCGCATTCCATGCAGACACGTCGACGCCGCGCATGTTGCGATACGCGCCGTCGCGCGCACGGCCTGGCCGCTCGATGGCGACCAGATGCGTCGGCCGCTCTCGGTCGAGCACGGCGCGCGCGGCGCCGTCGCCGCGCGGATAGCACCTCACGTCGTCGGGCTCGCCGAGCGCGCCGAGGCTGGCGGCCAGCACCGGCGCGGTGACGTCATCCGTGACGTACTGAACGTCGGCGCCCAGCGTACGCAGCGCGCGGCCGAGCAGCGCCGCGCCCGGCGGGCCGTCGGTCTCCGCCACGCCCGCGGAGACGACGAAGCCCGTCGTGATGAGCACGCGCTCGGCCCGCCGCAGCGCGTGGGCCGCGCGAAGCGCGCCGCCCGGCTGGAAAAACTTTGCGATGCCGCGCGCGCCGGGATCGAGGGCGAGCAGATGGTCGACGGGATCGTCCCAGCGGTCTGGCAAGGCCCTTGCTCTATAGCAGGGCGGAGGCTCGCCATGCAACGATTGATGGTCCTCGGCGCGCTCGCGGTCATGGCGGCGGGGTGCTCGACGGCGCCCATCCTCCGTAAGCAGAGCTTCGATTTCAAGACCACAGCGCTCTTCAAGCTGCCGTGCGACACGCCGGAGGTGCTCGAGGCGAAGCGCGAGATCCCCGACGACGGGCTGGAAACCTCCGACAACCAGTGCAACAGCGTCCACATGTTGAGGATGGTGGATCGCTTCATGAGCATCCAGGAAGCAGACGAGGCGAAGGGCATCCGAGGCGACACGGTCACGGAGGTCCGCGCCAAGGGGTTCTCCATCTTCACCGACCCCCAGGGGCGCAAGCGGCGCCCGAACACGAAGCCGCTGTACGGCAACGACGCGCTGGCCGCCGTGGGCATGGGCGTGGCGCCGCCGCCGCTGCAGAAGGCCGAGGACATCAAGGCGTATACGGACTTCATGGCCGCCCACTACGGCGAGGAGTATGAAGAGCGCGACATCAAGCAGGTGGTGGACCGCTTCTGCCTCAATCGGCGCGACTCGCACGAGCTGGGCGACGCGCGCACGTTCTCCATCGTCTGGCGCAACGGCCACGTGTTCAAGCGCATCATCAAGGGCGGGCCGATCAACAACCCGAAGCAGGAGCGCGCGTTCCTGGTGTGCCCGGGCGAGTTCATCATCGAGACCGTCAAAGGTGTCGGCAGCCGAGCGGCCGGCGCGTTGTTGGTCGTCCCCTAGGGCCCTCGAACCTTCTCGCGTTAGCGCGGAGCCTCGTACAGCAGGAGCTGGTAGGGGGCGAGGGCGGCGCGTCCGCGACCGGCGAAGCGTGGATCGTCGGAATCGATCAGCAGCCGCCAGTCGGCGGGAATCGTCGGACCCGGCTGCGGCTCGTTCGTGAGGTTGGCGAACAGGCGCACACCCGGTCCTGACTCCGCATCACGCACCAGCGTCAGCAGCGTTCCCTTCGGATCCACCACGGCGCGTGTGCGCTCTTTGCCGCGCGTGCCGAGCGCACCGTGCGAGCGGCGCAGCGCGAGCCAGCGGCGGTAGTAATGGTAGAGCTCGCGGTGGCGCGGCGCGCCGACCAGCGGATGATTGAGCCGCGAGCGCACGAACGTCGCCGGCTCGCCCGGATCGGGGACGGCGCCCTGCCACGCGAAGCGACTGAACTCCTCGGTGCGGCCCTTGCGCACCGCCTCGGCGAGGTCGCGATCGAGGAACGATGTGAAGAACTGAAACGGCGCGGTCTCACCGTACTCTTCGCCCATGAAGAGCAGCGGGATCGCCGGCGCCGCCAGCAGCAGCCCGGCCGCCAGCTTCACCGCCTCGAACGGCGCGATCGTGCTGATGCGGTCGCCCTGAGCGCGGTTGCCGACCTGGTCGTGGTTCTGCGCGCAGATGACGAAGCGCTCGCCGGGCAGGTCGGCGCTCGGCGTGCCGCGATCGCGGCCGAAGTACTCCGAGTACTCGCCCTGGAACGCGAATCCCTCGGCCAGCGCCGTCGGCAGCCGCCGCGGCTCGGTGAAGTCGGCGTAATAGCCGCCGCGCTCGCCCGTGAGGCGCACGTGCAGCGCGTGGTGGAAGTCATCCGACCACACCGCGTCCAGCCCGATACCGCCGGCCTCGGGCGGCAGCACGATGCGACGGTCGTTATCGTGCGATTCGGCCATGATGTGCGCGGGCCGGCCCTGCAGGCGCGCCTCCTCGCGCGCCGCCGCGGTGATCTCGGTGAGGATGTGCACGGGGCTCGCGTCGTAGATCGCGTGGATCGCGTCCAGGCGCAGACCGTCGAGGTGGAAATCGCGCACCCAGGCGCGCGTGTTCTCGATGAAGTGGCGCCGCACGCCGTCGCCGTCCGGACCGTCGAAGTTGAGCGCGCCGCCCCACGGTGTGCGGTAGCGGTCGGTGAAGTACGGCCCGAAGTCGCCGAGATAGTTCCCCTCGGGACCGAGGTGGTTGTAGACGACGTCGAGGATGACCGACAGCCCATGGGTGTGACAGGCGTCCACCAGGCGGCGCAGCCCGCGGGGCCCGCCATAGGTCGACTGAGGCGCGAACAAATGGACACCGTCGTAACCCCAGTTGCGCGAGCCGGGAAACTCGGCCACCGGCATGAGCTCGATCGCCGTCACGCCCAGCTCCACCAGCTCGGGCAGATGCGGCACGATGGCCTCGAACGTGCCGGCGCGCGTGAACGCGCCCACGTGCAGCTCGTAGATCACGAGATCGGACGTCGGGTGACCGCTGAAACCCTGATCCGTCCAGGCGAACGCCGCCGGGTTCACGACCATGGAGGAACCGTGGACGCCCTCCGGCTGGAAGCGGGACACCGGATCGGGCCGGTAGTGCTTGCCGTCGAGACGATACTGGTAGCGCGTGCCGGCGGGCAGGCCCTCGACCAGTGTCTCGAACATGCCGTCCTCCTGGCGGGCGAGCGCGATCGGGCGGCGGCCCTCGATGACGACATCGAGCGTGCGGCAGCGTGGCGCCCACACCCGAAACATCACGCCGTCGTCGCGGACGGTGGCGCCCAGAAGAAGGCTTGCGCCCAACGATTTCATACGGTCCAATTGTGCGTGACTGACGCCCGACCCGGCTCCGGCTGAAAGGTACTCGCTGACATGGGCTATCCCTTCGCGCTCGTCTTACACACTCATCTTCCGATGGTGGTCAACCACGGGCGCTGGCCACACGGCAGCGACTGGCTCAACGAAGCCGCCTTCGAGTGTTATCTGCCGCTGCTCGACGTCGCGCATCGACTCGTCGCCGACGGCATCTCGCCGAAGTGGACGATGAACCTCTCGCCGGTGCTCGTCGAGCAGCTCGCCTCGCCGGAGTTCCAGAAAGAGCTCGCGTTCTACTACGACAACGTCCGCCGCGCGTGCGCGGAGAGTCGCGACTACTTCGCAAAGAACGGTGCGCCCGAGTTCCTCGGGCTGTGCGACTTCTGGCAGCAGCACTACGAGCGGATGTGGGAGCTGCACCGGCGAATCGGCGGCGACATCCCCGGCACGTTCGCCGAGCTGCAGCGCGGCGACCACATCGAGATCATCACGTGCGCGGCCACGCACGGCTATCTGCCGCTGCTGTCACGCGACGAGTCGATCCATCTGCAGCTGCGCACCGCCGTCGAGACGCACAAGCGCCACTTCGGCGTGGCGCCGCGCGGAATCTGGCTGCCCGAGTGCGCGTATCGCCCGCGCTACGAGTGGACGCCGCCGACGGGCCGCGAGCGCGGCGTCGAGCGACGGATGCGGCCCGGCATCGAGGAGCTGCTCGCCGTGCACGGGCTCGAATACTTCGTCGCGGACTCGCACCTGGTCGCCGCCGGTGCGCCGGTCTTCCTCTATCGCGACTACATCCCCGCGCGCAAAGAGATGGCCGAGCCGACGCCCGCCATTCCCGTCAACGAGGCGCGCTCGCCGTACGCGCCGTACCGCGTGGCGTCGCGCGGCGGGACCGGATCGGCCGTCGCCTTCATCCGCGATCCACGCACGACGCTACAGGTGTGGAGCCGTGATCACGGCTATCCCGGCGAGTACGCCTACCTCGAGTTCCACAAGAAGCACTTTCCCGGCGGCCTCCGCTTCTGGCGCATCACCGACAGCCGCGGCGACTTCGGCACCAAGATCCCCTACGATCCCAAGCTCTCGGCCGAGAAGGCGGGGCTGCAGGCCGCCCACTTCGTCGCGCTCGTGCGCGAGACGGGGGAGACGGCGACCAAGGCGGACGGCCAGCCGTCGTTGATCTGCTCGCCGTACGACTCCGAGCTGTTCGGCCACTGGTGGTTCGAGGGTCCGATGTGGCTCGAGCACGTCGCGCGCGACATGGTGCGCGCGGGGGTGACGCCGGTGACACTGGCCGAGGCGCTGGAGCGGGTGCCGCCGCGCGCGACGCTGTCGCTGCCGGAGGGCTCGTGGGGTGAGGGTGGCGACCATCGTGTGTGGCTCAACCGCGACACCGAGTGGACGTGGGACCGCGTCTACAGCGCGGAGGCGGAGTGGACGGAGCATCTCAAGGCAGGCATCGATCGCAATCCCGACCTGGCGCGCGTGCTGGCACAGGCCACGCGCGAATTGCTCCTCCTGCAGGCCTCCGACTGGCAATTCCTCATCACGACGGGCGCGGCGCGCGACTACGCCGAGCGCCGCGTGGCCGAGCACTATGCCGAGTTCAAGCGCCTGTCCGAGATGGCGGCCACGCTGCGCGGCGGCGAGCCGCTGTCCGTCGAGGCCGCCAACACGCTGCGCCGCCTCGAGCGCGAAGATTTCGTCTTCCCGGACGTCAGCCCAGCCTGGGCGCAGGCGCCGACCGCGAACTGATGACCGCGGAGCGCAGCCACCGCGCATCTAGAGCAGGCCACCTACGCCTCGAGCCGGCCTCGCGGCACCCGCTACAACGCAGCCATCTCGCATGCCCGTTGACCGGGGAGCGCAGCCACCCCCCCTCTAGAACAGGCCACCCGCGGTTCATGCCGCACTCCGAGCCGTCGATCCCATGAAACGACGGGCACGCGTCCTCGCGATGATCATGGCGGGCGGCAAGGGCGAGCGCCTCCACCCGCTGACGCGGGACCGCAGCAAGCCCGCGGTGCCGTTCGCGGGGCGCTACCGCATCGTCGACTTCGTGCTCTCGAACTTCGTCAACTCCGACATGCTCTCGCTCTACGTGCTCGTGCAGTACAAGTCGCAGTCGCTCATCGAGCACGTGCGGCTGGCCTGGCGCACGACGGGGATCGTGCCCGATTACTTCGTCACCGTGGTGCCGCCGCAGATGCGCTTCGGCCCGGCCTGGTATCGCGGCACCGCCGACGCCGTGCTGCAGAACCTGAACCTGATCGACGACTTCAATCCCGACGTCGTCGCCATCTTCGGCGCGGACCACATCTACCGCATGGACGTGAACCAGATGCTCGCCTTCCACGAGGAGACCGGCGCCGATGTGACGGTGGCCGCACGCTCGGTGCCGCGCGCGGACGCGTCCGCCTTCGGCGTGCTCGGCGTCGACCGGCAAAACCGCGTGATCGACTTCGTCGAGAAGCCGAAGGATCCGCCGGCCATGCCCGGCCATCCCGACCGCGCCCTCGTGTCGATGGGCAACTACCTGTTCCGGCGCCAGGCGCTGGTGGACGCGCTGCTGGTCGATGCCCGCCGCTCGACGGATCACGACTTCGGGCGCTCGATCATCCCCGAGCTGGTGCCCGGCGCCCGCGTGTACGGCTACGACTTCCAGGGCAACGAGGTGCCGGGGGTGAAGCCGTACGAGGAGCAGGGCTACTGGCGCGACGTGGGCACCCTCTCGTCGTACTGGGAGGCCCATATGGACCTCCTGGGTGAGTCGCCGCGCTTCGACCTCGACAACCAATACTGGCCGGTGCGCACGGGATCGCATCCGGGACCGCCGGCGCGCTTCATCGGCAGCGACGTCGACAACGCTCACGTCGGCGAAGCGTCGCTCGTGAAGCGCGCCACGATTCGTAACTCGATCCTCGGTCGCTCCGTGTGGGTCAACGAGGGCGCCACGATCGAGGACTCGATCGTCATGGACCACACCACGGTCGGCAAGGGCGCGCGGCTGCGCCGCGTCATCGTCGACCGTTTCAACATCATCCCCGCGGACAGCGAGATCGGCGTGGATCCGGCGCTCGATCGCCGGCGGCATTTCGTCGATCCCTCCGGGCTCGTGGTCGTGCCGCGCGGCGGCCGGCGGGAATTCCTGTCGGGGCTCGAGGAGTTCTAGCCGGAGGGCAACGCCGTGTCGTCGGGCCGCTTTGTCGCCATCCACGGGCACTTCTATCAGCCGCCGCGAGAGAATCCGTGGCTCGAGACCGTCGAGGTGCAGGACTCGGCAGCGCCGTACCATGACTGGAACGAGCGCATCACCGCCGAGTGCTATGCGCCGAACACCGCGGCGCGGCGCGTGGACGAGACCAACCGCATCCTCGACGTCGTCAACAACTTCGAGAAGATCTCGTTCAACGTCGGCCCCACGCTGATCGGCTGGCTCGAGCGCCACGCGCCCGACATCTATCGGAAGATCCTGGCCGCCGATCGTGCCAGCGTCGCCGCGCGAGACGGCCACGGCAACGCCATCGCGCAGGTCTACAACCACATGATCCTGCCGCTCGCCAACCGACGCGACAAGGTCACGCAGGTGGCGTGGGGCCTCGCGGACTTCCGGGCGCGCTTCGAACGTGAGCCGGAAGGCCTGTGGCTGCCGGAGACGGCCGCCGACAGCGAGACGCTCGAGGTCCTCGCCGAAGCGGGGGTGAAGTTCACGATCCTCGCGCCGGAGCAGGCCGCCGGCGAGGTGGACCCCAGCCGCGCCTACCGGTGGCGCGGCCCACGCGGTCACGAGCTTGCGCTGTTTTTCTACGACGGCCCCGTGTCGCGTGCGGTGGCCTTCGAGAATCTGCTCGAGGACGGGCGGCGGCTGGCTGCGCGCCTGCTGGGCGTGGTCGACGACACGCGCGAGGGCGCGCAGCTGGTGCACATCGCCACCGACGGCGAGTCCTACGGCCATCACCGCCGCTTCGGCGAGATGGCGCTGTCGGCGGCGGTGCGACAGCTCGAGAGCACGCCGGACGTGACACTCACCAACTACGGCGCCTTTCTGGCCGCGCATCCGCCGACGGCCGACATCGCGATCCACGAGGGCAGCTCGTGGTCGTGTCCGCACGGCATCGAGCGCTGGCGGTCCGACTGCGGCTGCCGATTCCGCGGCGACACGCAGCAGCGGTGGCGCGGTCCCCTGCGCGACACGCTCGACTGGCTGCGCGACGAGATCGACGCGTTCTACGAGACGCGGGCCGCCATCTGGCTGAAGGATCCGTGGGAGGCGCGCGACGACTACATCGGCGTCATCCTCGATCGCAGCCCCGAGCGGCTCGACGAGTTCTTCGGCCGTCACCAGCGGCTCGCGCTCGATCCCACCGCGCGGCTGGAAGCGTGCCGACTGCTGGAGCTGCAGCGCAACCGCCTGCTCATGTACACCTCGTGCGGCTGGTTCTTCGACGAGCTCTCGGCCATCGAGCCGGTGCAGATCTTGAGGTACGCGGCCATGGCGCTGCAGTACCTCGCCGACCTCGGCGGTCCCCGGCTGGAGGACGAGTTCGTGCGCCGGCTGGCGGCGGCGCCGACGAACGTCCCCGCCTACCCCGACGGCGCGGCGGTGTGGAAGCGCTTCATCCGCCCGGCCGTCGTGGACCTGCGCCGCGTGATCGCCCACTACGCGATCACGGGACTCGTGGAGGAGCGGCCCGACGACGCCGACGTCTACGCCTATCGCGTGCAGCGCGTCGACGAGGCGCACGAGGCGTACGGCGGCACGGCGCTGCGCGTCGGCCACGTGCGCGTGTCGTCGACGATCACCGGCGAGGTCCGCGACGCCACCTGCGCGGTACTGCACTTCGGCGGCCACGATTTCTCGTGCGGCGTGCGCGCGTGGGAGTCGCCGCGCGCCTACGAGGCGATGAAGAGCGACCTGCTGGGCCGCTACGCGCGCTACACCCTGGCCGACATGGTGCGCGGAATGGACGAGTGGTTCCCCGGCGAGGGTTTCTCGCTCACCGATCTCTTCCTCGACGAGCGCCGCCGCGTACTGGCCAGCGTCACGCGCGCCATGCTCGACAAATACGAGGAGACGTACCGCCGCATCTGGGACGAAAACCGCAAGCTCGTGCACTACCTGCGGCAGGCCGACGCCCCGATCCCCGAGGCGCTCGCGCTGGTGGCGCGTCACGTGATGAGCCAGGAGCTCCTGACCGAGCTGGCGCGCCTCGAGGCCGCCGGCGCGGCCACGCTGCCCGAGCGGCTGTTCGACCTGGCGAGCGAGGCGAGCGCGCTGCGCCTCACGCTCGATCTGGCCGACGGCAAGGCGACGATCACGCGGATGGTGACGCGCGCCCTCGATGCCGTGGGCGAAGCGCCGACGGCCGAGCGCGTGGCCGAGGCGCTCGCGCTGATCGAGGGCGCCAATCGCCTCGGGCTGCGCTATGGCCTCTGGGCGACCCAGAACCGATTCTTCGAGGTCTGCAATCGCCGGCGCGAGGCGCGCGCGCAGCTGCAGCCGCTCGGCGCCGCGCTCGGGTTTCGGCTTGGCGACGGGGGGACCGCGTGATGCGGGTGCCGCGCGCCACGTATCGCCTGCAGCTCGGGCCCGGCCTGACGTTCGACGACGCCGCCGGCATCGTGGACTACCTCGACGCGCTCGGCGTGAGCGATGCCTACACCTCGCCGTTCCTCGAGACGGCCACGCGCGGCTCCCACGGCTACGACGTCGCCGACCACGATCGGCTGCGCGAGGAGCTGGGCGGCGAGTCGGCGTTCCGGCGCCTGGTCGCCGCTCTGCAGGCGCGCGGGATGGGGCTGCTCGCCGACGTCGTTCCCAACCACATGGGCATCGCCCAGAATCACAACGCGTGGTGGCTCGACGTGCTCGAGAACGGCCCCGCCTCACCGCACGCGGCCACCTTCGATATCGAGTGGCGGCCCGTGAAGACCGAGCTGACCAACAAGGTCCTGCTGCCAGTGCTGGGCGACCAGTACGGCGTGGTGCTCGATCGCGGTGAGCTCAAGCTCGTCTTCGAGGACGGGCGCTTCCTCGTGCGCTACTTCGACACCGTCCTGCCGATCGCGCCACAGGCGTGGTCCCGCGTCCTCGGCCACCGGATCGATAGCCTCGTGGCCGCGCTCGGCGGCGATCACCCCGACGTCGCCGCGCTGAAGTCGCTCATCTCGTGGTTCGCGACGCTGCCGGCGCCCACCGAGAAGGGCCCCGAGCACGTGGCCGCGCGCCAGCGCCAGAAGGAAGAAGGGCGGCAGAAGCTCGTCGCCCTGCTCGCGGCGTCGCCGGCCGTGCGCGCCTTCATCGAGGACAACGTCCGCGTCTTCAACGGAAAGCCCGGCGACGCGCCGAGCATGGACCAGCTCGACGCGCTGCTGGCGGACCAGTCCTACCGCGCGGCGTACTGGCGGGTGGCCGGCGAGGAGATCAACTACCGGCGCTTCTTCGACATCAACGAGCTGGCCGCGATCCGGATGGAAGACCCCGCGGTCTTCGAGGCGACGCACCGCCTGCTCTTCCGTCTCGTGCGCGAGGGCGCGGTGACCGGCCTGCGCATCGACCATCCCGACGGCCTCTACAACCCGGCGGAATATTTCCGGCGGCTGCAGGAGGGCGCGGGGGGCGAGATCTACATCGTCGCCGAGAAGATCCTCGCGCCCGGCGAGCAACTGCCCGACTCGTGGCCCACCGCCGGTACGACGGGCTACGAGTTCCTCAATCTGCTGAACGGTATCTTCGTCGACCGCGCCCACGCCCGTGCCATGGAGCAGAACTACGCGCGGCTGATCCGCCACCGGCCGGGATTCACCGAGATCGTGCACGAGTGCAAGCGGCTGATCATGGAGACCTCGATGGCCGCCGAGCTCAACATGCTCGCGCACCGGCTGAACACGATCTCGGAGAAGCACCGCGCCTCGCGCGACTTCACCCTGGGCGCGCTCACGCGCGCGCTGCGCGAGGTGATCGCGGCCTTCCCCGTGTACCGGACCTATATCTCGGGGGATCGGGCCTCCGAAGGCGCTCCGACGGCAAATACGATCGCCATCACCGACCGCGACCGCGACTACATTCGCCGCGCGATCGCGACGGCACGGCGGCAGGTCGCGTCCGCCGACGCCTCGATCTACGACTGGATCGAGCAGGTGCTGATGCTGGTCGTGCCGGACCGCGCGGGCGAGGCCGAACGGCGCGAGCGCCTGGACTTCATCATGCGATTTCAGCAGATCACGGGGCCGGTCACCGCCAAGGGCTTCGAGGACACTGCGCTCTATCGCTTCAACCGGCTCGTCTCGCTCAACGACGTCGGCGGCGACCCGAGCCGCTTCGGCGTGACGCTGGCGGAATTTCACGCCGAGAACACCGCGCGGGTGCGTCGCTCGCCCCACGCGCTGTCGGCCACGGCCACCCACGACACCAAGCGCGGCGAGGACATGCGCGCGCGCATCAACGTCCTGTCCGAGATCCCCGAGGCATGGCGGCGCCACGTCGCCGGCTGGCAGCGCCTCAACCGCCGCTATCGCACGATGCTCGACGGACGTGCCGTGCCCGGCGCGAACACGGAGTACTTCATCTACCAGACGCTCGCGGGCGCCTGGCCGCTCGATGTCGCGCGCCTGCGCGACTACCTGCTGAAAGTCGTGCACGAGGCGAAGGTGCACACGTCGTGGATCAATCCCGACGAGCGCTATGATGCCGCGATCGCCGCCTTCGCCGAGGCGGTGCTCGATCCCACGCGCTCGCAGGGCTTCCTCGACGACTTCACCGCGTTCCACGCGCGCATCGCCCACTTCGGCGCGCTGAACTCGCTGGCACAGACGCTGATCAAGATCACCGCGCCCGGCGTGCCCGATTTCTATCAGGGCACCGAGCTCTGGGACCTGAGCCTCGTGGATCCCGACAACCGGCGTCCGGTGGACTTCAGCCTGCGGCGGCGGCTGCTGGGCGATCTCGAGCGGGCGCTCGCGACCACGACCGACCGCGCGAGCCTGGCCTTCGAGCTCTTCAAGGACAAGCAGGATGGACGCGTCAAGCTCTACCTCATCCGCGAGGCCCTGGCCTTCAGGCGCGCGCGGCCGGCGCTGTTCTCCAGCGGCGAGTACCGTCCGCTGGAGACCCGCGGCGCCCTGGCCGAGCACCTGTGTGCGTTCGCGCGCGTCGCCGACGGCGCCGCCGCGCTCACGGTGGTGCCGCGGCTGCTCGCGCGACGGGCCGTCGAGGCGCCGCCACTCGGTCCGGAGTACTGGCAGGACACGGCGCTCGTCGTGCCCGCCGAGCTCGGCGCCCGCTTCGTCAACGCGCTGACCGGCGAGCGGCTCGAGACGCGCGGCGACGCGCTGGGTCTCGGCGCGGTCTTCGCCCACTTCCCCGTCGCCTTGCTCTCCTCGGACACGCCGTGACGACCCGCGCATCGCAACCCTTTGTCTTCATCGGCTGCGTCGAGCTGCGGCAGGCGCTCGATCATCGCGCCACCGACGAGCGCGAGCTGCTCGAGCGACTGGAGGAAGTACCGGCGGGCTCGGTCTTCTACCACACGCACGGCTACTTCCTGCGCCATCGCCCGATCACCACGGTGTACGGCAACGACTTCGCGTCGTGGGTCGCCACCCAGGTGCGGGATCAGGTGCTGGCCGAGCGGCTCGCCGTCGTCAACCCGTTCGAGTTCACGGGCCTCGAGCACCTGCGCGAGGAGCTGGCCTCGATCATCCACGATCACCTGCTGCGGCTCTCCACGGTCCCTCGCGTCGAGTTCGGCGAGCCGTTCTACTTCCAGCAGTCGCACATCGTCGAGGTGGCCCTCGGGCCGGGCACCAACACGCTGGGCGAGTTCCGCGCGGGGCTGGCGTCGGTGGACGCGAGCGCGATCTATTTCCACATGGTCGAGGCCCGCGCCCGGCTGGGGCGCCGGGCCGGGGATTTCGCCGAGTGGATCCGCACGTCGCTCGGCATGCCCGAGCTCGCCGATCGGATCGAGCACATCGACACCTACATGACGAGCCTCGAGCGCGTGCGCGCGCGCGTGCTGGCGCTGGTCGACACCGCGCTGGAAGCGCGGCCGCGATGATCCGCATCGAGGACTACCGCCGCGTCGCGCCGCCGGGCGTCGTCGACATCATCCTCACGCTGGCCGAGCGCGTGCGAGGCCGACGGTTCCTGCACCTCTCGGGCGGGCGTTTCGGCTCGGGACCCGCGGAAATCTTGCAGACGCTCGTGCCGATGATGTCCGACCTCGGCATCGACGCCGCGTGGGAGATCACCGGCGGCGATCCCGGCTTCTACACGACCGGCGCCACCCTGCGGGCGGCGCTGCGCGGCAGCGAGCGCGTGCTGACGGACGAGGCGCTCGATCACTTCGTGGAGATGAACCGCGTCAACGCCAAGAAGCTGGTGCTCGACGCCGACCTGGTGCTCGTGCACGACGTCCAGCCGGCCACGCTCATCGAGCACCGGCCCTCGCGCGGTCGGTGGGTCTGGGCCTGCCACTTCGACGCCTCGCGTCCGCAGCGACGCGCGTGGACGTTCTTCCGGCCGTTCGTCAACCAGTACGATGCCGCCGTCTTCGCGCTGCCGAACTTCAGCCGCCGCCTCGGCGTGCCCAAGTACGTCATCCATCCCTCCATCGACCCGCTGTCGGAGAAGAACCGCGAGCTGCCCCCACGCGAGGTGTCGACTCTGCTGCGCGCGCTGTCGATTCCTCAGGATAAGCCGCTGCTCGTCCAGATCGGCGCCTTCACGCCGGCCGAGGATCCCGTCGGCGTCGTGAACGCCTACCGGATGGTGAAGAAGCACCACGACGTGCGCCTCGTGCTGGCGGGGACGTCGGGCGGCGAGGCCGACAGTGTCGCGCAACTCGGCGAGCTGCGTGAGGCGGCGGAGGCCGACCGAGACATCCTCGTGCGCGAGCTGCCGCCCGACGCCTCGCTGCAGATCAACGCGCTGCAGCGCGCGGCGATCATCGTGCTGCAAAAGTCGGTGCGCGAGTCGTTCGGCCTGGGCGCCGCGGAAGCGATGTGGAAGGGCAAGCCCGTCATCGGTGGCTTCGTCGGCGGCCTGCCTCAACAGATCATCTATGACGTCACCGGCTACGTGGTGAGCTCGGTCGAGGGCGCGGCCTTCCGGCTGCGCCATCTGCTGAACGCGCCGGAGCTGATCGCACGCATGGGCGCCGCCGGGCGCGAGCACGTGCGGCGCTCGTTTCTCATCACGCGGCACCTGGTCGACTACATGGCGCTGCTGATCCACCTGAGCCAATGAGCTCGGCCGCGCCCGAGCCGCGCGGGGCGGTGGCGACGCCGGCCACCGCCGACGTCGCCGTCGCGCTGCTCACCTACAACAACGTCGAAACCGTCAAGACGGTGGCCGCGACGGCCGCGGCCGGCCTCGCTCAGCACTTCCCCGGGCTGAGCGCGGTGCTGATCGACGCGGACGCCGGCTCGTCCGACGGCACGCCCGAGGCCCTCGAGACGGCTGGCCTGCCGCTGGTGGTCACGCACTACGAGCCGCCCGCCGGCGAACGCGCGGCGGTGCCGTTCCACGGCGTGCCGGGCCGTGGCGAGGGTCTGCGCGCGGTGTTCGCCGCCGCGCGCGAGCTCAAGGCGCGCGTGTGCGTCGTGCTCGAGGCCGACGTGGCCTCGGTGGCGCCCGACTGGATCCGCGATCTCGCCGGACCGGTGCTGACCGAAAAGGCGGACTTCGTCGGTCCCGCTTACGCGCGGCATCGCTGGGAGGGCACGATCACCCGACTGCTGCTGTCGCCGCTCGTGCGCGCGCTCTATGGTCGGCGGCTGCAGCAGCCCTTCGGCGGCCAGCAGGCACTCTCCGCGCGGCTCATCGATCATCTGCTCGTCCACCCGAAGTGGAACTGGTCGGGGCGCGACGTGAGCGACCTGTGGATCACGGGGGCCGCGATCGCCGACGGCTTCGCGGTGTGGGAAGCGTGGCTGGGGCCGCACGCCGTGCGCTCACGCACGCGCACCAACGACCTGCCGACCATGCTGGCCGAGACGGTCGGCGCGGTGTTCACGCTGATGGACCGGCATCAGGACCTCTGGCTCGAGGTGCGCGGCAGCGAGCCGCTGCCGACGGTCGGCGCGCCGCGCGCGCCGCTCGTGGAGCCGCGCGCGCTCGAAGTGGACGCGATGCTCGACGCCTTCCGGCTGGGCGTGCGCGATCTCGGCGGCATCTGGGACCTGATCCTCACGCCCGACACCCTCGGCGAGGTGCTCGTGCTGGAGAACGCGCCGGGACCGGGCTTCCGGTTCCCCGACGATCTCTGGGCGCGCATCGTCTACGAGTTCGCGCTCGGTCATCACTACGCGGTCGTGCACCGCGACCATCTGCTGCGCTCGCTCGTGCCGCTGTACCTCGGCCGCACCGCCGCCTATGTCCAGGCCACGCGCACGGCGACGGCGCAGGCGACGGAAGAGATGCCCGAGGAGACGGCGCGGGCCTTCGAGCGACAGAAGCCCTATCTCGTGGAACACTGGCGGTAACCGGATCGACAATCCGATATGGCTCGCGCACCGAAGGCCCGTGTTCCCGTCCGCAAGGAGCCCGGCGCGGCGGCCCCGACTCGCAAGACCGCCGGCGCCCGCGGCGACCTGCCGTCCGCCGCCGAGCTCAAGCGCACCGTGGTCATCGAGGCCATCGCGCCGGTGGTCGACGGCGGCCGCTATCCGGTCAAGCGCGAAGTGGGCGCGGTCTTCGAGGTCAGCGCCGACATCTTCAAGGAAGGCCACGACGTGCTGGTGGCCTTCCTGCTCTACCGGCGGGCCGACGAGCGCGCGTGGCGCGAGGCGCCGATGCGCTTCGTCGACAACGACCGCTGGGCCGGCAGCTTCACCCTCACCGACAACGCGCGCTGGGTGTACACGATCGAGGCGCTCGCCGACCCGTTCCGCTCGTGGCTCGCCGATCTCGCCAAGCGCGTGGAGGCGCAGCAGGACGTCGCGAGCGAGCTCGCCGAGGGCGTGGCGCTCGTTCGGGCCGCCGGCCGTCGTGCGCGCGCCGGGGACCAGCGCGACGCGCTGGCCGCGTATGCGCGGCGCCTCGAGCAGGCGGCCACGCAGGCGGAGGCGGTGGAGATCGCGCGCGACGTCCGCCTGGCGCACTTCATGGATGCGCATCTCGACCGCGCCGCGGCCACGCGCGCGGCGCGGGAGTTCGAAGTGATGGCCGACCGTGAGCGCGCGCGCTTCGCGGCCTGGTACGAGTTCTTTCCGCGCAGCAGCGGCGGCGAAGGACGGCACGGCACGTTCAAGGACGCCGAGGCGCAGCTCGACCGCGCGGCGGCGATGGGCTTCGACGTCGTCTATCTGCCGCCGGTCCACCCCATCGGTCGCAGCCATCGCAAAGGCCGCAACAACGCGCTGAGCGCCGCGCCCGGCGAGCCGGGCAGCCCGTGGGCGATCGGCGCCGGCGAGGGCGGGCACACGGCGGTTCATCCCGAGCTCGGCACGCTCGACGACTTCGACGGCTTCGTCGAGGCGGCGACGCGTCGCGGCCTGGAGGTCGCGCTCGACTTCGCGATCCAGGCCTCGCCGGATCATCCATGGGTGCGCGAGCACCCCGAGTGGTTCTTCCACCGCCCCGACGGGACGATCAAGTACGCGGAAAACCCGCCAAAGAAATACCAGGACGTGTACCCGGTGAACTTCGTCGGGGACGATCCCGGGCCCCTGTGGCTGGAGATGCAGCGGGTCATCGAGTTCTGGATCGCACACGGCGTGAAGACGTTCCGCGTGGACAACCCGCACACCAAGCCGGTGCGCTTCTGGGAATGGCTGATCCGCGCCGTGCAGACGACGCACCCGGAGGCGATCTTCCTGGCCGAGGCGTTCACGCGGCCCAAGATGATGAAGGTGCTGGCCAAGGCGGGTTTCACGCAGTCGTACACGTACTTCACCTGGCGGAATCACAAGCAGGAGCTGATCGACTATTTCACCGAGATCACCACGCCGCCCATCTCCGACTACTTCCGCGGCAATCTCTGGCCCAACACGCCCGACATCCTGCACGAAACGCTGGTGCGCGGCGGGAAGCCCGCGTTCAAGTTCCGCCTGGTCATGGCGGCCACGCTGTCGTCGCTCTACGGCATGTACAGCGGCTACGAGCTCTGCGAGAACGTGCCCGTGCGCGAGGGCTCGGAGGAATACCTCGACTCCGAGAAGTATCAGCTGAAGACGCGCGACTGGGACGCGCCCGGCAACCTCGTGGACTACGTCACGCGCGTCAACCGCGTGCGGCGCGCGCATCCCGCGCTGCAACGCTACGACAACGTGCGATTCTACGACGCCGACCATCCGGCGGTGCTCTGGTACGGCAAGTCGTGGGGCGACGACCATGTCTTCGTCGCCATCAATCTCGATCCCGAGCGCACGCGCGCGTGCGTCGTGGACGTGCCGCTCGAGGCGCTGGGCATCGCGCCCGAGGCGACCTACCTGATGCACGAGCAATTTTCCGACGCCACCTACGAATGGCACGGCCCCCGCGGCTACGTCGAGCTCCATCCCCAACGCGACCCCGCCCAGATCTTCGTGTTGAAGAAGTGATGCCACCGCATCCGGACGGCGACTGGTACAAGGACGCGGTTTTCTACGAAGTGCACGTGAAGGCCTTCATGGACGCCGACGGCAACGGCGTCGGTGACTTCGCGGGGCTCACCGGCAAGCTCGACTATCTGCACGACCTCGGCGTCGACTGCCTGTGGATCCTGCCGATGTATCCCTCGCCGCTGCGTGACGACGGCTACGACATCGCCGACTTCTACGGCATCCTTTCTTCGTACGGCACCGTGGCGGACTTCCAGAAATTCCTCGACGCCGCGCACGATCGCGGCCTGCGCGTCATCGCCGATCTGGTGATGAACCACACCTCCGACGCCCATCCGTGGTTCCAGGCGGCGCGTGCCGATCGGCTGTCACCGCAGCGCGACTACTACGTGTGGAGCGACTCCGACCGCAAGTATCGCGAGGCGCGCATCATCTTCACCGACACCGAGAAGTCCAACTGGACCTTCGATCCCGTCGCCAAGCAATACTACTGGCACCGCTTCTTCAGCCACCAGCCCGACCTGAACTACGACAACCCGGCGGTGAAGACCGCCATGCTCGACGTCATGCGCTTCTGGCTCGACCGCGGCCTCGACGGCTTTCGCTGCGATGCCGTGCCGTATCTCATCGAGCGCGAGGGCACGAGCTGCGAGAACCTGCCGGAGACGCACGCGATCCTCAAGGAGTTCCGCCGCGTCATCGATGCCGAGTACGCCGGCCGCGTGCTGCTGGCGGAGGCCAATCAGTGGCCCGAGGACGTGCGGCCGTACTTCGCCGACGGCGACGAGTTCCACATGGCCTTTCACTTTCCGCTCATGCCGCGCCTGTACATGGGCGTGCGGCGTGAGGACCGCCAGCCGATCACGGACATCTTCACGCACACGCCCGCGATTCCGCCCAACTGCCAGTGGTGCCTGTTCCTGCGCAACCACGACGAGCTGACGCTCGAGATGGTGACCAACGAAGAACGGGACTACATGTACTACGCCTACGCGTCGGATCCCGCGATGAAGCTCAACCTCGGGATCCGCCGCCGCCTGGCGCCGCTGATGGACAACGACCGCCGGCGCATCGAGCTGCTCAACTGCCTGCTGCTGACGCTGCCCGGCAGCCCGATCGTCTACTACGGCGACGAGATCGGCATGGGCGACAACGTGTACCTCGGCGATCGCAACGGCGTGCGGACGCCCATGCAGTGGTCCGACGACCGCAACGCCGGCTTTTCGTCGGCCGACCCCGCGGCGCTGTA
>Ga0209266_1000873_pt1 | contig 21652 bp, 19 predicted proteins | sample GraSoiAngelo_132_FD_185889 | JGI IMG/M metagenome (GOLD analysis project Ga0209266, IMG submission 185889) | Grasslands soil microbial communities from the Angelo Coastal Reserve, California, USA - 14_0929_02_40cm (SPAdes) (version 2) | ecosystem: Environmental > Terrestrial > Soil > Grasslands ...
GCGTGCATCCCCTTCTCCATCACGAAATTGACGGCGAAGTCCTCCATGGCGGGATAGAGCAGCTCCTCGACGATGCGCGGCAACCGGTGGATCTCGTCGATGAAAAAGACGTCCTTCTCCGCCAGGTTGCTCAGGAGGCCGACGAGATCGCCGCCGCGCTCGATCGCCGGGCCGGCCGTCGTCACGAGGTTCGTCCCCATCTCGTTGGCGATGATGCCGGCCAGCGTGGTCTTGCCGAGGCCGGGCGGGCCATAGAGGAGCACATGATCGACGCACTCCCCGCGCTGCTGGGCCGCCTGCACCGACACGCGGAGGCTGCCGACGGCCTGATGCTGGCCGACGTACTCGTCGAAGCTGCGCGGACGCAGCGCGCGCTCGAAGGGCGCGTCGTCCGGCGCCGGCGCACGGCTCAGAATCCGGCTGTCCTCGGCCGCCACGCTCACGTCCTCTTCGCCGCCGCCTGGCTGCGATAGATCTCGTCGAAGAGCTCTTCCGGCGTCGTCACCGTCGGCCGCCGGCGGAGCGCATCGGTGATCAGCTGCGAGGCCTCGGACGGCCGATGGCCGAGCTGCTTGGTGAGCACCTCCCACACCAGCTCGCGCAACCCTTCGGCGTCGGCGGCCACCGCGCTGGTCGCTGGTGCCTCGGCCGGCGCATCCTCGCGGGCGAGCGCGAACTTCGCCACCTTGGACGACAGCTGCGCGACGATGTTCTTGGCCTTCTGCGGTCCGATGCCGGGCAGCGCGCGGAGGTACTTCTCGTCCTGGCGCGCGATGGCGGCGGCCAGCTCGGCGACCGGGGCCGCGAGCGCGCGGGCGGCGACCATCGGACCGATGTCTTTCACGGTGATGAGCTTCTCGAAGAACTCCTTGTCGAGGTCCGACGTGAAGCCGATCAGCACCGGGCGCGGTTGGTCGCGCGTCGCGTGATAGTAGATGACGAGCGCCAGCGGGCTCGCCTTGTCACCGCTCTCCGCGTGCGCGCCCTCGAGGGCGCGCAGGGCGATCGGGGGCAGGAAGACTTCGTAGCCCACGCCCATGACCTCGAGGATGATGCGATCCTCGAGCCGCCGGCGCAGCTTTCCGCTGAGGGTCGCGATCACGCCAGTCGACCTCCTGCGCGCGAGAACGCGGTGAGCGCGAGCGCCAGCGCGTCGGCCACGTGACTGGGCCGCGGCGCCGTCGGCAGGCGCAGCAAACGCCGCACGCTTTCCTGGACCTGCGCCTTCGAGGCCATGCCATGGGCGGCGACGGCGCGCTTGACCTCGGCCGGTGCCAGCGCGAGCACCGGGATCTTGTGCTGCTCGGCGGCCAGACAGATCACGCCGCGCGCGTGCGCCATGAGCAGGGCGGTACGCGGAAAGCTGTACTCGCTGTAGAGGTCCTCGACGACGACGCCGTCCGGCGCGTGCTCGGCGAGGAGGCGATCGACCCCGTCGTAGATCTGTTGCAGGCGCGCCTCGAGGGCGCGCTCGCCGTCGGTCACGATCACGCCGCTCACGACGACGACGACGGCGGCCGTCGGGCCGGGTCCGATGAGCCCGTATCCCGTGGCCACGAGGCCGGGATCGATGCCGAGCAGCCGCTGGCTAGGCAGCCGAGATGGCCTCGAGGACCTCGTCGGGAATGTCGTAGTTGGCGTAGACGTGCTGAACGTCGTCCAGCTCCTCCAGTGCCTCGATGAGCTTGACCACCGACGTGGCGTCCTTGCCCTCGACGCGCACCGTCGACTGCGGCACGTACGTCACCTGCGCTTCGGTAATCGGCACACTCGTCCGGGCCAGCGCGTCGCGCACCGCGTCCATTTGAGCAGGCGCGGTCGTGATCTCGAAAATTTTTTCGACGCGACGCACGTCGGTGGCGCCGGCGTCCAGCGCCTTTTCGAGCAGATCGTCCTCGGAGATCTTGTCGGCGTCGACGGAGATGATGCCCTTGCGCTCGAACATCCAGGCGACGGCGCCGGCCGCGCCCATGTTGCCGCCGAATTTTTCGAACGCGTGGCGGATCTCCGGGCCCGTCCGGTTCCGGTTGTCGGTGAGGACGTTGATCATCACGGCCACGCCGCCCGGGGCGTAGCCCTCGTACGTGATCTCCTCGTACGACTCGCCGGGCAGCTCGCCGGTGCCCTTCTGCACCGCGCGCTTGATGTTGTCCTGCGGCATGTTGACTTCTTTGGCGGACTCGATCGCCGCCTTGAGCCGCATGTTGCCCTTGGGGTCGCCGCCGCCGTTCTTGGCGGCGACCGTGATCTCGCGGAGGATCTTCGAGAAGAGCTTGCCGCGCTGGACGTCGGCCTTGCCCTTCTTGCGCTTGATCTGCGACCACCGGGAGTGCCCTGACATCGCCGTTAACCTCTTTGTTCGTTCGAGAGTGCGGCCTTGAGCCGCTTCACGCGCTCCAGGCGCCGCTCACGCCGGGCGGCCGCCCCCTGCCAGCGACGCCGCTCGCCCTCGGTGCGCGGCGTGAACGGCCGGCACGGCTGCGGGCGGAGGTCGCCGCCGAGATGCACGTACGTCAGATACGCGGTGCACGCGTGGCGAATCTCGCCGCTCCACGGCTGCTCGGCCAGCACCTTCACCCCCACCTCGAGCGACGACGAGCCGACGTGGTTGAGCCCCGCCTTGAACGTGACCACCTCGTGCGTGTAGATCGGCGTATAGAAGTCCATGGCGTCCAAGCACGCCGTCATCACCAGACCCTTGCAGTAGCGCATCGACAGGATCCCGCCCGCCTCGTCCAGCTCGAGCAGCATCTTGCCGGGGAACATCATGTTGCCGAAGAGCGCATCCTCGGGCAACACCGATCGCGCCGACTCGAAGCGCCACTGGAACTCTTCGTTCGCCGCGGTGTCGACATCCTTGATCCGGGCCGCCTTCTGGGCGAAGCGCGCGAGCCGGTGCTGGCGGCGCGCCTGCGCCGCTTCCGCGAGCGCGCGCTCGGTGGCGTCTCGCGGCTCGATCTTGAGGCCGACGGGCCGCGGGCGCTCCTGCGCGTCGACGCTGACGAAGACCAGGTGCGAGTTCAGCGTGACCGCGCGCTCGCCGGTGGCGACGTTCTCGGCCCAGACGCGCACGCCGACCTCCAGCGACGAGGTGCCGATGTATTCGACGCGCGCGCGCAGGATCGCGATCTGGCCGACCTTGACGGGGTGGAGGAAGTCGATGTCGTCCATCGCGCCGAGCAGGACGGTGCCCTTCGCGACGCGCGAGGCGGCCATGGTGCCGGCCTGGGTGATCCACTGCATCATGCGGCCGCCGTGGATCTGCCCGGGCGCGCCCGCGTGCTCCGGGAACACCCACTGTATCGTCTCGGTGACGGTATCGGCGATCGACGGCATGAACACGAGCGCCCCCGGGGAGCGACGTTCGGGGGCGCCGGTTCCGTTTCTAGCACGGCGGCGTGCCGGCGCGCAAACAGGCGCCGGCACCGCCGTGAGGCTCAGGATCCCGAAGGGGCGGAGGCGGGGGCCGCGGCCGGAAGTGCGAGGCGCTCGGCGACGAGTCGGACGTGCGCACGGTCGGCTTCCGCGCCGCTCCGTGCGGCGAGCTTGTCGGCGATCCGCAGCGCCAGCACGGCCGCGTCGCGATCGCCCAGACGCGCGAAGCCCTCGGCCGCGTTGAGCGCGCCATCGACGGCGCCCTCGGCGCGGGCGCGGAAGAGTGCGACCAGCCAGAGCTCGCGCGCGTTGCGCTTGGCCTCGTCGACACGCTCGATCACGGCGGCCAGGCGGAGCTCCGCGTCGGCGGCCTCGGCGGGCCCACGCCAGCCTCGCGTCCGCAGACCGAGCTCGCGCGCCTGCCGCCACGCCTGCACCGCGGCCGGGACATCGTAACGGGCGAGCGCCTCGTCCATCGCGGCGAGCGCGGCGAGCCGCTGAGGGTCGCGCGCGTCGGCCAGGCGGCCGCGGGCACCGGCCATGCTCGCAAGCGCGACGAGGCCCGCGATCATGACGGAGAAGACGACGACTACTCTCGCTGTGCTGCGCATGAACCCCTCCCGTCGGTCGAATCGGTCGGAGGGCTGGAGAGGCAACCGCGATGCCAGATTTGGGCGTCGCGAGAGTGGCGAATTCCGCGGATTTCTGCGCGACGGCCGCGTGGCACCGGGCTCTTTGCCCGATCCGCCGTCGGCGGTGCGGGCGTCGCGCCTCGTCGTCAGGCACGCAGCCGAGGATCGAGCAGATCGCGTAGCCCGTCGCCGAGCAGGTTCATGCCGAGCACGGCCAGCAGCAGCGCCGCGCCGGGAAAAACCGCCACCCACGGTGCGCTGGCCAGAAACGTCTGGCCGTCGGCGAGCATCGCGCCCCATGAGATGGTCGGTGCCTGCGCGCCGAGACCGAGGAACGACAGTCCCGCCTCGGCCACCATGTTGCCACCCACGCCGATCGTGGCGGCCACGAGCAGCGGCGCCAGCGCATTCGGCAGGAGATGGCGCACCATGATCGCGCGATGCCCACCGCCGAGCGCCCGCGCCGCGTGCACGAAGTCGCGCGTCTTGAGCGAGAGCACCTCGCCGCGCACCACGCGCGCGATCGTCGTCCAGCCGAGGGCGACCAGCACGATGAAGACCTTGTCGAGGCCCGGCTGCTCGAAGACGGCGATGAGGCCGATCGCGAGCACGAGCGACGGGAATGCCATCACGACATCGGTGACGCGCATGAGTGCGGCGTCCACCGGTCCGCCGAAGTAGCCGGCGAGCAGTCCGATGACGCAGCCGAGGACGACGACGAGCGCTTCGACGCCGACGCCGACCGCGAGCGACACGCGCCCGCCCCACAGCACGCGGGACAGGACGTCGCGGCCGAGCGCGTCGGTGCCGAGCGGATGGCTCGCGGTGGGGCCCTCCAATGTGGCCCCGTCGCCGCTCGCGACCGCGTGCGGATCCTCGGGCGCGAGCACCGGGGCGAGCAGCGCGGCGCCGGCGAAGAGCGCGACCAGGATCGCGCCGGCGAGGAAGCCATGATGCGAGAGCGGCCTACGCGCGGACGGCATCGCGCATCCGGGGATCGATCACGAGATAGGCGAGATCGACCAGCAGGTTGCCCAGGACGTACACGAGCGCGAAGACGAGCACGGCGCCCATCACGACCGGCAGATCCCGCTGTCCCACCGCGGCGACGAGCAGGCGTCCAACGCCCGGCCATGCGAACACGGTCTCGGTCAGCGGCGCGCCGACGAGCAGGTCGGCGAGACCGATGCCGATCACGGTGACGACGGGCACCAGCGCGTTGCGCAGCGCGTGCTTGCCGAGGACGGTCCACTCCGAGAGTCCCTTGGCGCGCGCGGTGGCCATGAAGTCCTGACGGACGACCTCGAGCAGGCTCGAGCGCGTCATGCGGGCGACGGTGCCCATGTGCAGCGCGCCCAGCGTGACGGCCGGCAAGACGAGATTGCGGAGCGCGCCGTCGCCGTAGCCGGACACGGGCAGCCAGCCGAGCGTGACCGAGAACACGAGCGCGAGCATCAGGCCGAGCCAGAAGACCGGCGTCGAAATGCCGAGCACCGCGAGCCCCATCAAGACATGGTCGAGCGTGGAGCGCGCCCGGACCGCGGCGATCGCGCCGATGCCGACGCCGAAGACGACGGAGACCAGCGTGGCGGCGAGCGCCAGACGCGCCGTCGCCGGCAGTCGCTCGACGATGACCTCGCGCACCGGCCGCTGCTCGCGGAACGACTCGCCGAGATCAGCGCGCGCGAGCCGCGCGAGCCACGTGGCGTACTGCACGGGCAGCGGCCGGTCGAGCGCGTACTCGCGGCGAAGCCGCTCGAGCGTCTCGGGATCCGCGCGCTGCCCCATCGCCGCACGCGCGGGGTCGCCGAGCGCGGCGGCGTTGAGCGCGAAGACGAGAACGGTGACACCGAGCACCACGGGGACGAGCGCGACCAGGCGCGAGGCGACCGAGCGGAGCAGGCTAGCGCTCGAGCCAGACCTTGCGGAGCGGGGCCAGGAACTCGGGCGCGGTGGACTGCGCGCTGCGCTCGAGGCCTTTGACGTGGGGCTTGATCAGCCCGCGGCTCGCGTAGAAGTAGAGCGAGATCCAGACCGCGTCGTCGAGGATCATCTGCTCCGCCTCCTGGTAGCGCTTCATCCGCGGCGCGCCGGACGGCATCGTGTCGGCCTCGTCGAGCAGCCGATCGACGGCGGGATTGCGATACCGCGACGTGTTGCCCGGCGCGCCGACGTTGCGGCTGTGGAAGAGCACCGTCAGGAAATTCTCCGGATCGGGATAGTCCGCGATCCAGCCCTGACGGAAGAAGCCGGCGCTGCCGTCGTCCACGAGCTTGATGTGCGCGGCCCAGTCCAGTCGCCGCAGCTCCAGCGTCACGCCGATTTCCTTCAGCTGTGCCTGGATCAGCTCGGCGATGCGCTGGTTCGCGTCACTCGTGTTGAAGTGATACGCCAGCGGCCCAAGGCCGCGGCCACTGGGAAAGCCGGCCTCAGCCAGCAGACTGCGCGCCCGCTCGCGATCGAGCGGCACTCGCCTGGCCGTGGCCGTCCATCCGGCGAGCACGGGCGGCACGATGCCCGGCGCGGGCGTGACGCAGCCCTCGAGCAGGCGATCGACGATGATCGTGGGATCGATGGCGTGCGCGATGGCCCGGCGCACGCGCACATCGCTGAACGGCGCGCGCTCCACATTGAAGCGCAGCGCGCTGGTGCCGAGCGTCGGCCAGATCGCGACGTCTGCCTTGAGCTTCGGATCGGCCTGCACGGCGCGGCAGCGCCCGGTCGGGATGTCGGTGACGTCGAGCTGACCCGTGACGTACTCGTTGAACCGCGTGGCCTCGGCGGGAATGACGCGGAACACGACGCGCTCGAGATGGGCGGGACCGCGGAAGTGCTCGGGGAAGCGTTCGAGCACCACCTGGTCGTCGCGCCGCCACGACACGAAGCGGAACGCCCCCGTCCCCACCGGATGGCTCGCGAACCCGGCGCCGCGCTTGTCCACCTCCTCGCGCGGCACGATCGAGGCCGCGTCGTAGGCGACGAGGTGCAGGAACGGCGCGAACGGCCGCTCGAGGCGCAGCTCGATGGTCGCGTCGTCGATCACGCGCACGCCGGAAATCTCCGCGGCCGCGCCCTTGATGAACTCGGGCGCCCCGACCAGCTTCTCGAACACCCAGGGCCGCTTGCCGCGGGCCGCGCGCTCGAACGAGTACTTCACGTCGGCCGCGCGCACCTCGCGGCCATTGTGGAACTTCGCGCCGCGACGGAGGTGGAAGGTGTAGGTGCGGTGATCGGCGGAGACCATCCAGCGCTCGGCGAGCGCGGGAGCGGGCACGAGCTTGTCGTCCAGCTCCAGCAGGGCGTCGAAGACCTGGCGGATCACCGCGGACGACGTCAGATCGCTCGCGTGGGCGGGATCCAGCGTTGGGGGATCGGACACGAACACCATCCGCAGCGTGCCGCCGGGCTTCGCGGCGCCGGCGGCGCCGGCGAGCCCCGCGACGATCACTCCGAGCGCGAGCGCGGCGACCAGCGCCGCGCGCGTCACGAGCCGGGCTCGAGCGTGACGGCGGTCAGCCGATGCAGGCCAGTGGGATGCAGACGAAGATTGCGGACCTCGGGGCGTGTCACCCCCCACACCAGCCGCACGTAGATCGGGATCCACGGCATGTCCTCGGCCAGGAGCGCCTGCGCACGCTGATAGAGCCGCGCGCGCTCGACGCGCGAGGACAGCTGGCTCGCGCGGATGAGCACGTCGTCCAGCCTCGGGTTGCGATAGAAGGAGTAGTTGCGCGCGAGCGTGCCGGGCCGCGCGCCCTCGCTCGTGGAGAGCGGATAGAGGAGCATGTGCGGATCGCCGCCGATGACGGCGGCCTCGGCCAGCGCGATCTCGTGGGCGCCCGCCTGGTGCGCCGTCCGCACTGCGTCGGCCGGTTGCAGCTCCACGCGCACCGGGATGTCGGCGGCGCCGAGCATCGTGCCGATCGCCCGGGCGAGCTTCGGCACATTCACGCCCGACACTTCGGAGGGCGCGAGCATCGTGGGGGTGGCCCCCTGCGGCCAGGCACCCTGCGCGAGGAGCGCGCGGACCTGCGTACGCGTACCGCCGAGCACAGGCCCGCCCTCGCGTCGGGCCCACACGCCGGGCGGCAGAAAGGACTGCAGCGGCACCGCGGCATGGTCCAGCGCGACCGCGAGCGCGGCAGGATCGAGCGCGGCGGCCACCGCCTGGCGCAGCGGCTTGCGCGTGAACGGCTCCTTTTCCGTCTGGAAGGCGAGGTAGCCGACCCGCAGGCCCGGCAGGGACAGGGCTCGGTCCGCCCGGCGTGGCGCGTTGGCGGGGAACCAGATGTCGAGCGCCCGCGCGTCCATCTCGGCCTCGGCGTGATCGTCGGTGCCGACCTCGAGGAAGACGATCCGCTCGGTGTGCGGCGGTCCGGCCCAGTGACCGGCCACCGCCTCCAGCGCCATGCGACCCGGGGACGCATCGACGACACGGTAGGGCCCGGTGCCGACCAGGCGAACGCTGCCCTCGAGCTGACTCGCGGTCCGCACGATGGCCAGCGCGGGATGCGCCAGCACGGTGAGCAGCGGCGCGTAGGGCTGCGAGAGGACGATGTGGACGGTGCGGGCGTCGGCCGCGCGTACCTCCTTGAGAACACCGGGAGCGCCGCGCAGCAGCGCGGCCCAGCCTGCCGGCGGAGCCGCGGGGTCGGCTTTGAGGCCGCGGCCGAAGCTGGCGGCGACTTCCGCCGCGGTGAGCGGCGCGCCGTCGGCGAACTTTACACCTTCACGCAGCCAGAAGGTCCACGTGAGTCCGTCCTTCGAGACCGCCCAGCGCGTCGCCAGCGCCGGCTCGATGTCGGTGGAGCCTTCGCGGAACGCGACGAGCGTGTCGAAGACCTGATGCGCGATCAGCGGCGTCGCGCCGTCGAGTGCGGTCGTCGGCTCGAGCGTCGCGGGCACGCCGGCCACACCGACACGTAATTCCTTCCTTGCTTGTGCCGAAACGGGAATTATCCACAGCAGCGAGAAAAGCGAGCACGCGAGCAGAGGGACGATGAAGAAACAGGCGCGCAGCATCTTCGACAGCGCCATTGCCCTCTTCTTATACGGTGGAACCCGTGTGGTACGCCACCCGTTTCGAGACAAACGAATCGCTGCCGGCTGCGGTACGGAACTTGCTCTGACAACAGGCAGCGCGTGACGGCGCGGGTGCGGCGGAGACGAGCCGTTGCGGTTGGCGAAAGGCGCGCAAATTCGCGCACGAGGACGCCGCCGAAGGACCTGACAACCTTGACTTTCTTTTTTACAGCCGCCTATACTCGGTCAGCATTTGAGCCGATCGAGCGAGGGCGGTGTTCGAAGAGTCAAGAGAGAAGGGATGGGCTATGAAGGAGTTCGACAAAAAGAGTAGCCCGGGCCGAGAGGGCTTCTCAAAGTTCCTTCCCGCCTCCATGTCCGACTCGAGCACGCGCCGTCGACTCACCGAGTACGAGATCCAGGTGCAGGACCTGCAGGCGTACGTGCGGTCACTCGAGGCTGAGACCGTGCACCTGCGCAAGAAGCTCGAGGACACACCCAAGGACTTCATGGTGATCGAAAACAAGCTGCGCGAGGCCAACCGTCAGCTCGTGCAGGCGTTCAATCAGAACGAAAAGCTGGTCAACGCCCTCTATGAGGCGCGCGAGCAGATCACCGCGCTCAAAGAGGAAGTCGACAAGCTCTGCGCGCCGCCGTCGACGTACGGCGTCTATCTGTCGGCGAACGACGACGGCACGGTCAACATTCTCGCGCAGGGACGCAAGGTGAAGGTCAACCTGCATCCGTCGATCAAGGCGGAGACGATCAAGCCCGGCCAGGAGCTGGTGCTGAACGAAGGCCTCAACGTCGTCGAGACCGCCGGCTACGAGATCCAGGGCGAGGTCGTCATTCTCAAGGAGCAGCTCGATCCCGAGCGCGCCGTCGTCACGCTACGTGCCGACGAGGACAAGGTCGGCATCATCGCCGACCCGCTGCGCACGCTGCGTCTGAAGACCGGCGACCATCTCCTGATGGACTCGAAGTCCGGATACCTGCTCGAGAAGCTGCCGAAGAGCGAGGTCGAGGATCTGTCGCTCGAGGAAGTGCCGGACATCGGCTACGAGCAGATTGGCGGCCTCGGCACCCAGATCGAGACGATCAAGGACGCCGTCGAGCTGCCGTACCTGTACGCCGACTACTATAAGGAGCACAAGCTCACGCCGCCCAAGGGCGTGCTGCTCTATGGACCTCCCGGCTGCGGCAAGACCATGATCGCCAAGGCCGTCGCGAACAACCTCGCCGAGAAGATCTCCGAGAAGCGCGGCGAGAAGATCAAGGGCTTCTTCCTCAACATCAAGGGCCCCGAGCTGCTCAACAAGTACGTCGGCGAGACCGAGCGGAAGATCCGCGAGATCTTCGTGAAGGCCAAGGAGAAGGCCAACGAGGACGTGCCGGTCGTCGTGTTCTTCGACGAGATGGACGCCCTGTTCCGCACGCGCGGCACGGGCATCAGCTCCGACGTCGAGACGACGATCGTCCCGCAGCTGCTCGCCGAGATCGACGGCGTCGAGGGCCTGAAGAACGTGATCGTGATCGGTGCCTCCAACCGGCAGGACCTCATCGACCCGGCGATTCTGCGGCCGGGCCGGCTGGACGTGAAGATCAAGATCGAGCGCCCCGATCAGGCGGCGGCGTCGGACATCTTCCACAAGTACCTGACGCCGGAGATCCCGATCGCCGAGTCCGAGACGAAGCCGCGCAGCGGCAACATGCAGGAAGCGATCGATCAGATGCTCCGGACGACGATCGAGGCGATGTACAGCCTCAGCGAGGAAAACCGGTTCCTCGAGGTGACGTACGCCAACGGCGACAAGGAGGTCCTCTACTTCAAGGACTTCTCGTCGGGCGCGATGATCGAGTCCGTCGTGCGGCGAGCCAAGAAGCTGGCCCTCAAGCGCTACATCGGCGGGGGCGAGAAGGGCATCACCACCGACGACCTGCTCAACGCGGTTCGCGAGGAGTTCAAGGAGAACGAGGATCTGCCGAACACGACGAACCCGGACGACTGGGCGAAGATCGCCGGTAAGAAGGGTGAGCGCATCGTCTACGTCAAGCCGCTGATGGGCGAGACGCAGAAGGAAAAGCGCAACGTCGAGCGCATCGTGAACACCGGGCAATACCTCTAAGAGGGGCGCCCGACGCCCATACAACGGGGGGGCGTCGGGCCCCCCCGTTCCCCCCCGCCGCAGCAAAGGCCGGGGGGTTCGTTTTTCACGGTATCGTTTTCAGCGAGCGTGGTACGGACTTCGTAGAGGGGACCGCATGGCCATCCCAAAAGTCATGGGCATCGAAACCGAGTACGGGATCACGGTGAAGAACCAGCCCGACTTCAATCCGATCCTGTCCTCCCTCCTGCTGATCAACTCCTATGAGACCTACCGCAGCTCGCGGGTGCGGTGGGACTACGAGGCAGAAAGCCCGCTGCGGGATGCCCGTGGCTTCGAGTACATGGAGGAGAAGGAAGGAACGTCGAAGGAGGAGTCGCGGCTCATCAACCTGATCCTGTCCAACGGCGCGCGCTTCTACGTCGACCACGCGCACCCCGAGTACTCGAGCCCGGAGACGACCAACCCGCGCGACACGGTCATCTGGGACCGCGCGGGCGAGCGCATCCTGAACCTCTCGCGGCAGCGCGCGGAGGCGGTGTCGCCGCCCGAGCAGCGCATCCTCATCTACAAGAACAACACCGACAGCAAAGGCAACTCGTACGGCACCCACGAGAACTATCTGATGGACCGCAAGGTGCCGTTCGCGCGCATCGTGCAGCACATGATGCCGTTCTTCGTGACGCGTCAGGTGTACACGGGCGCCGGCAAGGTCGGCTACGAGAACAACGCCGAGCCGTGCGAGTACCAGATCTCGCAGCGCGCCGACTTCCTCGAGACGGAGGTCGGGCTCGAGACGATGCACTCGCGGCCGATCGTCAACACGCGCGACGAGCCCCACGCCGATCCCGAGAAGTACCGCCGTCTGCACGTGATCGTTGGCGACGCCAACATGGCCGAGGTCTCGACCTACCTGAAGGTCGGCACCATGGCCATCGTGCTGAGCATGGTGGAGGACGACTTCATCGAGAAGGACCTCTCCATCGATGGTCCGGTGGCCGCCTTCCGCAAGGTCTCCCGCGACCTCGCCTGCCGCGACACCATCCGGCTCAAGGACGGTCGGACGATTTCGGCCATCGATCACCAGCGCGAGTTTCTCGCCCTCGCCCAGCGCTATTTCAAGGAGCGCCAGCAGCCCGAGCCGTGGGTCGGCGAGGTGATGGGCAAGTGGGAGGCGACGCTCGACCGCCTGGCCGAGGATCCCGCCCAGCTCGGCCGCGAGCTCGACTGGGTCATCAAGCGGCAGCTCATCGAGAACTACGTGGCCAAGCACGATCTCGAGTGGAACGACCACCGGGTGTCGATGATCGATCTGCAGTACCACGACATCCGGCCCGGCAAGGGCCTCTACTACAAGCTGGAGGAGTCCGAGGCGGTGGACCGCATCGTCACCGATGACGAGATCTCGAAGGCGATCTACGATCCGCCCAAAGACACGCGCGCCTACTTCCGCGGGATGTGCCTGCAGCGCTACAGCGACGAGATCGTGTCGGCCTCCTGGGACTCGGTCATCTTCGACCTCAAGGAAGGTCCCCTCAAGAAGATCTTCATGCTCGAGCCGCTGCGAGGCACCGAGGCGCACGTGCGGCAGCTCCTGACGGAATCGCCCACGGCCGCCGACCTGCTCCGGAACATCTCGCGGCCCAGCTTCGGCATGTGACGCGTCGTACACAAGGATCGCCATGAACGACCAGCGCTGGCAGCACCTGTTCCGCGACTACGCCGATTCGAGCTTCAGCGAATTGCTGCGTCGCGACTCGCCGCACCTCTTTCCCGGGCCCGAGACGCATCCGCCCTCGGGGCCCGCGCCGGTCGAGGCAGTGCCGCACGGCACGACCGTGCTCGCGCTGCGCTATCGCGACGGCGTGATCATGGCGGGCGACCGCCAGGCCACCGCGGGTTACCAGGTGGCGAGCCGCCGCATCGAGAAGATCTTCAAGGCCGACGATCTCTCCGGCGTGGGTATCGCCGGCGCGGCCGGCCCGGCCATGGAAATGGCCAAGCTGTTCCAGACCGAGCTCGAGCACTACGAGAAGGTCGAGGGCGACAACCTCTCGCTCGACGGCAAGGCCAACAAGCTCGGCCAGATGATCCGCATGAACCTGCAGGCCGCCATGATGGGCCTGGCGGTGGTGCCGATCTTCGCCGGCTTCGACGAGAAGGCGGGCGTCGGACGACTGTTCAAGTACGACATCACGGGCGGTCGCTACGAGGAGACGAACTACGACTCGCAGGGGTCGGGCAGCAAGGACGCGCGCGACTCGCTGAAGAAACTGTGGAAGCGCGACATGAGCCGCGACGACGCGCTGCGCGTCTCGCTGGAGGCGCTGATCGACGCCGCCGACGAGGACGTCGGCACCGGCGGCCCCGACCTGGTGCGTGGGATCTTCCCGAGCGTGAAGACGATCACGCGAAGCGGTTTCGGCGACGTGACCGACGACGAGGTCAAGCGCGTGTGCGAGACGATCCTCGCCGACCGCGCGAAGACCGGAAACGGGGGCTAGCGCATGCCGCTGCCGTATTACGTCAGCCCCGAGCAGATGATGAAGGACAAGGCCGAGTATGCTCGCAAGGGCATCTCGCGCGGCCGGTCCATCGTCACCCTCGAGATCCGCGACGGCATCCTGCTGGTGGCCGAGAATCCGTCGACGCTGCTGCACAAGGTCTCGGAGATCTACGACCGCATCGCCTTCGCGGGTGTCGGCAAGTACAACGAGTTCGAAAATCTGCGGATCGCGGGCATCCGGCACGCCGACATCAAAGGCTATTCCTATAGCCGGGGTGACGTCACGGCCAAAGCGCTCGCCAACGCGTACTCGCAGGCGCTCGGCAACATCTTTACCCAGGACATCAAGCCGTTCGAGGTCGAGGTGCTGGTGGCCGAGGTGGCCGAGGGCAACGGCAGCCGCAACGAGATCTACCACATCCTCTATGACGGCACGATCGAGGACGAGCGCAACTACGCGGCGATGGGCGGCCAGGCCGACGAGATCCGGCGGTTTCTGAAGGACCACTTCCGCGAGGGGCTGCCGCTGGACGAAGCGCTGCAGCTCGGTGTCCGCGCGCTGACGGTGACGCAAAACAAGACACTCAGCGAGCGCGATCTGGAGGTCGCGGTGCTCGACCGCGCGAAGGAGCGGCGCAAGTTCCGGCGCATCCCACCCGAGGCGCTGAGCCAACTCTTGGGCACACAGAGGTAGGACGTGCTAGGCTGAGACCGAGATGAAGCGCCGCATCTTCGGCCTGGAGAACGAATACGGCCTGACCTGCACGCTCAACGGCCAGCGGCGCCTCTCGCCCGACAACGTCGCGCGGTATCTTTTCGAGAAAGTCATCCCCGGCGCCCGCAACGCCAACGTGTTCCTCGAAAACGGCGCGCGGCTCTACCTCGACACCGGATTTCATCCCGAGTACGCGACGCCCGAGTGCGACGACGTGGTCGAGCTCGTCATCCACGACAAGGCCGGCGAGCGCATCGTCGAGGATCTCCTGCACCAGGCCGAGAAGCGGCTGCGCGAGGACGGTATCTCGGGCAACATCCTCCTCTTCAAGAACAACACGGATTCGGCGGGTAACTCCTACGGATGTCATGAGAATTACCTGGTCAGCAGAGACGTATCGTTCCAGAGGCTCGCAGAAGCGCTGATTCCGTTCTTCGTCACGCGACAAATATTCGCCGGCGCGGGCAAGGTGTTGCAGACGCCGAGAGGATTCCACTATTGCTTGAGCCAGAGGGCTCAGCATATTTGTCAGGAGATCTCCGGCGCCACAACCTCCTCCCGCTCGATCATCAACACGCGCGACGAGCCGCACGCCGATGCCGAGCGCTATCGCCGGCTCCACGTCATCGTCGGCGACTCGAATATGTCGGAAGTGGCGACGTATCTAAAAATTGGAACGACGGCGCTGGTCCTTGACATGATCGAAGATGGCTTCTTCGACCGCGATTACTCCTTGCAGTCGCCGGTGCAGGCCATCCGCGATATTTCTCACGACCCGACGCTGAAGGAGACGATCAAGCTCAAGGACGGCCGCTCGATCTCCGCGCTGCAGATGCAGCTCGAGTACCTCGAGTACACCACGCGCTACGTCAATTCGATCAGCGCCGACGCCGCGTCCAAGGACGTGCTCGCGCGCTGGACCGAGGTGATGGAAAAGCTCGAGGCCGACCCGATGCAGCTCGATCGCGAGCTGGACTGGGTCATCAAGCGCCAGTGGATCGAGAGCTACATGACGCGCAATCGGCTCTCGTGGCGCGACCCGAAGATCTCGCTGATGGACCTGCAGTACCACGACATCCGACCCGACCGCGGCCTCTACTACAAGCTCGTCGGCAAGGACATGGTCGACCGCATCACCGACGACGAGACCATCGAGCGCGCCAAGCACGAGCCGCCGCAGACCACGCGCGCGCGACTGCGCGGTGAGTTCATCCGGCAGGCCAACCTCAAGGGCAAGGACTACCGCGTCGACTGGGTCTACCTGAAGCTCAACGACCCCGAGCGCGAGACGATCCTCTGCAAGGACCCGTTCCAGTCCCACGACGAACGGGTCGAGCGCCTCATCCGCTCCTTCTGACCGCCCTGGATCCCTACCAGGGATTCCGCGCCGTCCGTCTCGTCCTGCTGCTGGTACTCGCCGGCGTCTTTTTCTGGCTCGCGGCCAGCCGCACGCCGTCGCGTCGCGTCTCCGTGGTGGCGGCGATCCTGGCCGTCGCGGCCGCGCTCGCCTACCCGAACCTCGGCTTGTTCCACGTGCGCGATCGCAGCCCGATCCACTGGCACGAGAGCTTTCACTATTTCATGGGGCCGAAGTATCTGCCCGAGCTCGGCTATACGCGGCTCTACGAGGCGACGTGGGTGGCGGGCCGCGAGCTCGGCGCGTTCGCGCAGATCCGCCAGGTCCGCGATCTCGCCACGTACGCACTTCGCGACGTCGCGACGCTCGACGCGGCGGCGGTGCGGGCGCGCTTCGCGCCCGCGCGCTGGCAGGCGTTCAAGCGCGACCTGCGCGTGTTCGGCCCGCGCATCAATCATTGGGACGCCCTGCTGGTCGACCACGGCTACAACGATCCGCCGCCGCGCGCGCTGGCCCTGCACGTCCTCGTGCGCTGGGTGCCCGCCTCCGCGGCGGCGCTCGGCGTGCTGACCTCGCTCGACTACGCGCTCATGGCGATCGCCTTCTGGGCGGTGCGCCGCGCCTTCGGGGGTCTCGCGGCCAGCCTCGCCTTCGCGTTCCTCGCGCTCTCCTTCTTCGCGCGCTTCGACTTCATCGGCGGCTCGCCGTTGCGGTGGGACTGGACCGCCGCGCTGCTCATCGGCGCCGCCGGCCTCGCGCGCGGCGCGGGCGTCGTCGCCGGGCTCGGCTTCGGCTACGCGGTGCTCGCGCGCGTCTTCCCGGTCCTCTTCCTGATCCCGCTCGTCGTCAGCTGGGCGCAGGGGCGGCTCACCGGTGCGCGCGACGCCGCGCTCGCGCGCTGCCTCGCCACCGCGGCCGTGCTGGTGATCGCGGTGACGCTCGTCCTGGTGGCGATGCCCGCCACCCGCACGCTCTCAGAGGATTTCGTGGCCAAGATCGAGCGCCACAATCGCGGCGTGTACTCGAACCACGTCGGCCTCGGCTCGCTGCTCGTGTTCCATGCGACGCCGTGGGCCGAGCGGCCCGACGGCACCGTCTTCGTGGCCCACGACGCCGCGTTGGCCGCGCGTCCGGCGCCGTGGGTGCTGCCGGCCGCCGGCGCGCTCTACTTCCTCCTCGCGCTGCCGCTGATGCTTCGGGCGCGGCCGCTGGAGTCGATCATGTATGCGGTGCCGCTGGTCTTCGTCGCGCTGAGCCCGGCGGGCTACTACTACTCGTTCCTCGTGCTGCTCGTGCTCCTGGCCTGGCGCGACGGCGCCGCCGACCCCCTGCGTCTCGTCGCGATGGCCCTGCTCGCCGTCGTGGGCGCCGGCGGCTATGCCCTGGAGCTCGCTTCCGCGGATATGCTGCCGCTCTTCTACAACGTGTCGATCCAGCTGGGCCTCTTCTTCGTCGTGTGGCTCGGCCTCGAGTATGTGCGGCTCGCCGCCCGACCGACCGCCGAGCGGGCCGCTGTCGGGGATTGACCCGGTTCGGCCGGCAATGCTACATCTGACTTCGACCCCTTTCGCCGCGTGGCTCCCACGCGCTGCGTGTCCCTGACAGGCACTTCGAAAAGGAGGCGCATGTTCGGTAAGAAGAACGGCAAGACGGCGAGCTCCCGCGGCGGCGACCTCACCGCGTTCATCGACGAGGCCTCCGAGATCGAGGGCAAGTACACGTTCAGCGAGATTATTTCCACCGATACGCTGATCATCGGCGAGAAGGCGGTCGTCAACGCGTCGATCCGCGCGGGCATCGTGCTCATCAGCGGCGAGGTCGTCGGCAACGTGCTGGCCGGCGAGCGCGTGGAGCTGCGCGGAACGGCGCGGGTGTTCGGCGACGTAGAGGCGCCCGTGGTCGTTGTCGAGGAGGGCGTGACCTTCGAGGGCAAGTGCCGCATGACCCGCGAGACCGACGGCGCCGCCGCTGCCGTCTCCCCCGACTCGCCCGTCCGTTCGAAGCGCTGAGCGCGCTCAGGCCGCGCGTCGTGGCAGCTCGGCCAGCGGGCGCGTCAGCCGCGGGCGCTCGGTGTCGCTGAGGTCGAGCGCGTCCCACGGCACGATGTGACGCTGCGGCTCGGGCGCGAAGCCTCCGAGCAGGCTCACCACGAGGTCTCCCGCGGCCAGCCGCTCGACGAGTCCGCCGACACCCAGCACGTATTCGCGCACGATCCACTCACCGTCCTCACGCTCGGCGTGCACCTCTTCGATCCGCCCGACCACGCGGCCACGGCGATCGATCACGCGCCGCCCGAGGAGATGCTCGAGGCGGATTTCCGCCATCACCGGCCTCCGGGGATGCGCGCGATCAGACGCGCGAGCCATTTCTCGACGCGCCACGCCGGCGTCTCGGTCGCGTCGATGCCGACGCGGATCTCTCGCGCGACGCTCAACACCGCCGAGCGCGGGATGCGCGTCGCGGTCGCACGCGTCGCCAGGCCGCCGAGCGGTCGCGTCATCCAGCGGGGCAGCCGCGCCAGGCGCGTCGCCGCGCCCACTTCGAGCGCGACCACCCGCGGCGGCGCATCCGGGCGGAGCTCGAGCACCACGCCGTCGACCTTGCCGAACGGTCGCCCTTCGGCGTCGAGCAGCTGCTTGTCGAGCACGTCGCGCCCGAGAGAGAACACGGCTCAGCCTCCCAGCAGATCGAGTGGCACGGACACGATCGCGAGCACACACGCGAGCACGACCACGCCCAGCACGAACGCGTTGCCGAGACGGCTGTTGCTCCGGTCGCCGACGTACTCGCGATCGTTCATGAGCACGAGAAAGGGCACGACCGCGAGTGGCAGGCAGGCGGCGTTGAGCGCCATCGCCACGTTGGTCAGCCGCAGGGGATCGAGGCCGATCGCTGCCGGCGCCGCGGCCAGGACGAGCGCCACCGTGTAGGAGACGCTGAAGCGTGCGGCCTCGCGCGGCCGTACGTTCTCGCCCCAGTTCCACCCGAAGCCCTGCGCGATCATGTAGGCGAGCGCCAGGGCCACCTCGAGCGCGGCGCCGAAGCACGCGATGCCCAGCGCCGCCACGAACAACGGAAATCCCCACGGTCCGAGCGCGTCGGTGAGCATCGGCGCCATCTGGTCGAACGACTCGAGCCGGGCGCCGCGCATGAACACGAGCGCGGCCACGACCAGCACGGCCGCCGCCAACGTCGCGCCGAATCCCATGCCGAACGTCGACACGAAGCGGTTGGCCGGCACGTCGTCCGGCTCCCAGCCGTCCTCCACCGCCCCCGATGAGTAGAAGTAGAAGAGATACGGCGTCAGCGTCGCGCCGAGGATGCTCACGGCCAGGAACCAGTAGCGACTCGCGTCGTAGGGAGCGCCCGACGGCACGAAGCCGGCGGCCATCTCGCGCACCGTCGGATGTAGCCGAGCCGCCGCCACCAGGAACACCACGGTCACCAGGCCGAGCAGCGACACGCCGTTTTCGACGACGCCGAAGTTCCCGCGCCAGAGCAGGAGCCAGAGCGCCACCATGACCGGCACCGCCCACCATTGAAAGCTGACCCCCGTCGCGAGTTGCAGCGCTATGCACACCGCGCCGAGCTCGGCGGCGAGGGTCAGGACACTGACGGCGACGACGCCGACGAGCGGCAACACGAAGAAGCGCAGTCCGACGCGCTCGCGCATCGCGCCGGCGATCGTGTGATGGCTCATCGCCGCCAGCCGGCCGGACATCTCGATCAGCGCGACCAGGCAGATCGTTCCGACGAGCAGCACCCACAGCAGCGAATAGCCGTACTCGGCGCCGGCCTGGATCGAGGTGGTGATGGAACCGGCTTCGAGGAAACCGCCGAAGCTCGTGACGATGCCGAGGGCGACGTGCAGGAGCTTCTTCACGCCCCTTCGACGCTGCAACCGACATGCCTCAGGGGCGCGTGAATTGCAGATCAGCGTGCCGGGAGCGCAGGAGATCGTGGACTGGTGGAATGCGGGACGTTGTCGACACCGCCGGCGCGTCGCCGCCCTCGGGGTGGCATTGCTGGTCGCGCTTCTCACAATCATCGTCGCCGTCCACTCCGACCATCACGCGCTGGCTGCCGTGGGCGAGGACGGTCAATGGCTGCGCGCCGCCGGCGACTACGCGAGCACGCGCTACAGTCCGCTGGCGCAGATTACTGCAGCGAACGTCAGGCAGCTCCGTCCGGCCTGGTCGTTTTCCACCGGCGGCGCGCGCGGTCACGAGGCCGCGCCGCTCGTGGTGGGCGACACGATGTACGTCGTGACGCCCTATCCGAACGTCGTCTATGCGCTCGACCTGCGCGCCGGCGGCGGCACCGTGCGGTGGAAGTACGAGCCGAAGCCCGCCGCGGCGGCGCAGGGCGTGGCGTGCTGCGACGTCGTCAATCGCGGCGCCGCCTATGCCGACGGCCGGGTCGTCTTCAACACGCTCGACGCGCACACGATCGCGGTGGACGCGCGCACCGGCCGCGAGCTGTGGAACACGAAGCTCGGCGAGATCAACCGCGGCGAGACGATGACGATGGCGCCGCTGATCGTGCGCGATCGCGTCCTGGTCGGCAACAGCGGCGGCGAGCTCGGCGTGCGCGGCTGGCTGGCCGGGCTCGACCTGGCCACCGGCGCCGTCGCGTGGCGGGCGTACAGCACGGGTCCGGACCGCGACGTGCTGATCGGTCGCGCGTTCCGTCCGTTTTACGCGGCCGATCGCGTCCCGAATCTCGGCGTCACGACGTGGCCCGCCGAGGCGTGGCGCATCGGCGGCGGCACCATGTGGGGCTGGATCTCGTACGATCCCGAGCTCGATCTCGTCTATCACGGTACGGGTAACCCCGGTCCGTGGAATCCCGACCAGCGGCCGGGCGACAACAAGTGGACGTCGGCGATCTTCGCGCGCCGCCCGGCGACCGGTGAAGCGGTGTGGGCGTATCAGCTCTCGCCGCACGATCTGCACGACTACGACGGCATCAACGAGCAGATTCTGCTCGACCTCGACATCAAGGGCCGTCGCCGCAAGGTCCTCGTGCGCCCGGATCGCAACGGCTACGTCTACGTGATGGACCGGGCGACGGGCGAGGTCCTGTCCGCGACGCCGTTTGCGCACGTCAACACCAGCAAGGGCGTCGACCTCGCCACGGGCCAGCTGAGCTTGAACGACGAAAAAACGCCGGTGCTCGGCAAGGTCGTGCGCGACATCTGCCCGGCGGCGCCGGGCGCCAAGGACTGGCAGCCGTCGGCGTGGTCGCCGCGGACCGGCCTGCTCTACCTGCCGCACCAGAACCTCTGCATGGACGTCGAAGCGGTCGAGACCGGCTACATCGCCGGCACGCCGTTCGTCGGCATGAACGTGCGCATGTACAGTGGCCCCGGCGGGCACCGCGGCGAGGTCACGGCGTGGGATCCCGTCAACGCGCGCGCGGCGTGGAAGCTGAAGGAGCCCTTTCCCGTGTGGAGCGGCGCGCTCGCGACGGCGGGCGACGTCGTCTTCTACGGCACGATGGACCGCTGGTTCAAGGCGGTGGACGCGAAGACCGGGGAGCTGCTCTGGCGCTTCCAGACGGCCTCGGGAATCATCGGCCAGCCGATCACCTATCGCGGTCCCGACGGCAAGCAGTACGTCGCGGTCCTGGACGGCGTCGGCGGCTGGGCCGGCGCGATCGTGTCCGGCGACCTCGATCCGCGGGACACCGGCGCCGCGCTCGGCTTCGTGAACGCGATGCGGGATCTGCCCGCGCACACGCCCAAGGGCGGCACGCTGTGGGTCTTCGCGCTGCCATGAGGCCGACGGCAGGCGCGCTGCTCGCGCTGCTGCTGCTCGGCGCCGCGCCGGCGCCGGCGCCGCTGCGCGTCTGCGCCGATCCCAACAACCTGCCGTTTTCGAACGCGCGTGGCGAGGGGTTCGAGAACCGTATCGCCGAGCTGCTCGCGCGCGAGCTCGG
>Ga0209266_1000877_pt1 | contig 21612 bp, 13 predicted proteins | sample GraSoiAngelo_132_FD_185889 | JGI IMG/M metagenome (GOLD analysis project Ga0209266, IMG submission 185889) | Grasslands soil microbial communities from the Angelo Coastal Reserve, California, USA - 14_0929_02_40cm (SPAdes) (version 2) | ecosystem: Environmental > Terrestrial > Soil > Grasslands ...
AAGTCACGCAACGGCCCAATTAGTAAGTGATTGAAATTGCAGGCAGATGGTTGGTGGACGTGAGGGGATTCGAACCCCTGACCCCCTGCTTGCAAAGCAGGTGCTCTCCCAGCTGAGCTACACGCCCCCTGCAACTGTATGATTCTAAAATGATTCTAATCGAATTTCATGCGAATGACCACCTGCCTTCTAAGCAGGTGCTCTCGCAAGCCGAGCTGCAAGCCCAGCGAGCGCAACCTTCCTCCGATCAGATACTTTCAGCGATTTCCTGAACGGCTCCAACTTCGATTCTCGGTCCATTCAGTCCAAGAACGCACTTACGGGTTGGGTAGAGCATTCGGTTCGTAACCGAATGCCTGGGATGCGTAGCGTAAATCTCTGATGTGGAAGTTATTGAGGGGAAAGTGCTTTCTGGAGAAACATGTCCAGAGTCAACAAGCGCTGTCATAAGAATGTAGTGCCGTGTTGGATTTTCGGGATTGTTTTAGCGCCTACAGGGCGAGAATTCTTGGCTTCAAGAATTAATCGACCATTCGATCCGTAACACAACGCGCGGCCTTGGTCGTGCGACGACGGTGCGGATTCTTTGGGTATCCTGATTCGATATGGCGTCCACTCGCTCATACCCTTCAGTATTTAGCATTATTTAGCATATTTAGCATGAAATGTCGGACTGTCCTCAGGTGTGCCTGTGCGCCGGTCGTAGAGCGAGCTAGCGGAGGCTCCCCTTGCTTACCGAGGGCAGAGGTGCTAGTCTCGGTTACCGAGGACATAAAGATGAGCAAACCTTCGGATCTCGTGCAGGGCACGTTGGACATGTTGCTACTGAAAATTTTGGCGCTTGAGCCGATGAACGGCTTCGCCGTCAGTCAGCGGTTAAAGCAAGTGTCCGGCGACGTGTTGCAGGCGAGCGACGGATCACTCTACCCGGCTTTGCACAAGTTGGAACAAGAGGGCTGGATTACAGCCGAGTGGAAAACATCCGAGTATGGCCGGCGGGCGAAATACTATTCGCTCACACGGCTCGGGGGGCGACAGCTCGAAAAGGAAGCAGATAACTGGGGCAGGCTTTCGAGCGCCATTTCGCGGGTTATTAAACTTAAAGAGGCGTGAGCGTCGCGCGGCATGAAGCGGAGGTTGAAGATGCGACCGGAGCATTGGCTGTACACGATTCCACTACGGTTGCGGTCGTTGTTTCGCCGGGCGCAGGCGGACCAGCATTTGGACGACGAGCTGCGCGATCACCTCGAACGAAAAACCGAGGAATACATGGCGCAAGGGATGACGCAAAAAGAGGCGCATCGCCGCGCGCGAATCGACCTAGGTGGTATCGAGCAAACCAAAGAGAGGTGCCGCGACGCACGACGGGTGAATTGGATTCAGGATTTCATGCAGGATTTGCGCTACGGCCTACGCATCCTACGTAAGAACCCTGGGTTTGCTTCAACAGTGATTCTCACACTCGGATTGGGAATCGGCATGAACTCGGCAATCTTCACCGTGACGAATGGTTTTCTGCTCCGCGAGCCTCCGATCACAGATCCTTCCAGCGTGGTTATGGTGACGATGGCCAATGCTTCGAAACGCTTTGAACGGAATCCGGCAACAGCAACTGAATTCTTAGCTCTGCGCGGGGGGCCGCATTTATTCGATGAGATTGCAGCACTCCAGCTTGACAACCTCCCGTTGACTGGACACGGAGATCCCGAAAGCGTGACTGTCGCACGCGTTACGCCCAACTATTTTGAACTTCTCGGTGTACCAGCCCGCGCGGGGCGAACCTTTGCTCCTGAGATGACCCAGGCAGAGCAAGAGTTCAACGCGATAATCAGCTACGATCTGTGGCAGCGTACCTTCGGTGCCGATCCTGGAATCATTGGCAAGACACTTACACTGGCAGGACAAATCTACACGGTCATTGGGATTATGCCGGACCAGTTCAAGTATGCATTTGTGCCGTGTGCGGTTTGGATTCCGGATTCCTTCGATGTGCGACCACTCAGTTCAGCGCAGAGCGAAAAGCGAGACCTCAACATTTTCGCAAGGTTGAGGCCGGGTCAGACTCTTCGTCACGCGCAGGTGCAGACGAACGCGATCATCGAGCGCCTTGCGCGCAACAGTCCCACTAACAAGGGTTGGGTTGCGAACGTCCTAACGCTCCAGGACGCCTTAATCGAGGAGGGCACCCGAATTGCGGTGCTGCTCTTAATGGGACTGGTAGTTTTTGTTCTTCTCATCGCGTGCGCCAATGTCGCAGGCATGTTCCTTGCTCGTTACGCGGGCCGCATGACTGAATTCGACGTCCGTGCGGCTCTGGGAGCTGGGCGCCTAAGGTTGATTCAACAATTGTTGGCAGAAAGCCTGCTCTTCGCACTCTTTGGAGGCGCTTTTGCTCTGCTGCTATCGGACTGGGGTGTTCACCTTCTCCGGGCTAAACTGAGTTTCAATGCTGAAACAGCTTGGCTGTCTGGAAAGCTTGAAGTCGACAGCAGCGTTTTTATCTTCACTTGCACAACGTCCTTTCTGACCGTGCTCTTGTTCGGGGTCCTTCCGGCGCTTACCAGTTCGAAACTTGAAATACAGTCGACTCTGCACGGCAGTGGTGGAACGCGGTCTCAAGGTCGAAGAGAAAGCCGTCTGCGGGGTGGATTCGTTGTCGGCCAAATCGCATTAACAATAATGCTGATCGCTGCGACGGGAACGTCCATCCAATTGGTGATAAGCGAAATCCGGGCTCGGCTAGGATTCGACCCCCAAGGCGTGCTTTGCGCCGGTTTGTCGCTTCCGAGCTCAAAGTATCCGAGCGTTCAGACCCAGGCCGCGTTTTTTAGCGAACTTTTGCAGAGAATTCAGGCGCTTCCCGGAGTTCAGTCCGCCGCCGTGACACAGGAGATTCCAGAGTCGTTCCCTCGCCGACTCGCATTTGAACCTGGGGCCGATCTAGCCTTGAAGCCGGAGGAGCGACCCCAGGCCGGAGGCTACTTCGTTTCTCCCGATTATTTTCGCGTGATCCGAATCCCGATTTTGAAGGGGCGGCCTTTCTCAGCCTCTGACAGTGCGCTTTCGACAAGGGTGAGTATCGTCAACGAATCTCTTGCGAAGCAGTACTTTCCGAACACGGACCCTATTGGGATGTTCATTCGCACTTACGCCGGCCCTTCCAGCCCAGCCGTTTCGCGCCAGATCGTGGGAGTCGCGGCGGATGTCATCGACCGCGTGGGACAGACACAGAGCGTTCCCCAAATTTATGTACCGTTCACTCAAAACCCGATGAGTTCTATGACGGTCGTCCTTCGCGTGAACGGTGACCCCACGACTCTCTCTGCCCCTATGCGTGCATCGGTTTGGGCAATTGACAAAGATCAGCCGATTGGTGATGTCCAGGCGATGACTCAGGTGATTGGAGCGAAGGGTTCTGGGGACCGCTTCCTAGCCGGCCTGCTTGCCGCCTTTGCCAGCATTGCGCTCGGGCTTGCGACGATAGGAATCTTCGGTGTAGTTGCGTACATCGTTGCGCAACGAATTCATGAAATTGGCGTGCGAATGGCACTTGGTGCGCAGAAGCGTGATATTTTCCAACTCGTTTTAGGCAGAGGTATCTTTCTTGCTGCAACTGGCACGGCAGTGGGACTCATCGGATCGTTTGCCATCATTCGAATCGTTGCTAGCGCCGCTTACTCAGACTCTTGGCTTCATGGATTGTTGGTTCTCGCGATCGCCCCAGCGATCGTCGTATCGGCGGCTGTGGTTGCGTCTTGCATCCCCGCACGCCGCGCCATGCGCGTCGATCCGATGGTCGCTTTGAGGTACGAGTAAAGGAGGCCAGGCAAATGCGACCGGAGCATTGGCTGTACACGATTCCGCTACGGTTACGGTCGTTGTTTCGTTGGGTGCAGGCGGACCAAGAACTGGACGACGAGCTGCGCGACCACCTCGAACGAAAAACCGAGGAATACGTGGCGCAAGGGATGACGCAAGAAGTGGCGCACCGCCGCGCGCAGCTCGACTTGGGCGGTATCGAGCAAACCAAAGAGAAATGTCGTGACACGCGGCGCGTGAATTGGATTCAAGATTTCATTCAGGATTTGCGCTACGGATTGCGGATTATGCGCAAATCTCCCGGCTTCACCACGGTCGCTGCCCTGACGCTCGCGATTGGTATCGGTGCGAACACGGCGATCTTCAGCGTCGTTGACGCCGTTTTACTGAGGCCCCTGCCCTACAAAAATCCATCGCGGCTCACGATTGTCTGGCAAACCGATGCCGCGCACCGCGCAAGCGGGGCTTGGTTCGACACTTATCGAGAATTCGAGGAATGGGCGCAGCACAGCAAGAGCTTCGAGAGATTGGCAGCACTTACATGGGCCCGCGTGCCCCCGACAGTTCGACTGCACGACAAGCTAGAACGCGTCCTCGGGATTCCTGTGACCAGCGGCTTCTTCTCGACGCTGGGCGCGGAAGCCGCCTACGGCCGAACGTTCAGCCCTGAGGACTCCCAAAACGCCTGCACGGTCGTGCTCTCCGATGCTTTTTGGCATGGCGAGCTTGGCGCCGCCGATATCGTTGGACGCACTCTGACAGTCAACGATGAACCATGCTTCGTCGTCGGCATCATGCCGAAAGATTTTTCTTTTTATCCCAAGCGAACGCAGCTTTGGATGCTCATTCCTCCGCAGGGGGAATACGCAAAGAATCCCTGGAGTTCGATGGTCGGCGTCGTAGGCCTCCTCGCGCCGGGAGCCACTCGGGCAGGCGCCGAGGCCGAACTCAAGGCGCTGCAAGCGCGAATCATCAACGAAGCGCCGCCAGAATCCGTTCTCCGGACGGCGGAGCCGGACGTTCTCGACTTGCAATCTGAGTTCCTATGGCTGACGGGACGCAATCTGCGCGTGAGTCTCATCGTACTCTTCGCGGCGGTAACATTCGTTTTACTGATCGCGTGCGTGAACGTCGCAACGCTCTTTCTAGGCCGAGCTGCGGAACGCCAGCGAGAGTTTGGCGTCCGAGCAGCTCTCGGGTCGTCCCGGCTGCGCACAATGCGGCAATTGTTGACGGAGAGCTTGCTGCTATCCATTTTTGGCGGGCTTTTCGGAGTGCTCCTGGCAACCGCAAGCATTCGTTACCTGAACGCAATGAATCCGGTGGAGCTTCCACCTGGGAACCCCATCACAATCAACTGGCAGATTCTTGCATTTACGGCTCTCCTCGCCATTTTGAGTGCCCTGCTATTCGGCCTTGCGCCCGCGTGGAAAGCGTCGCGTTTCGATCTGAATGCTGTCCTTAAGAAGGAAGGCAGAAGAACCCATCTCGTTGCTAAATATCTCGTCATCAGTGAGGTGGCGCTTTCTCTGGTACTTCTTGCCGGTACGGCTCTGATGGTCGAGAGCCTGCATCGTCTCATCTCCACTCCGCTCGGTTTTCAGCCTGCGCATCTCCTGACCGCCAATATCGACCTGACATCCAAAACCTACTCGACATCCGACCAGCGGTTGAATTTCTACAATAAGCTGAAGAGCGCCGTGTCGGCCATCCCCGGCGTGCAAGGCGTGGCCTTTGCTCCACTTGTTTCTACCGGATCTAACGGTTTGAGCGTCGAGGGAACGCGCGGAGAGTACCAAGGTGCACTGGGAAATGATGTCAGCGAAGCGGCTGTTGACGTGGATTATTTCCGCGTGATGGAAATCCCTTTCTTGAAGGGGCGAGAGTTCGAGGCCAGAGACCAGCAAAAAACCTTGCCTGTGGCGATAGTCAACGAAGCCCTAGCCAGCAAATATCTCCACGGCGATCCTGTCGGCCAGCACATCAGATTGGGCAAGCTAGAGGACAAGCATCCTTGGCTTACCGTTGTCGGTGTCGTCGGCAATGTGAAGGGTTTTGTAGTCTTTAAAGAAATGGGATACGTGACTGACCCTTGCGTTTATCTTCCGCTGACGCAGAGCCCCGATTCGAAAGTCGCCATCCTTGCGCGTAGCGCGCGGGAGCCATCCGCTGTTATTCCGGCAATCCGCGACAAGTTTTCTCATCTGGACGGCAGCCTGCCTCCACTCGATTTAACCACGATGCACGAATGGCTCTCCCAGTTCTTCAACCAGCCTCGCTTCCGCGCGGGTTTGTTGAGCATTTTTGCTTCGCTTGGTTTGGTGCTTTGCGGTATTGGGATTTTCGGAGTTGTCTCGCAGTCGGTCGCTCAGCGCCGGCACGAAATCGGAGTACGCATGGCGCTGGGCGCGCGGCAAGGCGACACGCTTCATCTCGTGTTGCGCGAGGGAATTGGACTTGTCGCTGCAGGCATCGCGATCGGTGTGGCAGGCGCACTAGCCCTAACACGGGTCCTGTCGAGCTTGCTTTACGGCGTCAGTGCCACAGATCCACTAACTCTTGCGGCCGTCGCGACGCTCCTAATGTTGGTGGCGCTCGCCGCCTGCTACGTCCCTGCCCGTCGCGCCATGCGCGTCGATCCGATGGTTGCTCTGAGGTATGAGTAAAGGAGGGTGGGAGTATGCGACCGGAGCATTGGCTGTACACGATTCCGCTACGGTTACGGTCGTTGTTTCGCTGGGCGCAGGCGGACCAGGAATTGGACGACGAGCTGCGCGATCACCTCGAACGAAAAACCGAGGAATACGTCGCAAAAGGGATGGCACCGGAGGAAGCGCGGCGGCGCGCGCCGCTAGACTTAGGCGGAATCGAAAGATGCAAAGAGGAGTGTCGTGACACCCGCCGACTGAATTGGATTCAAGACCTGATTCAGGATTTGCGCTTTGGTCTGCGCATGCTGCGGAAGACGCCGGGCTTTACAGCGGTTGCAGTAATCACGCTGGCGCTTGGAATCTCGGCCAACACAACCATCTTCAGCACGGTGAACGCCTTCTTTTTGCGGAAGCCGCCCATTCGCGATCCTGATCGCGTGGTGATCGTTAGCAGCGTCAGTCCCGAAAAGAATACCTATGCGCCGGATCGAATTCCCGTGTCAGCGCCCGATTATCTTGACTGGCGAGCTCAGGACAAGTCCTTCGACGGCATGGCCGCGGCGGATTTCGAGGATTTCACAATAAGCGGCGGCACGGCGCCAGAGCGCGTGGTAGGCGCCAGGGTCTCGAGTAACTTTTTCGAGGTTTTGGGCGTGGGTCCTGCGATGGGGCGAACCTTCTTGCCCGAAGAGAACCAGTGGGGACGCGATCACTCGGTCATCTTGAGCGACGAGCTGTGGAAGGGACGGTTTGGCGGCGACCCGCGCGTGCTCGGCCACCTCGTTAAGATCAACGGTCAGAACCACACTGTTGCCGGGGTCATGCCCCGCACCTTTCGCCTCTGGGACTTTGAGGCTCGACTCTGGATTCCCCTTACGTTTTGGCCAGACGATCTGCGTCCTCCGTCGCGGTCTACGAGGCTCCTTCGAGTTTTCGCGCGATTGAAATCCGGCACGGACGAACGCAAGGCCACAGCGGAAATGCAGACGATCACGCAACGAATCGCCGAGGCGCATAAAGATACGAACAAAGGATGGGGTGCAAGCGTAATGTCTCTCCAGCGGTACAGCATTGCGGACACGAACTCGGAAACGGCCACGGCATTTCTCATGGCCGCAGTGGGGTTCGTGCTGCTGATTGCTTGCACGAATTTGGCGAACCTGATGCTCGCGCGCAATTCCATAAGGCAGCGCGAATTTATCATCCGGTCCGCGCTCGGGGCGGGGCGTTTTCGGCTCGCTCGCCAGCTTTTCACGGAATGTTTGCTCCTCTCCATAGCCGGGGGAGGCCTGGGAATCCTTGGCGCATTTTGGGGAGTCCGCTTACTTCGCTCGCAATTCAATTGGAATGAAGGCGCGCTGGCGATGGCAAAAGAGATTTCTGTCGATAGTCGAGTGCTGATTTTCACGCTCGCCATCTCGCTTGGCGCTGGTATTTTGTTTGGGCTAGCGCCGGCGATTCAGATTGCGCGGCAGGACGCCAGCTATGGCTTGCAGGAGGGCGGCCGCGGGGGTACGGCAGCTCCACGGCGGCTCCGTGTGCAACGCCTGCTCGTCATCGGCCAGTTGGCTTTGTCGCTGTTTCTCTTAGTTGGCGCGGGGTTGTTTGTCGAAGGTTTCCTCGAAGAGATCCAAGCGAGCGTGGGTTTTAATTCGCATAATTTGCTCACAGGAACCGTCTGGCTCCGCGACCTCCAACACCTCCAACCGCAGCGCCAGAGGCAATTCTTTGAAAATGTTCTGCAACGTCTCGCAAATCTCCCCGGAGTGCAGTCGGCGGCCGGAGCCACTGATCTTCCCTACAATTTCCCGGGCTATGTGCCCTTCACTGTCGAAGGGCATCCGGTGACGAAACCCGACGACCAGCCAAAAAGTGGCTGGTTCACCGTCAGCCCCGGTCATTTTGCAACGTTGCAAGTCCCGCTGTTGCAAGGGCGCGAGTTTACATCTTCGGATACAGCTGATGCGTCTCCCGTGGTGATCGTCAACGAGGCATTCGCCAGGCGCTTCTTTGGCGGGGAAAACCCAGTTGGACGCCACATCCGATTGGATCTTGGAGACAGGAACCAGAACCGATGGAGCGAAGTCGTCGGTGTGGTGGGGAATGTGATGGAGTTCCTTGGGCAAGTTCAACCGCGGCCGCAAATCTTTGTTCCGTTCGCCGCGCATCCCAGCCAGTTGATGAGGTTCATAGTGCGAACGAGAACCGATCCCCTAAGTCTATCGGATTCCCTACGGCACGCCGTGTGGGCGGTTGACCCCGACCAGGCCGTGACCGAGATACGAACAATGGACCGCGTAATCAGGGATTCCGGCGCAGGAGATGACGCGATGGCGGAGACCATGGGGGTCTTTGCCCTTCTCGGCCTGCTGATGGCAGCAGTCGGAATCTTCGGGGTGGTGTCTTATTTGGTTGAACAACGCACGCAGGAAATGGGGATTCGCTTGGCCTTGGGTGCGGAGCCGGCCGGAGTGCTGCGCCTGATGATTCGCAAAGGCATGGCGCTCGTTGGTGTTGGCACGGGGATCGGAATTCTCGTTTCTCTCGGATTGCCAAAGCTCGCTGCGGCGGAATTTGAGAACTTCCAGTTCCACAGCATATGGGTGCTGATCTTCGCACCGGTAGTAGTTGTCCTTACGGGGTTTGCCGCGTGCTATTTGCCGGCGCGGCGGGCGATGCGCGTTGATCCCATGGTCGCTCTGAGGTACGAGTAGAGGAGGTTGGAGATGCGACCGGAACATTGGCTATACACGATTCCCCTTCGTTTGCGGTCGTTATTCCGCTGGACGCAGGCGGACCAGGAAGTGGATGACGAGCTGCGCGATCACCTCGAACGAAAAACCGAGGAATACGTCGCCCAAGGGATGACGCAAGAAGAGGCGCACCGCCGTGCGCGAAATGCGTGATTCCTACTGCACAGTAAGCATCAGACGCATGGTTTGAATGAGGGCGCCACTTGTCGCAGTCATCGTAATCGTGTAGGTGCCCGCCGGGGTGGCCGGTGGCACACTCGTACCTGCCAAGCTCACCAACTGCGGGCTCCCGGTCGCGTTGTCGCCAATGCTCAAGGCGGCTGAGCGAGAGCCTGTGGCTGTGGGCGTAAACGTAACGCCAATCGAGCAGTTCCCTCCTGCCACAACACTCGATCCGCAACTGTTGGTCTGTCGGAAATCACTAGGGTTGGTGCCCCCGACCGAGATCCCCGTGATGCTGAGCGCTGCGTTGCCGGAGTTGGTCAGCATCACGCTCTGCACCGGGCTGGTGGTGCCCTGATTTTCTGAGCTGAAGGTCAGACTGCTCGGCGAGATCGCCGCTGAGGGCGCCGGAGGGGGCCCTGTGCTTACGCTTCCACCGCCGCCACCGCAACCCGCCCATATCAAGACGAGCATCGTTGCTGCCGTCAGGCCCAGCCACGTTGGCTGCCTGGCGCGACCAGCAGTAATCGCAAGCAGAGCGAGCATGAGAAAAGTCCCTAGGAGTAGACCGACCCAACGCAAGTTGAAGCGCAACCGGAGAGAGACAGGCCGCGCGGGCATTGATTTTGGGACAAGGGGCGTGAAAGCGATAGCGGTTGTAGCAACGTTGATCGTCGCCGTCATCGCTGAAGTACTGGTCAAGGCGAAGGACGCGGGTGTCGTCACGCAGTTCGCCCCCGTCGGTGCACCAGAGCACGTCAGGGTGATCGTACCGCTGAAGCCGCCTTCGGGCGTGAAGACGAGTGAGTAACTCGCCGTTTGCCCCGCAGTGACGGTCTGCGAAGCGGATGAGCCGGGGGCAACACTGATCAGGAAGCCTGCGCCGGTGCCTGTCCCGGAAAGGATGAGCGCCTGTGGAACGACTGACGCGTTGTCAGTGAAGGAGAGCATTCCACTGCGAACGCCGTCAGCTGTGGGAGCAAAGGCGACGTTAACTGTGCAGGCCTTTCCGATGCTCAGACTCGACCAGCAATCGTTGGTCTCAGCAAAATCGCCACTCGCCGCGATGCTCCTGATGGCAAGCGGCGCAGCGCCCCCATTGGTCAGGGTCACGCTTTGTTCAGAGCTAGTCGTGTCAATTCCCTGATTCGCAAATTTCAGCGCACGAGGAGCGAAAGCCGCGACGGGTACGTTGACGAAAACGGAGACTTCGCCAGCCCCGAAATCGGCCAAAGCCATATCGAGCGCGCCATCGCCGTTGAAGTCCGCTGCTACCATAAAGTTCACAGTGTTGCTCACACTAGGAACCGAATACTCGATGTGCCCTTGGAAGGTGCCGTCACCATTGCCAAACAGGATGGTCACGACATCGCTGCTTTGGCTGGCGAATGCCAAGTCCGGCTTGCCATCCCCATTAAAGTCGCCCACAACGGCCGATTCCGTATTCAGGATCGAGGGAATCTGAAATCCCAGCGCTTGCTGAAAGGTCCCGTCGCCGTTTCCCAGGGCGACATTAATGATGCCGGTCTGCGTAGACTTAATGATGTCCAGCTTGCCGTCGCTATTAAAGTCAGCCAGGGCTAGCAAGTCGTCCCCAGGATCATAGGACAATAAGGACGGCACGAGGCTGAACGGCTGGAACGTCCCGTCGCCGTTACCAAGAAGAATGGCGATTCCATTATCAGTCGCGACCGCCAAGTCTAGTTTGCCGTCGCCATTGAAATCACCGGCCAACACGTTGTGATACGGCGGAGAAAGCAGCATCGGACCGGTGGGATACTGGATCGGAGCAGCGAAGGTACCGTCTCCATGTCCGAGGAAAATCGACACGGCACTGGTACCCTGGATGACGGCGACAACATCGAGTTTTCCATCACCATTGAAGTCGCCGACTGCAGGGGACTGAACAAGACCGGGCACGGTCTGGGATATGCTGTTCTGAAACGTGCCATCGCCATTTCCGATTAGGGTGGAAAGCAACGCGTTGGTTGGACTTGAGTCCGCTACAACCAGATCCAGCTTGCCATCCCTATTGAAATCACCGGCCGCGATAGCGGTGGGAGACTGGCCAGTGGGAGAGTCCAGATGCGCCTGAAACACGCCATCGCCTTTTCCCAGTAGCACCGAAACGCTGCCAGTCTGGGTGAGACTGGTGGTGGCGATATCCACATGTCCGTCGCCGTTAAAATCGCCTACGACAGCCGAGTAAGGGAACTGTAAGACAGGAAAGCTGACCGGATTCGCGAAAGTTCCATCACCTCGATTGATAAGCGTGGTCAGCGAGAAATACGATAAAACACCATAACCCCCCGCAACCGCCAAGTCCGGCTTGCCGTCGCCGTTCACATCCAGACTTACGAGGCCTGTGGGTAGCAGACCGGCGCTGTAGAGAAGGGGAGGGTTTTGAAATGTCCCATCGCCATTTCCCAATACGATGGCGACAGCGTTGGTGGAGCCCTCTGAGTTGGTCAGCGCCAGGTCAAGTTTGCCGTCACCGTTGAAATCGGCCACGGCAATCGAAGCGGAGTAAATGCTGAGGAGATTGCTAGTGTATACGATGGGAGAACCAAAAGTTCCGTCTCCATTTCCGAGCAGCACGGAAATAGTCGCGGAAGTTCCCCCCGAGGAAACCACTAGGTCAAGTTTGCCATCGGCGTTGAGGTCGGCAGCCGCTAGCGCCTGAACGTTGCCGGAGATGCTGTAATTTGCTGGGCTTTTGAACGTCCCGTCTCCATTGTTGATCAGGATCGATACCACGCCTCCGGAGATGCCTCCGGAGACGGCTATATCTGGTTTGCCGTCACCGTTGAAGTCGCCCAGGACGAGGTAGGAAGCGACCGGCACGGTGTAAGTGACCGGAGCCTGGAAAGTCCCGTCTCCGTTCCCGAGAAGCACGGCAATCGTGCCGCCGCTTCCGGGGACCACAAGAAGCAGGTCCAACTTCCCGTCGCCGTTGAAATCGCCTGAAGCTGCCACTGAATAGCCGCTGCCGATGTTCTGGTTCAGTGAGACGGGAGGTTGGAGGGTTCCGTCGCCGTTCCCAAAAAAAATGCTCGCACCAGTCGAAGAGACAACGATGACATCGACCTTGCCGTCTCCGTTAAAATCGCCTACCGTGAAGCCGCTCGCCTGAACTGAATAATCCACTCTCGGACCGAAAGATCCGTCTGGCTTGCCCAGAAAGATTGACAGAACCTGCCCGCTTGAGATTGTTCCAAGCATGGCAGCATCGGGAATGCCGTCGGCGTTGAAATCCGCTATAACGAGAGACGAAGCAGAACTGAGACCAGGCGCGGAATAGCTGGCATTTCCAAATACGTACGTTTGAGCCTGCGCCTCCAAGCCGACCAAGCTCAGGACTGCGCAAACGAATGCTATCTGAGCGACCCGGCAACAAATTGTATTCATCAAAATCTCCTTCGAGGACAAGGGGAATGGCCTGCGTGGGCCCCAGCCTGTGGCTTTTCCCCGCAAGAAGAACGGCGGGAAAATGCCTCGCCTCCTCAACGAAGAATTTCAGACTTGGTCCAAATCCAGGTGCATGAGTTTCGGGGACGCGTCGTCAGTTTATCATGATGCGAGTTAGGCATCTCCGTTACGGGAAAGCGGTCCTTGAGCTTGCGTAACAAATTGGGGTGCAGGATTGGGTGCAACTAAACGAGGAAAAATGGATCAGAATTTCTCGTAAGCGACAGATAGCGGACTTAGATTTTTCTCCGCCTCGGCTGTTAACCGAAGGGTTGCGGGTTCGTGTGCTGCCTGGACATTCCGACGATGAGAAGCCATATGGCGCGGACGACGGCGTTGCCCCAAACGCGTGACGAAGGCTTTCGGTCCAACGTCAGTCCAATTCGAGAGGGTGGTTGCACCGTGCGGTTCTGTGTAAGCGACACCAGATGCGGCACTTATGTGATTTAGCCTGCTTACTTGCAAAGCAGGTGCTCTCCCAGCTGAGCTACACGCCCTCTGCAACTATATGATTCTAAAATGATTCTAATCGAATTTCGTGAGAATGACTACCTGCCCTCTTAGCAGGTGCTCTCGCAAACTGAGCGACACGCCCGTGCGGCGCAACCGCCAGACTCTTAATAGTTTTACAGCGATTTCTTCAAGTACTCGAACATCGATTTGCGGTCCATTCGGTCCAACGATGCCGTTTTCAATCGGAAGTTCGAAGTGATTGACAAGAGTTTGAATAGCCTTGGCCATTTTCTACAAAGCACAATCGCGAGCCTCGCAGGAATTCCATCCTGTTCCTGGTACGCCGCTAGGGTATAATCATAAATTTACGCTATTAGTACATATAAAGATTATTGAGAGAGTTAGACACAGCTGTTCGGGCGTCGAGCCTCGACTTTTTTGCGGCCATCTCCGCTCCTACGCAGGTGAAGTGGGAAGGCCTTGTAAAGAAGTCCCCAGAAAAGACGGCACTGCACGAGTGAAACACGGCCCAGGCAGGAAGCGCAAAAGATGGAACTTCGATCGGCAATTCTGTTTGTGGTTCTGCTGTTCCCCGAGAGTCAGGTTTCATCGCCTGCCAGGGAAGAATTTGCAGCCGGGAGCCGCGCCTTCGACCAGCGCGACTACCAGCAGGCGCAGCAGCATTTCCAGCAAGTCACGCGACTCGCCCCAGAATGGGCGCCCGGATGGAAGGCCTTGGGTGTCACGCTGGCTTTGCAAAATGACATCGACGCGGCCGAGTCTCCATTGCGCAAAGCTTGCGAACTCTCTCCCTCTGAACCGGACGCTTGCTACTATCTGGGACGCGGTTTGTACGCCCGCGACAGGTTTGCGGCGGCTCGGAAGGTTTTCCAAGCGCTGCTCGCAACCGACCCCGAGCCTGCACGAATCGAGGAAGCCATCGCGCAGGCCGAGGAGGGACTTGGCGACTCCGATGACGCGGAGAGGTGGTATCGCAAGGCGGCCGAGCGCGAACCCCAGCGACGCGCACTTGGTCTTGGACGCTTCCTGTTGCGTCAGGGCAGATTAAGCGAAGGCTTGGTGTGGCTCAAGCGGGCGGTTCAATATGAGCCAGAATCCGAGCAAGCGCGCTTCGCGCTGGGACGGGCATACCTCGAGGCGGGCTTGGCTGACCAGGCGATCAACGAGCTGCGGAAGGCGGTGCGCCTCGAGCCCCAAAATGAAGCGGCGCGGCGCTTGCTTCAGAAGGCTCTGTCACAACGAGCAGCCGATCGGCGGTGAGGTTCTCGAGCGTCTGGCGTATGCCGCTCGGCCAAACGATCTCCAGGCGCCGCACGAGCGTTTCGCTCCCCAGTCCGAAATGGACCACTTTATCGCTCGCGCTCGCGTAACCAACGGCGGTCGTCACATGGTTCCATTGCTGCCCAGAGCTGGTGAAAAGGTGGAGCTTGGCGCCGATGGCGTCACGGTTGCTGCGCGTGCCGACGAGTCTCAGCTTGAGCCAGTGGTTCTGGGCCGCAGATCGATTTGCGAACAGAATCGCTGGGCCATCAAGCCGGGTCGTCACCACGTCAATCCGGCCGTCGCCATCGAAATCTGCAAACGCAGCCCCGCGAAACAGCCCTTGGGGGCCAAACTGCTCGGACGAAAATATCCCTGTCGGCGTCTGGCGAAGCATCAAGCAGCGCTGCCGTGAGCGGTGGTCCGAAAACAGCTCGGCGTTGTCCTGCACATGTCCGGCGGCAACGAATAGATCTTTGAACCCGTCATTGTCGAAATCGTAGATTCCCGTGCCCCAGCCGCTCAGCAGTCGGGTGCTGCGGCTGATTCGAAGCTGATCGGTCATCTCTTCGAAGACTTTTCCGCCGCGGTTAAAGAACAAGGGAAAGGTCTCATTGATTACCGCGGTGACGAAAATGTCAGGGCGACCGTCGTTGTTCACATCGCGGAAATCAGCGCCCATGGAAGACAAGGCCAGCCCCTCATTGTTATAGGCCACTCCCAGCGCCTCGCCCATTTCCTCGAACGTTCCGTTCCCTTGATTGTGAAAGAGAAAGTTGGGCTGCGTGTCGTTGGTGACGAAAATATCGGGCCATCCGTCATCGTCCAGGTCGGCGAACGCGACGGCCATGCCTTTGCCGACGTGAGCCCCGATACCCGAGGAGTCTGATACGTCATGGAAGCGGCCGTTGCCATCGTTGTGAAAAAGCTGGTTGGCAAAGCCCTGGTAGAAGCGCGGATGGCAGTAGGTGCGAACCTGCTCGACCGGGTCGCCACAGGCAGGCTCCTTGACCGCGTCCCAGTGAACGTAATTCGCGACAAACAGATCAAGTCGACCGTCATTGTCGTAGTCTAGCCAGCCTCCTCCGACCGCCCAGCGGGATTCTTGCGGCCGACGCAGTCCGGATTTTTCTGTTACGTCCTCAAACGTTCCGTTGCCGAGGTTGTGGTAAAGGAAGTTCCGGCGCACGCCCGCGACAAACAGATCGGGATATCCGTCGTTGTCAAAGTCACCGACGGCGGCGCCGATTGAGAAACCAGCTCCTTGGAGGCCGGATTTGGCGGTGACATCTTCGAAGGTGCCGTCGCCGCGGTTGCGGTAGAGCCGGTTCCAGTAGGCGGGTGCGCTCTTCTCTAAACCAGGTTGTGTGGCCCCATTGGCGAAGAAGAGGTCCGGGTGGCCGTCGTTGTCAAAATCCAGCACCGCTACGCCACCGGCCATGGTCTCGATCTGGTGCTTTTCCGGAGTGGCGCCGTTGCGTAGAACGAAGTCTAGGTCGCGCGCAACAAAACTTGCGCCGTACACTTGGCTCACTTGCGGTGCGTCCGGCAGTGGGGGAAAGCCAAGGGTCAGACAAAGGGCCACGGCTCCGGTGAGACCGGGCACGAGCAGACTGGCCGAAAAGGTTCTCATGCCAGGCACAGAATGAATCCGCTTTTTGCACCAACTCCTGGTGCTCCCTGGAACGGCATCCCCATAGGGTAACGACTCAGATTAGTCTTTAGTAAGGAAAAAACCTCCGCAAATATCGGGTAATCGCCCTATTGCCTGCAAATTCTTGTGACACTAAGGTCCCGTCAGTCCCTGTGGTAAGAGGCGGCCAGCCACGCCTGGGCTGTAGTCACACGCTTCGCTGCTTCTTCTCATAGAGAGCAACATTTCATTCATCGCCGAGGGTCACTACCTTACCTTTCACACAGGGAGGCCATCATGATGAGACGAAGCTACTGCTTGGCCTGGGCTTTTTTCCTGTTTGCGTCCATCGCCAGTGCGCAGGAATTTCGCGCCACTCTCACCGGGCGTGTGACCGATCCACAGGACCTGGCAGTTGTTGAAGCGACCGTTCAGGCCCGTAACATCAGCACCAACGAAATCTCATCCGGGAATACGGACTCGCACGGAAACTTTTCAATTCCCTTCCTGCGGCCCGGCACTTACACCGTAAGCGTGCAGCATCCCGGCTTCAAGCGGTACATGCGGCAAGCCGTTACGTTAGAGGTCGCGCAAACGGCCTCGCTTCCGATTCAACTCCAGCTCGGGGCGGAGAGCCAGTCCGTGACCGTCACGGCGGAGGCACCGTTGCTCGAAACGTCCACGGCTGATCGCGGTGGCGTGGTTGACACGCAGCGAGTTGCCGAACTGCCCCTGAACTCGCGCAATCCGTTTATGCTTGGCGCCATGATGTCCGGCGTGACTTTTCGCGGCTCGGCTATCTGGCAGCGGCCCTTTGACAATGGCGCCATCGCCGAATGGTCGATCAACGGCAGCCGGCAGCGCCAGAACGAGTTTTTGATGGATGGCGCCCCGAACAACGGCCAGGCCGGCGACAACAACGTTGCCTATGTGCCCATCGTGGATGCGGTCCAAGAGTTCAAGATGCAGAGCAACACCTATGACGCGCAGTATGGGCACACCGCCGGCGGCATCATGAACGTGGTTCTCAAGAACGGCGGCAACCAGTTTCACGGCTCCGGTTGGGAGTTCATGCGGCGGACCTGGTTAGATGCCAACACCTTTCAGAACAACTCCAAGGGCGCACCGCGTACCATCCATTATTTGGACCAGTACGGGGGGCAGATCGAAGGGCCAGTCATTCTTCCCAAGTTGTACAACGGCCATGACAAGACGTTCTTCCTTTTCAGCATCGAGAACTACAGGGAAGGCACGCCCACACCGCTGCTGCTATCGGTGCCCGCACCGGAGTTTCTGAATGGTGACTTTAGCAAACTGGTCGATCAAAACAAGCAGCCCATCACGATTTACAACCCCTTTACCACCAGCTTTGATGCGCAGGGCAACCCCATTCGTACTCCATTTCCCAATAATCAGATTCCCGCCAACATGATCAATCCCATCGCTCAGAAGATCCTGGGCTACTTTCCGAAGCCCAACACGACCACCCCCAATTCGGCCTACGGCCAGAACAATTTCTCCGTGCCTGGCTACTTCGCAAAAGACAAGTTTTACAACTACATTGCCAGAGTGGACCAGGTCATTGGCCAGAAGCACCGGGTGTTTGCCCGCTATGCCCAGAACAGCCGAACCGAAAACCGCAACGACAATGGCGTTTTTAGCGGACCCGGACAGGGAGGGCAGCAGCCCTTCCAGCGGCTCAACTGGGCCGCTGTCGTGGACTGGGTGGGAACGTTCTCTTCGACGTTCATCGGCAACGTGCGGGTTTCCTATAACCGGTTTGTCGAGCAGGGTTTCGGCGCGGGAGACCTGGGCTTCGACCTTACTACACTGGGCTTCCCCTCTGCCACCGTCAATCGATTGCCGGGAGCTAAGTTTTTCGGCCGGTACGAATTCGACGGATACAGCTATCTCGGACGCTATCGCGACGTCAACATCACCAACAATTACGGCATCAACTCGAATGTGACCAAAATTTGGAAGTCGCACTCCGTACACACCGGCTTGGACTTTCGACGCATCTACTACATTCTGAACAGCACGGGCAACATCTGGCGATTCAAAGCCTGGAAGGACTACACGCAGAAGACTTGGAACCAGGGGGACTCGCTCAGCGGAAACAGCCTCGCGAGCTTCCTGTTGGGTGTACCTTCTGAAGGCGGCTCGAACTATCCATTGTTTCCGCTCTTTCGGCAATGGTATTACGCGCCCTTTGTTCAGGACGATTGGAAAGTGAGTTCGCGGCTAACCTTGAATCTCGGCCTGCGCTGGGACTTCACTCTGGCCCCAGACGAAAAATACGGACGGCTTGACTACCGGTTCGATCCGAATGCGCAAGCCGATCCCTCCAAGTTTCCGGAACTCGCCAATTACAAGGGCGGCCTGACCTTTGGGGGGGTTGGGGACAACCCAACGAAATCTGCGAACACCAACTACGGAAATCTCCAGCCTAGGATCGGTGTTGCCTACCAATTGACGCGTCACCTGGTTATGCGAGGCGGCTGGGGACGCTATTTCGCCAATCCCAACAACAACTGGCAGAAAACGACAGGTTTCAGCACGAGCACCCCGCTCGTTTCGAGCAACGACGCCGGACGAACGCCCATCCCTAATCTGCTCTCCAATCCCTATCCGAACGGCATCCTCACGCCTTCAGGTTCAAGCCAGGGTGCGGCAACGTTTGTGGGCAGAAACTTCTCCTGGTTCGATCCGAGTTTCAAAACGCCGTCGGTGGACCAGTTCTCGTTCGGCTTTCAAATGGAGCTGCCTTGGTCTTCCATGATCGAAGTGTCCTATGTGGGCAGCCGCGGACACAATATCCAGACCGAGCGCGCCTACAACATTCCCAGCCTGGACTTCCGCCGTCAGTGCAACCTCTTGGAAGGAGGGAGTCCCGCGTATTGCAACGCAAAGCTACCCAATCCGTTCTATCAACAGCCGGCGTTCTTAGGGACATCCTTCTACACCTCGCCGACTCTGTCGCGCTTCCAGCTCGCACGACCATTCCCACAGTTCAGTGGTGACCTGCTGCGGCAAGGTATAAACGATGGAGCGACATGGTATAACTCGCTGCAGATCAACTACAACGTGCGCTGGCGGAAGAGCCTAAATCTCCTTGCCGACTACACCTTTTCGAAGTGTATGGAGCGCTGGGGGTACAACGATCCTTACCGCGGCATCATGCAGCAAGGACCGTATTTTAACGATCGCCCGCACGCCTTGAAGCTGACGACCGTGTACCAGCTCCCGTTCGGCAGAGGGCGCTGGATCGGCGGTCATGTAAACGGACTTTTCGACCAGCTCATCGGCGGGTGGCAATTGAGCGCGTTCCTCGGCGCGCAGTCGGGTGAGCCTGCCGACCTGCCCGGTAACGTGCGCATCCTGCGCGACCCCAAACTCACCCCCAACTGGCATTCGACGCAAGTCTATGGCATGCGCCCCTGCGTGTTGCGCATGGACGATTCGGGGAACATTACGCCGCAGCCTTACAGCTTGACTTACGGATGCGGCACGGACTTTTCCACCTACAACTTCATGATTCTGCCCAGTTACGCCCCGAGGGAAACACCCTTCCGCAGCGGCCAGATCCGTATGTATAACACATTCACAATGGATGCTTCACTGAACAAGACGTTCGCCCTAACAGAGCGTTTCAGGCTGCAGTTGCGCGGGGAGGCGTTTAACGTTTTAAACCATTACGCCTTCCCACTGGCACGGTTTAACTTCAACCCCAACGACGCGAACTTCGGCAGCCTGTTCCCAGGAAGGATTAGCACCGTGGACAGCGGCTTCCCCCGTCAGCTTCAGCTGGGGGCCAAGCTGTTGTGGTGATCTACTGGTTTCAAGCGCGGCGTACGAGCGCACAGGGAAATGCGCGAAAGGCCTCAGTATGGCCCCATCGTCCTAAAGAGGCGGCTCGGCTCTACCAATGCAGGTCGCGTCCTCCTCTCTTGGCAATCCATCGACATATAATTCTGCGTTGATTGGCGGAAAATGGATGCTTGCCACCTCGCAGGGTTCGGGTTGCTCCAGTTGCACGGAGCGCGGAACGATCAGCTACACCTACGATAATCAAGGACACGCTCTGTCCAGAACGGACGAGAATGGACACACCCCAGAATAGGTGCTGCAGGGGATCCATCAAAAAATCTGGATACTACGATGATGAGCCACGGCGTGCACAACGTCAGTCCAATTCGAGAGGGTGGTTGCACCGCGCCTTTCCGTGTAAGTGATACCAGATGCGGCACTTATTTGATTTATTACTCCGAGCACTAAATTGATGACACTTTTCAATTGGCGGCATATCGGACATGGCGTTCGCAAAAATAGTTCTTCACCACCGTGGGCCTGGCCTGCGTAATCCGGAGGTAAGAGCGAACGTTGTCCATCATCTCCTGGACGTTGATGGGACGTACACGGCCCAGCGCGTTCGTCTTCACATCCTGGTTCAGCAGTTCATCGGGATTCAGTTCCGGACTGTAAGACGGCAGGAAGAAAATCCGGATTTGCTCACGGTGCTCTGCCAGCCAACGAGTCACCGATCGCGACTTGTGCACCGGGTGACCATCTACAATCAGAAACACCTTCTTCCTGGTCTTCCGCGTCAGTCGCAGGAGCCGGCCAAGAAAATTCAGAAATACCCGCGCCGTAAAACGCTGCCGGAAAATCATGAAAGCCAATCGCCCCCGATTGGTGATGGAAGAGATCATGTTGCAGCGAAAGCGCTGACCCGTACCAAATACCACGGGCGTCTGCCCGCGCCGTCCGTAAGATCGTCCCGCTTGATGGTCCGAACGGAGCCCCATCTCGTCTAACCAATGAATGTGGGCCTTAAACTGTCGCGCCTGTTCTCGAATCGCTGGATATTCTTCCTCCAACCATTTCCGTACCGCCGTCGGATTCTGTTCGTACGCTCGTCGCACCGGTTTCTGCGGGGTCAGACCCCAGGCTCGCAAATAGCGTCCCACCGTCCACACCGAAACCTGCAGATCGAACTTTCGGGACAGCAACTCTTGCACCGCTTCCCTGGTCCACAACGCAAAGGGCAAGCTCAACTGATCCGGGCATCCGCTGAGAATGTGGCGCACCGTGGTGGCTGCTTGATGCGGTGCCAATCGCGAAACCGGAGGTCGTCCTCGACGTTGGGCTTTCAGCGCCCGGCGTCCTACCCGTTCCACCATCCCCATCCAGCGGTTCACCGTACCTCGAGCTACTCCGAAAACTCGAGCCGCCTCAGTTTGCGAAAGACCCTTCTGAGCTGCCTCAACGACTCGCCGGCGAAGGTCTTCCTGAGCTTCCGCCGGCAACGAGCGAGCATCTTGGTTTCCCATGCCGACACACTAGCACATTATTTTTGGCCTGTCATCTATATTATGCTCCGATTAGTAAC
>Ga0209266_1000879_pt1 | contig 21593 bp, 26 predicted proteins | sample GraSoiAngelo_132_FD_185889 | JGI IMG/M metagenome (GOLD analysis project Ga0209266, IMG submission 185889) | Grasslands soil microbial communities from the Angelo Coastal Reserve, California, USA - 14_0929_02_40cm (SPAdes) (version 2) | ecosystem: Environmental > Terrestrial > Soil > Grasslands ...
GAAGGTTGCTGATCACGGGCGAGCCGCCCAAGCAGGCGGAAGACCGGAAAAAACCGAATCCGAGCGCTTGCACCGGCCTAGCAGAACACTTACTACCTCGAAGACACGGGCTTATTCAGAGTTTCCTAGGGGAGATTTCCCGCACAACACAGCAGGTTACAATATCGATCTGTCAACACTGCCAGTTGGAGGCGTCTCTGCTGCTTGGTATAAAGCGGGCTATACGTGCAAGAAAGGCTTTGCGCGACGAGAATCGCCGACACTGGTGAATCCCTCATGACCAATCCGACAGAGCGCAAGCAGATCGGTGGTGAACCTGTACACGTGGGTGATTGTTATGTTTGGGCGACGATTTCTTACCTGGATTCCCCGGCAGACTACCGTGAATACCTCCCTTGCAACGGCGACCGCGTATACGTCCGTCCTTCTGACGACCTAATCATGCTCGATTCTGCAAGCCCCTCGCCTAGATCAGATTCCAAGGTGACGTCGGGTTGGGGGGGACTTCTCTTCACTCTCATAATTACTGGCTTATTCCTCTACCTTTTTCGGGACGCTCTCTAAGCGGCGCCAGAACCGAGCAGGCTTGGCGGATCTAACCTGTCAAGAGCGAGCGGATCACCTTATCCTCGGCTGGAAAAGTCTACTGCGAGTTCTCGCTAATGGGCAAATGGACTAGCGGCCTGAACGGATGGGCAGGTGAGAGCACGTTCAGGCCGCACTGGCGAGAGTCCGCGAATTTGAAGTGCTCAGGACGGGGAGTGTTGCAGCTTACGATTTCGAACGTACCACAATCTTTAATCCTGTCACCTGTCAGAATAAACAGAAATGAATTAGAACAAAAACGATTACTCTTCGATACCGCAGGGTCAAACAGGCTTCTACGCCAGCATAGTCCAGAGCCTACCAACTTGGCTAATTTTGGATCCCAGCGCTTGACCGGTACGGATCGTCAGAATTGTTCCTGAGGGAACCACCATCGGTTTGGGTGACTGCGGACAAGGCGGTGGAACAGCGATTCGCTCCGCCGCTTCCTGGGCTGCGGCCGATGTCGGCTTGGCCGATTCCACCGGTTCGATCATCAATCTATTATCGACTGCGGGACTCCTGGTTCTTCCGTCGCAGTCTTCTCTATTTGCTGGCGACGGTCTGAGTCTTGGCCTTGCCTTTAACAGTTACTTTTCCTTGTTTGGCTTCGATCTTAACCTGTGACGCTTGTAGATCAACAGCGACTTTTTTTTTCAATGTCCCGGGCAATTGTCCCGTCTGGACTTGCACGAGCATGCGCTCGAAAAACTAATCAGCACCAAAAGATACAACAGCGCAAGCTTATGCATTGTCTTCTCCTTGGGCTGGGTACGAGGCTGTTTTGACCCAAGCATCAAGACGATAGCGACAGCTCTATAGAGATCGTGCCGAACACGCGTGACGATGCTCTCATCCAGCTGCGCTCAGTCGATCCTGCTGGGGATTAAAATGTACGCGGGCGTTAATGGTTGTACCGTGGCCGGGCTTCGAAATGATGGAGAGCTGTCCATTCACCAATTGAAGTCTTTCTGTCATGCTGACAAGGCCAATACCTTGATGTTTGATGGTGTCTTGCTCGTCAAAACCAACACCCCAATCACTCACCGTCAGCTGAATTTCCTCGGGTCCACCGCGCAGTTCCACTTTGAATTGTCGCGCGCCGCTATGCTTCATAGCATTCTGTGCTGCTTCCTGTAAGACCCGGAACAAGCAAAGCGAGATTTCTTTCGGAACTGTGCGGGGTATACCCGAATGGCTGAATTCGATCACCACCTTCTGCTGCTCAGATAATTCCTTGCAGAAACTTTCGGCTGCCGCCACGATGCCGAGGTACTCGAGCTTGGATGAATGCAGACGATGCGATAAGGCCTGAATGTCTCTTGTGATGTCTGCGAGGCGCGGGACGAGTTGATAGATCTGATCGCGGCCTTGACCGGCGGAATCGGGTAAACGTTGGGTACGTCGTTCCAACTCGATCGCCAATAAAGCGAGACGTTGGATGATATCATCGTGCAGTTCTCTTCCAATCCAGGTGCGTTCGTCTTCGTGCGCTTCAATCAACTTGCGGCCCATGCTGGCGAGAGCTTCTTCAGCGACCTTGCTATCCGTGACATCCATGCAGCAGCCTATGTAGCCGTCGAAAGAGCCGTCCTTGCTGAATCTCGGCACACCAATATCCAGCAGCCAGCGGTATTCTCCGTCATGTCGACGTAGCCGATACTGCATTTTGAAAGACTCCCGCCGGTCGAACGCCTGCGTGTAGGTATCCAGGCATCGGTTCAAGTCTTCGGCGTGAACTCCTTCTGCCCAGCCATTGCCAAGCTCGGCTTCGATGGAGCGCCCAGTGAAGTCAAGCCAGGGCTGATTAAAGTAGTTGCACAGCTTGTCGGTTCCGGACATCCAGATCATCACGGGAGCTGTGTTAGCGACCAGGCGGAAGCGTTCCTCGCTCTCGCGAACCGATTCCTCAGCCCGACGGCGTTCGCTGATATCCCGGATGATCACTGTAAAGAATTTGCTCCCGTCGGCTTCGACTTGGGAGATCGAGGCCTCGATGGGGAATTCTGCCCCATTGGTTCGCAAGGCCCGCAGCGCGCCCAAGGTGCCCATTGAGCGGTTCGTGACCCCACTCTGGCCGTAGCGGCGAATATGTGCGCGGTGCTCGGAGCGGAAGCGTGGTGGAATGAAACGTTCGATAGCCGCTCCCATGGCTTCACTTGCGGCGCAGCCAAACATTTTTTCTGCGGCAGTGTTGAACAGCACGACCCGTTGCTCCTCATCAGAAGGCATCGTTCGCCGTCGATTTCGATGATCTCCCCCGAGCCTAAACCCACTCGCTGCTCTCCGTCCTTGCAACGAAAGCGGACCTGCCAGTTCCGCGTGCCGCCCTGAGCTAGAGTTTGCTTAACGTACTCCTCTCTTTGAGCAGGATCTACCCAGATACGAATGTCGAACGGAGTGCGTCCGATTAGCTCGTCCCGGCGCCAGCCAGTGACCCGTTCGAAAGTCTCGTTGACGTCCAGGTAGCGATGGTCCATCGTGCTTGTGAGGGTAACAGCCATAGGGCTTTGTCGAAACGCCTTGGCGAATTTTTCCTCCGACTTCTTCAGCGCCTCTTCAGTTTGCTTGCGCTCGGTAATATCCACCGCCATGCCAAGCATCCGCTCGGAGGTGCCACTCTTTGTGTAATAAAACCTGCCTCTGGCTGTGACCCAGCGAATCGTTCCATCCTGGCAAACCACGCGGAATCCTGCCTCATAAGGCTTATTGTTTACCCGTGCATCAGTGAATGTAGCGATTGGCCAACGTGATCTGCGATGCGACGGTCCAGGGGTCCGCTGAATCGTATGCCACGTTGGTGCGCTGTGAATGTGGGCTACCGGCTGCGAACCAGGGCATCAGGTGCGCCAACAATTTTGGGCTGCTCCTTTGGGGAGCAGGTTTTTTAGGTTGAGTAAATTCATGCTGCCTTTCCTTTCCTCCTTTGAATTCGCTGATCTAACAGTTCGTTGATCCGCGCGACCATGGCCAAGAGCTTCACGCCGTCTTGCTCACTCGCGGCCTGGGTACACAGCTTCTTGAGCTCCTCTTCGTCTTTCTCGTACACGTTACCCTCGCGGTGGAAGTTTGAAATGCACGGTGTCCGGCTCAATACTTCTCAGGAATCCACCGGTAGTTCCACTCGGGAGCCTTGTATCCCCTTGGCTTCTGTCGTTTAGGTAGCGTGACTTTCTCCAGCGGAGTCTTCTTCCAGGGCACCGCGCTAAGCAAGTGGGAAATGCAGTTCAGTCGAGCACGCCGTTTGTCGTCGGTCTGGACGACATACCAAGGAGATTGCGAAGTATCAGTAGCAGCGAACATTGCGTCGCGGGCACGTGAGTAGTCGTACCAGCGACGATGCGATTCAAGATCCATGGGGCTCAGTTTCCATCTTCGCATCGGATCCGCGATACGTCTTAGAAACCGCTTGTGCTGCTCCGGTTCGCTGACCTCAAACCAGTACTTGATAAGAATGATCCCATTGTTCTTTAGGAGAGCCTCAAACGCAGGACACATGTGCAGAAAGTCGGCGTACTGTTTGTCGCTGCAAAAACCCATCACCTGTTCGACCAGAGCACGGTTGTACCAGCTGCGATCGAAGACGATTACCTCACCAGCCGCCGGCATTTCTTTGATGTAACGCTGTGCGTACAACTGTGACTTTTCACGCTCCGTGGGGGCTGGCAAAGCTACATGGCGAAAGACACGAGGGCTGACGCGCTCCATGATACGATGTATCACTCCCCCTTTGCCCGCCGCATCGCGGCCTTCGAACACCACTACGACCTTGGCACCGCTGGATTTTACCCATTCCTGCATTTCCACCAGCTTAGTCTGGAGTTTGCGCAGTTCTCGCTCGTATTCCTTGTTCTTGAGCTTGGGTCTTTTTTGAAAGGCCTGTTTCCCATTCTTCTTTTCCGGCACTGGCGCCTCCAATATGAGTACCCTTGCAACGGAGAAATCCAGAGATGTCTAAGTAGTTTGTAGGTCATCATACCCGTGAAGTAACTGGCAGTTCTGTCAGTTCTCCAAAGTTGTATCCGCGAGGAATATTTTCGTTGTACCCTTTGCGCTGAAATGAGGGTCCACGAACCGGCCGATGTGTGTTCGACCGGGAAGCGCATCTCCATGAGAGTGTTACGCAGCCACGCCAGGCATCTAAGTAAAGTCGCCGTACTTTCTCTGCTGTTGCTGTCTTGCCCAACCACCTGGCCTCAGGTTGCGGTTCCCAAGGCTGCTACCCCTGAACCGCAGCCCGAGTCCCCAAAGGACACCCTAGGTCGTAGCAGCCCTCGAGGGACGGTCCTGGGTTTTCTCCCTGCCGCACGGAAAGGAAATGCTGCAATCGCTGCCCTGTACTTGAATACTCGCCTACGTTTCGGCGTAAACCCAACTGCCGCATTGGCTGGACTCGGTGTCGGTGGCATTGGAGTTGCGCTCGCGGCCCAAAAGACGCTCGAAAACGTCATTGGCGGTATCTCCCTGATCGCCGATCAGGCCGTGCCTGTGGGAGATATTTTAAAACTAGGCGATATCTCGGGCACGGTCGAGGATGTCGGCCTCCGCTCAACCCGTATCCGCACGTTAGAACGTACCGTGGTCAGTATGCCCAACGGGCAGATCGCGAGCATGAGCCTCGAAACCTTTTCAGCACGCGACAAATTCTGGTTCCATCCACTTGTGGGTTTGCGCTATGAAACCACTCCAGCCCAGCTATGTTCAGTTATAACGGGCATTCGCAAGCTGCTTACAGGGGATTGCGGTGTTGATTCGGATTCCGTGCGTGTTCGATTTGTCCGTTTCGCTGCTTTTTCCCTTGATGTGGATATTTTCGCGTACGTGTTCGCCCGTGACTGGAGCCACTTCCTCGAGATCCAGGAAGAGTTGCTTTTGGGCATTATAGATGTTGTCCAGCAGGCTGGAGCCGAGATTGCTTTTCCATCGCAAACCATGTATCTCGCGACCAATTCGTCCGACAAGCCAGCCCAACTGACTCCTGCTTACAACCGAAGACGCGGGACATGACGCGCTCCCTGATGAGAGCGGTATCCATTTTTAAGGTGGATTGTTGGGCGCCTGACAAGGAATGGGCATGTCTAATTTCAGGATCCTCCTCGCTGTTGCCTCTGCGATCGTGCTGTTCCTGTACGGACTGGAAGGCTTTAGCCAGGAGATTCAGAGGTTGGGGGGAGCGACACTAAGCAAGTGGCTCGGACGTTTGACCGAAAGTCGTTGGCGGGGCCTACTATTAGGCGCGGTGGCGACCGCGATTGTTCAGTCTAGCAGCGCGATCACGTCGCTGACAGTGGCGCTGGTGGATGCCGGAACGATGTCGTTTGGGTCGAGCCTCGGCGTTTTGCTCGGGGCAAACATCGGGACGACATCAACGGCATGGCTCGTCTCACTCAAGCTGACATCGATTGGGCCATTCTTCATCGTCTTGGGCACCGCACTGAGCGCGCTTCCAACCCGCTTCAAAATCCTAGGCAAAGCCGCGTTCTATTTCGGGTTCATCTTTTTTAGTCTCAACCTCGCGAGTTTTACTTTGAAGCCGCTGGCCCAGAATCGCATGTTTGCTGAGGTACTCAGCCGATCAAGCACATCGCTGATGGGAGTGCTTGCCGGAATGTTGATCACGGCAATAATTCAATCGAGTAGTATTACAACGGGTCTCTGCATTCTGCTTGTGCAACAGAACCTCATGTCGGCAGCGGCGGCGATTCCAATCGTGATCGGGGCAAACATTGGGACGACGGCGACTGCGCTGGTAGCCAGCATTAAGATGCAAAAGACGGCGCGACGCGTGGCAATGGCGAATCTCTGCTTCAATACATTTGGCGTGCTGCTGTTCCTGCCATTTCTGGGGATGTTCGCAGTAAGGGTGGTGGAATTGGCGGGCGACCCCGGAATGGCGATTGCGTGGTCACAATTGATTTTCAACGTAGTTATGGCGCTCGCGGTGCTGCTCCTGCTGCAGATTTTCCAGCGTCGTCTGGAATCCATCGATGCAAGCGCAGCGGGCGGCGCAGCATCAGGGGCATGACTGCAGTCGTTTGGCGTGCAGATTCAGCGCCACTTCTCTGTCAGTAGTGACAGTTCCTGCGGCCCCTTCTCTCCCCTGACAATAAGCGCAGGTTCCTCGCTTTTAGAGAATCAGGGGAGTGTCGGCTTCGAACTGTGCCCCGAATGTTGACACGGTTAACAGTTTGGATCTGAAAACCGATCCGCAAAAACGTGGAGGTTAGAATGAAAGACGTTCTGTTTTTCTCGGTGGTGGGACTCCTGCTTGCTACAACTACCGCACTTGGCCAGGATGTTCGCTACAACTTCGACAAGAATACGGATTTCTCAAAGTTCAAGACATACAAATGGGTAACCCTGAAAGATGCCGCGAAGCTTGACGCTCTGCTCGAGAAACAGATCATAGCCGCCGTGGACACGGAACTGACAACGAAAGGGCTCACCAAGGTCGATGATGACAGTGCGAATCTTTATGTTGGATACCAGGCAGGCGTTGGGCAGGAGAAACAGTTCACGTCGTTCAGCAGCGACTGGGGATATGGCGGAGGCTGGTACCGTGGCGGGTGGTACGGCGGTGCAGGTGGAATGAGCACGACCACAGGACAAACCTCAACAATCTACGTTGGTCAGTTGGCATTGGACTTGTACGATTCAGCTAACCGCGATTTGGTCTGGCGTGGCTTGGCAAGCAAGACTATCAATCTGAAGGCCAAACCTGATAAACAGGAAAAGAACCTAGGAAAAGCAGTGGCAAAACTATTGAAGAACTATCCTCCTCAGGCGAAAAAGTAGGCTTGACTCAGGGAACAGGGGAAGAGCGCCGTCCTTTCCAAGCGGTGGCAAACCCAAACACATCGAACCAACCCAGAGTTCTAATCGTGGTCGAGGGCCAGGTCCAGCTCGGCGCAAAGATGCGTTAGTTCACATTGCGATTCAGCGACTGTCCTCACTCATTTTTTCACCTGGCCCGTCTGCTGCGCTGGGAAGTGTATCGGCGCGCGTGTGCTGGGCCACGAATGCGTACGGCGAGGCTCACACGGAGGGAAGCTTATGAGCGCGACATTTTGCGAAGCCTCAGCTGGGATTCCAGCACAAGGACCCACTGGTCTGAGTACCAGAGACTGTTGATTTTGCCAGTATGCAGATTCCCGCATAGCCACTAGGCTGACCTCGTTGATTTAAAGCTTCTTTGATCTTTGTCAAGATCGCAGTCTTGAGGTCGTGGCAAGAGGGTGTAGTTTTCCGCACCGCCGGGGGAAAGAGCGGGCGGTGATGCGTCGGCAAGGGTGACCCGACGAGTGTGCTGACTGATCACGACCATACCATTAAGGAAAGCAGATGCGTGCCCTCAACTTAGTCCAAAACATGAAAACCAATGTGGATCGCATATCCGAGGGATTGATCCGCGAGCTGTTACTCAGAGTACAGGTCAAGGAACATAAGCGATACGCGATGGAAATCTACGGAGACCTGACGAATTGGCTGGCAGGCGAAATCAAGTCAATAGTTGAATACCGCTCCATTGATTTGGCAATTCGACGAGCGCAGCAAGGTGTTCCGTTCAGCCAGGGCCGTGTGCATTACCCGCGAGTATCTATGGGAGTACATGCAGCAGGAGTGCTTACTTGAAGAGCCGGTTGAGTTCTGGGGTGGTGCGATGTCGCTGCGTTCGCTGAACCAGTTCTTTGATCGTGCCTTGTATTCTACCGTCGTTGGATATCAGGAATCTGGCAGGGGCGAATTGGCCGATGCACCTGCCGTATGACCACATAGGTAGCCTCCATGAGATTGGCTGTTCACCAACGTTGTGATGTGAATCGGTTGACACGCGTCATTCCCACAGGAGCAATCCGTACCAAACTGTCGATAATCGACTACTCAAGCTCATGCCCTCTCCGCATCCTGACCTCGCAAGCAGGTGAGGTCGTGCGCAGATTGAAAACGGGTTTGCTACTGCTGCTTCTGGTCACGTTGTTCATCGGTCTAAGCACTCCATTTGCCTCGGCGAGCTACACGGAATCGCAGCTCGCTTCAGCGATGTCAACGCCACAGGCCGAACCACGCGAGGTGACCACCGAACCGAAGGAACACGGTCTGTCTGCAAAGGCAGTAGAGATCGCCCGACCGTTCAACTTCCCCATTACCAATTCCATGGTTGTCACCTGGATCGTGGCATTAAGTCTGATCGTATTTGCGCAAGTTGCCACGAGGAATATGAAGCGAGTTCCCTCAGGCGCCCAAAATTTCCTGGAGTGGCTCGTTGAAAGTCTCCACAAATTTATCGCCGGAATCATCGGCCCCCATCTGGCCGATCGCACCTTCTGGTTTTTTGCGACTATTTTTATCTTTGTCCTGTCCGCTAATTGGGTGGGACTTATTCCTGGTGTAGGTTCGATCGGTTGGGGGCGTACGACCTCTCATGGCTTCAGAATTGACCAACCATTGTTTCGCGGCGTTAACGCAGACGTGAACATGACGTTGGGCATGGCCCTGATTTTTTTCGCCTGCTGGATCGTCTGGGCGCTTCGCGAAGTTGGCCCACTGGGATTGCTCAAGGAGTTGTTTGCGCCCAAGGGCGAGAGCGAAGGTGTGTTGAAGCTGCTGATGGTGGTCGTGTTCTTTGTGGCGGGTTGTCTGGAGATCGTCTCGATCTTGTTCCGGCCAGTCTCGCTGAGTTTTCGTCTCTACGGCAACATCTTTGCTGGCGAGAACCTGTTGGAAGCTATGGCCAAGCTGGTCCCCGGCTTTGGCTGGCTGGTGCCGGTTCCATTTTACTTCCTGGAACTAGTGATGGGTCTGGTTCAAGCGCTCGTCTTCATGTTGTTGACGGCCGTGTTCACGATGTTGATTTGCCAGCATGAGACAGAGGGATCTGTGGCTGCGCACGATTGAGTGATCGATTTCGACAGCTTGACCGTGCTTAGCCGCGGGAGCTGGCGGGAAAGAGGAAAAATCATATGAGCGGAAGTCTGCATGTCGGTCTAGCGGCGCTGGGTGCGGCCATTGCTGTGGGTCTAATCGGCATGAACGCTTCGGATGCGGTGGGACGCAATCCCGTGGCTTCCACCAAGATTCTAGTCCAGTCGATCCTGGCGATTGCATTCGCCGAAGCGATCGTGTTCTACGCGTTGTTCCTGGTTAAGTAAGGAAAAACCGGGTTGCCAAGTCGGCGGCGGCCCGGCGCCCACAACAGGACAAGAGACGACTATGAATACGCTTTTGTTAGCCGAAGTGGACGGCGGAGGGCAGATCCAACAGATTGCCAGTACCTTCGGCGTGGACTGGCCTCACCTGGTCGCCCAGATGATCAGCTTCGGCATTGTTTGTATTCTTCTTCACCGCTTCGGCTATAAACCCATCCTTAGGATGCTGGGAGAGCGTCGGCAGCAAATCGCGCAGGGACTTGCTGACACGGAGAAGATAAAGGCCGAACTGGACCGGACCGAGGCACAGCGGCAGGAAATCATGATGCAGGCCAATGCGCAGGCGGCCAAGCTGATCGAGGAAGCCCACGCCGCGGCTGCGCGGGTGCAGCAGCAGGAGAGCCAGAAGGCCATCGCAGCTGCCGAACAGATCATTATCAAATCGCGTGAGGTCGCTGTGCAGGAACATGCCCGCATGCTCGCCGAACTCAAGCGCGAAGTAGGCCGATTGGTTGTGCAGGCCACAGTGGCAGTCACAGGCAAAATCCTTACGCCAGAAGATCAGCGGCGGATGGCCGAGGAATCCATGAGGGAATTGGCGACGGCGGCGTAGCGGGAGTTGGAAATTAACAGTGATTAAAACGACGAAACAAGTCAGACGGGAAGCTACGCGACTATTCCGGTTGTGTCTGGTCAACGGAAGGGTGGATGAGAGCCGCGTCCGCCAGGTGGTGCAGCGAGTCCTCCAATCCAGGCGCCGCGGTTATCTGGTCTTGCTGGGGCATTTTCTGCGGTTGTTGAAGTTCGAAAATGCCCGGCACGCCGCTGAAATCGAGAGTGCCATTCCGTTGCCGAGTGACTTACGGACTCTCGTCCAGACTGGATTAGAGGGCGTATATGGTTCGGGGATAACCATCCTGTTCGCCCAGAACCCGGCGTTGATCGGGGGCATGCGTATCCACGTGGGCAGTGATGTCTATGACTGCAGCGTGCAGTCTAGGTTGGCTGCATTGGAGAAAAGCTTTGGAATCAGCAACAGGAACGGAAGGGATGCACCGAGATCTGATCGTCAATCGGATCTTCGCTCAGATGAATTGGAGTGAAAGCTGCATGGCTGACCTACTAGAGGAACTTGAAGCTCAAATCGCAGGCGTCAAAGCAACCACAGCAGCCAGACAGAATGTGGGCGTGATTCGCGAAATCGGGGACGGTGTGGCTCGAGTGGAGGGTCTTAGCGATGCAATGCTCAACGAGATGCTCGACCTAGGCCACGGTATCACAGGGCTCGCGTTAAACCTTGAAGAGACTGAGGTTGGAGTCATCGTACTTGGTGACTATACCCAGCTCGAGGAGGGTGGCGAGGTCCGCACCACGGGTAAGCTGCTGCAGGTACCGGTGGGTATGGGTCTGTTAGGCCGCGTTGTGAATACGCTGGGAGAGCCGGTGGACGGCAAAGGGCCTTTGAAGAGTAACGTCGCCTATCCGGTCGAAAGAATGGCTCCCGGTATCATCCGGCGCCGATCGGTCAGTCAGCCGGTGCAAACGGGGATCATGGCCGTTGACGCGATGATTCCGATCGGCCGCGGCCAGCGCGAATTGATCATTGGCGACCGATCGACAGGCAAGACGACGATTTGTATTGACACTATCATCAGCCAAGCTCGTCTCAACCGCACGGCTGAAGTTGCCGGCGACAAGGACTATCGCCCGCTCTACTGCATCTACGTGGCCATTGGTCAGAAGCAATCGAATATCGCAAGGATCATTACTGTTCTCGAGGAAGCCGGAGCCATGCCGTACACCATCATCATTGCTTCTCCGGCTTCTGACTCGGCCACCAGCCAATACCTTGCGCCATTCGCAGGAACTGCGATGGGCGAGTGGTTCATGGATCATGGCATGGACGCATTGATTATTTTTGACGATTTGTCCAAACACGCGGTGGCCTACCGGCAAGTCTCGTTGGTGCTGAAACGGCCGTCAGGTCGCGAAGCCTATCCCGGCGATGTATTTTATCTCCATAGCCGATTGCTCGAACGGGCAGCGCGCGTGGGAGAGAAGTACGGCAACGGTTCCCTCACGGCCCTGCCGATCATTGAAACCCAAGCCGGCGATGTTTCCGCATATATTCCGACCAATGTGATCTCTATTACGGACGGGCAGATTTATTTGGAAACCGATTTGTTCTACCAGGGAGTGCGCCCGGCCATTTCGGTAGGGCTGTCGGTTTCACGGGTCGGGTCAGCGGCGCAGCTCAAATCCATGAAGCAAGTTGCTGGACAGCTCAAGGGAGACCTTGCGCAGTTTCGCGAACTGGCGGCCTTCGCGCAATTCGGTTCGGAACTGGATGCCAAGACGCAAGCGCAGATCGACCGCGGCAAGCGCGTTATCGAAGTTTTCAAGCAGCCCCAGTACAGCCCCATTCCAGGCGAGGTACAGGTAGCTGTCATCTGGGCGGTCCAAAACGGGTATGTGGACAATGTTCCTGTGGGACGGATCAAGGAGTTCCAAATCAATCTGACAGAGTTCCTGAGCACACGCAAGTCCGAACTGCTTGCGAAGATTGCCAAGGAAAAGACGCTCAGCGCTGCTTTGACGACGGAGTTAAAAACTGCGACTGAACAGTTCAAAGAGACTTGGAGATGAGTGGCCCACGACCGCAGCGCCCGCATGTCGGCTTTCGATACTCTTGCATGGGTCTTGCGATTGTTGGGACTTGGAACAACTAACTATGCACAGCCCACGCGATTTGCGACGGCGGATCCGCTCAATCGGCAGTACTGCGCAGATTACCAGAGCCATGCAAATGGTGGCGGCATCAAAGATGCGCAAGGCGCAACAAGCTGCGCTCTCCGGGCGTCCTTTTGTGCACCTGTTGTATCGTATTCAGCGTGAAGCCACAACCCGGATGGGCAACTTCACCCATCCGCTGTTGGAAATGCGCGAGGTCCGCAAACGCGCCATTATTCTGATTGGCGCGGATAAGGGCCTATGCGGAGCGCTCAATAGCAATCTGTTCCGCCTCGCAGCCGAATTCGATCCCCAAACAACGATCTTCATTACGGCCGGACGTAAGGCTGCCCAGTTCATCGCCCGCACTCGGCGGCAGTTAATTGCCGAGTTTGCCTACGCGGACACACCGCAATTTCCGGAAGCCAGGGCAATTGCCGCCTTTGCCCGCGACTTGTTCTTAAAACGAAAAGTGGATCAGGTTCAGATTGTTGCGACACGTTATATCAACACTCTCACCCAGCATCCACTCTGCCTTGAATTTCTTCCAGTGGGCGAAATCAGAGCTCTGAAGATTCCCGGCGTCAGATCCGAAGAGGAACTCGCAGCCGACACCACGGAAGCGGTCTTTGAGCCCAACCCACAGGCTGTGCTGGGCTATCTCCTCTCGCACTATCTCGACATTTACATTTATCAGGTCTTACTGAATGCCAAGGCCAGTGAACAAAGCGCCCGCATGGTGTCCATGAAAAACGCTACAGATAACGCCGAGATCCTGATCAAGGACTTGACCCTTGAATACAACAAGCTGCGGCAGGGCAATATCACGAAGGAATTGCTGGAGATCGCAGGCGGGCAGTCCGAATAAGGCGGAACTATGTTGCAACAGACTTCGCCACCGGGTATGAACATGAATAAGGGCAAGATTGTTAAAGTCCTCGGTCCGGTAGTAGACGTTGAATTTCCGGGAACACTGCCTGGGATCTACAATGCGCTGACCTGTGAATACTCAGTCGAAGAAAAGCCTGCTGCCGTGATGCTCGAAGTACAGCAGCACCTCGGGGACAAGTGGGTTCGGACAATTTCCATGTCCGGCACCGAAGGACTCAAGCGTGGCTTCGAGGTCACCGACAGCGGCAGGCCCATTTCTGTGCCCGTCGGCGAGGGCGTGATGGGCAGGGTATTCGATGTGACTGGGAAACCTGTAGATGAGCGTGGACCGATTGAGGCAGAGAAGTACTATCCGATCCATCGCTCGCCACCTCCCCTGGTCGAGCAATCGACTTCTCCAGAGGTGCTCCCCACCGGAATCAAAGTCATCGATTTGATCTGTCCGTTTTTAAAGGGCGGAAAAGTGGGGGCGTTCGGCGGCGCCGGTGTGGGCAAGACGGTCGTCATCATGGAGTTGATTAACAATATCGCCAAGCTCCATGGCGGCGTGTCTGTGTTCGCGGGTGTCGGTGAGCGCACCCGCGAAGGAAGCGACCTCTACCACGAAATGTCGGAAGCGGGAGTCATCCGGCAAGACAATCTCGCCGAGTCAAAGATCGCCCTCGTCTACGGCCAGATGAACGAACCACCGGGTGCGCGCCTGCGCGTCGCCCTGTCCGGCCTTGCCATTACCGAGTACTTCCGCGACGAGAAAAACCAAGATGTGCTGCTCTTCATTGACAACATCTTTCGTTTTTCTCAAGCCGGCTCGGAAGTATCTGCTTTGCTCGGCCGCACCGCTAGCGCCGTGGGTTACCAGCCAACCCTCGCCGCGGAGATGGGTGCGCTTCAGGAACGGATTACTTCCACTAAGAAAGGCTCGATTACTTCGTTTCAAGCTGTGTACGTTCCGGCTGACGACCTGACTGACCCGGCGCCGGCCACAACGTTCGCGCACTTGGACGCGACCATCGTGCTCGAACGTTCGATTGCGGAATTGGGTATCTACCCGGCGGTAGATCCCTTGGCCTCGACGTCCCGCGCCTTGGCACCCGAAATCGTAGGTCAGGAACACTACGGAACAGCCCGTGGAGTACAGAAAGTGCTTCAGCGCTATAAGGACCTGCAAGACATTATTGCGATTCTGGGCATGGATGAACTTTCGCCGGAAGACAAGCTAACCGTGTTCCGTGCACGCAAGATTCAGCGTTTTTTGAGTCAGCCGTTCAGTGTCGCGCAAGTGTTTACCGGCCGAGAGGGCAAACAGGTGCCGGTGGCCGAGACGGTTCGCGGCTTCAAGGAGATTCTCGAGGGCAAACACGACGACGTGCCCGAAGGCAACTTCTACATGAAGGGCACGATTGAGGAGATCCAACAGAATTAAGGGTGGGGCGTTGAGAGCCGAAAGGTCTCACGCAACACGCAGTCAGATATGGCCAACACTCTCAGATTGGAAATTGTGACGCCGGAAGCAACCGCTTACTCCGAAGACGTCGATATGGTGACGCTGCCGGGCGTGGAAGGCCAGATGGGGGTTCTGCCTCTCCACGTCCGGCTGATGACGCAACTAGTCCCGGGCGAGTTGATTGTGCGAAAGGGCGGGCAAGATGATTTTTTGGCGGTTGGCGAGGGTCTCATCGAGGTGACGAACGACCGAGTGTCCATCTTGACGAACATGGCCGTTGCAGTTGAGAACATCGACGAAGCAGCGGCCGAAGCAGCGCGTCAACGTGCCGCTGCCCGCCTTCGTGAAAAAATCTCTTCCGAAGAGGTTGCGTCCGCAAACGCGGCTTTAGCTCGCTCACTGGCACAACTGCACGTTAAGCGACGCCATCGCTAAGCGGTGGCTGGTCGTTGTGGAGGAGCACAGCTGCCACAGAAACCAAAGCCGGCAAGGCCCCTTCTCGAATAAGAAAGATAAAAGGTCATTACTATGAAAACCAATGCTGCCGTTATTTCAATAGTACTCCGCCAAGAGTCCAGCTTCCTTGTCCCTGAGTGCTTACGGAAAAGCCCGCTCGACCATTCAAGGCGCTCCTCTCACCGCAGATGAATTGCGAAAAACTCATGCCTACTGGAGAGCATGTGACTATCTCATGCTTGGCATGATCTATCTGCAAGATAATCCGCTGCTGAGGGAGTCGCTGAAAGCAGAGCACGTCAAGAATCGTCTTCTCGGACACTGGGGACCAAGTCCGGGTCTGGCGTTTACCCACGTTCACCTGATGCGTCTGATTAAGAAATACGACTTAGATATGATCTTTCTCGCGGGACCCGGGCACGGCGCCCCCGGCGTTCTCGGTCCGGTGTATCTGGAGGGAACCTACTCCGAAATCTATCCGGAAAAGAGCGAGGATGAAGAAGGCCTGCGAGAATTTTTCAAACAATTCTCGTTTCCAGGGGGCATCGGAAGCCACTGCACACCGGAGACACCCGGCTCGATTCACGAGGGGGGCGAGTTGGGTTATGTGCTTTCTCGCGCCTGTGGTGCGGTGTTTGACAATCCGCAACTGATCGCGGTTGCTGTCGTCGGAGACGGTGAGTCGGAAACCGGACCGCTTGCCACATCCTGGCACATCAACAAGTTTCTGAATCCGATTCGTGACGGCGCCGTGCTGCCGATTCTCCATTTGAACGGTTACAAGATCAATAATCCGACTCTATTGGCCCGGATCAGCCATGAGGAACTCGACAGCCTGCTTCGGGGTTATGGCTGGACTCCTTACTTCGTAGAAGGTTCCGAGACCGACACCATGCATCAGTCGATGGCGGCGACTACGGAGCACTGCATTGAGGAGATCATAAGCTGTCAGCAGGAAGCCCGGAAGACAGGCGCGCCCAAGCGGTTTCACTGGCCCATGATTGTGCTGCGGACACCAAAGGGATGGACTTCCCCATCAGAAGTAGCTGGCCACAGGTTGGAGGGATTCTGGCGAGCACACCAGGTTCCCATGGCGGACGTTAAAAAGAATCCCGAGCGACTTCAAGAATTGGAGCGTTGGATGCGCTCGTATAAGCCGGAGGCGTTATTCGATCAAAACGGGAAGCTGATTGCAGCACTTAAAGCGGGCCCCAGCCGGCGCCCGCCGCATGAGCGCCAATCCACACACCAATGGCGGTCTGCTCAAGAAAGCCCTTCGCCTGCCAGATTTCCGCGAGTACGCAATTAAGGTCGACAAGCCTGCGCGGACTGAAGCAGAGAACACGCGACCTCTGGGTCGTTTTCTTCGCGATGTGATGCGCTTGAAGCCTTGGCTGCAACTATGTTACTGCGCGAGGAGTTCCCGGACCTTAAAGTCCGATTCATCAACGTAGTTGACCCTCTTCAAACTGCAGCCCAACACAGAACACCCCCACGGACTATCGGACCAAGATTTCGACTCCTTGTTTACAGTCGACAAGCCCGTCATCTTCAATTTCCACGGCTATCCCTGGTTAGTACATCGATTGGCTTATCGACGCACGAACCATGGCAACATGCACGTACGAGGCTACAAGGAGAAGGGGAACATCAACACTCCTTTGGAATTGGCCATTAACAACGAAATCGATCGCTTCAGTCTAGCAATCGACGCCATTGACCGTGTTCCGAAACTTCAGAGGATCGGAGCCCACGCAAAGGAGAGATTCCGCAATCGGCAGATTGAATGCCGGAACTACGCTTACCAGCACGGGGTCGATGACCCTAATGTGGCTGGGTGGAAGTGGCCCGCGTAGACCTGCCAGATCTCATGCTCCGGTGATCAAGCTCACGCACCATCAACGTGCGGCATCTCGAGCATCGGCGTCGGCGAGTAGTGGCGACGATCGCACAGGCATCCCATCCGGCGTCCTGACATCGCCATAGACGAGCCCGGCATCAGTCTCCCGGCTTGGTGGGGGGTGAGGCTGAATCCGTAAGAGGCCGCTGAAAAACCGATAGATTTGTGATCGCGTACATATGAGTTCCACTCGCACACTGCACAAAGCTCCGCGCAAGTAGTGGCTCTGCTTGTTCTTGGAGAAGGAACTACACTACCGATCTTTGCGAAACACGCTGGACTGCCTGTTACTTCTCACAGTTCCAAACAACATCTCTCGGCAATAGCCTGAGAGCACCTGCATCCAGGTAGCAGCGAAACACGCCAGACCTGCTTGCGTTGCTCGAACTCCTAAACGCGCGAGAGGTAGCCAGTGACAACCCTGGAGAAGGGTTCAATAACATGCACAAATGGCGAATACTGGCAGCATCAACCGCTCTGTTACTCGTCGGCTTAGGATTGGGCTGTGAGGGCTTCTTCGTGGACCCAGTCTTGACTGGAATCGCCGTTGGACCAGCCGCCACGATTCAAACTGGTACAACCATTCAAATGACCGCGCTCGGAACTTTCAACGATGGATCGCAGAAGAAACTCTCGTCGAACACGTTCTGGAGCAGTGGCACTCCGAGCGTAGCCACGATCAGCCAATCCGGATTGGTAACAGGAGTCGGGCCAGGGCAAAGCGTAATCACCGCCGCATCCGAAACAGTAAGCGGAAGTGCCACGATGACGGTGATAGTTGGCGGCTTGACGTCCATCCAAGTGACGTCTCAGGACGGTTTTACCAACATCACTTACGGCAGCAGCGAACAGTTTGTGGCCACCGGTACCGCAAACGGAGAACACATTGACATTACAGATTCGGTCACTTGGAGCACCAATCCCCGGTCGATTCCGAACGTGAGCATCGACTCCAGCAGGGGTCTTTTGACCACGACGTCGGGCGGAACCGCAATTGTCCAGTTTGAGGTGATCGCGACCGACCCGACCACAGGAATTTCAGATGGTATAAACTTCACCGTTCGCCCGTAACGATTAAGCGGCGGGGCAGCCCGCAGGCTGCATCCGATTGACCTGCTCCCCTGATTCCGCACGAAATTGATTATGATTTCGTCGAAAGAAAGGGGAATAAGCATGTCTCGGAGCAGGCACAGCGAGGCGGAGATGATCGCGGCCTTGAAACAGGTCGACGCAGGGCGAGCCGTCGAGGATGTGGCGCGGGAAGTGGGCGTGTCAAAGCACACGATCTACGCGTGGAAGGCGAAGTACGGGGGGATGGATGTGAGCCAGGCGCAGGAAGCGAAGCAGTTGCGTGACGAGAACACGCGGCTGCGGAAGCTGGTGGCGGATCTGAGCCTGGACAAGGAAGCGCTGCAGTCGGTGATTCGAAAAAACGGGTGGAGCTCGTAGCCCTGAAGGCGGCTGTCGAGCAGGTGCAGGAGGAGTATGCCTTCAGCCAGCGGCGGGCGTGTGGGGTGATGACGATGGCGGTATCGAGTTATCGCTACCAGACGAGGCGATGGGATGAGCCGCTACGCACGCGGTTGGTGGAGTTGGCGCGGGAGAAGCCGCGCTTCGGGTATCGGCGGCTGCAGGTGCTGCTGCGACGAAACGGAGAGCGAGTGAACCACAAACGAGTACATCGGGTGTATCGCGAGGCCGGGCTGAGCCTACGGCGCAAGAAGCGCAAACACTGCGTGCGCGTAGGGCAACCGCTGCGGGCCTGGACGGCGGCGAACCAGGAGTGGGCGCTGGACTTCGTGCACGATGCGGTGGATTGCGGGCGGGCGATCCGGGTGCTGAGTGTGGTGGACGCGTACACCCGGGAATGTTTGGCCTTGGAAGTAGACACCAGTTTCGCGAGCCGAAGGGTGACGCGAGTGCTGGATGCGATCGTGGCCGAGCGCGGGCAGCCCTTGGCGATCCGCTGTGACAATGGACCGGAGCTGACGAGTCGGCATTTTTTGGCGTGGGGTGTGGAGCGGCAGATCGAGTTAGTGCACATTCAACCGGGAAAACCGACGCAGAACGCGCACGTAGAAAGCTTTCACGGACGCTTGCGAGAAGAGTGTTTGATGGTGAGCTGGTTCCAAAACTTGTTCGATGCGCGGCGGAAGATCGCGGCGTGGCGGATCGAGTACAACGAAGCAAGACCACACAGCAGTTTGGGATATCGGACGCCGAAGGAGTTTGCTACAGCGATGAGGGCGTCTGAGGCCGGCTCCGCTTTACTGGCTCCGCCGTCCTCAGCCGCAGACCCGAACGCAGAAAGTGTCGTATGATGCCGTGCGCGAAGAATGGGGGCAGGTCACTAGCGGGCACAAACGTTCACGTTGAAGTTCCAGTAATCATTCTTCCGGTCGAGAACCTTGAAAAAGAGCTTGGTGAGAAGCTTTCGGGTGGGCGCACCGTGTATCTGCCAATCATGAGCCAAGTTTCACATTATAAAGAACAGCCTTTAGCAACTGGCGCAATTCAACGGATGAGGAAAGGATGGAATGCCGGAGTCCGTGATGCAAAGAAAATTGCGATAATCGGTGTCTCATTTAACTCCTACGATCAGCACATCATCGAACAGATCAAAAACGCATCCGGGACGGTGCTGTATATCGGAGACGAAGGGAGTTTCAAAATGTGGCAGGCAGTGAATCGAAGTGCGCAGTGTCTTGGGAGGAGACTTGAAGATGGATTCGACGCGCTTTTGGCTCATCTGGGTATGTGAGGGTGTGTAAACAGTATGCACGGCTTTTGCTGGATTGCGCCGTAATGGACAAGGAGCGCCAACGAGAGAGAGATGATCGTAAACGCTCCCGGTGAGTAGAGACTCCCCGTCAATCTAGCATTGGGTGCGGCGACCAAGATACTCGCCCCAGGAACGTTGACCACCTCAAGACTTCAATTTTGTCTTCACGAACTCTTCCACCCTTTGCAGGACCTCATCTTCAGACATGCTGGTGGAATCTAGTATCAGCGCATCAGGAGCAGGCACCAAAGGAGAAGCGGCACGCGTGCGATCCCGACGGTCGCGTTCGCGGAGTTCGGCGGCCGTCAATTCAGCGGAAAGGTCTCTCACGTTTTGCTGCCGCAGGCGCCGCTGCTCTCGCACCACCGGGTCGGCGTCAAGAAAGATTTTGACATCGGCATTAGGAAAGACTTTAGTCCCAATATCGCGGCCTTCCATAACGATGCCTCCGCCGACGCCAAGCTCCTGCTGCCGGGCAACCATCCATTCGCGCACTTTAGGATGTACAGAGACTCGCGAGGCAGCGTCGGTCACATCGGGTTCACGGACGCGCTGGCTTACGTCGCGACCGTCCAGCAGCACGCGATTTCCAGTGAGCGTTGGCTCGAGCTGGATGCGTGAGTTGTGCGCCAGGTTCAGGAGTGCAGATTCATCTTCAAACGAGACGTCCCATTCGATGGCCTTAAGCCCCAAGGCGCGGTACATCGCCCCGCTTTCGAGGTTGACATAGACGAGTTTGCGGGCGAGCCGGGAAGCAATGGTGCTCTTCCCGGCGCCAGCCGGACCATCAATGGCGATGATAAGTTTGCGCGAGGAGGATTCGCTCATTCGGAGAACAGGAGATTGTACACGCAGTACCGAAACACGAACGTCCACGCAGCAGGGACTCGAATTTTGCAATTCGCGGCTCCTGTGGCAGACTCCCTGCGGGTCGAATGAACATGTTTGGCGCAATCGAGGCGGGTGGCACAAAGTTCGTCTGTGGGGTAGGAAGCGGGCCAGAGGATCTGAAAACCTCCGAGATTCAGACCACTTCGCCTGAATGCACTGTGGCCGCAGCTATCAAATTCCTGCAGGAAAATTCTGCGGGCAAGGTGAAAGCGGTGGGCATCGGCTCATTTGGGCCGGTGGATTTGCGCGCAGGTTCCTCGAGCTTCGGGTTCATAACGTCCACACCCAAAGTAGGTTGGCGGAATTGTGACTTTGTTGGCACTGTGCGCGGTGCCCTCGGCTTACCCGTGGGGTTTGATACAGACGTGAACGCGGCTGCTTTGGGCGAGGCGCGATGGGGAGCAGCCCAGGGACTTTCTGATTTTGTATATCTGACGATTGGAACGGGAATTGGCGGCGGTGCCATCGTTGGTGGCCGCGTGCTGCATGGGCTGGTTCACCCAGAGATGGGGCACATCCGAGTGCCGCACGATCGGGAGCGCGATCCATTTTGCGGGTGTTGTCCTTTTCATGGCGATTGCCTGGAAGGACTGGCATCGGGTCCGGCGATCGAGCAGCGATGGGGAGTGGCAGGTATAAACTTGCCAGCGGCCCATCCCGGATGGCAACTGGAGGCGCACTATCTCGCTCTGGGCTTGACGAATTGGGTTTGCACCCTGTCGCCGAAGCGCATTCTGCTTGGCGGCGGAGTCATGCAGCAGGCATGGC
>Ga0209266_1000880_pt1 | contig 21569 bp, 16 predicted proteins | sample GraSoiAngelo_132_FD_185889 | JGI IMG/M metagenome (GOLD analysis project Ga0209266, IMG submission 185889) | Grasslands soil microbial communities from the Angelo Coastal Reserve, California, USA - 14_0929_02_40cm (SPAdes) (version 2) | ecosystem: Environmental > Terrestrial > Soil > Grasslands ...
TCGCGCTTGGGGAAGGAGATCATGGGCGCCCCCGCGGGCTGAAGGAACCCCGAGGCTGACCCGAAATCACGTCCTTGGCGAGCTGCTCGTTACATTCGACCCCAATCCCCTTATAGGAGTGTTTCTCACGACACGCGGTTGATCTTCGGGACCGCTGTTGCGACAGCGATGCCCAAAACATCGCGTGATTGCTACTGGGTGTCGTAACTCAGCCCCCTAGTGATTCGCAATGGGGTTCAGCGGGTCGCGGGTTGAGCTCCGGCCGCTTCGCGGCCTCCGCTCCGCTTGCCGGGCTGCGCCCGGCACCGGCCGCTCCCGCGGCCGGACGCGTCAAATCCCGCCGTCCCGACTAGTTGAACAGTCAAGCCTCACGTGGTCGATCCACGCTTCTAAGGCATTAGCCTGACGCGGATCGTCCCCTGCATATTGTCTCTGCTATGGCTAAAGTTTCCGTTTGCTGCCGAGGCGCCTGTTCGCCGCCCGCTTAATCCGACCTCCGCGGGTCACTCCAGCACCCAGAGGTTTTCGTGAGCCCAGGTTTTGAGCGTTTCGACGCGGCCCGCGCCCGCCTGTCGCAGTGGTACAGCTCCCTCGCCAAGTTCCTCAAGGTGACGGTTGGAGATGTATCATGGGCCCCGCCTCCCTGGGTCGCATCACTGCGGGCCCGCGAAGCGGCCCTTCGCGCCCGCGCCGCAGCCAATCCACGCGCATTCCGGCGCAACGCGATGATCGCCGTTGGGGGTCTGGTTGCTCTCTGGGCCGGGGTGGTTGTGTGGCGCCATCGCCCTCGAGCGGTGCGCACCGACTTCAGCTTCGCCGCGCCGGCCGCCACCGACCTCACCGTCGACAACCCGAAGCCCAACCCCCTCCACGTGATGTTCGAGTCTTCCGTCGCGCCGCTGCAGAACGTGGGCAAGGTGGTGAAGACCGGTGTCGACATCTCCCCCAGTATCGCCGGGACCTGGCGCTGGCTCGGCGACCGCGAGCTCGAATTCGCCCCCGTACAGGACTGGCCGGTGGGCCAGACGTACAGCGCGTCGTTCAGCCGGAAAGGTTTCGTCGCCCCGACTGTCACAGTCGAGCGCTACAGCTTCGAATTCTCCTCGGCGCCGTTCACCGCCACGGTTTCGTCGTCCGAGTTCTATCAGGACCCCGTCGACCCCAACCTCAAGCGGGTAGTGCTCAAGCTCACCTTCAGTCACCCGGTGGACACCGCCTCGCTCACGAAGCACGTCTCGCTCAAGATGGAAGGAGAGAGCGGCGGCTTCCTGTCGGGACTCAGGTCGCTTCCCTTCACCGTGTCCGCGGACAAGAAGAGCCTGACCGCTTCGATACTTTCCGCCCCGCTCCCCATCCCGGCCAAGGCCGGGCTGATGCGCGTAACGGTGGACGCAGGCGTGCGGTCCAGCCGCGGCGGCCCCGGCACGGATCAACCACTCGAGCAGCGGGTCCAGGTCCCGGGCCTGTTCAGTCTCGGCGTGCAGGGGGCGCAGCTGACCCTCGTGCGAAACGAGCGCTACGAGCCGGAGCAGGTCCTCATGGTTTCGATGTCCGCCGATGTGGGCGAAAAGGACATCCAGGAGAAGGTGAAGGCCTGGGTCCTGCCGGTGTACAACCCGAGCACGCCGGCGGATCAGCGCGTGCGCCCCTTCGCCTGGGGTCAGCCCGAGATCATCGGCCCGGAGATCCTCAAGGAATCGTCGCCGCTCACTCTCACACCGGTCCCGGCGGAGCGCGAATACACCTCGCTCCAGGCGTTCCGCTATGACGCCGACCCGGGCCGCTACATCTACGTCCGGGTGACCAAGGGCCTGCGGTCGTTCGGTGGCTACGTGCTGGGTGAGACCTGGGACCGCACCGCCGTCATCCCGCCCTTCCCCAAGGAGATCAAGATCCTGGGCAACGGCTCGCTCCTGAGCCTGAGCGGTGACCGAAAGATTTCCATCTACAGCCGTGACGTGCCCACGCTGCTGGTGGAGGTGGGCCGGGTCGTGCCCAATCAGCTGCAGCACCTCGTGACGCAGAGCAGTCTCGTGTTCGGCACGACCGAGTTCACCAACTACAACTTCGACGCCTCGAACCTCACCGCCCGCCAGGCAGACACTATTCCCGTCCCGCCACTCGGGCCCGGCAAGGCGCACTACCAGCCGTATGACGTGGGTCGCCACCTGTTCGGCGGCACCCTTCCCAAGGGACTCTTCCTGCTCTCGGTCCAGTCCTACGACTCGATCACCAAACGAGCCATCCCGCCGGTGGATCGCCGTCTGATTCTCGTCACCGATCTCGGCCTCTTGGCCAAGAAGGCTGCGGACGGCGGCCGGGACGTGTTCGTGCAGTCGTTGCGCACCGGATCGCCGCTCGCGGGCGTCACCGTGGATGTGGTCGGCAAGAACGGTCTCACGGTGCTTTCCGCCGAGTCCGATGCGGAAGGGCACGTGCGGTTTCCGAGCCTCAAGTCGTTCGAGCGGGAGCGAATGCCGGTCCTGTATTCTGCGCACCGCGGGGAGGATCTCTCGTTCCTCCCGATCGATCGTGATGATCGGGACCTCGACCTCTCGCGCTTCGACGTCGGCGGCGTGTCGAATGCGCTGCAGGCGGACAAGCTCTCCGCCTACCTCTTTTCCGAACGCGGCGTGTATCGCCCCGGCGATGCCTTCCACGTCGGCGTGATCGTGAAGCCGGCCGACTGGTCGACGCCGCTCGCCGGCATCCCCCTCGAGGCGGTGGTCTCCGATGCCCGGGGCCTCGAGGTAAAACGAGAACGGCTCAGGCTCTCCCCGCAGGGGTTCGAGGAAATCCAATACACCACGTCGGAAACGTCGCCGACCGGGACCTGGACCATCGCGCTGTACATCGTGAAGGACGGGCGAGCCGGTGCGCTGCTGGGCAGCGTCACGGTGCTGGTGCGCGAATTCCAGCCCGATCGCATGACCATGGCCGCGCATCTCTCGGCGGAATCGGCGGACGGATGGGTCTCCCCCGACGGCCTCACGGCCCGGATCACCCTCAAGAACCTCTTCGGCACCCCGGCCGCCGGCCGGCGCGTGACCGCGCGAGTGCAGCTGACGCCCGGGTTCCCCACCCTGCGAGGGCTCGAGGACTACCGTTTCTCCGACCCGCAGAAGGCCAAGGAGACCTACTCGGACGAGCTGCCGGCCGCCACAACCGATGCCGCCGGCGAGGCGCAGTTCAACCTCGCGTTGGAGCGGTTTGCCCGGGCCACCTATCGCCTGCGCTTCATCAGCGAAGGGTACGAGGCCGAGGGCGGTCGCAGCGTGACTGCGGAGGCGGGGGCGGTCGTGTCGAACCAGTCGTTTCTGGTCGGCTACAAACCGGACGGGGATCTGCGCTATCTGCACAAGGACAGCGAGCGCGCAGTGGAATTCATCGCGGTCGGTCCCTACGGCAAGAAGCTCGGCGTCCGCAAGCTGCGTCTCGCGCGCATCCGCGTGAGCTACGTGTCGGTCCTCGCCCGCCAATTTGACGGGACCTACAAGTATCAGTCGGTCAAGAAGGAGATTCCGGTCAGCGACGCACCGCTCGCGATCGCGGCCACGGGGCTCACCGTGCCGCTGCCGACCGCCGAGCCCGGCGACTTCGCGCTCGTGGTTCGAGACTCGGCCGCGACCGAGCTGTCTCGCGTGGAGTACAACGTGGCCGGTGCCGCCAATCTCGCGCGATCGCTCGAGCGCAACGCCGAGCTGCAATTGACGCTCGACAAAGGAGACTACGCCCCGGGCGAGACCATCGAGCTCCAGGTCCAGGCGCCCTACGCCGGCGCCGGCTTGATCACGATCGAGCGCGACCGGGTGTACGCGTGGCGCTGGTTCCGGGCCGCGACGACCAGCTCGGTGCAGCGGATTCCGCTGCCGGACGGCGTGGAAGGCAATGCCTACGTCTCGGTGTCGTTCGTGCGAGACGTGAATTCGGACGAGGTATTCATGAGTCCGTTGAGCTACGGCGTCGCGCCGTTCTCGGTGAGCCTGGCCCGGCGCAAGACCGGGATCACGCTGACGGCGCCGGATCTCGTCAAGCCGGGCGAGGCGTTCAAGATTCACTACAGCACCGACCGGCCCTCACGCATCGCGGTCTTCGCCGTAGACGAAGGGATTCTCCAGGTCGCGGGCTATAGAACGCCGGATCCGCTCGGCTTCTTTTTCCAGAAGCGGGCGCTCGAAGTCCGCACCAGCCAGATCCTCGACCTCATCCTGCCGGAGTTTGCACGGCTGATGGCGGCCTCCGCACCCGGCGGCGACCAGGCAGCCACCGTCGGCCGCAACCTCAATCCCTTCAAGCGCAAGCGGGACAAACCGGTGGCCTTCTGGTCCGGTGTGCGCGACGCCCGCCCCGATGGCGCCGACTACAGCTTCACCGTGCCCGAGTATTTCAACGGCACGCTGCGCGTGATGGCGGTGGCGGTGAGCCCGGACGCCGTCGGTGCGGCGGAGGCGAAATCCCTGGTGCGGGGTGACTTCGTGCTGTCGCCGAACGTGCCGTTCATGGTGGCACCGGGGGACACCTTCGAGGTGAGCCTGGGCGTCGCGAACAACGTGGCCGGCTCTGGAAAGGGCGCGCAGGTGCAGGTAGCGATGGAGGCGTCGCCGTCGCTCGAGGTGCTGGGGCCCGCCAGCACGACGCTGCCGATCGACGCCATGCGGGAAGGAGCGGCGACCTTCCGGCTGCGGGCGCGGGACAAGCTCGGCAACGCGGACCTCGGTTTCACGGCCCGGCTCGGTGCCAAATCGGGCCACATCACCGCGTCCTTGAGTCTCAGACCTTCCGTGCCGTATCGCACTGCGCTCACGGTCGGGAGCTTGCAGCCGGGCGGAGGGAGCGCGTCCGCGCCCGCGGATCGTGACCTGTTCCCCGAGCTCCGCACGGTGCGTGCGGGCATGTCGGTCGTCCCGCTCGGACTCGCCCATGGCCTCGTCAGCTATCTCGCGAAGTACCCGTACGGCTGCACCGAGCAGCTCGTGAGCCAGGGTGTCCCGGCGATGGTACTAGCGCGCCGCCCGGAGTTCGGCATCAGCGGCGCGCAAGCCAGCGCGATGTTCGACAAGGTGCTCGACATGCTGCGGTCGCGGCAGAACGAGGAAGGGGCCTACGGGCTCTGGGCCGCCAACACACACGTGGACCCCTATGTGTCCGTGTACGCCCAGCACTTTCTGCTCGATGCCAAGGAGCGCGGCTTCCCCGTCCCACCGGAAGTGCTGTCCCAGGGCGTGGGCTATCTCCAGCGTCTCGCGGGGTCGGAAGGCGCGAGCCTGTTCGACGAGCGCACGCGCGCATATGCGGTCTACCTGCTCACGCGGCAGGGGGTGGTCACCACCGGCTACGCGACGTCGCTCGAGCGGCGTGTGCAGAAGACCTACCTCGACGCGTGGAAGCAGGACCTCACCGGCGCGTTCCTCGCGGCGAGCTACCAGTTACTGCGCCAGGACGGGCACGCCGGCTCGTTGATCGGCGCGTCGCGCTTCGGCCAGAAGCGTCCAGCCGACTACCAGTTCTACGACGACGGCCTGACGCATGACGCGATGCTCCTCTATCTCATCGCCCGACACTTCCCCGAGCGGATGGGTGGGCTCAAGGCGCAGGCGATCGACGCGATCGTGACGCCAATCGAGCATGGCTCGTACAACAGCCTCTCCAGCGCCTATTCCATCATGGCGCTGGACGCGTACGTCGCCGCCGCCGGGCCCGTTGCCGGCGGTCGCTTCACGGTCACGGAGACCCTGAAGGACGGAACGCGTCGGGCACTACCGCTGCCGGCGGGCACCTTCCCGCAGGCCGATGTCTCGGCCGCGGCGCAGAAAGTCGGGTTCTCGAGCGACGCTGCAGTGGCCGCGTTCTATCTCCTGACCCAGGCGGGGTTCGATCGTACGATTCCCGCCCAGCCGCTCTCCCAGGGCCTCGAGGTGCTGCGCGAGTACACCGACGCCAATGGCAAACCCGTCACCGATGTGACCCTAGGCGACGAGCTCCAGGTGCATCTCCGGTTCCGGGCGCTCGGCGCGCAACCCATCGCCGCCGTAGCCCTGGTGGACCTGCTGCCTGGTGGGTTCGAGGTGGTGGAGAATGCGCCCGCCACGGTGACGCTCGCGCGGATGCCCACGCGTCGCACTGGCAACGAGGCTGAAGGCGAAGGCGAGGGCGAGGGCGGAGGAGAACACGCCGCGTCGGCGTGGACGCCGAATTTCGGCGAGGCACTGGGGTGGTCGCCCGACTACGCGGAGGTGCGCGAGGATCGGGTCAACGTGTACGGGCTTGCCGACGCGTCGGCGCGCGAGTTCGTCTACAAGGTGAAGGCAACGGCGGCGGGCTCGTTCGCGGTGCCGCCGGCCTATGGCGAGGGGATGTACGACCGCGGGGTGCGGGCCTGGTCGCAACCGGGCAAGATCGTGGTACGACGTCCGAAATGACGCGCTCGACTCGAGAGGCGATCGTGCGCTGGTTACGACGCGCGGGAATCGCGGCGTGCTGCGTCGTAGCGGCATTCTGGGTGTTGCCGCGCGTCATGCCGCATCAACCGCTGCGGGCGCGTTTCTCGACTTCCACGGCGGTGTACGACGGGGGCGGCGGTCTGCTGCGGCTGACGCTCTCTCCGGACGAGAAGTACCGCGTCTGGGTGCCGCTCGATCGCGTTTCGCCGCTGTTGGTGGACGCGACCGTGTTGCAGGAGGACGGACACTTCTGGCTTCATCCGGGCGTCGATCCGCTGGCGCTGGTCCGCGGCGCGTGGCAGACCTATGTCGTGCGGGCGCGGCGCCAGGGTGGCTCGACCATCACGATGCAGCTCGCCCGTATCCTTTACGGCATCCGCTCCTCCACGCCCGGCGGCAAACTGGCTCAGATCGGTCGCGCTGTGCAGCTCGAGCTCAGCTACACCAAGCGACAGATCCTGGAGGCGTATCTCAACCTCGTCCCCTATGGCGGCAACCTCGAGGGCGCCGCGGCGGCAAGCCTCATCTACTTCGGCAAGGATCCGAGCCAGCTGACGTTGTCTGAGGCCCTGACGCTCGCGGTGCTCCCGCAGAACCCGACGCGCCGGGCGCCGGGCGCCGGGGCAGGACCGGGCGTGGCGCTGCGTGCCGCGCGCGCGGTGTTGTACGCGCGCTGGCAGGCGACCCGTCCGCCCGTCGAGGGTGAGGCGGATCTGATGAAGCTCGCCATCCGGATCGGATCACCGGGAGAGCTGCCCTTCCGAGCGCCGCACCTGGTCGACGCCGTGCTGGCGGATGCCGGCGGCGCGGCGGAAGTCCGCACCACGCTCGACCGCCGGCTGCAGGCCCTGCTGGAGCGCCACATCAGAGGCTACGTCGCCGGGCAGGCCCGGCTGGGCGTGCACAACGCCGCCGCGATGCTGGTGGACTCGCGCACCATGGAAGTGAAGGCGCTGGTTGGCTCCGCCGATTTCTTCAACAAGGACATCGCTGGCCAGGTGAACGGCACCACCGCCAAACGCTCCCCGGGGTCCACCCTCAAGCCGTTCATCTACGCACTGGCGCTCGATCAGGGCGTCTTGCATCCGATGACCGTGCTCAAGGACGCGCCGTCCGCCTTCGGTGCCTACAGCCCGGAGAACTTCGACGGCCGATTCGTGGGACCGCTCACCGCCAAGGATGCGCTGATCCGCAGTCGCAACGTGCCGGCGGTGTACGTCGCCGCGCAGCTCTCTCAGCCCGACCTGTACGGCTTCCTCGAGATGGCGGGCGTTTCGGGGCTACGGTCTCGCGAGTACTACGGGCTGGCGCTGGTGCTGGGTGGCGGATCGCTCACCATGGAGGAATTGGTTTCGCTGTACGGCGCGTTGGCCAATCGTGGGGTCGTGCGCCCGGTGCAGTATTGGGCCGACCAACCCGCGAGCGCCGGCGTCCGGCTGTTGAGCGCCGAGGCGAGCTACGTCACGCTCGACATGCTCAAGGACAATCCTCGACCCGGCGACGTTTCTGCTGCCACGCCCGGTCCGCTGGCGGTCTATTGGAAGACCGGCACATCCTATGGCTTCCGCGATGCCTGGACGATCGGGATCTTCGGTCCTTACATCCTCACCGTCTGGGTCGGGAACTTTGACGGAGCCGGGAATCCCGCGTTTGTCGGCGTGCAGGTGGCGGCGCCGCTCTTCTTTCGGGTAGTAGATGCAATCGAGGTCCAGGAGCCCTCGTTGGCGGAGCCCGTGCGGAGCTTCCCCGTGAACTTGACCACGGTGGATGTTTGCGCAGCCTCAGGGGACCTCCCCAATGCCGACTGCCCGCGGACCGTGCCGACGTGGTTCATCCCCGGCAAGTCGCCGATACGCGTAAGCACCCTGCACCAGGCGCTCCTCATTGACGACCGCACCGGGCTGCGGGCGTGCCCACCGTACACGGCGGGGTCCGTGCATCGCGTCGTCTACGAGATGTGGGGCTCCGACATGCTCAAGCTTTTCCAGCAGGCCGGTCTTCCTCGTCGGGCTCCGCCGCCGTTCGACCCGACGTGCGAAACGCATCTCGCCGAATCGCCGGAAGGTCCCCGGCCGCAGATCACCTCCCCACTGCGGGGCGTGGTGTATTCACTGCGCGCCAAACGACTCGGTCAGGAAACGCTCACCCTGCGAGCCACGACCGGCGCGGGCGTGCGGGAAGTCTACTGGTTCGTCGGAAAGAGCTTCGTGGGCAAAGCGCCCCCTGGCGGGAGCCTCGCCTGGAGAGCAAAAGGGCCGGGCTCATTCATGGTACGGGCGGTCGACGACCAGGGCCAAGCCGACTCCCGACTGATCGAGTTGGCGGTGGTGCCGTGAGGGGTGTGTGTTGTGGCGAACCGTGTTCCCGTACTCGGGGGAGCCGGAAAAAACGACGCCCCCCTGATCTTTTCAGGGGGTCGCGGGTTGAGCTTCGGCGCCTGCGGCGCCTTCGCTCCGCTTGCCGGGCCGAGCCTGGCACCGGCGGCTGATGCCGCCGGACGCGTCAAATCCCGCCGTCCCGACTAGGGTTACGTGACTTTGCAGGTCCAGCATCAATAGTTTGATCAATAGTTTTGGCGATGAGCACCTGTCCGTGGCGGACAGGTGCTTCTTGCTCGGCGTGATGCAGCGCGACGTTAGCATTTGCTGCCAAGCTTTCCCGGGAGGCGCGATGCATACCCGCGTTCGGTTCGAGCCGGACGATGCGTGACGCGACAGAGTCAGCGTTGCTCGACGTCCGAACTCGCGCAAAATGGCGCGCGTGGCTCGCAAGGCACCACAAATCGAGTCGCGGAGTTTGGCACGTATTTCACAAGGCCCACACGGGCGTGAAATCGCTGCCGTACGAGGACTTCGTTCGCGAAGCGCTCTGCTTCGGCTGGATCGACAGCCTGGTGAAGCGACTCGACGACGATCGCTTTGCGATCAAGGTGACGCCGCGCAAACCTGCCAGCAAATGGTCGGACATCAATCGCGGGCGCTGGATGGAACTGAACAGCGCTGGGTTGCTCAAGCCGGCCGGCTTGGCTGCGGCTCCCACAGCGAACAAGTACGCGGCGAAGCCCAAGATTCCCGAGCTGCCGGGTTACATCGCGAAGGCGATCAAAGCCGATCTGAAAGCGTGGAGCTTCTTTCAAAAGCTGCCGCGAACCGAGCGCCGCAACTTTGTCGTCTGGATCTACATCGCAAAACGTCCTGAGACTCGCGCGCGGCGCATCCGCGAATCGATTGCACTGCTCGCGGCGGGCAAGAAGCTCGGTCTGAAGTAGGCACGCCGGGCTCCTCGAGCCACGGCGACGCGGTGCCGTTGGCGATGCGGTCAGCCCACGAGAAGGGCACCAGCGGGAAGTCGTCGCTGCAGGTGGGGTGACGCTGACCGACACGCTGCACATCGTCTGGTCCGCCGCGTGGGTCACCTTTATGCTCGCGGCAATCGCGTTCGCGGCGGCTGGCCTCGGCAAACGGTTCCGGCTCTACTCGATCGCGACGCTCGCGATCCTGCTCGCGTTCGGCGTGTTGACCGGATTGGATGCGCCTAAGCTGTCTACCAATCTGCCAACGCCGCTGATCGGGGTGTGGGAGCGCATCCAGATCGGCGTGGTGATCGTCTGGGACATGGTCCTGGCCGTCGCGCTGCTGCGCACCAAGGCCACGGTGGTGGGAGGTCGCGGCGCTCGAGCACGAGCGCTTCCTCAGCCTGCGCATGTCGGTGGACCTGCGCGGCCGACGGTTCGACCCCACGAACACGCGGCCGCGCTTCTATTTACGACACTGATGCCCAGAACATCGCGTTAGTGCTACCCGGTGTCGTAACTCGACTGCCTAACAAGCCGCATGTGCATCAGGGCAGCGAAATCGCGCGAGGCCTACGGCTTCGTCGCGGGTTCTTTGCGCGACTGATACCCGACTCCGTGTAGCATCTTCGTATCAGAATGCGACGTTTGAGTCAGGCGGCTGGCCACCCTAGACGCTGAGTGTCTTATGCGGTACGCTGACCGTTCCCGGCGCTCGCTGCGTTAACCCTCGCGGCCCCTCCGGATGGTCCCGCGAACGGGGAGGCTCTCCTGGCCCAACGGATTCGGGTGCTGATCATCGACGACAACCGCCTGATGCGCGAGGGCCTTAATGCACTGCTCAAGGCACAGCCGGACCTGCAGGTCGTTGGGGCGGTCGCCGACTTGGCCGACGCCCTGCGTCAGGTGCCTGAGGGCACACCCCACGTCGTGCTCCTGGACGCGGGCTTGGGCAGCTGCGACGGATGTCGCTGTGTGGAACAGATCCGCCAGAGCGCGCCCGCGGTCCGGGTGATCGTGATGGATCTGCTGCCCGCGCCTGAAGAGGTGGTCGCCTACGTCAAGGCCGGGGCAAAGGGATTTATCATGAAAGACGCGACGGTCGAGGATCTCGTGGGCACGGTGCGATCGGTCGCCCGGGGGGCGGACGTGATTCCCCCCGTCCTGACCGGGACGCTCCTGTCGCACATCGCGCGGGACGCGGTGGTGCATCAACGGCCGGAGGCGGCGGACGCGGTGCGGATGACGAAGCGTGAGCAGGAGGTTATGCAGTTAATCACCGAGGGCTTGGACAACAAGGCCATCGCACAACGGCTCGGCGTCGCGGGCGACACCGTGAAGTCCCACGTCCGGAACATTCTGGAGAAGCTGACGTTGCACAGCCGGCTCGCGATCGCCGCGCATTCCCGCAAGGGCGCCGCCGACCGACGGAAACCCTCCGGGTGATCGGAGCGCGGCGCGCGCGGGTCAAGTGCTGTGCGAGCGGCCGCCCGAGCGAGCGGGAGTTTTCGGAGCGCGTCTGCCGGGCGTGCCGCGCGGCAACGACACCCGCGCGGGCCCCGTGATCGCAAAGCCCATCTTCAGGCGCTTCAGCTCCGCGTCGATCGCCTGATCGACCGCGCGGACCTCGGCCGGGTCATCGGTTACGACGAGGATGTGGGTGATGTGGGCATCCTTGACGACTTGCCCCGTCCACAGACGTCCCTCCCGCTGCGCCGCCAGCCGGGCGCGGCGGAGCAGCATCTTGATCTTCGCAAAACGAGGCTCCGGCTGCGGCGGATTAAGCTGATACGCGTACGCCCAGCTCGTGGAGGCTTGCGACCGTTTTTGAGGAACCATGTGACCGCCCTCCTTCCACGCCCACACCGACACAGGGCTGCCGGGCACGTCCGTCCTGACCCGACCGCCCGCTTACGGCCGGAATTGCGTCAGCTTGAGCCCGTAGCTGAAATTCGTTGAGCCGCTCCCGTAGGCAGTCGTGACCGCCAAGGGGAGGCCGACGTTGGGCGAGACGCAGAATTCCATGACGACCTGGTTGGTCCGCATCACCCCGCGCAGCCCGTGCAGGCCGGCGTACTGACACGTCGACTCCGTCTTGAACGAGAAGCTCCGACCCCCCCACCCCTCGCCCACTTGCCACTGGTGTCCCATGAACATCTGTTCGTAGTCCGCGAACAGGGCCATTCCGGCCGGACCGAGCTTCGCCATCTGCGCTAGGGGGATGGCTTCGTTCGGCGCCAGTGTCGTGGTCATGGAAAACGCATCCTTGCCCATCCGACCCTGAACCCGCAGCTGGACGCGACCGTTTCCGGCCGGCGTCGCGTCGACCTCGTAGAACCCCGACTGCGACTGGCCACCGACGTTTACGAACCCGTCGTAGCGGAAGTGCTCCGTGCCCCTGAACGAGTACCCAGTCCACGTGAACGGTCCGGAGACCGGACCGGTATAGAGTGCGGGGAGCACGCCGACGCCCCCCTCGGGTGGCGTCGAAGGGGCGGGAGGCGTCGAAGGGGCGGGAGCCGGACCCAGTCCCCCCTTCTGCGCGGGCGGCCCGCCGGCTGGTGCGAGCGGACACGCGCCCACACAGTCGCCCACGTGCGCGGGGTCGCCGGTCAGCGTCCCCGTCGCCGAGCCCTCATCCGCTGAGGTGATCTTGATCTTCCCCACCGGCGTGGTCGCGCGGCGCAGCACGTTCCCCGTCCCGGGATCCTTGATCTCCCGCCCCGGGCGCACCACGGTGTACTCAGTGCCGATCCGTACGCCGCCTGCCGTCCCGACGTTGATGACCAGCTCGCTCCCGGACACGTCGGCGACGAGCGCCGTGATCGCGGCGATGGTCTCCGGAATCTTGGGCGCCGCCGCTGCCAACGCGGTGACGAGGTCGGTCACCGCCGCTCGCGTCGCTTCGCCGAGGATCGTACTCCCGAAGTCCGAGCTGGACATGTCTAGGACGCCGCCCAACACGCCGCCGCCGCCGCCCCCTGCGCCGGCGAGCGTCAGCCCGGAGCGCTTCGACTCACCCTTCCCCTGCGCCACGGCCAGAATCTCCCCGGTCCCGATGTTCACGATCCGGGCGTCGATCGCCACGGTGGCCTTGGACGATTTCTTGCCGAAGCCGCCGAGCCCGATCCCATGGAAACCGATCTTCCCACCTCCCACGCCGAGCTTCTTGTCGTCGCGCCCGAATTGGGTGATGGACCCGATGATGATCGCGTCTACGCCGAGCAGCCGGCCGAGCTTGGCCGCGGTCGAGGCATCCGCTCGCCCCTCCTGCTGGAGACTCTGCTCGTTCAGGATGCGGTCGACCTGCGTACGCTCGATGACCGAGTAGGTGCCGTTTTGCACCAGCTCAGTCAGAAGCATGCTGGCGATGCCCTTGCCGATGTCCACGTCCGACCCCCAGATGTCGGTCACGTAGCTGTGCACCGTGCCATAGTCGAAGTCGAGCACCGCCACCCGCCTCCGGGCGGATGTGGCGGCGGGAGCCGGGGCCGGGGCGGGGGCGACCTGAGCGTCCAGCGCGGGCGCGGCCAAGGCGGCGAGGCAGAGAGCTAGGGCGAAGCGCTTCATAAGACGGCTCCTGTGGTGAGTCCAACGAACATTCGGTACAGAACGGTCGGATTCCTTCTCTCTCCTCTAACGGTACTTAGCGTTACGGCACTGGTGGCCGTTGCTGATTTCGTTCGGTGCCGAGCTCGCCTCAAAAGGAGAGCCCGCCCGAGATGGCGACTCGAGTGAGGCTGTTGGTGGTCGAGCCATTGCCGAGCCTAGTGTGCGACTGGAACGGCGGCGGCGGTATCGCCAGAGGTGATCAGACGGGGGTGAGAAGGGACATACGCCGAAGGGGTGAGTAAGGGGTGAGAAGCGACGTACCCTTTTCAGGGTAGAGCCTGCGCCACCCGTGGCGTTGTCACGGAGACACGTCTCACCCACGCGCGCGAGCCCGGATGAGCGCGCTGATCGCCCGCAGGCTGTGAGTCTCGCTGTGAGTTTCTCACGACACTCGGTCGATGTTCGGGCTTGCTGTTACGACACCGATGCCCAGGACATCGCGTGATTGCTACTTGGTGTCGTAACTCAGTCCCCTAACGAGTCGCAGGGGGTTCAGGGGGTCGCGGGTCCTTCACGGGGTAACCCTTCCACTCCGCCCGCTGGTCTCGGATCCACATCTCCGCTCGACCTTGAGTCTTGGTGTTTGCCATAGTTTCGGTCCGCCGCTAGCGGACCAACTCTCAAGCTGCGGGCGGCTCGCTTGCGGGCTCGGCGACGATGGCGGGTGCCCTGCAAGATCTGTCTATGACTGATCCGCCAACCTCGGTTTGCTGTTCTTGATCACCCACACAGCCGGTGCTGATCGGAAGTTGCCAGTCCCCGCCTGCTTTGTAATCTTGCCTGCCGTACCGCTGTACTCAGTCATGCGTCGGACGTATGTCAGGACGTCCTGCCCGCTCTCGAAGGCCTGGACCAACACTCTGAACGAGTCGTAGGCATACGGCATCATGTGGGTGGCAAGCCTGCTTTCGGGATACCGCTGATCGAGCCGCGCCTTGAATTCAGGACTGACGTAGCTGTCCGTATACCAGCCGCCCTCGAACAGTTCCGGCCTTTCGCTCACCGAGAATGCGACGACCGAAGCCAAGTTACGGACGCCTGAATCTTTGAGCTGCTGTCCTAGGATATCGAGAGCGGGGTTGAAGGCCTCGACAAAGTACACGTCGGGAGAAGTTGATTTCGCGGCGGCGATACTGGAGCGGAAGTCTGCTGTCGACGCTTCGAACCTGTCTTCGTAGACGAATGCGATTCCCGCGGGTGCCGCCTCTACCTTCAGCGCCCTCACGTGGTTGTCAATGCTCGGATAGTCTTGGGTCAGGCGCGCAATTCTCTTGATGCCTCTTCTCTTGGCCTCGGTGACCCATTGCGTTGCTTCATCTTCAGCGAGGGGCATAATGGTGAACGTGTATAGCTCATCGCCGACGCTACTGACCGAGCAAATGCAGAAGAGGGGGATTTTGGCAGCGGTTGCATAAGTCTTGGCGATCTGCCCCGACATGGACAGCCCGACGATGAGCGCGTCGACCCTATCCATCTTGATTAGCTTTTGAATAGCAGGTTCCGCTTTATCCGGACTCGGGATCTCTTCGATCGCAAGCTCGTACTGGTGCGTCGTGCTCTTGAGATCTTCTCTTGCCAATTGAATCGCTTTCAGGAACGATTGCCCCAGGAGGGCCGCTGGTCCTCTCGTCGCGACGACAGCCCCGATCTTGATCATCACGTCCCCCTTTTTTCCGCCCGCTTTGCGTCGTCAAACTATTCACGAGCGAGCTTCCGCGGGAGCACCCATCAAAATGCTCCAGGCGCAAACGCGACGCTACGGGACGCACACGAGAGCGTTGTTGCGGCACTGAGGGGTCACGGCACGCGCTCCCACACCAGAACTGTTGTTAAGGACCGACCGCCTATCTGAATCGGTGGTGTGGAAAGAACAAGCCGTGTCCCATCAAACTTGTAGTATCGAACTTGGTCTTTACCCACCCAGTTGGGATAGGAGGCTGCCCGAACGTGATGCGTGATGGTGCCTTGCACGGCGTCTATGGTGTAGGTGCCGAAATACGCAATGAAACCATCGAACGCCGCGCGGACCTCCGTATCCGTTCCTCGGCGCAGGTCGTGGGAGGCGAATGGCGGTCGGTCCGGCTTCATGAGCATCGCCGACATGTGCCTCCAGCATCGTATAAGAGCTGACCGACAACCCCTTGGCCAAGGGGTCCTGAACCGCGCCGGTGCTGTCCCGGGAGACATAGGAGACCAGCCTCCACGCCCCGACGAAGTCTGCCGCTGCCGGCCCAGAGGCCTTAGTCAGAAAGCCGCCAATTCTCGCGGCGACATGGCGCAGGACTTCTCAACGCGGCATCGGCAGTTCAGAGCTAACCATGTCGGTGGCCCACAGCCACGAGCCGTCGGCCTGCTTCCGCAGCAGTCCCATGTAATGACCGCGGTCGGCATGCTCCGCCGCTCCGGCTTCGGGAGCGACGGTAAGCACATAGGTGCCGCGCACAAACGCCAGATCACTGCAACCAACTATCTCGTCGGCGGTGATGCTGAAGTGCTGAATCGGCGGGAACGTCTCGAGCCACGCGCGCATGGCCTCTCGCCCTTGTACCGGCGGTTGATGTGGCGGAAAGCGAACGGCGTCAGTCGTAAACATCCGAATCACTGCTGCCCAGTCGGCGCGCCGCACAGCCTCAGCATCTTTCTCGATGACTGCGCGGATCGCCGCGATGTCCTGTTCCTTCAATGGCATGAAGTGCCTCTCGTCAGAATGTCCCACGGCGAACGCGCCGGCCACCCCGGCCGCGAGTCGCCCCAGAAACGAGCGGCGCTTCATGGGGGCGGAAACACTTCGGCAAGAATGAGCGCCGCGCCGCTCAAGCACACCGGCACGAGCAGGTTCGCCCACTGATGCCCATCATGCAGGTCGTGCGCTACCCGGGGGGCATGCACTGTCGCGACGAAGATGAGGAACATCGCCGGCGGGATGTTCGCCAGGTCGGGCGCGTGGGCGTACATGGGGTGCTGGATCCCGAACAGGCCGAGCGGATCGCGAACAGGTAGCGGCCGGCCCTCAGAACGGCAGCGAGAGATTGCGAAGAATCTTCCACCGGCCGTCCGCGTCCTGGTTCCATACGGTCAGGTAGCGACCTTTCACTTGCGTGGGCCTCTCGGCGCCGCGCTGCAGGCGCAGATCGACGTGGCCCCATTCGTATATCTGCGATCCCACCTGCGTCAGCCCATCCTGCACGATGTCGCCATCGACGACGCGCCCCTCTTGCGCGAAGCGCTCGCGCATCAGCGCAGCGATCGCCAACGGACCCACAACGCTTCGCCCCGTCGCCGTCACGAACACCCCGGCATCGTCATACGGTGCAGCGATGGCGTCGGCGTCTTCGCGCTTCATGGCGTCCAGCCAATCCGCGTTCGCGCGCTCGATCGCCTGCCGCGCGGCACGGGGATCGGCGACCGCGTCGTCGCGACGGCGCTGGTCAGCGCACATCAGCGAGCCGAGCGCGAGCGCCGCCGGGATCACCGTCGCGCGCCAGCGCACTAGGTCTCGGCGGCCCGTGGGACATCCGCGACCCGATTCGAAGGCGCGTACCGGCGCAGGATCAGGGCAATCGGCAGCCCCACGCAGGGGATGTGAATCGTTACGCCGACGAGCACTGTCGCCAGAGTGAGCGGACGCGGACCGATCGCGGACAGAGGGATCACGACGAGCTGCATGAAGAAGTAGACGACCACGCCGTACGCCGCGCCCGAGACCGCGGCGTGTTGCAGCAGGAAGGGCAGGCGCCGGCTCGCCGCGAAGTACACGGCCGCAGCCGCTATCGCGATACAGAAATGGCACAGCAGTCCCAGCCCGGCGGTCACCAGCCCGCCCCTGAAGGCGTCGCTGCCCAGTATCCCGCTCGCGATGCCCTGAAGCATAGGCACGGTGCGCGTGACGTGCGCGTACACCACGATCGCCGCGGTGATGTCGAGCACACCGGCCACCAGGCCCGCACGCAGGATCGCGAGCCAGGCGTTCGCCCGACGGTCAAGGAGCTGCGGTGCCACGGCGCTCAATGTTTTCCCCACTCGCGAGGAAGTATGCGGTTCGAGAATCACGCTGTCGCGCACAATCGGACGGTCTCATCAAGTTTCGACGGAACTATCGGCGCGGCGTTTGTGAATATTGGAGAGCCGGCGGGCAGCGGGTAGCCGGACAGGCTGACCTTCGATGACTAAGAGGCGCGGTTCCTTATCTCACGGGGCGCGACTCCCAAAATGCGGCGCATGTGCATGGCGAGGTGACTCTGATGGCAAAAGCCGACTTCCACGGCTACCTGATTGATCGACAGCCTTCCCGCGCGCAGTAATGCCGCGGCGCGGTCCACGCGACGGCGGATCATGTACTGATGCACCGAAACGCCGGTCGACCGGCGAAACTGCACGGTGAACTGCGATACGCTCAACCCGGTGACCATGGCGATGTCACCCAGCGAAAGATGGCGACCCAGGTTGTCTTCGATGAAGGATGTCGCATCTCGCAGCCGCCGCGCGCTCATCGCGCTGCGTTCCGTCGCGGGCTCGCGAGCGATGGAGCTGTGATTGCGCACGATACACGCGGCCAGTCCCTGGGCCAGACTGTCCAGATACAAGGCCCCGCTCGGATAGCCGCTCTCCATCTCCGCTTTGAGCGCCCAGCCAATGTGCTCGATGCGTGGGTCACGCGCCTGAAAGCGACTGCGGATCTCCAGATGACGCGGGTCCGCGTGAGAGCCCTGCACGACGCGGCGCAGCAGTTCCTCCTCGATCGTGATCACCAGATTGACGTCGGTGCCTCGCAGCTCCCAAGCCGCCGGAAGACGTGCCGGGATGATGTCGATGTCGCCGAAAATCACGGTTCCCCGGTGCTGCGCACTTCCGTAGCGAGAGAGGGCGTAGATCGGCGGACCGCTATGTATGCAGACGCGCACGCCATCGCAAGGTGGGGATTTCACGCTGCCGGCGGGGTCGGTCATGAGCCTCAACCGAACACCGCCCGTCGCACCCAGGACCCTCTGCCGAGGCAGATCGAATGTTCGCAGCGCCACAGCCATCAAGCTACGCTTGGCCGCGGCGCTCAGGAAGCGTTGATCAACAGGGGAAGCACCATGACGAAGGCACTCATCATCGGCGGCGGCATCGCTGGCCCCGTCACCGCCGTGGCATTGCAGCGCGCCGGCATCGAGTCGGTTGTGTACGAAGCCTATCCGGCGAACGCAGGGAATGCGGGCGCGTTCCTCACCGTCGCCGTCAACGGGCTCGACGCCTTGCGGGCGCTCGATCTTCATCAGCCTGTGATGGAGCTGGGTTTCTCCACGAGGACCATCGAGCTGGTGAGCGGAACCGGCAAGCGACTAGGCGTGATCCCGATCGGGGGCGTACTCCCCGACGGCACTACAACTCATACGATCAAACGCGCCGACCTGTATCGCGTCCTGTACGAGATCACACAGCGCCGGGGGATCGAGGTGCAGCATGGCAAACGCCTGGTCGACGCCGAGGTTCACGCGAACGGCGGAGTGACCGCCTGCTTTGAAGATGGAACACGGGCCACCGGGCATCTGCTGATCGGCGCGGATGGTATCCATTCGCGCACGCGCCGGATCATCGACCCCGCCGCGCCCGCCCCCCGCCACCTTGGTCTCGGCAATGTTGGAGGCTTCACCCGCACGGGGGCCGTCACCATGACTCCAGGGGCCTACGTCATGACGTTCGGCAAGCGGGCATTCTTCGGTTACGTGGTGCATCCGTCCGGGGAGATCTGGTGGTTCGCCAATCCGCCGAGTGCGCGGAGGGCCGCGCGACGCGTAGTTCCGGAAACGTTGACAAGCGATCAATGGAAAGCGCGCCTGATCGACTTGTTCACGGATGACGCGGGACCGACCGTCGATATTATCCGGAGCACGACCGAGCTGGTTGGCGGCACCGATCAATATGACCTCCCCAAGGTCCCGACATGGTACCGCGGTCCGATGATCGTCATCGGCGACGCTGCTCACGCCGCCTCGCCCAGTTCCGGGCAAGGCGCGTCGATGGCGATCGAGGACGCACTGGTCCTGGCCAAGTGCCTGCGTGACCTCGCAGAGCCCACCGCGGCCTTCCAGGCATTCGAGCGGCTGCGTCGCCCGCGGGTCGAGCGCGTCGTAGCGTTCGGGGCGCGGTCCTCGAGCAACAAAGCGCCCGGCCCCGTCGGTCGAGTGATCCGGGACCTGCTCGCGCCCTTCTTCCTGAAGCTCATCGCTCGTCAATCGCAGGATTGGTTGTTCGGCTACCATATTGACTGGGATGATCGCGTCCGCCTCGGCGCAGGGACGGTGTGAGATGACCAAAAACTGCTGCGACTTTCGCGGTGGGGCTTCTTCTTGCCCTGTATATGCCTTGACACGCATGCCGCCGCGTCGCAAGCGGCGCAGCCTGTAGGGAGCGACGAGGGCCAGCTTATCTTGTTGATAGAAGGAGGCGAACATGGCTCGGTCACCCGTGATGAACTTCATGAAGCAACAGGGGTTCACGCAGGAGCCGCCCGATCGCGCGACCCTGCGATTCAAGGGCTTGCAGTTCCAGCCCACGATCGTGGGATCGATGATGCTGGTGGCGATCCTCACGCAGTCGCCGGCGATCTTCCTGCTCGTTTCGGCCCTGTTGTGGCTCAACGTACTCGTGCCGGCGGCAAACCCGTTCGAGCAGATCTACAACCGCTTTGTCGCCCGGCCCCGCGGGCGACCGCTGCTCACGAAGGCTCCTGGGCCGCGGCGATTCGCCCAGGGGATGGCGGCGACCTTCATGCTGGCTGCGGCGCTGACGCTGCTCCAAGGCTGGAGGGCAGCGTCCTACGTCTTCCAGGGGCTCCTCGCCGTGGCCTTTGCCGCGCTCCTGTTCGGAAAGTTCTGCCTCGGCGCGTACGTCTATCATCTGCTGAAGGGGAACGTCGCCTTCGCCAATGGGACCTGTCCCTGGAATGATTCGGCCTAGAGCTGGCCGCTTTCGTATGGAGGGAGGACGCCGTGATGCAGCGCCGGGAGTTTCTGGAAGTGACCGCGGCGGCGGCAGGGGCTTCGCGGCTCGCCGCGCCGTTCGCCGGGGTGCGCGTCCCGCCGAGCGACACCGTGCGCTTCGGCATGATCGGCGTGGGGATGCAGGGATCGGGCCTCCTAGGGGCGGCGATTGCGCTGCCGGGCGTGACGTGCGCCGGCGCCGCCGACCTGTACGACGGCCGTCACATGTTGGCGAAGGAGATCGCGGGTCCGAATCTTCCCGCCACGCGTGAGTATCGCAGACTGCTGGACGACAAGACTATCGACTGCATCGTCGCCGCGGTCCCCGACCACTGGCACCGGCGCATGGTCGTCGAAGCGGTGAGCGCGGGCAAGGACATCTATATCGAGAAGCCGATGTCGCATACGGCGGCCGAGGGCGTCGCGATGGTGGACGCCGTCAGGAAGAGCGGCCGCATCCTCCAGGTGGGCTCGCAGCGCGTCAGCTCGCAGATCTGCGCCAAGGCTAAGGAGATGATCGCGCAGGGCGTGCTCGGCGACCTCACGCTCGTGGAAGGCTGGAACGGCCGGAACGATCCGACCGGCGCGTGGGAGTATCCGCCGCCCCCCGACTTGTCGCCGCAGACGCTGGACTGGGACACCTGGCAGAACGACGTGCCGAAGCGCGCGTTTGATCCGAACATCTTCGCGCGCTGGCGCTGCTGGAAGGAATACGGTACGGGGGTGGCGGGCGATCTGCTCGTCCATCTGATCAGCGGCATGATGTTCATGCTCGGCATCAACGAGCCGCCCAGGCAGGCGGCGGCCGTCGGCGGCATTCGCCGCTGGAAAGATGGCCGCAACATGCCGGACGTGCACGCCACGATCTTCTACTATGGCGATGTCCCCGTGTACATGCGGCTGAATCTGGGGACCGCGATGCCGGAGCAGTACCGCATCCAGGGATCGAAGGGGGTGCTCGAGGTCGCGGGCCATACGCTGACCTTCTCGCCGCAAGATGGGAAGGATGCGGAGCCGAGCTATTACGCGGGCAGCTACCCGCGCGCCCTGCGCGAGGCGTACGAGCAGCAGTGGCACCGGGACCACGATCCCAAGCCGGGCGAGGCGTTTCCCTTCGCGGAGACGGTGTCGTTCACGAGTCCCGAGCCTGACGTCACGCGGGCGCACCTGTGGAGCTTCTTCGAGGCGGTGCGAACCCGGAAGCCGGTGGTCGAGGACGTGGTGTTCGGCCACCACGCCGCGCTCGCCTGTCACATGGCC
>Ga0209266_1000881_pt1 | contig 21551 bp, 15 predicted proteins | sample GraSoiAngelo_132_FD_185889 | JGI IMG/M metagenome (GOLD analysis project Ga0209266, IMG submission 185889) | Grasslands soil microbial communities from the Angelo Coastal Reserve, California, USA - 14_0929_02_40cm (SPAdes) (version 2) | ecosystem: Environmental > Terrestrial > Soil > Grasslands ...
AGCTCGTTGACCCAAGTGTTGCTCGTGAGACTCGCGACCGCGCTCCCATCCGCGTTCGTGACATAGACCCCCTGGCTCCCGTCGCGTTGGGACAGGAACGCGAGCACCGGCGCGTCCACCGTGATGGCCGCGGTACCGCTCAGGCCCTCGCGCGTCGCGGTCATGGTCGCGGACCCCACGCTCACTGGCGTCACTAGGCCGTTCGCGTCCACCCGGGCGGCCGCCGTGTTGTCGCTCGTCCACGTGGTCGGGCGGGGGTAGAGCAGTTTGCCATTCGCGTCCCGGAGCGTGACAGTAAATTGGAATGTCCCCCCGACCACCAGCTTCGCCGATCCGGGCGTCACAGTCACCGATGCGACGGGCACTGCGGGACCGACCGTGACGGTCGCCGTCCCGCTCGCCGCTCCGCTCGTTGCGGTGATCGTGACGCCGCCCGGGCTGACACCCGTGACCGTCCCGACCGCGGCGTCGGGGATCCCGGCGTTGTAGGGCGCGGCGGTCGCCACCGCCGGGGCGCTGCTGGTCCAGGTCACCGACGGGTAGTTGATCACATTGCCCACCGCGTCGCGAACCGTCGCTGTCAGGAGGACCGTGTCGAGCGCCGCGACCGTGGCCGGCGCGGGCGAAACCGTCACCGACGCGGGCGCGCCCGGGAAAACGTTGACGTACAGCCAACTGCTTAACCCGGCCACCCTGGCGGTCACTGCGGAGAAGCCGATTCCGACCGCCGTCAGCACCCCGGTCTGGGAGACCGTGAGGACGTTGGGATCGCTGCTGGACCACGTCACGGGCTGATCGATCAGGATGTTCCCGGCGGCGTCCCGCACCGTCGCCGTCACGGGGTAGGTTGTCCCTGTAGCGAGGTTCAACAGCGTGTCCGAGCCCGTTAACAGCGACAGCGAGATCGACGCAGGCGGCTCCGTCGAGGACTCGCCGGTCGTGAACGGAACCGTCGCACCTGCCGCGAGGGCGTCGCCGTCGAGATCCCGCACCGCCTGCGTCACCACCAGCCGGTAATCGGCGTTCGGGTTGAGCGGCGTCGCCGGCGTGAACGCTCCGACCGACCCGGCACCCTCAAGCAGGCTCACCGTGCCCGCGACTGGGCTCGTGCCGCGGAACAGCTGCACGGAGCTCCCGGTCAGGCTGCTCTTGGCGATTGGCTCGCTGAAGTACATGATGATCGCCCCGTTGAGCGCTACATCGCGTTTCCGGGGCGGGGGATAGGTGCGCACCAGGCCCGGGTTCGCCCGGAGTGGCACCACGCGGCGGAAGGTGACCGGGTTCTGTGCGGCCAGCCGTATTGTGAAGTCAAGGGCGTCACCGGCAACGGCGATCACGGGTACGGGGTCGAAGCCCCCGTCCGCCATCGATATATAGAGGTGGCTTCCGGTTCGGGAAACGGTGACATCCGCCACCTGGCCGCCCGGATACGCCCCAGGATCAAGCGACACGTAGGCCAAGTTCGTTCCGACCGCCGCAGCGGCGGAGACGGCGGTGCCGCGAGGCGCGAGCGCGGTGCTCTGCACCGGATTCGAGACGTTCAACGGATCGGTCTTGGTTGGGACTTCCTGAGGGCCGTGCGAGTCCGTGCACCCGCCCACCCATGCCACGATGGCGACGGCGACCCACGCCACGCCGATCTTGAACCTCATAGGTCTCTCCATGTGCTCAGGCGTGAGACGGACACCACGCGGTCGCTTGCTCACCCGGGTTCACCTTCCATCACTTCCCCCCACCGCCACGAACCCCGCCCAATAGCGCGGGTGGGCGGTGGCGGGGGCTCCCACGAAGGCGCGCTGGGCCAGAGCGAGCGCCCGTGCGGGCTCGGCCCCCGTCGCCAGGCCCTCGTAAAACCGCTCCATCAGCGCCTCGGTCGCCCAGTCGTCCACCCGCCACAGCGTCGCCACGACGTGCGCCGCACCGGCGTGCAGGAACGCGCGCACGAGGCCGACCCAGTCGTCGCCGGCCGGAACGTCGGCGAGCGCCCCCGACCCGACCCCGGTCTCGCACGCCGAGAGGACGACGAGATCGGCCGCGAGGTGCAGGCCGAATACCTCGTGCACCTCGAGCCGCCCGTCCTGTCCGCCGCCCGGTGCGAGCTCGACGAACGAGAACAGCGGGTTGTGCTTGTTGAGCACGCCGTAGGTCGCGAGGTGCACGATGCGCCGCCGCGGCGCCTCGCGGCGGAACGCGTCCTCGGTCGCTCCGCCGGCGGTCAGCACGCGCGCGTCCGCTCCGACGAGCCCGCCGACCGCGGCGACCTCGCGACCCGACCCCGGCAGGACATCGGGCCTTGGCGCCAACGCGAGCACGCCGGAGCTGGCGCGGCTCGCGCCCCGGTCGCCCAGCGCGAGCCAGACCGCGGCCGACGGCGTGACGGTCACCTCGTAGCGCTCCATCAGGAACCGCCCGGCTCCAGCACGGTCCACCAGCGCGGCGAACGGCAGGTAATGCAGCTCGGCGTGCGGGACGAGCACGAGCCGGGTCTTGCCCGCGAGGAGCCCGGCCTCCTCAATGGGAGCGATCAGGTATTCGTGGAGCTGGCGCAGCGGACCGCGCCACAAGGAGTCGGTGCGAAGGGACCCACCGGGCTCGAGCGTCCCGCGGGCGAATGCGACCAGGCGAGCGAGGTCGCGGCGGCCCGCGCCCAGGTCCACCACCGCGGCCGTGTCGCGAGTGACGACGAACGCGAGCGAGCCCGAGTCGCTGACGAGGTACTCGATGAACGCCTGCTCGGGCGCGAGCCGTCGCCCCACTTCCTGCCACCTCGGAGCCTCGCGCGACACGAGGCTTGCGTGCTGGGGGGCACGCTCCCCGATCTCGAGCAGGAGGTCGGTGTACGCCTCCTGCGCGCGGTCGAGCGCTTCGCGTCCGGCCTGCGGGGCCGGGCGGCCGCTCGAGCCACGGACTGCGTCGTCGCCCGCGGTCACGTCCTCGAGCTCGCGCGTCAGCTCGGCGATGTGGCGGCGCAGGTCCTGCTCGCGGGCCACGAGGTCCGCGGCCGTGTCTGCCGGCGCGGCCACGCGGCCCCGCGCCAGGAGCTCGAGCATTTCACGCGCGCGCAGGCGCTCGCTCGCCTCGAAGGCCGCGCCGGGCCGGCTGCGGGCGCGCTCGGTGAGCGCGAGCTGCGCGTACACTTCCCATTTGTCCGCGAGAAACGCCGAGCGCCGCTCCGCCAGCGTGAGCGAGCGGCTGGGGCGCTCCACCTCGGCGATGGCGAGGCGCAGCTCGCGCGCCGCCTCCTCCGCGTCGCCCTGCGCGCGGCGGGCGAGGCCCAGCCCGGAGTGGAGGTGCCAGGAAACATCGGGCGCGGTGCGGCCGCGCAGGCGCTCCAGCGCGGCGCGATAGAGTGACTCGGCTGCGGCGGGGAGCCCCGCGGCGGCCTCGAGCCCCGCGCGCTGGCCCAGCGCGGCCGCGGTGGCGACGGGATCGCCCAGGCGCTCCAGGTCGGCCGCCGCTTGCGCGAGCTCGCGCCGGGCGACGGTGGTGTCGCCGCGCGCCTGCGAGAGCTCGCCGAGCGACAGACGAGTCAGCGCCGCCGCCCGCGGGTTCCCCGCGGCCAGCTCGGTGCGGAGCGCGCCCTCGAGCAGCGTCCGGGCGCGGCCGTAGTCGTCGCGATCGAGCAGCAGCAGGCCCCGCCCCTGCTGGGCCTCGGCGCCGCCAGCGAGATCGCCCGCCTGCCGGTAGAGGAACTCCGCCCGCGCGTACAGCCGCTCCGCTTCGGCCGGCGTGTTGAGCCGCGCGGCGAGATCGGCGCGCGTGAGTGCGATGCCGGCCCGCACGCCCGGCGAAGCCCGGGCCGAATCGGCGAGCCGCTGGGCGTGGCGCAGCTCGTCCAAGGCACCCTGCAGCTCTCCCGCCGCGGCGAGCGCGCCCGCGAGGTCCCGCCGCACCGCGAGCGCGTCCGCGAGCGGGCCGGTGCGGTCGTAGATCGCGAGTGCCTCGCCGAGCGAGGCCCGCGCCGCCGGGTAGTCGCCCCGGCGGAGCTCGACCTGGCCCAGCCCGTGCAGGGCGGCCGCCGCGTCGGCCCACTGCTCGCGCGCCCGCCAGGTCGCGAGGGCGTCGCGATACAGCCTCACGGCGAGCGCGAAGTCGCCGTCCACGCTCGCCAGCCCCGCGAGATTGACGAGATTCGTCGCGGCAACCTCGTCGCGGCCGTCATGGCGGTTGAGCGCGAGCGCGGCCTCGAATTGCCGGTGGGCCTCGTCCAGGTCGCCGCCTGTCTGCGCCAGGAGGCCGAGGTTATTGTGGTCCGCCGCGGCGCCGCGCGTGTCCCCGATCCGCTCCCGCAGCGCGAGCGCTCGGACGTATCCTGCCTGCGCCGCGGCGAGGTCCCCCCGATCCTCACTTACGCCCGCGAGCGCCCCGACGGCGTTCGCCTCGACCCGAATGTCTCCTACGCCCGAGGCCAGCAGCCGCGCCCGGTCGAGATAAGTCACGGCGCTGTCCACCCGGCTTTCGGCGAGCAGGCCGGCCCCGATGTTGCCGAGCAGCCCCGCGACGCCCGCCGTGTCGTCGATCGGCGTGACGCGCGCCAGGGCGCGCCGCCAGATCCGGATGGCCGCGGTCGCGCCGTCACGGCCATACGCCGCGATGCCCGCCCGCCGCGCGCTGTCGGCCCACACCTTCGCCGCCCGGCGCTCCGGCGGCCAGGCGGCGAACCGCTCCACCTCACGCACCAGGAACGAGTCGCGCCACGCCACGGCGTACGCGGCCGCGATCCGCCGGGCCGCGTCGAGTTCCCCCCGGGCGAGCGCGTCGGATATCGCGTCCCGCACGGCGAACGGTCGCGCCCGCGTCTCGAGCACGAGCGCTGATTCCGGCAGCCACATGGCGATGAACCGGAGGGAGTCCGATGGCCCCGACTGAACGACGAGCGCCGCGAGGAAGAGCGGCGCCCCGAGTGGCATCACCGGGGCGGGCCTCCCGCGATCGAAAACTCGACCAGCCCCGACGCCGACCAGCGCTGCCAGCCGGTGCGTGCTTCGACCTTCCACAGATAGGGCCGACCGGGATCGAGAAGGATCGAGTCGGGCAGCGCCGCGAGCGTGTCCGCGAGCTGGGTCTCGAACAGCACCCGGCCGCCGCCGTCGAACAGCGTGACCCGATAGCGGTCGGCGCCCGCGACGGGCGTCCATCGGAGGGTCTCCGCCTGCGCTACGACGCCGGCCGGCGAGCGCGGTACAGGGAGGGCAGTCGCGCCGGGCGGCGAACGGTGGGAGGGGGACCCGTCCTGGTCGCCGTGCCGCGGCCAGGCGAGCACGAGCAGGACCGCCGCCGCGGCGGCGGGGAGCGCGATCTGGAAGAAGCGTCGTCGGCCGGCACTCCCCGGGCTCGGGACTTCGCGCGCCACTCCGGAGTCGGCGAGGGCACGGGCGACGGACGCGACAATGCTGCGGCAGCGCGGGCAGGACGCCACGTGCCCCAGCGCGGTCGCCCGCGCCACGGCGCTCAGGGATCCCTCGGCGAGCGCCGCGAGGGTGTCATCGTCGAGGCACTCGAGCGTCGGCTGCTCCGGCGCTCCGGCGGCGTGCAGCGCCAGCACGCGACGCAACGGATCCAGCGGGTCGGGATGGCTCATGACGTCGCCATCATGAGACGACGGCAGGTCGGGAGACTGCTCACAGGTCCTCCAGTCGGACGCCGGCCCGTTCGAGGCGCTCACGCAACACCGCCAGCGCGCGATACACGCGGTTGTAGACCGCCTTGGCGTTGGGAAGGCCGACGATCTGGGCGACGAGCACCGCCGGCAGCTCGTCCAGGATGTACAGCTCGACCGCCGTGCGGTCCTCAGGGTCGAGCGAGCCGAGGGCCTGTTCCACGAGGTGACTGCGCTCGGCCGCGTCGCCGGGGCTCGTGGCCGCGGGCTCCGGCTCGGCGTCGGGAGGCGGGGCGGGCCACAGCTCGCGCAGCACGTGGCCCCGCTTCCCGTTGGTCACGGCCCGGTACGCCGTCCGGAGCTCCGCGAGGAACTCCCCGAACGACAGCGCCGGCGCGTCCTCTGCGCGGATCATCTCGTACGCCGCGACGTGGCTGTGGTGGTGGATGAAGACGTGCTCGAAGATGCGACGGCGCAGTGGTGGCCACTGCTCGGCGATGATGGAGACGTGGCGGCGGCCGTCCCGGTGACGGAACCAATCGACCGTGAGATGGCGCACGACGGTGACGAGCCAGGTGGAGCAGCGGGCGCGGTGGTCCGGCTGTGCCGCGTAGGCGCGCAGCTTCCGGAGATCGTCCTCGCGCAGGGCTTCGCACACCCGCGCGAACACGTCCATCACGTCGTCGTAATCTTGGGCGTAGTGGCGGATGGCCGCGAAGATGAGGCGCCGGTAGCGATCGAGAAACAGGTCCCACGCGGCTTCCGGGCCGGCCTGCTGCAGCTGCGCCATCCAGTCTTCCATCACCGCACGAACTTGCCTTCCGCCGCACCACGTATCAAGCGAGGCCTGCTAGCAGCAGCGCACGCCCTTCCCCTTCGATTCGAAGAACTCCTTCAGGTACTGCTCTTCCGTGAGCCGCGGCGCGTGGCCGGCACGCTCGCAGTGCTCGAGGTACGCCTCGTAGTCCGGCATCCCGATGATCTGGCGGACGGCGCGAACGAGGCGCCGCGCCACAGTCTCAGTCTCCCGCCGCATACGCGCTCTCGACAAATGGCGCCTCCCGCGTGACCGCGGGCTTGCTGCGCGTCAGCACCGCCCACCACTCCCACACGGACGTCACGATGAGCAGCGTCACGATGACCATGAAAAGGAGGGCCACGCCCGCGTCGAGACGGTCGTTGAACACGAGGCGCGGCGCGTTCGGGTCGACGGACCCCACGAGCGACGCGGCGTGGGCGAGGAAGCCGAGCCTCGCGTCGCTCGAGAACACCTTCTGCCATCCTGCCGTCATGGTCACCGTGACGAGCCAGGCGAGCGGGGCCAGCGTGACCCAGGCGAACCGCGCCTTCCCCATCTTGATGAGGATGGTGGTGCCCACGCACAGCGCCACCGCGGCGAGCAGCTGGTTCGAGATCCCGAACAGCGGCCACAGGGAATTGATCCCGCCCAGGGGGTCGATCACGCCTTGATAGAGGAAGTAGCCCCACGCGGCGACGACCAGCGCGCTCGACGCCAGAACGCTCGGGTACCAGGACGTCTCGCGGAACCTGGGCCACGCGTGGCCCAGGATCTCCTGGAGCATGAACCGCCCGACCCGCGTCCCGGTGTCGATCGTGGTGAGGATGAAGAGCGCCTCGAACATGATCGCGAAGTGGTACCACAGCGCCGTGAGGGCCTTGCCGCCAATCCCGCTCGTCACGCCGGCGAAGATCTGCGCCATCCCCACGGCGAGCGACGGCGCGCCGCCCGTGCGAGCGACGAGGGTCTGCTCGCCCATCCGCGCGGCGAGCGCCTGCATCGTCTCGGGGGACACCACGAACCCCGCGTGCTGCATCACGTCGGACGCCTGCGCCAGCGCGGCGGGCGTGGTGTTCATCGCGAAGTAGACGCCGGGATCGAGCGTGCACGCCGCGATCATCGCCATCACGCCCACGAACGACTCCATCAGCATCCCGCCGTAGCCGATCATGCGGGCGTCGCTCTCCCGCTCGATCATCTTGGGCGTCGTGCCCGAGGCGACGAGCGCGTGGAACCCGGAGATCGCGCCGCAGGCGATCGTGATGAACGCGAACGGGAACAGCTTCCCGGCGAAGACCGGGCCCTCACCCAGCGTGGCAAAGGGCGTCAGCGCGGGCATGCGAAGCGGCGGGAGGATCACGAGGATCGCGACGCCGAGCGACAGCACGGTCGCGATCTTGAGGAACGTGGAGAGGTAGTCACGCGGGCACAGCAGCATCCACACCGGGAGGACGGACGCGACGAACCCGTACGCGATCATCATCGCCGTCAGGGCGACGCCGGTGTGCGTGAAGGCCGGGCCGAGCGTGGGGTGGGCCGAGACCCAGCCGCCGCCCACCAGCGCGAGCAGCAGCAGCGCCGCCCCGGCGACCGAGGCCTCGCCCACGCGCCCGGGACGCCACACCTTCATCCACCACCCCATCAGGAGCGCGATCGGGACGGTGCACGCGATCGTGAACAGTCCCCAGGGCGACGCCCTGAGCGCGTTCACCACGATGAGCGCGAGCACGGCGAGCAGGATGATCATGATGAACAGCACGGCGAGCATCGCCATCGCGCCTGCCGCGGGGTTGACCTCCTCTTTCGCCATCTGGCCCAGTGACTTGCCGTCGCGCCGCAGCGAGCAGAACAGGATCGTGAAATCCTGCACCGCGCCCCCCAGCACCACGCCGATCACGAGCCAGATCGTCCCCGGCAGGAAGCCGAACTGGGCCGCGAGCACGGGCCCGACCAGCGGGCCCGCTCCCGCGATGGCGGCGAAGTGGTGCCCGTACAGCACCCACTTGTTGGTGGGCACGAAGTCGCGGCCGTTATTGAACCGCTCGGCCGGCGTGGCGCGCCGCTCGTCCAGGCCGAACACGCGGGCGGCCAGGAACCGGGAGTAGAAGCGGTAGGCGACGGCGTAGGTGCAGACGGCGGCCACAAGGAGCCAGGCGGCGTTCACCGTTTCGCCCCGCGAGAGGGCGAGCACGCCGAAACCGGCGGCCCCGAGGGCGGAAATCCCGCCCCACAGGAGCACGGAGGCGAGTCGCCTCATGCGGGCTAAGTTACGCCGTGGCTTGCCGATGTTCAAATTCGAACATAGGTTCGAAACCCTTGACCCCTACTGCCTGGACGTTGGCCGCGCGCGAGGTGGCGCCCGCCGGGGCGGCCGTCGTGGAGGAGCGCCCGGAGCCGCGGCGGCTCGCGGAGACGGTGCAGGGGCGGGTGGCGCTCGTCACGGGCGGCGCCACGGGCCTGGGTCGCGCCACCTGCATCGAGTTCGCCCAGCGCGGCACGGCGGTCGCCTTCAACTACGTCGACCTGCCGGGGCGCGACGTCGCCGCCCAGGCCCTGCTCACGGAAACCGCGATCCGAGCGCTGGGCGTCCCGGTGTACTGCGCCCGCTGCGACGTGCGCCGCCGGGCGGACGTGGAGCAGTTCGTCGTCGCCACGCGCGAGCGGCTGGGCGGCGTGCACTACCTCGTCAACAACGCCGGCGTCACCCACGACGGCGCGTTGTGGCGGCTGACCCCCGAGGCGTGGCAGGAGGTGCTCGACACCAACGTCACGGGCGCCTTCAACTGCATCCAGGGCGTGGCCCAGCCGATGCGCGCGCAGCGCTTCGGCAAGATCGTCAACGTCGCCAGCCACCAGGCCTTCCGGCCCGGCTTCGGGATCTCGAACTACGCCGCGAGCAAGGCCGCGCTCATCGGCCTCACCAAGTCGGCCGCCGTGGACCTCGGCCCTTCCAACATCAACGTCAACGCCGTGGCGCCCGGATTCGTGAAGACAGAGCTCCTCACCACGCTGCCGCGCGAGGTGCTGGAGCGCGCCGAGCACGAGTCGGTGCTGGGGCGCGTGGCCGACCCCGAGGACGTCGCGCGCGTCATCGTGTTCCTGTGCAGCGACGCGGCGCGCCACATCACCGGGCAGGTGATCATCGTGGATGGCGGGCTCACGCTCGCTTGAAAAACCCGCTCCCGCCACCGATATTGGGCGGCGTGAGTAAACCCCTAAAGAACAACTACTTAGTGCGTGGGGCGTGGGGCGTGATGGCCCTCCTCATGGCGTGCGGCGGCAAGCCGCCAAGCGAGAGCCCGGTCCCCGCACCCACCCGGCCGCTCCCCACCGCGGGAATCGCGGGGCAGCCGGTGAGCCTGCTGCCGCTCACGCTCATGGTCGCGGAAGACTCGCTGCACTGGACCTCACAGCTGGGCGAGCGGCGCGCGGCGCTCACGAAGAGCGACAGCATCCTCGGCGCGCTGCTCAAGGCGCGCGCGCCGGAGGTGTCGTGGGTCCTCCCCGAGGACGTGCGGCGTGCGGCCCACCGCGCGCCCGGCGTGGTCGCGGACCCCGACCAGATGGCGACGGCGGTGCTCCGGGTCGAATCGATCACCCAGGTACCGGATCCCCTGCGGAGCCAGTTGCGCACCCTCGCGGCGGTGGCAGGCTCCGGCGGCCGGTTCGTGGTGGTGCCGGCGGCGCTGATTTACCGGCGCCCGGTGGCACGACCCGAGGGTCGCACGATCTATGCGACGCCCGGTGCGGTCGGCAGCGCGGAGCTCTCGATCGTGCTCGTGGACGTGCGCACCGGCCAGGTCGGCTGGCGCACGGTCGCCCGCGGCGAGGGCGACGACCCCTGGACGGCGTTGGTGCGTGCGGTGAAGAGCCTGACGCCGGGATTGCCGTGACGCGAGAGGCGACGCTGATCCCGGGCGACGGGATCGGCCCCGAGATCACGGAGGCGACGTTGCAGGTGCTCGGCGCGATGGGCGCGGCGTTCGATTGGGACGAGCAATTCGGCGGCATGAGCGCGGTGGAAAAGGCGGGCACCCCGCTGCCCAACGCGACGCTCGACTCGATCCGGCGCACCGGGCTCGCGCTCAAAGGCCCGCTCACGACGCCCGTGGGCGGCGGCTACCGCTCGGTCACCGTCGCGCTGCGGCAGGAGTTCGACCTCTACGCCAACGTGCGGCCCGTGAAGACGATCGTCCCGGGCGGCCGCTACGAGAAGGTCGACCTCGTCATCATCCGGGAGAACACCGAGGGGCTGTACGTCGGGCTCGACCACACGTTCAAGGTGGGGAACGACCCCAAGGCGGTGGCGCAGGCGATGTCGGTGATGACGCGGGACGGCTGCACGCGGATCTGCCGCTACGCCTTCGACTACGCGAAGACGCACGGGCGGAAGCGGGTCACCGTCGTGCACAAGGCGAACATCCTCAAGGCAACGTCGGGGCTGTTCCTCGAGACCGCGAAGATCATCGCGAAGGAGTACGAGGGAGTGATCGCCAGCGACGACAAGATCGTGGACAACGCGGCCATGCAGCTCGTCATCAATCCGACGCAGTTCGACGTCATCGTCACGACGAACCTGTTCGGCGATATTCTCTCGGACGAGGCGTCGGGGCTCGTCGGAGGGCTCGGGCTCGCCCCGGGAGCAAACATCGGAACCAAGGCGGCGATCTTCGAGGCGGTGCACGGCTCGGCGCCGGACATCGCGGGGAAGGGGATCGCCAACCCCTCCGCCCAGATGCTCGCCGCGGCGATGATGCTCGACCACGTGGGCGACCTCGGGTCCGGGACGCGGCTGCGGCGCGCGCTGGAGACCGCCATCGTGAAGGACGGGGTTCGGACCAAGGACTTGGGCGGCAATGCTACGACCGCCGAATTCGCCCGCGCCGTGGCCCGGCGCGTCTAGCCACCCGTGCGCGCGGTGCGGGGAGCCGACCGCGGGGATCCTGCCGGGAGACCTGTGCGCCGCGTGCACCGGGCTGCTCGAGCGGCGGGCGTCGCGCCTCGGGCGCTGGACGGCGCTCGGGACCAGTCTCGCGCTCGCGGTGTATCTCGCGCTGACGCTGCGCGCGGTCGCCCCCGCATGGGCCGGCACGGCGCGCACGCTGGCGCTCGTGGCCGTAGGCGCCTGGTACCTCCTCACCTACCGGATCGCGAAACAGGTCGCACTCCAATGGCTGCGAGAGCAACGCTCACCGCGCTCGGCTCGGCCCTCGTCCTGAGCGCGCTCGCCGTGGGCGGCGCGCGGGCGCAGACGTCGGTGTCGGTGTACGCGGACGGCCGCGTGGTGGTGCGCCGCGCCCTGCCGCAGCCGCTCGAGAAGGGGCGGAACAGCGTGGTGCTGAAGGAGGCGATCGATCCGGCGACGATCTTCTCCCCGGACACGGCCGTGGCCCTCGTCGCGGCGCAGGCGCGGGGCGCCACGACCCAGCAGGAGGCCCTGGCGCGGGCGCGCGGCCAGACGCTGGCGTTCGCGCGCGAGAAGGATACGATCCGGGCCACGGTCGTGAGCGTCGAGCCGCCGCAGTACCGCCTCGGGGACGGCCGCTTCCTGCTGGCAACGCCGGGCACGCCGCTGTTTCCGGCGGAGCTCGTGCGGAGCGAGCCGCAAGTGACGCTCGCGCTCGAGGCGAGCCGGTCCCGGCCTCGCACCGAGATCGCCTACAGCGCCGCCGGGGCGTCGTGGGAAGCGGTGTACCAGATCGTGCTCGCGGACGGGAAGGCCAGCGTGTCCGGCGCGGCGACGGTGCGATCGCAGGCCGTGCGCGCCGACTCGGCGGAGGTGCAGCTCGTCGCGGGATCGATCGCGCGGGCGCGCTCGCCCCAGCCGTTGCGCGGCATGATCACGGCACAGGCCGTTCTTGCGGAAGACGTCGTGTCCGCGAGCGAGCAGGCGGTGGGAGAGACGCACGTGTACCAGCTCCCCGGCCGCGTGACGCTCGAGCCCGGCGTTCCGGTCACGACCGCGCTGTTCCCGCGCGCCGCGACCCCCTATGTCCAGGAGCTCATCGTGCCGGGCGCGCTGCCGTGGCGGGGCTTCTTCGGGTCCGCGCCGGCCGAGCCGGACCGCGTCCCGGTGCAGGTGTGGTACACGCTGAAGCGCGGGCGCGGGACGCCGTTCGGCGACCGGCCGCTCCCGGCGGGGACGGTCCAGCTCTACCAGGCCGACTCGGCCGGGAGGCTGCAGCTCGTGGGAGAAGCGACGAGCGCGCACTCCGCCCCGGGGCGCGACGTCCGCGTGCAATCGGGCGATGCGTTCGACGTGACGGCCGAGCGCGTGCAGGTGGACTACGGGCAGGAGCCGATCGCGCCGGCCAAGCGCGGGATGCCGGTGCGGCAACGGGTCACGGCGGCCTTCCGCGTCACCATCACAAACGCCAAGCCCGCGCCGGTCACGGTGGACGTGCGGGAGGCGCGCTCCGGTGTCTGGCGCGTGGTCGAGAGCAGCGTGCCCTCGGAGAAGCTGTCGGCGACCGAGGTGCGGTTCCGCGTCCCGGTGCCCGCGAGCGGCGAGGCGACCCTCACGTACACGGTGCAGGCGGAGACGTGACCGTCCAGATCCTCCAGCTCGCGGACCTGCACTTCGGCGCCCTCGCCGACATCCGGCAGATCGAGGCGCTCGAAGCGATGATCCCCGACCTCCATCCCGACGTGGTCGTGGTGGCGGGGGACATCACGCAGCGGGCGCGCCATGGCGAGTTCCAGCGCGCCCGCGCGTTCGCCCGCCTCGCCACCCGCACGGCGCCGGTCTACGTGCTCCCCGGCAATCACGACGTCCGCTGGTGGACGCGTCCCCTGATCCCGTTCGCGAAGAGCGCGCTGTACCGCAAGTACGTGCGCTACTTCGGCGACGACCTCGCCCCCACGCTGCGGGTCCCCGGCGCCATCATCGCAGGGGCGCTGACGGCCCACGGCGTCGCCTGGGGCTCGCTCACCTGGCGGCTGCGCGATCTCGCGGTGAAGGGCCACCTGCCCAAGCGGGAGTACCTGCGGGTGCAGCAGCTGTTCCGAGAGGCGGCGCCCGAGCTCGCACGGGTGCTGGTGGTGCACCACAACGTGGTGCGCGGCGAGATCTCGCGCCGCATGGGGCTCGCGCGCTGGCGGCAGGCGGAGCGCCGCATCGTGGACTCGGGCGCCGACGTGGTGCTGTGCGGGCACGACCACCAGGAGGGGGCGGAGGTAGTGGACGGGAAGGTCGTCGTGTCGACGACGGGGACGCTATGCAGCCGCAGCCGCGGCGGACGTCCCTCCTGCTTCAACTTCGTGACGATCGAGCCCACGGCGGTGCAGGTGACGTTCTTCCGGTGGGAGGCGGAGCGGGCGCGGTTCAAGGCGTCGGACACGCACGCCTTCGCGCGGACGCGGCCGGCTGCCGGGCGGCATCCCCTTCCCGTAGGTACGGCGGACTAGAACCCAGAGGACTCCATGGCACCGAAGTTTCAGGGCGTCGATTTCTACGACGTCGACGGCCTCCTCTCCGAAGAGGAGCGCGCCGTGCGCGACACGGTGCGCGCGTGGGTCGACGACAACCTCATCCCCATCATCGGCGAGCATTACGTCGAGGGGAAGTTCCCGAAGCACCTCGTCCCCCAGATGGCCGAGCTGGGGCTGTTCGGCGCCAATCTCCCCGAGGAATACGGCTGTGCCGGGCTCAACAACGTCGCCTACGGGCTGATCATGCAGGAGCTCGAGCGCGGCGACTCCGGTGTGCGATCATTCGCGTCGGTGCAAGGGGCGCTCGTGATGTACCCGATCCACGCCTTCGGCAGCGAGGAGCAGAAGCGACGCTGGCTCCCCAGGATGGCGAGCGGGGAAGTGATCGGCTGCTTCGGGCTGACGGAGCCCGATTACGGCTCGAACCCGGCCGCGATGATCACCGTCGCCAAGGGCACGAAGGACGGCTGGCTCCTGAACGGCGCCAAGATGTGGATCACGAACGGGTCCACCGCGAGCGTCGCGATCGTGTGGGCGAAGACGGGGAAGCTCGACGACGTGGAGTCGATCCGGGGTTTCATCGTGCCCGCCGACACCAAAGGCTTCTCGGCCAAGGACCAAAAGGGGAAGCTGTCGCTGCGCGCGAGCGACACGAGCGAGCTGGTGTTGCAGGACGTGTGCCTCCCCAAGGACGCGATCCTGCCCAAGTCGGGAGGGCTGAAATCCCCGCTCTCGTGCCTCACGCAGGCGCGTTACGGGATCGCGTGGGGGGCGGTGGGCGCCGCGATGGCGTGCTATGACGAGGCGGTGGGCTACGCAAAGAGCCGCGTCATGTTCGGCAAGCCGATCGGCGGGTTCCAGCTGCAGCAGGCCCGGCTCGCGGAGATGCTCACCGAGATCACCAAGGCGCAGCTCCTGTGTCTGCAGCTGGGTCGCCTGAAGGATCAGGGCAAGGTGACGCCGCAGCAGGTGTCCCTCGCCAAGCGGAACAACGTGGACATAGCGACCGAGGTCGCGCGGGAGGCGCGGCGTCTCCTCGGAGCCAACGGCATCCTCGCGGAGTATCAGGCGATGCGCCATCTCGCCAATCTGGAGTCGGTCTACACCTACGAGGGCACGCACGACATCCACACGCTGATCCTGGGGCAGGAGATCACGGGGTTGAATGCGTTCAACTAAGAACGCGGAACGCGGAACGCGGAACTCGGAACAGTAGGACGAGGCATCGGTGCGCTTGTCTTCTGTTCCGCGTTCCGCGTTCCGACTTCCGCGTTTGCTGAAGAGTGCACTGCTGCCGGTGTTGTTTCCCGCGTTCGCCGGCGCTCAGCAGCCCGATTCTCTCCCCAAGGACTCCGCCACCCTCGCTCCCGTCGTGGTCACCGGAGTCCGCTTGCCCTCGGTGCGCGAGCTGGCGCGCGGGCTCGCGGGCCGGACGGCGGCGCTCTCGGCGACGGACCTGGACGCGCGGGGAGTGCGCTCGCTGGCGGACGCGCTGGAGCAGCTGCCGGGCGTCACGACCTCCGACGAGCTCGGCGCCACCGGGCAGCTCGACGTGTCGCTGCGGGGCTTCAACGTCTCGCCGGTGATCGGGCTGCCGCAGGGCGTGACCGTGTACGTGGACGGGGTGCGCGCCAACGAGCCGGGAGCGCACGAAGTGAACTTCGACCTGCTGCCGCTCGAGGACGTGGAGCGGGTCGAGGTGGTGTACGGGCCGTCGGTGCTGGTGGGGCGGAACGCCCTGGGGGCGGCGGTGAACCTCGTCACGCGGCGCGGCGCGAACCCGCCGTCACGCGAGCTCGAGGCGTCGGCCGGGAGCTTCGGCCGCTACGAGCTCAAGGCGCACGCGGGCGCGCGCCATGGCGTGTGGGACTACTACCTGGGCGCGCGCTACGAGCGCGAGGACGGCTGGCGCGACGACACGCAGAGCCGGATCGCCACGCTGTTCGCCAAGGCCGGGCTCCTGAACCACACGTGGGACGCCACGCTCAGCTATTCCGGGGCCGACAACAAGATGTTCCAGGCGGGGAGCCTCCCCGAGACCGAGCTCGCCCGGGACCCCAGGACGAACTTCACCCGTGGCGACTTCTTCGCGCCGCGGGCGCACCTGGCGGTGCTGAACGCCCAGCGGCTCGTCGGGCGCGGCGTGCAGCTCGCCGTGAACGCGTTCGGCCGTACCCTGAACAGCGAGCAGTTCAACGCGAACTTCGTGGGGGAGGACTCGCGGCAGCGCACCGCCACGCGCCAGGCGGGAGGAGCCGTGCAGCTCTCCGGAAAGCTGCGCCTCGCCGGCCGCGCCTTGCGCTGGCTCGCGGGCGCGGACGGGGCGTACCAGCGCACGGCCGTGCGCATCTTCGCGGTCCCGCCGACGGGGCCCGACGCGCTGACCGAGTCGGTGCGCACCAACGAGGTGGACCTGGGCGCGTTCGCGGGCGCGAACTGGGAGCTCGCCCGCTCGCTCACGGCGACGGTGGCGGCGCGCTACGACTGGATCCGGCTGCCGTTCGAGGACCTGGTGGACCCGTCGCACAGCGGGCTGAACATCTTCCAGCGGGTGAGCCCGCGCGTCGGCCTGACGTGGACGGGGCTGCCGGGCCACGAGGTGTACGCGTCCGTGAGTCGGGGCTTCCGCTCCCCCGCCGTGGTGGAGCTGGCGTGCTCGGATCCAGCGTCGACCTGCCCGCTGCCGTTCGCCCTGGGCCCGGACCCGGCGCTCCGGCCCGTCGTCGCCACGAACTACGAGCTGGGGTGGCACTTCCGCAGCCCGGCAGGGCTCGACGCCAGCGCCACCGCGTACTGGTCCGCCGTGCGGGACGACATTTTCTTCATCGCCTCAAGCGTCACGGGCGGGTACTTCCAGAACATCGGGGCCACCCGGCGCGCCGGCGCCGAAGCGGCGCTGGACTGGACGTCCCGCGCCGGGCTCCGGCTGTACGCGAACTACGGCTTCACGGCCGCCACCTTCCGCAGCAGCGCGCTGCTCGCCACGACGCGCGATCCGGCGGGCGAGACGGTCGCGCCGGGCGACGCGCTGCCCATGGTCCCGAGTCACCGGGTCAACGCCGGCATCGCGCTGCCCGTGGTGCGGGAGCGCGGCGCGCGGCCGTCGGTGCGCGTCGCGCTCGACGCCCGCTACGTGGGGCGCCAGTGGCTGCGGGGCGACGAAGCGAACGCCACGCGCCGCCTCGCCGACTACGGCGTCGCAGACGCCGCCGCCACCCTCACCTGGCGCTCGCTCGAGCTGCGCTGCATGGTGCGCAACCTGCTCGACCGGCGCTACGAGAATTTCGGCACTTACGCGGAGAACCCCACGCGCCCCGGCAATCCGGTGGAGCGCTGGCTGACGCCGGGATTGCCGCGGCACCTCACCGTCAGTCTCAGCACGGACTTCTAGCCGCCGGCCCGGGTTTGGGTCATGTTGAGCGTCGGAATCGCCCTTCACCGCCGGCCGGCGCCGGCAAGGAGTGCGTCATGATGCGGTGCTCGCTCGCCTGCGGCGCGCTCGTCGCCGCGCTGCTCGGCCCCCCCGCCGCCGCGGCGCAGGGGTCGTTCGACGGGCTCGTCGTCTACAAGGTGTCCGATGCGGACGGCAAGTCGGGCCTGATGCGGTACTACCAGCTGGGAAACCGCACCCGGCAGGAGTTCGAGATGAACGGCGTGGCCGCCGTGTCGATCTTCGACGGCACGACCGGCGACATCCTCACGCTCATGCCCCAGCACAAGCAGTACCTGGTGATGAACATGAAGCAGCTGGGGCCGCACATGGGGCAGATGGCGCAAGCGCTGCAGGGGCAGAAAGGCGCCACGGGGGACCTGTCGAAGATGAAGGTCACCGCCACGGGGAAATCAGAGACGATCGCCGGCATCTCGTGCGAGCACTTCCTGTTCGCGAGCACCGACGAGGGCAGTCACGGGCCCGTGGACGTGTGCGGCGCGACCGGCATGGGCTTCATGGGAGTGGGGGACCAGGCCTCGTCGGCGATGCCCTCCACCGCGGGGTTGCTGCACTCGAGCAATCCGGATCTCGCGCGGCTTGCCCGCGCGGGCTTCTTTCCGCTCAAGATCACGACGCCGGAGGGCGCGGGCGGCAAGAGCGCGGTGTTCGAGGCGACGCAGGTGGACCGCCAGCGCCCCGATGCCGCGCTGTTCCAGCCGCCGGCGGGATACACGAAGCTGACCCTCCCGGCGATGCCGGGGATGAAGCCGTAGGGATGAAGATCGCGGTCTGCATCAAGCGCGTCCCCGACAGCGAGACGCGCGTGAAGATCGCCCCCGACGGCAAGTCGCTCGACGAGGCCGGCGTCAAGTTCGTCCTCAACCCCTACGACGAGTTCGCGGTCGAGGAAGCCCTGCGCCGGAAAGAGCAGGCCGGCGCGGGCGAGGTCGTGATCGTATGCCTCGGCCCCGCCGCCGCCCAGGAGACGATCCGCAGCGCCCTGGCGATGGGCGCGGACCGCGGCGTGCTGCTCCAGACCGACAGGATCCCGGCCGACGGTTTCGAAGTCGCGAAGGCGCTCGCCGCCGAGCTCAAGGACGGCGGCTGGGACTTGATCCTGTTCGGCAAGATGGCGATCGACGACTACAACCATCAGGTCGGGCCCATGGTGGCGGAGCTGCTCGGGCTTGCCTGCGTCACCGCGGTGGCGCACCTCGAGCTGGCGCCCGGGACGGGGACCGCCGAGCGCGAGATTGAGGGCGGGATCGAGGTGGTCGAGTTCCCCCTCCCCGCCGTGCTGACGACCGAGAAGGGCCTGAACGAGCCGCGCTACCCGGCGCTCAAGGGCATCATGGCGGCGAAGAAGAAACCGCTCCCAACGAAGCCGGTGGCCCTGCCTCCAGGAGGAATCGAGGTACTCGCGCTGCTCCCGCCGGCTGAGCGCAAGGATGGCAGGATCGTGGGGGAGGGGCCGGATGCCGTGGCGGAGCTGGTGCGGCTGCTGCGCGAGGACGCGAAGGTCTTGTGACGGCCGTCCTCGCCGTGCTCGAGCAGCGCGACGGGGCGCTGCGGAAGGTCTCTCACGAAGTCGTCACCGGCGCCCGCAGGCTGGCCGACGGGCTGGGCGGAGAGGTCGAGGCCCTGGTATTCGGCACCGGGCCCGTCCGCGGCACCGACCAGCTCGCCAAGTACGGTGCCGACAGGGTCGTCACGGCGACGGGCGCCGCGTTCGCTAGCTATGCGCCGGAAGGATTCGCCCGTGCGGTGGCCGAGCACGCGCAGGCAGGAGGGTACCGCGCCGTCCTGTTCGCCGCGAGCGCCACCGGAAAGGACCTCGCGCCCCGCGTCGCGGCGCGACTCCGTGTCGCCCTCGCCATGGACGTCACGGACGTCGCGATGGAAGGCGGCGCCGTGACCGCCACGAGGCCGGTGTACGCGGGCAAGGCGCTCCTGCGCGTGCAACTCGGCGGCGCGCCGGTGATCCTCGCCCTGCGGCCCAATGTGTTCACGCCGGTCGAGCGGCCGCGCCCGGGCGCCGCGGCGACGGTCGCGCTCGACCTCCCGGCGGGCCGCGTGATCGTGAAGCACGTGAAGGCGGCCGCTGCGGGTGCCGTGGACGTGGCGGAGGCGCCGATCGTCATCTCGGGCGGTCGCGGACTCAAGGAGCCCGCGAACTTCAAGCTGCTCGAGGAGCTGGCGCGGGCGTTCGGCGGCAGCGCCGCGGTGGGGGCGTCCCGCGCCGTGGTGGACGCGGGCTGGCGACCGCACGCCGATCAGGTGGGCCAGACGGGCAAGACCGTCTCCCCGACGCTCTACGTCGCGGTCGGGATCTCGGGCGCGATCCAGCATCTCGCCGGCATGCGCACGTCGAAGGTCATCGTCGCGATCAACAAGGACAAGGACGCGCCGATTTTCAAAATCTGTGACTACGGGATCGTGGGCGACCTGTTCGAAATCGTGCCGCGGTTGACGGAAGAGATCAAGAAGGCCGTTGGCCACTAGCCCTTAGCATGATTCCCGCCCACTACCAGCCGCCGCTGCCGCGCGAGCGGCTCATCCTGCCTCAGGACGCGCCGGGCGCCGGCGATCGCATGGAGCTGGACGTCCTCATCGTGGGCGCGGGCCCCGCGGGGCTGGCGGCCGCGATCGAGCTGGCCGGGCTGGCGCGCCGCAGCGGCGCCGAGCTCAACATCGGCGTGCTCGAGAAGGCGGGAGCGCTGGGAGAGCACTCCCTGTCCGGGGCGGTCGTAAACCCCCGCGCCTTCCGCGAGCTGTTTCCCCATCTCTGGGATGCCGACTTCCCGTTCCGCGGGCCGGTTCGCAAGGAAGCTGTGTATCTGCTGACGGCCCAAGGCCAATGGCGCCTTCCCGTGCCGCCCACCATGCACAACAAGGGTCTCTACGTCGCGTCGCTGTGCGAAATCGTCCGGTGGCTCGGGCACAAGGCGGAGGAGCTCGGGGTCACGGTGTTCACCGGCTTCCCCGCGGCCGGCCTGCTCGTGGACGGCGAACGCGTCGCGGGCGTACGCACGGCGGCGACGGGGCTCGATCGCGACGACAAGCCGCTCGCGAGCTATCAGGCGCCGAACGACATCGTCGCCAAGGTCACGGCGCTCGCCGAGGGGACGCGAGGAATGCTCGCGCAGGCGTGGCTCGAGTGGCAGGGCATGCCGTCCGAGAATCCGCAGATCTTTGCGCTGGGCGTGAAGGAGATCTGGGAGACGCAGCGCCCCCTCGACCGGGTGATCCACACGCTCGGCTGGCCGCTTCCCAGCGACGCCTTCGGCGGCAGCTTTCTCTACCCGCTCGAGCCGAACCTGCTGGCGCTCGGTCTCGTCGTCGGGCTCGACTACCGGAGCGCCGCGCTCGACGTGCACGTGCTGCTCCAGAGGCTGAAGCTCCATCCGCTCTTCCGGCGCTACCTCGACGGCGGGGAGGCGGTCGAGTGGGGAGCGAAGACGATCCCCGAAGGGGGCTACTACGCAGTGCCGCAGCGCCGCCACGGCGCGGGCGTCGTCCTCCTGGGCGACTCGGCCGGGTTCGTGGACGTCCCCTCGCTCAAGGGGATCCACTACGCGATGCAGTCGGGCATCTACGCCGCGCGCGCGATGTTCGCCTCGCTCAAGGCGGGGGACGGCACGCAGCTCGCTCAGTATGATCGCCTCGTGGACGACTCGTTCATCATGCGCGACCTGTACCGGACGCGGAACATGCGGCTCGCCTTCAAGGACGGGTTGTACGCGGGGGGCATCAAGGCCGGCCTCATGACGCTGACGCGAGGCCTCGTTCCCGGCGGCAGGATCGCGATGGCCGCGGACGCGGCGGTGGAGCGGCGGCCCGACCCACCCGATCCGTTCGCGCCGGACGGCAAGCTCACCCTGAGCAAGGTGGACGGCGTGTTCAAGTCGGGGAACACGACCCGCGACACGATCCCGAGCCACCTCGTCGTGGGGCGGGATGTCCCGGCCGAGGTGGCCGAGTTCTACGCCCACGTGTGCCCGGCGGGAGTGTACGAGCTGGTGGACGGACGGCTGCGGGTGAACGCGCCCAATTGCGTGGACTGCAAGGCGACCGACGTGCTGGGGCCGCGCTGGACGCCGCGAGAAGGAGGCAGCGGGCCGAAGTACAAGCGGATGTAGGCTCCGCCGCTTGCCGTGGTTCTCCGGCGCCCGTACAATCACCCGACTGGAGCTGCCGACTATCGCAACCGAGAGGCCAGGGATGTCCGAGCGGGTGCTGCTCGCCGATGACCACGCGGTGGTTCGGCAGGGGCTGAGAGCGCTGCTGGA
>Ga0209266_1000885_pt1 | contig 21503 bp, 19 predicted proteins | sample GraSoiAngelo_132_FD_185889 | JGI IMG/M metagenome (GOLD analysis project Ga0209266, IMG submission 185889) | Grasslands soil microbial communities from the Angelo Coastal Reserve, California, USA - 14_0929_02_40cm (SPAdes) (version 2) | ecosystem: Environmental > Terrestrial > Soil > Grasslands ...
TCTCGCCGGTTGAAACCGAACTGGGTGAGTCTCGCGATTCAAGGCTTAGAATGGGCTGGTCGACTGTTTTCGTAGGTGCGAGTTATCGGGGTGAATCAGCGTGGAAAAGTCGCAGTTTCAATTCGCCTGCCTGGATCTACGATCTGGGCTTGTTCTGAACTATTTCTTGGAGCGACTATCGTTCCCAAAGAGCAGTTCTGTGTCGTGAGGATCAACGTTTTTGAGATTTCTGGGAGGGGTCTCTGCCAGTTAAACCCGGTCTGGGCTCTGTTTCCGGTTTGTCGCGCAGATTCGGCGGGTCAGTCGTCTTGTTGATCGTGGAGGTCAGCGTGAAGGTCAGCGTGGAAACTGCGCGAGGTCAAACCGGTTGCTTGGAATCGTGATCAGGGCTGATTCCCGGCTTGTCTCGGGAATTGTCGGCTGTTTCTAGATGATCCTTTCTTGACTGTAGTGCGCGTTTTATACTTCTCCCGGGCGGAGCGCGGAGACGCCTTGGTGGACTGGCGGGTCGGTCTTGGAGTACAAGTGGGTCGTTCTCACGGTCACTACCGTCGGCATCTTCATGGCCACGCTTGACTCCAGCATTATCGTCGTGGGTCTTCCCCAGGTGGTCAGTAGCCTCCAGACCAATCTGGTCGAAGGGGTCTGGTTCATCACCATCTACAGGCTGATGATAACAGTCCTGCTGGTCGGTATAGGCCGGATGGCTGACCTCTACGGACGGGTCCGGCTCTACAACCTGGGCTTCGCCATTTTCAGCCTCGGCTCGCTACTCTCCGGCCTCTCCATCACGGCCGAGATGCTTCTCGCCTTCCGGCTAATCCAGGGGGTTGGAGCTGCCTTCCTCTTCGTGAACAGCGTCGCCATCGTCACAGACGCCTTCGCAGGCAGCGAGCTTGGGAAAGGGATTGGGATAAACCAGGTCGCGATCAACGCGGGGACGATTACAGGCTACACTCTCAGCGGCGTCCTCATACAGCTCTTCACCTGGCGCTCCATATTCCTGGTGAATGTCCCGATCGGCATCTTCGGCACCTACTGGTCAAGGAAGAGGCTGAAGGAGATCTCTCACCCTGCTCGTGGTGAGAAGTTTGATCTGCCAGGCGCGGTGACATTCTCCGCCTCTATCACATTGCTGCTCCTCGGTCTGACTCTGGGGAATATCACCGACCAGTTGTCGCTCACACTTACAGGTCTGAGCTTTCTACTCATGATCATCTTCGTTCTCGCAGAACGGAGGGCGAGTTTTCCAGTTCTGGACCTCTCACTGTTCAGAAACAGGCTCTTTACCGCTGGCAATATTGCCAATCTTCTGAGCGGTCTCGCCTTTGCAGCACTCGCCTTCATAATGACCCTCTACTTCCAGCTCGTCAGAGGCTACAACCCGCTCCACGCCGGAATCCTTCTCATACCGCTGGATATCACGCTGATCTTCATCGGGCCCATAAGCGGCTCCCTCTCGGACAAGTGGGGGGCCCGGGGTCTCAGCACTCTCGGACTAGCAATCGCCACCGCTGGTTTCTTCTATCTCTCTGGCTTTACGACAAACACTCCGTTTCTTCAAATAGCCATAGGGCTGGTCCTCGTCGGATTCGGCATCGGCTTGTTCCGCAGCCCGAACGCGAGCTCAGTCATGGGTTCAGTCTCAAGTTCCAAGAGAGGAATCGCCTCCGGTGTAAGGAGCACGATCATCAACACCAGCATTGTCGCGAGCATCCCATTGGGTTTGTCACTGATGACCGCCGACGTCCCCTATGACAAACTGGTGAACATTATCGGAAATGTGAACATAACAGGGAACGGTCAGGTATCAGGCGCAGACCTCCAGCTGTTTTTGGCCGGGTTGCAACATGCGCTTCTGATACTATCAATTTTAATCATCGTCTCAGCGGTTTTCTCCTCACTGCGTGGTCGGCGACCAGAACCCTATGATCATATTCCCTCAAAATAGATACTCTTAAATCGTAATCACGTGCTCGCGTTCATGTATAGGTCTTGGAAGGGACCTTTTTGAAAACGGTCGACTCCAACCTAAAGGTGCCACGCGGGGCATAGAAGCTTTCAGGCGACGATTTTGAGAGTTAGAGTTCGTTGACCGAGAAAACCTCCGAACGGTCTGATTTTGAAAAGCTTCTCGCTAGGCTACTTGAGGAAGACCGGATTCGCAGTGGCAGAGCTCCAAGGCCGAGCAAGCCGCAGCATAAGAGGAGACCTGTGGTCAAGCTAATCCTTGTATCAGTCTCCATACTGATAGTGGTCTCTGGGGCATGGGTCTATCAAGATAACTCGTGGCGTTTCGCGGGCACAAATGGTTCTGGAGTCCCTAGGGCAGCGCTACTCGACCAGCTATCCAGAACAATCCCTGACCCATCTTTCAACGACTCTGTCCGGGCAACCCTAATAGCTGCCGGTTACTCTTTGGACTATTACAGTCCAGCACAGGTCACGATCGGATTCCTTCAGAGCCTTCCTCTCAAGGGCTACTCTCTGATAGTCGTGCGTGCCCACAGCGGCTCAGATGAAATCTACACTTCCGAGCAATATACGACATCCAAATACGTCTTCGAACAGTTGACCAACCAGATCGTCCCGGTCGAAGTAGACAACAAGGTATACTTCTCAATAACCAAGAATTTCGTTCAAGACAGTATGCGAGGAAGGTTTCAAGGCTCACTGATAATCCTCATGGGTTGCAGCGGTCTCTTCAGCCCTGACATGGCTCAAGCCTTCCTCGCCAAAGGCGCAAAGGCGGTGGTAGGGTGGAGCGGGGCTGTGAACGCCGGCCATACGGACTCGGCCACCGAGACCCTCCTCCAATACCTAGCCCAGGGGAACAGTCTGCAAGACGCAGTGAGGCTCACTTCGGACAAGCTTGGACCCGACCCGGTCTATGGCGGTCATCTCGCCTACTACGATTTCAAGGTCGGATTCTTACAGCAGATCGGAGCTCAGCTCGCGGGGCTCGGACTCTTGATGATGATTGTCGTGCCGATCGCTCTCAGCCCTCTAATCGTGTATCTAATCCCCAGAATATTCGGCAGACGCTGATCTCGAAAACCTGAAAATCGCCGATTAGTTGAATGGTGAGCATGGCATCTGAAGCCCCGGCCGGGGATTGAACCCGGGACCTGCGGCTCTCTTTTCACTGTTACAAGGCCGCCGCTCCACCACTGAGCTACCGGGGCGCTGGCTCGAGCGTCACAAAGGGAGCCAAAGATAAGTCCTCTCTAGTGACGTTGGCTATTTGTGAAAATTCGAGGTGCGCATTCTGGCGGCGGCTCTTGACAGGGCCTCCACTCCTGGAAGGTTCTGTCCTGATAGCAGACAGAGCATTGCTCCTCCGGCGGTGCTCACATGGGCGAACTTGTCATCGATTCCCAAGATCGAAGCGAGTCCAACCAGATGTCCTCCCCCTATCACAGTGTACCCACGAATCTTTGCCATTGACTCGAGAACTTCTCGTGTTCCACGGTCGAAACCGTTCCTCTCGAAAACCCCAAGGGGACCATTGGCCACGGTAGTAGCCGCTCCTTCAACAAGTCTAGAATATTTCTCAACGGTCTTTGCCCCGATGTCCAGAGCAGCTCCTTTGCTGGGGGTCGAGTCAAACGTTCTATCGACTCTCTTTCCACTCTCCTCATAGGCCAGGTCTAGCGGAAGTTCAATTCTATCCCTGTATTTCTTGAGTAAGCTTCTTGTCCGTTCAAAAAATGCTGAGAGTCCAGTCATTCCCCTCTCATCTTCGACAGAGATTTTCTCGCCGCTTGCGCTGAGGAAGAGTTTGGCGGGCACTCCTCCGAGTAAGATCTTGTCTGCCTTGTCGCGTTGTAGAATATGTTCTATGACTGGAATCTTGTCTTCTACTTTGGCTCCTCCAAGAACGTAGACGCATGGCTTAGCAGGTTCTTTCAGGAGCTTCGAGACTGCTTTCAATTCTTTCTCCATTAGGCGTCCTGCGAAGCTGGGGAGGAGTTCAGTGAATCCTGCAATGGAAGGTTGAGACCGGTGTGCCGTCGCGAACGCGTCGTTGATGTATACGTCGAATAGTGGTGCAAGACGTCTCACAAGATTTGTCTTGACTAGCTTTTCCGGCTTGTCATCGATGTTCTCTTCCGCGCAGAGACGGAGATTGTCGAGTACTAGTATCTCTCCAGGCTGGACACGTGATATTTTGTGGCGTGCCTGGGGTCCCAGAACGTCTTCTACGAAACTTACTTGCTGATTGCAGTACTGGGCAAGTGCCGCTGCATGGGGCTCTAGAGATGTAAAGTCGTCTTTGCCAGGCCTGCTCTGGTGTGATCCGAGCACGATTCTGGCATCGTCTAGTTGAGACAGTGTCTCAGCTATTGCCCTGATTCTGGTGTCGTCGAGGATGTTGTGAGTGGAAGGGTCTAGGGGGACGTTTATGTCGACTCTGAGGAAGACCCTCTTGTTGTTTGTTTCGACATCGTCAAGGGTGAAGAAGTCTTTCTCTCCCAAGCTTTTTCGGTCTTCCCCAATCTTCAGGTTTGATCTGTGCGATGTTTAACGTTTCTGAGGTCAATGCTTTTTAGCCCGTAAGAATGTCCCGTGCGTCTGCCGGGGTGGCTCAGCCTGGTCAGACCCTGTCAAGGGAACCATAGCGCCGGACTCATAATCCCGGATAGGATATCCGGAGGTCGCGGGTTCGATAGACTAGTGTTCGAAAGCCCCGCCCCCGGCACTCGCCAGAGGCACGGGCTTCTGATACCCTAGCCGGAAGGTCTTCCGATGGCTCCAATTTGGACCTTCCCAAACACTTTTATTTCCAGAAAAGTCCGTCTATCTTGAGATTTCCATAAGGAGATTTGCACGGGGAGTTAGATTCCTTCCTCCAGTTCTAATGATCGCACTCGTCTTTCTGAGATTCAACTTGTCCGTGTTGAGGCCCGTCTTCGGAGCGCCAGTGCATGTTATCAGTGTAGACGCGAACAGCGTCAACGCAACGGATGCGAATGTGGATCGGTCGGCGAGCCAGCCCCGCTCCTTCAAGGTTGGAGCTGTCATCAACGCCACATCGGCAAACCCTGTCTCAAACGTGTTCGGGTTTCAGTTTGTCATAAACTACAACGCCAGTGCCTTCGTTGCGCAAGGAGATCCAGATCCTTCAGCAACCCCTGGTAACCCTCTTGGGCTATACGTGGACGGTGCTGCAAGTACGGTCAATTTTGGTGCTCAGACTGCGCCCGGAACTGTCAACTGGGCCGGACTCATTGCAGCGAACAAAGGCCTTTCAGATAGTCACGATCGAGCCGCCGGCGGGAAGTGCTGGTTCGGTTCTTGTTGCGTTCACAATTCTCGGTCCCAATCCAACTGTCACGATCTCCACGAATACCCTACTGGCTAACGTGGCCTTCGAACTCATCAACAGGTCTGGAAATTCTCAGACCTTTTCAATTTCCAACGTCATTTTCGTTGATAACACCGGTGCGCAGCTGACAGGGATTTCTGTAGGTTCGAATGCCGTGGAGACTGTTACAAACAATCCTCTCCGTGCGGCTTTCACCGCTGTCGCGGATCCATCTCTGGGACCGACGGCGTTTACTTTCGATGCGACCGCGAGCTCTGATGTTGATGGTACCATCGCGAATCCCTCGGGATATTTCTGGGACTTTGGCGATGGCACCCAAGACTATGGAGCTTCAAATGGTTCAGTTCGATGGGTCGGGTAGCCGGGATCCCGATGGGTTTTTGGTTTTTTGGCACTGGACCTTTGGCGACAACTCAACCTTCGAGAGCAACAACTCATTCGCTACCCATGTCTACTCGACGCCCGGTGTCTACAACGTCACTCTGACGGTTTTGGATAATGGAAACTCTACTGGTAGCGTGTCTCATTTCATCCAAGTGAGCATGGGCGCGGTCGTGGTTGCAGTCAATACTGTTCCAGGGTCGCCGACTATTCAGAATGCGACTACAGTGACAGGAAACTTCACTATTGAAGTTGATGTTGTGAACGGGTCTGATCTTTTCGCATGGCAATCTAGCTTAAGCTACAATCGGACACTTGTCTATACTTCGAACAGTAGTATATCTGTCGGTCCCTTCTGGCAGAGTGTCCTCACCAGTGGTCAGGGCTTTCTAGTCAAGAACCTCTACGCAAACGGGACTATTGTATTCGCTTTCACGCTTCTAGGCGCTCCACCCACCCTACGGGTACCGGGGTCCTTGCCTCCATATCCTTCACTCCACTCAACACAGGAGTAGTGGGACTGCATCTATCCAATACGATCCTGCTGGATTCTTCGCAGCACACTATTCCTTCAACAGCTCAGAGCGGGAGCGTATTCGTATCCTTGCCGGACGAGCCCCCCGTAGCCAGTTTCACCTTCACGCCGACGACCCGACTGTCGGGACTAGTGTTTTCTTCGATGGGACCAGCAGTTCTGACCCTGACGGTTTCATCCTCCAGTTTATCTGGAATTTTGGAGACGGCTCTCAGGTGTATGGTCCCTCGCAGATCTATCATACTTACTCTTCACCCGGAATCTACAATGTTACGCTGATGGTTGTTGACAGTTCTGGTCTCTCGGCAAGCGTCTCGCACTCTGTGAACGTTATTCCTAGACCAGAACACGACGTGGCCCTATCATTCATCAACGTTTTTCCAAATGTCGCGATTTCAAGCACAATCGCAGATGTGGAAGTTGGAGTACTCAATACAGGATCAGGCAACGATACCGTGAGCGTCACGGTGTACGCTAACTCGATTCCTGTATCAACTCTCCCCGGGATATTTATCCAGGCTCCTCCGCCGGGCTTTATCAACTGCCCAGTTCGGTCTGATCGTCTTTGTCCCTTGGGATACGACGGGTTTCGCTACTGGCAACTATACGATATCGGCTACGGTGTTTCTTGCAAGGGATCCGACTCCCGCCGACAATAGTCTCACTGATGGGACTGTGACACTGTTGCCGCCGCCGGTCGTGACTCTAACTCCATCGAGTGGGCCTGATGGGACCAAGGTTCTGGTTAAGGGCTCAGGCTTTCCGAGGCCCGCGGAGAGAGTTGTCATTGGCCAGGTGGATGTTATGTTCGACGACATGTTCATCGGGTTCCAGCTCACTTCCAACGGCAGTTTCAACTTTACACTGAACGTTCCCTTGTCGCAACCGGGTACGCACTTCATCAGGTCTTCGATGTGTTCTATGGGTCGAAAGCGAGTGCGGTGTTTACTGTCACTCCCACGGTAACGGGTAGTCTCTCTCTGAGCGTGAATGTTGGAACTGTCTACTTCCCCCAGGATACAGTTGCCCTGTTTGTTCTGGCCACGTTTAACGGCGTTCCAGTCTCGGCCTCGACGACGACCGTCACGGGACTCCTGATTGTCCCCGGCGGGACAAAGGTGACTCTGAATCTTGTTCGTCAGGCGAGCGGACTCTACAAGGCGACTTATAGTCTGTCGAAGACTACAACGTTGGGAACCTATGTGGTTCTTGCGCGGGCCCATTGCTCGTCGGGCCTGGATGCTACTTCAGTTGCGACTTTCGAGGTTAGACTTGCGTGGCTGAGCACTGGCAGCGGACAAGCAACGATCACTACCGCGACAGTTGTCGGGCTCGCGGGATAATGGCTGTCTTCTGGAAGAAGGGCTACTTTGGCAGACGTAAGGAGGGTGATGAGTTCGGTTTAGAAACCTTCCACAGTTGAGGCGAACTCCAAGTCTCGTTCTATGCGCGAACCGTGGTTGTCTGGGAACGGTTCTCGTAAACAAATTCTATTCATCTACTATGGTTCTATCCAGTGTAGTTTGACGGTGCTTGCTATTATCATCGAGTACGGGTCATTGTCCCAGTAGACGATCCAGCATGGCGTGTTTGCTGGCAGGTTGACGTTGAAGCTTCCGCCTGGAACATCGCCGCTATCGTAGAAGTAGTTTGACGGTAAGCTTCCGACGGTGACGTATTGCTCGTAGTACGTGTCGTTGACTATGAGGACTCTGATTGTTCCAGTCGCCCCGGTGTTTGGGCCGCTTGCTATTTGTGCGCTGAAGTTGCCGGAGATATAGATGTTGGCCCCGGCCGGAGTGTAGAATGAAGTGGCGTTGTAATTGTCTGCGACGACAATGACTGAGCCGCTGATTATGGTTTCGCCTTTCTGCATCGAGGCCAGTTCGTACACTACAACGGCGGATACTGCTAACGCGACTGGGATGAGTGCTACGATTATTCGGATGTTTCGTGTTTGTCGGGAGGCAGTTTTCATGTCAGGTTGTGATGTCTCTTACGCATTGATCGGCTCGTCGATCATACCACTAACTCTAGCTGCGGCGTAGTATGTCGACGTGGCCGTCTTTTCTACCGACGTAGGCTGTGTCGCACATTCCCAAGAATAGGCCTGTCTCTAAGACTCCTGGAATCTTTTTCAGCTTTTCATGAACGATGTCGGGGCGGCGGATGCTCCTGAAGTAGGTGTCGACTATGAGGTTGGAGTTGTCTGTTATTACTGGGCCCACTTTTCCGGAGGCTTCTCTGAGGACTGCTTTTTCAGAGATTCGTCTGATCTTCTCCAGGGTAGACTGGTACCCGAACGGTGTTATTTCTACAGGTATCGGTTGTTCTCCTCCGAGCGACTTGGCGAGTTTCTTCTCGTCTACTACGATTACGAGTTTCTTGGATGTTGAGTCTACGATTTTTTCTCTGAGGAGTGCTGCCCCTCCTCCTTTGACTAGGTCGAGCGTGCGCCATTGTACCTGGTCTGCGCCGTCTAGTGCGATGTCTGGTTGTGTGTCGGAGTCGAGCGTTGTTGTGTTGAGTCCTAGTCTTTTAGCGGCTATTTCCATTTGGTAGCTTGTTGGTATGAAGCGGATCTTGAGGTTTTCTTTGGCTATTCTTTGGTGGGCGAGTTCGAGTGCTCTGAGTATTGTATTTCCGCTTCCGAGTCCTATGGTGTAGCCGTCTCGTAGTTCTCTGATTGCCTGGGCTGCCGCGTTGAGTCGGGCCTTGTCTGTCCATGACATGGTCTGGTGTCTTATCCCTCTGTCTCTATCTGTTCGAGTCGTTCCATTGCCTTGAGTACTTCTTCTCGGATTGTTTCGAGACGTTCTTCTGCTTTGTTTCTGGGCTTTTCTTTGGGTCGATCCTTGTTGGCTGTGGGTTGTGTTGTCGGTGTGGTCTCCGGTTTTGTCGGTTGTTGTGATTGTTCGTTCTTGGGTTCTGGGAGTGGGCTGTGATATACTGTTGGTCTGATCTGGCTCATCTTGAGGTCGATCTCCATCATCTTCTCGTGGAAGCTCCTGAGGAGGTCTTCCTTGGCTGATTCTAGCTCGTAGAGGTCGACCGTCTTCCTGTGAGTGTCGATCTCGCCGTCTACTCTCTTGAGGTCTGTCTTGTAGCGCTGGAGGAGCTGGTTCTTCTCCGTCTCGTTGATCAGCCCTTTTGCTTCTGCTTCGTAGATCTTTGTCAGAGCTTCTCCGATAATGTCCCGTTCGAGGCTGGCTAGGCGGAGCCGGTCGCGGGCCTTTGATATGTCTCCGCCGGTGACTGTCTTCTTGAGGATGTCTGGTATGGGGAACGCTTCTCTACTGTCTTGCGGAGGGGATATCGGGCTTTCTGCGGGTTTCTTTTTTCCGAATAGGAGCATTAGTGTTGTGAGTGCGAAAGGGGCATCGTGGCCCTTTCTCCGCAATAGAAGCATTCCTCTAGCGTTCTTGTTGTTTTGGGCGGTGGTGGACTATTATAGGTTTAGCAGCTTGGGACTCGGCTTGATCGTCGAGGGGCGTTCTTGTAACCTTGCTGGGGGTGTTTGTCGGCCAAGCAGAGTTATGTACGTTCGGAGCGGCTGTTCCTCGTGGTGCCTGGGTCTTGTCTCTCGCTACTGAGTGTGAGAGTTGCGGCCGACCGATGTCTTCTAACATGGATCATGGTGCTCAGAATCCGGACAATCCGTACTGTATTCATTGTACCGATATGAAGGGAAAGCTGTTGTCGTTCGAGACGGTTTACGAGGGGCTTGTGAATCAAGCGATGCAGACTCGCTGGATGAACCGGGAGCAAGCGGAGAGGTTTGCTCTGGAGGAGATGGGAAAGTGGCCTGCGTGGAAGGATCGTATAAGCGAGATGCCTAAGCCTCACTAGTCTGTACTGAACGCTGTTCTATTTTTCTCAGTGCGGTCGGGGTCTTGTAGGTTATTGGGCCTTGAGCCTTGGCTGATAGGTCTGGATGGGCCTCGCGGTTCAAAATAGACCGGTGACATGTTCGGTCCCGAATACAAGCCAGTTTTGTGTCGCGGATGTGACTATTTTTGATAATTTCGGGGCCTGGTCCCTCGGGTCCAAGCTGATTCTGATAGGCAGAGTCATGTTAAGGGCGTAGAATGGGGGTAGGTGGATTGCGCCATCAGGCAGCGTCCAAGCGTGAGAATCGAGCCGTCAAAGTACCATGTGGAAGGATCCGCGATCTGGGCTTGTTCTGGGCGATTTCCACCGTGAGAACATTCCAAAGACACTTTTGTCTCGTGAGGGTCAACGTTCTTGAGATTTTCTGGGAGAGGGTCCCGCCAGTTGGAACTGTTCTGGGCGAGTCTCGCGATTCGGGGCGTGGAATAGGCTGGTCGACGATTCTGGCGGGTGCGAGTTATCCGCATGAATCAGCGTGAGGATCTCGCAGTTTGAAATCGGTTGCTTGGATCGTTGATCTGGGCTTATTCCAGGGCCTTCTATCGAAAAGTGCCTTATACAGTGCCGGTATTTTTCAGGAGAAAAGCAGAGCGTTCTGGTCGGGGTGGAAGAGGATGGTCTCGCCAGGATGTGTTGGAGGGGATCATGAAGAAGTTGCGCCGGGCAAGTGTCGGCATTGCGTTCCGTTCTTTTGGAGATGAGATGGAGCCCCGGACGAGATTTGAACTCGTGACCCTTGCCTTTTTGACATGGCTACCAAGGCAATGCTCTGGGCTGCGGTAGCATCTACCAGGCTGAGCCACCGGGGCGTCTCGGAGGAGGCTCGATCCTCCAGCCGGCTATATGAATTGCTACGAGAAATGCGATCTCACTAGAGTTTTTGGTCTGAATCGAGATTCCCAACTCTATTCTTGGCAGAAGGTCCCAGTGTTTTTGGAGGAAACTCGATCAAGATCCAGCTCCGTATCAAACCCAGATAACAACGAGAACTGCTGGGTGACTCGCAACTCATATATGCATGATCGACCACAAAAGCGCACTAGCGAATCGTAGCTAAGACAACCCTCCTCATTCCTAGTTGTGAGGGGTTTACGGGGATAAAGCTAAATTTTCCAGTTTGGGAGCGAGTCTGCTGAATATTCTTGATCGTGAAATCCAATCTTCTCTCCAAGTCAATGCTGATGATAGCAGTAACACTCCTCTCTTCGCTTATCGTCACAGGAGGAATCAACCCAACAGCAGGGTACATCGGGCTGGTAAGATCAGGCTACGGGCCGGCGTTCGGATTCGGGCCCATTCAGCCCTACGAGCCGGTGGGACCCTTCGTCGACGGCATTCTCTACCCGCAGTTCATTCCCACCTCGGCAGATCAGTGGACCGCGCTAAAGTCTGGAGCATTGGACCTGTACGACTCAGCATTGTCAATCAATCAGCTGATCGAGTATCAGAACAATAACTGTGTCTATGCTCCCGATGCGCCGGGAGGAATACCTCCCTGCCCTCTTGGGCAGGCTCCGATTCAGCACGAGATCGCGATCCAGAACGTTGTCGCTCTGGACAAGTGGGAGATCGACTTCGAAACACAATTGTTTCCGACCAACGTATACGCCGTTCGTGCGGCCATAGCCTGGATTATCGACAAGGAGAACTTTACACAGAACTTCCTCGGAGGACTGGGCTCAACGCTATACTCGACGGTCCCTACCGCACTGGCGGGCGACTGCTCCGGAGGTGAGTGGGTTGACCCAGCCCTCAACCCGGCCTGTCCGGAGATGTCAGGCATGACGATATCAGCGGCTTGTGGAAGCGGCACCGCAACAGGTCCCTATGGCCGCGGTCTACCGATCTCTACACGGATATGTGTCGCGAATTCCATACTTGACGCGGCAGGCTTCACCGTCGGTGCAAGCAGTTATCGTGAGAACCATAGAAACACATGCTCCTCTGACCCCGGTGGCTGTGGCGCGCTCCTCAAGCCTCTCTTCTTTGTCCGAAAATCAGATCCCAACCGTCTCGCTCTGGCACGATTTGTCAAGAACACTATGTCTGGAACAGGCTCGGCCGGCCTCAGTATCCAGATGGTGGCGGGTTGTACTTTTACCTCATACCCATCCGTCCAGAACTATTGTGAAGGCCCAAGACTCATTGAATTCCAGATTCTGCAGTCCGTTCAAGACTACAACATCTTTGTAGGAGGTTGGGAGCTTTCCCGAGACCCCACGTTCTTCAATATCTACGACCCCCTCGGCATCTTCCCTGGCGGCACCAACTACAACCGTTATGATGACCCGGTCTTCACACAGGCAGAGAGAGGCTTGAGCGACGCTCCGACACTGAGCCAGGCCATCACTTATGCTCACGCGGCTGAGATCGAATACAACTCATCAATCCCTGTCGTTGATGTCTGGTCTACTACCGCTCCCTATGCTTACCGCCTCTACCACGCCGACTCTGATCCAGTGCTCAATGGGCTCCAATGGAAAGGCATCCAGCTGTTGAAGGGTACTGGTTGGAACAATGGTTTCACCTTCCTCAACGCTCAGCTGATCGGCGCACCAGTCCACGACCCGAACCACCAGCTCTACATCAAGTACGGCATCAAGACTGACGTCTTGGACTCTCCCAGCCCCATCGAAAGCCAGTTCCTCTACGACCAGGAGACCTATCTAACCAGCTACGACCTTCTCAACGCTCTCGCGAACGATGACCTGAGCTTCAACGGCGACCTGCCCTGGATGGCAAGCCTGCCTATTACGACCAACATAGCACAAGGCGCGGCGTTCCCTGACGGCTCGACATGCGACTCTGACGTTCCAGTTGCTTCGCCACAGATCATCCCACGAGGCTGCTCTGTCCAGACGATCCAGCTTCGGCCGGATCTTAGCTTCGCGGCCGCGCTAGACGGTAGCATTCCATCGATTCCGGTGACGCCTGACGATGTAGTATTCTCTACTCTCCTCGCGCGTGACAGTCCTACCAGCTTCATCAGAGGCAGTTACTTCGACCTCCAGAATGTCTTGGACCACAACTCTAACCCGGCCGTTGTCACGAACCTGAATGCTGTAGTATTCGAGTTCAGGACCCAGTCTGTGTTCAACCGCCACTATATTGGTGGGACACCGGTCGAGTCCCAACAGCATTGGTGTGTTGAGGCTCATATGGGAGGAGGACTAGATAATAGTCCGCCGTGGCCGGGTACAGGTGCTCCGAGTGTTGACTGTCGTCCGATGAGCAGTTGTGTTCTCAGCGGGACGCTCTTTGCTCAGGGCACGTTTACATGTCCGTGGCCTAAGGCTCCCACCGGATGCACAACATGTCTCTGGCCTGATGCTGGAGTCGCAGTAACGTCTTCCGGCACGCAGAACAGCAGTAACCAAACAGCATTCGTTCCAGGCAAGCCTGTAGGCATCGACCTGGGCAGTTTTGCCTTCGTCTACGATTCTCAGAACTCGTTCACGAGCGGAACCAATGGTCCGATGCTGTTCCGTACCCGCCAGACACCAGGCATGCCGCTGCCCCAGCCTTACACTGCTAATGCTCCCAACGACGGCTACTTCACCAACGTAGGAGGTCCGACGTTTACAATCAACGGCATCGGAGCAGGCTGGTACAAGTTCCACCAGGCAGGCAATGTCAACTGGTACTGCACAGCATGCGTCGGTGGCACCTCTGAGACCGGTCCACTGCCAACACCAGACATGGTTGTCAACATCGTCGACCTGTCTCTAGTGGCCGCACACTTCGGACAATCCCCAGGCCTCGTAGGCCCCTATGGACACGCTCCGTGGGACCTGAGCGGACCAAGCGGCACTCCTGACGGCACCATCAACATCTTCGACTTGACGAGGATCGCGCTGCACTTCGGACAGAGCTTCCTAGGCGGTACAGACATCGGCGGCGGAGCTGAAGGCTCGATACCCGGATGGGTATCCGAAACAATACCCGGAACCTAGAATTCAACTACCGTCCCCAAGCATCGCCCTCTCCCTTTTTTCCGGGGGGCTAGCATTCCAGTTCGTTTTGTCGCGGTGCGACCATATTGGAATCTGGAAAGGCCACTTCGCAAAGTCTAAGAGGGCAATTGGTGCGATACAGACTCGACGTTGGGCAGACGATCCGCACGCTATGGGTTCTTGTCCGTTGTCCTTTTCATAGTACTCTTGACGTCCGTTTATGGAGTCATTCGTGCTGGAGCCTCGTTCTATCCTGCTGGAACCGGGTCGGACCCTGTTTCCAATATTAGTATTGTAGGCGAGACTCCTCCTGATCGTCAGCAGGTCGAGCCCACGATCGCGGTAGACCCGCGAAACGGCAGCATCATCGTTGCCGGGGCCCAGGATCTTAGACTGAAATCTCAAGGAGAGCATCGCTGGCATGGCTACTACCGGTCCACCGATGGAGGACAGACATGGACGTCCAGCCTCCTGCCGGGTTTTCCTGGAGATACCTCAGCTCAAGGACTATCTTCTCCATTGCACAGGTCCAATGTAACCTCGGACCCTATGCTCGTGTTCGATCGAGGCGGAGACGTCTACTATGCAGGGCTCGTCTTCAACATCAGCTCCACCGGAGTGCCAGGAAACACGGTAGCCTTCGTCGCGAAGTACGTGAATGACGGATCCACCTATTCGGGCGTGACGTTGATAACTGGTCCGCTGTTTGCGGACAAAGAATGGATCGCAGTCGACACAACTGGAGGTCCCAACGATGGGAACCTGTACATGGCCTTCGACGCCAACCTAACCGCAACGTCCTATTTCGGTACGCTCTTCACTCGTTCCACTGATGGTGGAAAGACCTTCTCAGCGCCCTTCTACGCGCCCGCCGACGAGACTGGCGAACTGCCCGGGGTGACTGTTGACGCTTCCGGCAACGTCTACGTCTCCAGCGACGCGTTCAACCCTATCACCGAGGTCAACCTGAACTATATTCAAGTCTCAAAAATAACCGGCGGGGGAACAGTTCTGGCTCAGACAGTTAGAGCTGTAAACCCGGCATCCTGGTTGACAGGGCCTCCTCCGGGAGCGAGTTTCCGGGCCTTCACAATCCCGCAGCTAGCTTCGGATGCTCGCGGAGTCTATCTAGCCTTCGACGATGTAAGGCTGGGAAACGTCAATGTATTCCTGACGAGATCGACGGACGGAGGAACTACTTGGAGCACGCCGCTCAGAGTCAACGACGGTCTTACAGGGCAGCACTTCTTTCCCACGATAGCGGCTTCAGGCGAGATCATCAGCATGGCTTGGTATGACAGCAGGCTGAATACTGGAACGACAATGACAATGCTGGACGTTTACTATGCATATTCTCTCGACGCGGGAGTAACATTCTCTCCCAACATTAGAGTGACAAACGTCTCGTTCAACCCCGAGACGATTCAGAGATCAGACCAACCTGGTGATCATAACATCTTCATGGGAGACTATATCCAGATAGCTGCTGCACCCCTCGCCGCGCATCCCATCTGGTCTGATAACAGGTTCGCATGTGACACCATGGACCCAATCTATGGCTGCGTGGACCAGGACGCGTTCACGGCCACGATAGGCCTATCCGGCCCTGTAGGGGGTAATCGTCTTCCAACCAACTTCACTGCACTATTGACACCATACTCTGGACCTGCAATATTCCTCGTCTTGGGAGTGGCAGGAATAATACTTCTGGCTAGACGAGTCGGAAGAGACAGACCATCATCAAAGCCAGAAATCTACTCTCTAGATACTTAGCGGCAGCAGCCGTTGTCCAAGCCGGGACACTGAAAGCATCTATGATTCCTGTCTCAGACGAGAGATCTCAGCCTCCAACTGCCCGCCCGCGGGACCATGAGCTACTTCTCGAAGAACACCAACATAACTGATGCAAGCAGTGCCCCCGACATTAGCTGGATTAATGCGATCACGGGTAACACAGCCGCAGGAAAACTCACCCTCCAGGTCATACCAGGCTGGACAGATCATGTCATTCAAACCTCGTCCTTAACTGTGCAAGGGAATCTCGCCGTAACGTTCGCTGGTTTCAGCGGCAGCACGATCACTGACACCGAAACAACTACTGTGGCGTTCAGCATGACCGGCGGCTAAACAATTTCTTAAGTCACAATCTTTCGACAGTTTGTTACTCGCCTGTTGGTTTCGACGGTACATGGGTTCTAACAGTTTGTCAATTGGCTGCGCTCCAACCGCGAGCGTTCGCGTTGCAAATCCGAAGCGGCTGATTTATCTCAACACTTGATTCGCTGCTTGTCACCGAATTGTATTTTCCAGACCAGACCGTTGATCATGACATTTTCGAACGTACAATTGTGTACATGTGTTGAGACTCGCCTTCTGGCATGGCTGAGCCCAATCAGGTTTCGGGCATACTCGGATATCTAGCGGTTGCCCACGACAACCTGTCCCGCAACTGTTAATACTACTATAACTGCGGACAAACCCCGAAAATATCTTGAAGACAAGAGTTCTTTTGTAGTTTCGATCTTTCTCTTACTCTCAACGGCTCCTATCGTCGGAGGACTCGACAATGGCACCGACGCTCCGGTCCCAACAGGGGCTACAGTTTCTTGGGGTCCCATCAGTCTTGTTGCCCTTGTATGTCTCGGGATGTACGGAACTGTCCGAGCATCTGGCTAGCTTAAGTGCTGAGCATGATGATTCGGCGGCATGGCTCCTCTCACAAAACTCAAGATTCCGATCCTCGTAATTCTCGCCTTTCTGGCTATGCCGGCGTTTGTTCCCTCATCATCAGTAGACTTGCAGAACACTTCTAAAATCTCCTACAATGCTCCTGAGGGAGATATTGTACATGCTCCTCTCTCGGGCATGGGTCTAATCACCATCGCGCTGATGCGAAACTTAACAGCAACTCCGGATTTCTTTAAGATCACTACTGTCGGCTCTACGGCGCCGGGTGGCTCCTCCAACAGTCAAACAGGGTTGAAAACGATCAGGCAGAATGCGCTTCGGTTTGTGAACGATACGAGCTATCTGCCACAAACTGAGACCGCCGTCGCCGTTGATCCAGCTAATACCAAGCATGTCGTTGGCGCTTTCAACGACATGAAATTCCTGTTCTGCTCCATTCTCCAACCGGAATGTTTCCGAACCGGGTTTCCCATGTCCGTCTCGGGGTTCACCATTTCGGCGGATGGCGGCACGTCGATCATGAAGGGCAGCGACCTGCCCCAACTCATCGAACAGTCAACCCTAATTTCAATGATCCCGTTCGGGGATCCCACAGTTGTCCCTGGTACCGATGGCAATTTCTTCTATGGGACCCTGGCAGCGAACCGTTTTGGTGGGAACGGAGTGATCCTCGCAAAGTCGAATTCGAGCCTCTTCGATCCCGCGGTGTCATGCATCTCTGCGTTCGACAATCCGAATGCAAATTCTTGTTGGACAGAGATTCTCCTCTACGGCTCCCCATTCTTTAGTGGTGGATTGGAAGACAAGCCTGTTATCGCGGTCGACAGAAGCAGCAGTCCATACTCTGGTTCTGTCTATGTCGCCTGGAACCACTTTGATCTCTTCATTGGTACGACTTCGACATATCTAGTGAGGTGCAGTGGAGATCTGAGTTCGTGTGCTTTGCTTGCCGGTGGATCACTCGCGCCGTTGTCTGGATCTGATCGATTTGCCGACTTTGCAACGCCAGTCGTAGATGCAAAGGGCAACGTGTACGTGACATGGTGCAACTATGGTACATCGAGCACGTTCGGTCCAATTGATTGTAGAGTGAGATCCTCTGCCCCTGGGGGCGAGAACTTTACTCCGCCAACAACGATCCTTAGTTTCATGGGATTTGGGACAGTGTTGCCTAACTATTCGTTTGTGCAGGGGTTTGCGACGGAACAGTTCAGGACAGCGAGCATACCCTTCCTCGCTGTCGACGCGAGCTCGAAGCCTAGTTCTGGCTATCTCTACTTTGCCATCCAGATATGTACTTCGGGACGGTATATTGACCTACGCAGCCCTGCTTTCGGCCTCGACAATCCCGGGCTCTGCGGTCTCTCCTCGATAGTATTCTCACGATCAACAGATGGTGGTGCTAGCTGGTCCACGCCCGCAATCGTTTCGGATCCTGCCGCAAACGTTCAGCCCTACATAACGGTGGACGTGGTGACAGGTCACCTGTTCATCCTCTACTACACGACCAAGTTCGATCCCTTCAACCATCGCATTGATGTTGTTGCGTTGATATCAACCACCACCGGGACGATCTTCCACGAGAATCGCGTCACGTCTGTATCGAACGAACCTGATTCGGATCCGAACATGGACTTTTACGTTGGAGGTTTCGGAGGTTCTTGGACAGTGCCGCAGTACGGAGACTATTTCGAAGCGACTGCGGTGGGCGGTACGGTCTGGGTCCTGTTTACTGGGAACTATGCTGTCGAGGAAGGGACTTTTCAGACAGACCCGTTCCTCGCCACCTTTCAAGGCTAGAATAAGTTCCAGATAACATGAGTTTCTGTATCCTGTCTACCAAATCGACCAGATGCTCTTTCTTGGGTCTATGTTTGCGTTACTAAGAGTGTTAGGATACAGTTGTCCATTGCACCTTGGAGACAAGGTGCTCCCTGGAGCCATTCAACCCCGGCCCCAGGAGTGTGATTGCTGGTAAAACTCTGTGTACCCGTTGTTGTTGGCGGACTTCCACCATAAGAGATAGTGAGAGTCTGCAACGTTGCGTCTGTGAATGTTACTTGAAGAGTAGCACGGAATGGATTGTTCGGCAGAGTTATGCATGATGTGCCTTGGAGGTGCGGGAAGCTAGGGTCCTGGAAGTCGGTTGTCTGGAAGATTGTTCCCGCAACGTTCACCGACTGCTGAACCGCGGTGAAAGTCACGTTCATGTCGTAGTAAGGTACTGAATTGATGTAGATGATTCCTATTGTTCCGTGGATTGTTGGCGACCCGCCTATCGGTGGCGTGCCACAGTTGGGCACGAACGCTAAGGAGTAGATGAACGCAGTTGCCACGACTCCTACCAGCATGATTACGATGATGATTATGCTATTTGTTCGCTTCAAGGGACGTGTCCTATCGTGGCTCTGAGCGCTCTATATGCTCCTTTGAACGTCGCTTTTTTAGATTCCTCAAAACAGCCCCTACGATCCTTCCGAACATGTTCATGTGGACTGTCCAGAAGTCATCGATCCTGTCCTCAGTCGTCATTGACGAGATAAGAATAAACGAGGGCTCGCGCAATGTATATCGGGGGAGTGACCTTGGCGCGTACTAGGAAGTCTTCTGCTCGAAAGCGATCCGACAGAGTCGTCTTCTACGTGACTATCCTTATCACTATCGCTGTTATCAGCGCAGTGGTCTACTTCTTCTACAGCTATGCTCTCTCCCAGAATAGACCCCAGGTCTACCAGTCTGTCTTCGAAATGAGCATTGTTGTTGCGCAACCGAATGGAACTCGGACAGACGAACCAATCCCGGCAAATGTTGGCGTGCAGGGTGGGAATTGGAATTGGCACAACTTGGATCAGTATGGCGTCGATGGCAGAGCGCCCATGTACACACTAGACACTACAGGACTTATTCGGATACAGTCGACAGTAGCGCGAAATTATACTCTAGGCGATTTCTTTCGCATCTGGGGAGTCACCTTCAACGATACGTGCATCCAGATTCAGATTGGAGGACCTACCTATTGCAACTACACCAGCGATGGCAGTGGCATGTTCTGGACAGTCTATCGGAACGGTGAAGCTAACTATTTTGACTTTCAAGGCATTCTTCCATTGAGAAATGACATTATCAGGGTCGACTATGCTCCCGCTAACTGAGCGACGTGCACTGGTTCGCGAGATGCTCCGGCTCTAGCCGCATGTTTGTCCGAAGTGCACTTCGACGATGGCCAAGTCCCAGATGTTGACCTGGTTGTCTCCATTGAGATCCGCAATCCGGGTTCCATGCGGGTGAGTTTGGTGTGGAGCCGAAGGCCTCCGCGACTAGGACCAGATCGGTTAGGTCGACTCGGCAGTCGTAGTTCACGTCTCCGGTCATATGAGCGAAGGATGCGGTTTGTACTGTTTCAGGTTCAGGTAAACACACGTTTGGATTTTCCGGGCATATCGCCACAGTGACACATGTGTTGGATGGAACTGAGATTTGCGAGCACCCGGTCTGGAATCCGATCGACGTGGTTGAGCTACCTGTTACATTGAATGCAATGGCGAAAAGTCGGCCGGTTGTTGGTGCTGATCTTTCAAAGCCGAGCGCTGTCATTGATAGATGGTTGATGCTGGAGCATCTATGCTCTGACAGTCGCTTCCTATTCCGTGCACGCAGCTGACAACTACAGAGCTTCCGTGTCCTGAGTAGATTCATACTGTCCTATCGATCCATACTGGCGTGAGGACACTGGGTCGGTTTAGACGGCAATGTCGAATCCGTAGGTCTTGTTGGAATTTTGTATGTTTACTGCGACCTTGAGCTGGCACCCAGGTTTCCAGTGAAGACCGGTGGGGTTTGAGGGGCAGGTGATGTAAGTTGGCTGTGCTACACAGACTACTCCTACCAGGTCTATGCTTTGGGCCTTGGCAGGGCATAGAAGGTTTGGGTTGAGGACTACGAGTGACATTGAGGCTGGCAGTATCATGAGGAGTCGCGTTCTGATTGGGCGACTCTTCGCGTCGTCATCTGGTCCTCAAAATATAATCATTGTGAATAGAAAGTTCTCAAGTCAAAGGCAGAATGTCAAGATTGGGCGATTTCCACGACAACTAAGAAAATGAGGACGGGACTTAGTCGTTCGCTAGCCGGAAGTTCTAACCATGTTTACTCAAAACAGTAGCTTTTGAGCTGATGTCCACGGAGTAATTCTCGAAGACGGGGGAAGGCACCTCCGATGGCATCGTGCGGGAGCCGCCTCTGAAGTATCTAGAGGCTGGTGGATGGAGTGTGAGTAAGATTTGTCCAAAATGATTAGAGAGATTTCTCGGGTTTCGTCTTTCATATTCTCCCAGAAGGATATCGTTAGTCTCCAATAACTTCTGATATTGCCAATGTCGCCAACAATCGCAAATCTCGACCCCCAGGAGTCGGATTTTTTCGCGGGCCGGCTAGAGGTCGTTCGGTTTCCACGTATATCTCGGATATACCAAGGATATAACCGGTAGTCTCCGAGTGCTAAACTCTTATATGCCCTGCAAAAGCCAAAGGCTCACACGCATAATTTAGAGAGTCGAGTGAATGAATACTAAGAAACCTATACTGATATTATTCGCCGTTCTCCTGTTGGCTGGAGTTTTCACATCGTTCAGTGTGACTACGGTCCACGCGGCCAAATGGACCCTCAACCTAGACGCCAGCAGTCTCTCAGCCGTCGATAGCACAATTACTGCAAGCGGCACCCAAG
>Ga0209266_1000887_pt1 | contig 21494 bp, 28 predicted proteins | sample GraSoiAngelo_132_FD_185889 | JGI IMG/M metagenome (GOLD analysis project Ga0209266, IMG submission 185889) | Grasslands soil microbial communities from the Angelo Coastal Reserve, California, USA - 14_0929_02_40cm (SPAdes) (version 2) | ecosystem: Environmental > Terrestrial > Soil > Grasslands ...
CACGCTGATTCAGGTCGACGACGCCGGATACCGCACGATGTGCGAGGAGATCTTCGGGCCGGTCTTGTCGGTGTACGTGTACCCGGAGGCTCGCTGGGCAGACACGCTGGCGGTGGTGGACCGGACGTCGCCCTACGCCCTCACGGGCGCCATCTTCGCCCAGGATCGGCGGGCGGTGGCTGAGGCGCAGCAAGCGTTGCGGTACGCCGCGGGGAATTTCTACGTGAACGACAAACCCACGGGCGCCGTCGTGGGGCAGCAGCCGTTCGGTGGGGCGCGGGCGAGCGGCACGAATGATAAGGCCGGTAGTCTCCTCAATCTGATCCGCTGGACGAGCCCGCGGGCCATCAAGGAGAACCTCGTGCCGCCGAGGCAGTGGGCCTACCCGTTCATGGCGGAGCGGTGAGCGGGCGCCCACCGATCCTGGTGCTCGTGATGGCCATCGCCTTCGTGCTGCTAGCGGCCGCGCTCCTCATCGGCTCGTTCACACGTCCCGAATTCCCGCCCTACCAGCTCACGGTGCCTCGCCCCGGCGCCGTGGGCGACACGCTGGTAGGCCCCGCCACGTACACGCTCGATGCGTCCTCCACGGAGCTGTGGCACCGCTTCGCCTTCACGCGTAACGCGGTGGTCGACACTGGGGCCTGGGACGTGGCGTTCCGGCGGTTTCATCTGATCGCAGCACCAGGTGGCGGCATCCAGGATCTCGGCGCGGTGCCGTTCGACTCGGTGGTCCTGCTCCCCAGCGGCGGGTACCTCGCAAACGATGCCGTCCCCGACACGACGAATCCTGGCGTCGGAAAGTGGTATGACTACAGCATGCTGACGCATCTCCTCACATCGAAACACCACGTGTACGGCGTGCGCACGCCGGGCGGGAAGTACGCCAAGCTCGAGATCCTTGCTTACTATTGTAAGGATGCGGGCACTGCCTGCGTCACCTTCCGCTACGCTTACCAGGGAGACAGCAGCCGCCGGGTCAAATGACGGAGCCCCCGGCAGGAGGCTGCCGGGGGCTCCGCAACACCGCGGGATCGCGGGCCGCTACTTCGGCGGCAGGATCTTGAACATGCCCGTTCCGCAGACGGGGCAGACGCCCTTCAGCGCGGGCCGGCCGTTGGCCATCTTCACCTGCTGCGCGTTCGAGATTTTGCGCTTCGCCTTGCACTTCACGCAGTAGCCCTCATCCGCAGCCATCGGAGTCTTTCCACCCTTCGCCATGTTGTTCCTCCGTTAGGGGGCCGGCGGGCGGGGGCCGAACAGGCCGCGCGGTACCCCCCCCCGGGACGGTCACAACATAATACGGCGCCCTCAGACCGTGGGAATCGGGCGGGGCGTGGAGCCGTCAGAAAAGCCGATGCGTTTGTGAGTTCCGTCACAAAACGGCTTGGTGGCGGAACCTCCACAGCGGCACAGGACAACGACTTCCGCCGGTCGCCCGTCCTTCCGCGGGGGCACGGGTATGGTGGCCCCGTCGGGCGTCACAATCCGTACCGGGCCGGCCACGACCAGGGGCCCGTTGGGCTTGGGGGTGATGGTTGTCGGCGTCTCGTTCATGTCCACCAAGGTACACCTGGCGTCTGGACGCACCAAACTCTAGGCCGGCGCACGGGATCGCGGCCACATGTCCGGGAACGGCTGCGTGATCGGTCGGGTATCTTGAGACGCCGTCCCCATGCGCTCTGCTCCCTTCGCCACCCTCGCTTCGCTGTGCGTGATCGCGTGCGTAGCGGAGCGTGCGGCGCTCACCAACCAGATGGCGGAGTCCGGCACCCGCTACCTCACGCGCGCGGCGCGCGACCCGGTCAGCTGGCAGTCGTGGGGCCGTGAGGCCTTCAAGCTGGCGGCGCGGCTCGATCGGCCCATCCTGCTCTACGTCGGGGCCGAGGAGTGCCGGTACTGCGCGGTGATGGATCGCGAGACCTACACCGACTTCGTGCTCGGCGCGTTGATCGACTCACTATTCGTGCCGGTGCGCGTCGATCGAGACGAGCGTCCCGACGTAGCGGCGCGCTACGGGGTCGCGGTGCAGTTGCTCACCGGCCTGCGCGGCTATCCCCTCACGGTCTTTCTCACGCCCGATGGCTCGCCTTTTTTTGGCGGCACCTACTTTCCTGCGGACGATCCGGTGACGGGCCGCGGCATGAAGCAGATCCTTCCGGACGTGGCGCGGAGCTTCAGGGAGCGGCGCGGTTTCGTGCGACGCCAGGCCGCTCTCGTCCGGCAGCTGGCGTACACGCGTGAAGCGGGGGCTCACGGCGTGCTGGAGCCACGCACTGTTGAAGCGGCGATCAACGGCGTGCGGGCCGCGCTCGAGAGCGCGCAGCACTCACGGGCGGCACTCGGCAGCCTGACCTACACCCGGGCGGCCGCGCTCCTGCTCGCCGCGTCGGCGCGCGGCGGCGACTCGAGCGATCTGGACGTGGCCCGCTCGGCGCTCGACGTGGTCGCGGACTCGGTCGAGGCCGCGGCGGCCGCCGGCGAGCGCGACGACCCGCCCGGCCTCGTGCGTGCCGGGATGCTGCGCAACTTGGCGGTGGGTTGGGCGCTAGCGGCAGAGCCCAGATATCGCGACGCCGCGCGCCATCTGCTGGGGTCGCTGCTCCGCGATCTGAGCGGGGCAGACGATCGCGTGGTATTCGCGGACCGCGAGGCCTACGTGATTGGCTCGGTGCTCGAGGCGGCGGCTAGCACCGGCGATTCGACGGCCGAGCGGAGCGCCCTAACGGCGTTGGACGGGCTGCTCGCCCACGCCTATACCAGCGGGCGGGGGGTGCGCCACGTCGGCCACTCGCGGAGCGCTGGGCCGGCGCTGCTGCAGGATCAGGTGCAGGTGAGCAGCGCCTGTCTCGCCGCATACAACGCCACGGGCGACCCTCGGTACCTCCGCGTGGCTCAGGACCTCGTGGCGATCTTCGAGCGCGACTTCGCCGACCCGATGGGTGGCTACTTCGACGCATCCGGGGCTGATCCCGCGGCGCCGGCTCTCGCGGATCGCACCAAACAGGTTCTCGACGACCTGTTGCCGGGAGCGAATGCCTGGGCGGCGCGCGTGCTGCTGCAGCTCGCCGACGCCACGGGCGATGCGGGCTACCGGCGGCGCGCGGAAGCCACTCTGGAGGCATTTGCGGGTGTGATCCCGGCCGAGGGTCTCCGCGCAGCGACCTACCTCGCGGCGGCGCAGGCCGTCCTCCCCGCTCCATCCCTGCCGCGCTAGTCCGTTTCGCTTCGCATCACGGCCCGGAATCCCTTGAGATTGCAGCCCCTAGCGCACCGCGCCGGGCGCGGTGTAGCGTGACGCCCCAATCCGGATGCAGGTCTTATGGATGTAGCGAGCGCGCCCTCTGACGCGGAGGTAGTGGCCCGGGTCTTGGGGGGCGACCGGGAAGCCTTCGGCCTCGTGATCCGCCGCTACGAGCCGGGTCTGCTGCGCTACGCGGCGCGCATGCTCGGCAGCCGGGATGCGGCGGCGGACGCCGTGGCGGAAGGTTTGGTCCGCGCCTACCGCCACCTGGCAAGCTGTCGTGACCCGGCGCGACTGCGCACTTGGCTGTATCGCATCGTGGCCAACCGGTGCAAGAGCCACCTCGCCCGCCGCGCGACGGCGGACGTTTCGCTCGACGAGGCGCCACCGGTCGCGGATCCGAGGGACACCGAGGCAGCGGTGGAGCGAGCCGAGCAGCTGGTACTCGTGGAACGGGCCTTGAGGACGCTCTCCCCGGAGAAGCAGGAGGCGTTCGTTCTGAAGCACGTCGAGGGGATGAGCTACGAGGAGATGGCCGCGGCGACGGGGGAACGGATCCCGACGCTGAAAATGCGCGTGCATCGCGCACGGGAAGCGCTGTTGCAGGCGCTGGAGGAGTACCGATGAGCACGATCGACCCGCGAATTCATCAGGTGCTGGATGGCGAGATCCAACGGGAGGCGCTGCCGCCTGAGCTCAGGCGGCAAGTCGAGCTCCTGGAGGCGGCGGCGGCGCTGCTCGCCGCGGCCCCGAAAGCGGAGAGTGTCGAGCAACGGGTCATGGCGGCGCTCCGGCGCCCCGCTGCCCCGCGCCGGTCGCGCTTGGTGTGGTGGCTGGTCACGCCTCGCGCGATCGTCCTGCGGATGCGCCCCGTCTGGACCCTCGCACTCGCCGCCGGGTTGGCGCTGCTGACGCTCCTGCCCGCGCGCGTGTCGCGGCCCGACGTCGGCGAGGAGGAGGGGATCGCGCAATTCGTGGCCCGCTTCCCGGGAGCCCGGTCCGTCGCCGTAGTCGGCTCGTTCAACGACTGGCGCGCCGGTTCCATCGCACTCGAAGATCGTGACCATGACGGGGTGTGGCGCGGTGTCGTCGTGCTCCCGACGGGGGCGCACGAGTACATGTTCGTGGTGGATGGCGAACGCTGGGTCGCGGACCCGCTGGCGGGGCGCTACGTGGCGGACGACTTCGGCCGCGAAAACTCCCTCTTGATCGTGCGGCCCGTCCTGCAATGAAGCTGGCGTTGCTCGTCCTGTGCGTCGCCTCCCCGCTCGCCGCGCAGTCGCTCCGCACGCGGCTCGAGGGGCGCGTCCCGGCGGCCAGCATCCCGGTTATCGACTCCCTGGTGCAGGTCGCCGCGCGCGAGAGTCTGCCGACCGACCCGCTGGTCCAGAAGGCGGTCGAAGGTGGCGCCAAACACGTGTCGAGCGAGCGGATCGTGAAGGCGGTGGAGCTGAACCTGGACCAGTTGCGCCGGGCTCAGGAGCTGCTGCGGCGCGCCGGCGACACACCGCCCGCCACGCCCGCCGAGGTGATCACGGTGGTGTCGGCGCGCAAGCGTGGCCTCGCGGACTCCGTAATCGCGCGCATCGTCGCCGCGCTCCCCGGCGAGCCTCGAGGCACGGCGCTGCACGCGGTCGCCGATCTCGTCGCCCACCATTTCAGCGGGGATTCGGCCGCCGATCTCATCCTCGAGGCGGTGCACCAGGGGCTCCGGGGGGTCCGGCTGCTCGACGTCTCGAGCGCCGCAATCCAGGAGACCCAGCGGGGCCACACGCACGCCGAAGCCCTGGCGCGGATCCGGAGCGAGCTCCCCAACGTGCCCGCACCTCCCCCGCCGCCGCGGACGACTGTGCAGCGCGCCCGCCGGCCGGTAGCCAGCGGGGGGCAGCAGCCCCTGCACTAGGTTTCACAGTGGGACGGTTTGGAGGGCGCGTGACGGGTGGGTGCCGGGGAGGGTCTCACCGAGTGAAGCGGACCAGATGGTCCGCAACTACCTCTGGAGGTTGATTCCCATGATCCGTCGCCTCATCCTCACCGCCGCTTTGCTCGCGGCTCCCGCCGCCATCGTCGCCCAGCAGGTCGCGACGGCAGCCGCGCCGACGCAGCAGGACTCCGCGAAGGCCAAGAAGGCGGCGCCAAAGAAGAAGGCCATGAAGAAGAAGGCCGCCAAGCCCGCCGCGAAGGACACCGCTGCCAAGGCCAAGCCGTAGTCACGACGTGTAGTCCGCGTTGATCCGGACGTAGTCCGGCGTCAGATCGCAGGTCCACACCACCGCCTCCGCCCGACCGACACCAAGGTCGAGTCGGAGGCGGATCGTTTTCTGTTGGAAGACGGAGCGGGCGCGCCCCAGGTCGGGGTTGGCGGTCGCGCCGCCGGTGGCGAGGGTGAGCCACTCGTCGCCCTCCGCGGCCTGCAAGGTGAGACGGTCCACGGTGAGCGGAACTCCCGCGGCACCGGCCGCCGCGAGTACCCGCCCCCAGTTCGGATCTGCGCCGTAGATCGCCGTCTTCACGAGCGTCGAGCGCGCGATCGCCCGGCCGATCTCGCGCGCCGCCTTCTCGCTCGTTCCCCCCACTACGTGGATCTCCAGCACCTTCGTGGCACCTTCGCCGTCCGCGACGATGGCAAGTGCCAGGGTGCGGGCCACCTGCTGCACCGCGGCTTCGAACTGCGTCCACAGTGCGCCGTCGCGCGCGGGATCCACGCCCGAGGTCCCGTTGGCGAGCAGGAGCACGGTGTCGTTCGTGCTGGTGTCGCCGTCCACTGAGATGGCATTGAAGGTGCGGTCCGCCACGCGATGCAGCAGCGGAGCGAGGGTCGCCGGCTCGGCTACGGCGTCGGTGGTGAGAACGGCGAGGAGCGTCGCGAGGTCCGGGTGGATCATACCGGCACCTTTGGCGATGCCTCCTACTGTAATCGCGCCGCTCGGCGTGTCGAGGCGGACGGCGCAGTGCTTGGGACGTGTGTCGGTCGTCATGATCGCCCGCGCCGCGTCGGCCCCGCCCTCGGCGGAGAGCCGGGCGGCGGCCTGGCGGAGGCCGTCTGCGACGGGCGCGAGGGGCAACGGCACGCCGATCACGCCGGTGGAGAGGACGAGCGCGGTCCTGGGCGGCAGGCCTGCGGCCTGCTCTGCGGCTTGGGCCATGGCCCGGGCGGCATCCAGGCCGGCGGCGCCGGTGCAGGCGTTCGCGACGCGGGCGTTCATCGCGACTGCGCGGACCCGCCCGGGCCGCTCGCTCAGCAGGTCCGCGTCATACAGCACGGGGGCGGCGCGCACGGCGTTGCGCGTGAACACGCCCGCCGTCGCGCAGCTGGTCGCGCTAACGAGCAGCGCGACGTCCGGCGCGCCATCGGCCTTGAGTCCCGCGTGCGCGGCCGCGGCGGAGAAGCCGCGCGGTGAAGTGACGGACCCGTCCGGGAGCGAGTCGAGTGTCGCGGTCATCGGCGGTCAAGATAGCGGGCGCCACTCGCTTGTGAAACCGCCCGGGGTTTCTTATCATAGCACAACCTTCCCGGGAGGCCCGTTCGATGTCGGACCCGTTCTTGAGCTCCGACGATTACGACGAACGCGCGCATCAGCTCTACAACGAAGGACACTACGACGAAGCCCTCGAGACGCTGCGCGAGGGACTCACCATCTACCCCCACGCCGTCGAGCTCCACGTGGGGATGGGGTATGCACGTCTCGCACGGGAGGAGTATCTCTGGACGCGACGCGCGTTCGAGGAGGCGCTGGGGCTCGACCCCGGTCACGAGGACGCACTCGCGGGATTGGGCGAGGTGCTGCTCAAGTTCGGGGACCGCACGGCCGCAGTCGCGTGCTTCGATCGCATCCTGGCGCTGGGCTTTCGCGACGATCACGACCTCATGCTGCAAATCGGCCGCGCGCTGTTTCGGGAAGGGGTGCTCGACCATGCACGCCGCTTCTTCGAGATCGTGGCCGGGGCCCATCCCGACTCGGCCGAAGCGGCCGCGTGCGTGGGGTACGCGACGCATCGGCTCACGGACGCAGGCGGGGCACTATCCTGGCTGCGACGCGCCCTCGAGCTCGACCCCGGGCACGCGGAAGCCCGCGTCTACCTGGCGAACCTGCTGTACGATCGGGGCGAGTACGAGGCCGCGCTCTTCCACCTCGAGCGCACCGAGCCGGAGGAGCACTTCGACGCGCTCGCTATCTGGCGGCTCATGGAGCTGAAGAAGGGGGTCTACCGGCTCGCCGCCGACGACCCCGAGCTCCTGCCGTGGAGTCGGCGCCTCGAGGAGCTGGCGGGCGGCGAAGGACCTGACGACCTGCTCCTCGCCGAGATCGAGGCGATCGGCCCCGATGGTCAGGTTCGCGATCCGAGGCAGCTCGAGTTGTTCGGCACGCTGCTCACCGAATTGAAGGGGATGCGAGCGCGCCCGGGGACGGGTGACGGGGGCGGGAGCGGGGCCGGCGGCGGGAGCGCGAGTGGCGAGATGCACCGGGTGAGTACGCCCACCGGCGCCACTTACGTCGGCACTTGGGAGGAGATCGTCCGACAGATGAAGGACGACGCGGCGGAGTGGGTGGAGGGCTCACTCGAGGAGTACATGGCTGCGAGCGCGCGCCGCGGCCGCAAGCAGACCGGGGTGGCGATTCCCGCCACCGACCCTGAGAGCTTCATCAGGGGGAGTGCGGACGCGGGGCTCCTCAGGATACTGCACTGAGCGCTTCCCGTTAGAGTCCCCGCTTGAGCCCGATCGCCACGCTGAGCGGGCCGTCTCCGAGCGCTACCAGCGTGATGGCGCCAGCCAGGAGCAGACCCTCGAGCTCGAAGTTCCCCGCCTGCGGCACCTTGACGGCGAGAATGGCGACGACCATCTCGACGGCCATGCACGCCGCCCAGAAGCGCGTGAAGATTCCGAGCAGCACGCAGGCCGCGCCGACCGTCTCCACCGCGATCAGGACCACGGCCCAGATGGTCGCGAACGGCAGTCCGACGCCGTGGAGGAAGCCAGCGACGGCCGGGACACCGCTGTGAACCTTGACGATGCCGTGGCGCAGGAACACGCCGCCCACGGCGAGACGCATGAAGAAGGCGGCGTACGGGCTCAGCTGGTTCATGCACCCTCCGAGGTGGTGGTGGGCTGCGTGTGCGGGCCCCGGCGGCGGTTGTCGATCCGGATCTGACGCGCCCCGAGCCGCCGGGTGACGACGTCCAGGCCGCGCTGCGCGTGCACGCCGCCCACACCCGCCACATCCACGAAACAGACTCCGGCGTCCGGTACGGCGTGCAGCAGCACATGGCCGCCATGGCAGAGCAGGACCGCCCCGACGCCCCTCGGCCCGACCTTGACGGCGGGGGGGCTCGCGGGGTTCAACCCCGCCGCGTTCGCCGCGGCCAGCAGCAGGCCGGTGAGGCCCTGCACGTCGTTCAGGCGGTCGGCCGGGATGCCGTCGAGGTCGGCCGACAACTGCTCCAGCGACACGCTTGGCACTTCGGGTGGCCCCGCCGTTTAGAACATCGACATGGCGAGGAACGAGCGCAGGTTGTCGTTCGTCACCCGCAGTCGTGCCGAGAGCAGCCGCACGACGGACCAGAGCACCTTGTAGGCGATGTCGCGATTGAAGTCCAGGAGCAGCTCGAAATCGGAGCGGGAGATCGTGATGAGGGTACAGGCGGTGTTGGCGATGGCGTCGGTCGAGCGCTCCGAGCGGTCGAAGATCGACATTTCGCCGAAGCACGACCCGGGCTTGAGAACGGCGAGGGCCTCCTCGCCGGACCCCGGGATCGTGCGGGAGATGCGGACCTCGCCGTCGGAAATAATGAACAGCCGGTTACCGGGCTCGCCTTCCTTGAACACGTGTTGTCCGAGAGTGAACTTCTGCTCGCGACACACCTCCGATACCCGGGCCAATTCACCCTCGTCGAGGTCTTGGAAGATCGCCGCTTGCTTCAACAGATTGAGGTCCACGGCGTGAAGCTATGCCGCGCGGGAGGGAGGGGCAAGTGAAACCGTGGGTGACGGGGGCCGATGTGCTGACGGCGCTTCGCATTCCCCTCGCGGTCGTGTTTCCCTTCCTGCGCCATCCCGTCGAGCAGCTGGGTGCGGTGGCGGTGGCGGCCGCGTCGGATTTCTTCGACGGGGTGCTGGCGCGGCGTTTCGGGAGCTCTCGCGCTGGCGCGCTGCTCGATCCGGTGGCCGACAAGCTGTTCATGGTCGCGGCGTTCCTCACGGTCGCGCGCTGGGGCATGCTGCATCCCATCGAGATCGTCGGGGTACTCACGCGGGACGCCGTCGCGGTGCTCGGATTCCTTGGCACGTGGCTGCTGCGCCGGCCCGTTGCCCTGCCGGCTCGGGCGGGAGGGAAGGCGGTGACGGTGGGACAGATCCTGACCCTGGTGGCGGCGATCGCTGACTCGTCACTGGTGCGGCCGCTGGCGTGGGCCACTGCGGCGATCGGCCTGTACGCGATCTGGGACTACGGGCGCGCGGCGGCGCACGCGCGCGCCCGGCCGACCGGGGAGTGACATGCGCGCTGCGTGGTTGCTGACGTGTGGCGCCGTGCTGGCGACACCCCTCGCCGCGCAGGCCTTTCCCCCTCCACCCGTGCAGCGCACCCGGCACGGCGGCACGCAGGTGGGGCTGTTCGGGTTCGGGGTGTGGAGCGGTCTGGACGTGAGGGGCAGCGGGCAGCTCGTATTGGGCGCGGCGCTCGACGTCGGGAACGTGGCCGTCTCCCGCCTCCGACTCCGCCCGTCGGCGGAGATCGCGATCCTGAACGGCGCCAACACCTACACCGGCAGCTTCGAAGTGCTGTATCGCTTTGCCGACGACAAGCCGGCGACCGTGCCATACGCCGGCGCCGGCATCGCGCTCGCGGGCCACGCCGATTGCGGCGCCGGGTCCGGCTGTCCGGCCGCGTGGGTGAACGCCGTCGTCGGCATCGAAGTGCGCTACCGCTCCACCTTCAGCTGGATGCTCGAGTACCGCGCCCTGGACGCGTTTCAGCACAACCGCTTCTGCGTCGGACTCACGACCCGGCGCGGCAGCTGAGCATGGCGGGAGGCGAGCGCGTGGTGACGGTGCGCTGGCGCGAGAAACTATTGTTCGAGGGCGGCGCCGCCAGGCAGCCGGTCATCCTCGTGGACGGCGACAGCGCCGCCGCGACCAGTCCCGTCGAGCTGTTGCTCGTAGCCGCCGCCACATGTACCGCCGCTGACGTGGTGTCGATCCTCGAGAAGGAGCGGGTGGCGCTGCGGTCGCTCGAGATCGCGGTGCAGGGTACGCGGCGCCAGGACCACCCACGGCGTTACACCGCGCTCCACTTCCACTTCACCATCGCCGGCGCAGGCGCCGATGAGCCGAAGGCCCGCCGGGCGATCGACCTGTCGCTGACGAAGTACTGTTCGGTCGTCGCGTCGCTCGCCCCCGACACCGCCATCGCCTACGACGTCGCCATCGGCCACTAGGGCGCTCGTGTGGTGCGCGGCTTTCGTGGCCGCCGCTGGAGCAGCGGGGAGCGCCAGCGCGCAGCAGCAGTTGGCCGTGACCGAGCTACAGGTGGGAGTGAGCGGTGCGCTGGCGCACCGCGACTTCTGGGGAGCCGAGGTGGGGGTCGCCTGGCGGCCGCACGGCCAGGACCGCTTCGCCGCGTCGGCCGCGGTGGGAGACGGGGAAGGCGCGGTCGCGGTGCGCGCGGGGGCGACGGCGCAGTTCGTGCTCCGGCCCGCAGCACGCACGGGGCTGAGCCCCTACGCGGGCCTGGGGCTCGCGTTCGCGGGCGCGCGCGGCGTGGCTGGTGCGGCGTATCTGCTGGCGACGCTGGGCGTCGAGGCGGCGCCCGGACGGCGGCGCGGGTGGTTCGTCGAGGTGGGGCTCGGGGGCGGGATCCGCGGCGCGGTGGGGCTTCGCTGGCGGCACCTCCCGCGGGGGTGGTAGCTCAGCTCGCTACGTCGACCTGCAGGCTGCGCGCCACTACGGGGCGGCAGTAACGCTCGCCCAGCACGCGGAGCTCCGCGAGCCGGTCGTCGTCCAGCCCCTCGTAGCGGTCACGCAGGTAGAGCATGGTGTCGTCAAACCATTCCTTCTGATGCTCGGGCGACGCTTCCAGAACGCCGCAGCGAAGAATGTGGGAGAACAGTTCGTCGCGCGCCTGCTCGAAGGGCGTGGCGGGCTGGCTCCTGCGGGGTTCGGGACGCTGGTTGCCCATGCGGGGGATGCTCCTTCTTCCAGGTGGGACGGTGGTGGTGAATCGGCGCCGCAATGTAATACCGCTCGTCTGCCCAGCCAAGGGCCGACGCGGCTGCGCGACTCGTGGTATAATCACGTAGACCGTCCCGTGAGCGACGCAATCGACGGGGCGGGTGGCATGAGGAAGGCGGGGTGTGGCATGACGGACGATCGCGGGCAGGACGAGGTGTACGGTCCCGAGCGCGCCCAGCGGCTGGTATCGCTGTTGCGCGCGCTCGCCGAGCGGATCCAGGAGCTCGATCGGGCCAATGGCCTGCTCGAGGCGGCGCCCGAGCTTCAGAAGCTGCTCGGGAACGCGCGCAGCGAATTGTTTCACTACGAAGTGCGGCTCACGTACGACACGCCTGAGGTCGCCGAGAGCCGTCGCATCGTGGAGGACGCCGAGCGACGGGCGCGGGAGCTCGAGTTCGAGGGGGGCGACGGGGAGGAGGAGGGATGAAGGGGTTCTACGTGCTGCTCGCCGTGGTGTTTCTCGCCGGCGGCGGGTGGCTGGTCTACTCGGCCAACCACAAGTCCACCGCTGAGCCGAGTTCCACGGCTCCCGTGCCAGCGGCGGCAGCGGACGGGTTTCGCGGGTTCACCTTGGGGAGTGACGCCGCGCCGATCGAGGTCACGGAGTACTCGGACTTCGAGTGCCCGTGGTGCGCCGCGTTCGCCACCGTCCAGATGCCGGTGGTGCGCGAGCAGCTCATCGCGACGGGGAAAGTGCGCTGGCGCTATCGCGAGTTTCCGCTGTCGGCCCACAAGTACTCCCACCTCGCCGCGCTGGCGGCCCAGTGCGCCGGCGAGCAGGCCAGGTTCTGGGAAATGCACGACGCGCTCTTCACCCGGCACCAGTGGGCGCAGACCGGGAAGGATCCGAGCGACCTGTTTCGCCGCTTCGCGAAGGACATCGGCGTCGACGTCGACAAGTACGACGCCTGCATGCGGAGCCAGCGGTACGCTGGCCGCATCGACGCGAGCTACCAGGAAGGCGAGGCCCGCGGGGTCCAGGGCACCCCGACGTTCTTCGTCGACGGCCGCCGGTTCCAGGGCAACCCCACGTCGGACGCCTTCAAGGCACTGGTCGACAGCCTGATTGCTGGACGTCGCAAGCGCTGATGCGGCGGCGCCAGGCGATCGCCGTGCTCGCGCTCGCGGGCTGCTTCGTCGCGCTCTATTTGTGGCTCTACAAGCTGGGCGTCATGGGCGAGCTGCGCTGCGGCACTGGTGGGTGCGAGACGGTGCAGGCGAGTCCCTACGCCGAGCTCTTCGGGTTGCCGGTCGCGCTGTACGGCGTCGCGGGTTACGCGGCGCTATTCCTCGTGAGTCTGGCGGCGTTGCAGCCGGCCGCCGCGGCGCGGCGCCGGCCGGATGTGGCGCTCGCCGTGCTCGCGTCGATCGGGTTCGCGTTCACGCTCTACCTCACCGCGCTCGAGCTGTTCGTGATCCACGCGTTCTGCCGGTGGTGCCTCGGCTCGGCGGCGATCATCACGGCGGTCTGGATCCTGGCGCTCGCCGGCGTGCGTCGCAACACATGACGAGTCCGTCGGCCGCAAGCAGCGCGCCCCCTTCGACCCGCTAATATTCAGCGCCATGAGCCCGCCCTCGGAGCGCAGGGCTGCGCCGCGCGGCCGCTACCTGGCCACCCTCGCTCTCGCCGCGCTGGGCATCGTCTACGGCGACATCGGCACGAGCCCGCTGTACGCGATCCGCGAGTCGTTCTACGGCACCCACGGCATCGCCGTCACCCCGGGCAACGTGCTCGGCGTCCTCTCACTCGTGTTCTGGTCGTTGATCCTCGTCGTCACGATCAAGTACCACGTCGTGATCATCCGTGCGGACAACAAGGGGGAAGGGGGCGTGCTCGCCCTGATGGCGCTCGTCAACGGCAGCCGCCTCGCCCGGGGGCTGTCGCCTCGCCGGATCATGATCGTCCTGGGCATCTTCGGGTCGGCGCTGCTGTACGCCGACGGCGCGCTCACGCCAGCCATCTCTGTGCTCAGCGCCGTCGAGGGGCTCGAGATCGCGACGCCGGCGCTCGCGTCGTGGATCATCCCCGTGACGCTCGGGATCCTGATCGGCCTGTTCCTGTTGCAAAGCCGTGGAACGGCGAAGATCGGCGCGCTGTTCGGCCCGGTGATGCTCGTCTGGTTCGCGACCCTGGGCGTGCTCGGGTTGAGTGAAATCCTTCGTCAACCCGGGGTCCTGGCGGCTATGTCCCCCTCGTACGCGGTGCGGTTCTTCGCAGCGGACTTCGGGCGGGGCTTCATCGTGCTCGGCGCCGTGTTCCTGGTCGTCACCGGTGGGGAAGCCCTGTACGCGGACCTCGGCCATTTCGGCCACCGCGCGATCCAGATCGCGTGGTTCAGCAGCGCGCTCCCCTGCCTGCTCCTCAACTACTTCGGTCAGGGAGCGCTGCTGCTGCGGGACCCGGCCACGGCGGAGAACCCCTTCTACCATCTTGCACCGAGCTGGGCTCTGTATCCCTTGATCGCGCTCGCGACGGCGGCGACGATCATCGCGTCGCAGGCCGTGATCTCCGGCGCCTTCTCGCTGACGCGCCAGGCGGTGCAGCTGAGCTACAGCCCGCGGCTCCGCATCGAGCACACCTCCTCGCGCGAGATCGGTCAGATCTACGTCCCGTCCGTCAATTGGGGCCTCATGATCCTCACGTGCGCGTTGGTGCTGGGCTTCCGCACGTCGAGCAACATCGCCGGGGCGTATGGCGTGGCCCTGTCCGCGCTGATGCTCATTACGACGCTCATGTTCTACGTGATGTGTCGCGAAGTCTGGGGTTGGAGCATTCCGCGCGCTGCACTCGTCGTGGGGCTCTTTCTTCTGATGGATGTGCCGTTCTTCGCGGCCAACATGCTGAAGATCCGCTACGGCGGCTGGGTCCCGCTCGCCATTGCGGCGGGCCTCTTCACGCTGATGATCACCTGGAAGCGCGGGCGGGAGATCCTCGCCAAGCGGATGTTGGAGAAGACGGTGCCCCTCAAGATGCTGCTCGCCGATCTCGCGGCGGAGCCGCCGATCCGCGTGCCTGGCACGGCGGTCTTCATGTACGGCAGCGCCGACGGGACGCCGCCGGCGTTGGTGCACAACCTTGCGCACAACAAGGTGCTCCACGAAAAGATCGTGTTCCTGACGGTGGTGACGGAGGACATTCCTCACGTGCGGTCGAAGGAGCGCGTGACGGTCAAGCGCTTCGGGAAGGGCTTTCACAGCGTGGTCGCTCGCTACGGCTTCATGGAGGATCCGGATATCGACGATGTCCTGGCGGCATGCCGGGTGCAGGCGCTCGACATCCGGATTGAGGGAACGACGTTCTTCCTGGGTCGCGAGACGCTGGTTGCCTCCGACCGGCCCGGGATGGCCCAGTGGCGGGAGAGCCTGTTCGCCTTCATGTCGCGCAACGCGATGCGGGCGACGGCCTTCTTCAAGATCCCGGCGAACCAGGTGTTCGAAGTCGGGGCGCAGGTAGAGCTGTAACGGTCGGGCGACGACGGTCCCGCTCCGCGACAAAACGACGCAGTCGCTGCGCGGGACCGTCGCCGCCCTTGAGCCGCTTCACTCGACTTCGCCGAACTTCGCGATGTCCTCCGGCAGCGCCCCTTGCTTGGTGACGGTTTCCTTGCCTTCGACCACGTCCGGGTTCGCGAGGGTCGTCACATCGCCGACGTCTCTGCGATTCGAGATGGCCGCAAGCACGCGGCGCATGATCTTCCCGGAGCGCGTTTTGGGCATGTCGGGCACGATGTAGACGTGCTTGGGTCGCGCGATCTTGCCAATCACCTCTTCGTTCGCCTTGATCACGCGGTCGATCACGTCCTGGCTCGGCTGCACGCCCGGCTTCACCGCGATGTACACCTCGGGGACTCGTCCCTTGAGCTCGTCTTGGACGGGGACGACGGCGGCCTCAGCGACTTCCGGGACCGTGAGACAGGCGGATTCGATCTCCTTCGTGCCGAGGCGGTGACCCGCAACGTTGATCACGTCGTCGATACGGCCGAGGACGCGATAGTAGCCGTCGGCAGCTTGCACCGCGCCATCGCCGCACATGAAGGGCCAGTCGCGCCAGTCCTTGCTCCGGGGATTCTTGTTGTACTTGGCGAAATACGTCTTCACATAGCGGTCGCGGTCGCCCCAGATCGTCTGCATGATGCCGGGCCACGGATTGCGGATGCAGATGTTGCCTGCCCTGCCGGAGCCCTTGGGGACCTCCGCGCCCGTCTCGTCGTAAATCACTGGGTGAATCCCCGGTGCGCCGGGACCGCAGCTGCCCGGCTTCATCGGCTGGATCGCTGGAACGGTCGTCCCGAGAAAGCCGCCGGTCTCGGTCATCCACCAGGTGTCCGTGATCACGGCTTCGCGTTTACCGACCTCGTCGTAATACCAGCGCCACGCCTCCGGCTCGATCGGCTCGCCCACCGTCGTCATCGACTTGAACTGGTAGTTGTACTTGCGCGGTTCCTGGGGACCCAGCTTCCGCAACATGCGAATGGCGGTCGGCGCGGTATGGAAAATGTTCACGCCCAAACGCTCGGCGATGCGCCAGGGCCGCCCGGCGTCAGGGAATGTGGGCACGCCTTCGTACAGCACGCTCGTCGCGGCGTTCGCCAGGGGACCGTAGACGATGTAGGAATGCCCCGTGATCCAGCCGATGTCCGCCATGCACCAGTAGATATCGTCGGGATGAATGTCGAGAATCCACTTGGACGTGGCGGCCACATAGGCCAGATAACCCGCGATACTATGTTGCGCGCCCTTGGGCTTGCCCGTCGTGCCGCTCGAGTACATCAAGAACAGGGGCCCCTCAGAGGGTAGGGCAACGGGCTCCACTTTCTTGCCTTGGTACTCCTTGAGCAGGTCGTTGACAAAGAAATCGCGACCGGGAACCATCGGCGTCTTGGCGGAATACTTTCCGGGATACCGCTGCCACACCAGGACCTTATCGACGTCCTGCCCCAACTCTTTCGCCGTCCGCACCGCGATGTCGGCATTCGCCTTGTGATCCACGAGCGCGCCGTTTCGCCAATAGCTGTCCATCGTGACCAGCACGCGGCTGCCGGAATCCTGAATGCGCGAGCCGCACGCCTGACCGCTGAACCCGCCAAAGACTTGTGAGTGGATGATCCCCAGCCGGGCACATGCGAGCATCGTGATCGGCAGCTCCGGGACCATCGGCATATGGAAGGTGACCCGGTCTCCCGCCTTGAGTCCCAGGCCGCGCAGCAGGGCGGCCAATTCATTCACCCGGGCGTACAACTCCTGATAGCTGATCGCCACATCCGGCTCTTTTTCCGGCTCGGGCACGAAAATGAATGCGGCTTTGTTTCCATACTTGGCCAGATGACGGTCTACGCAGTTGTACGATGCGTTGATCTTGCCCCCGACGAACCATTTCCAGAACGGGGCGTCGCTGGTATCGAGGACGGTGCGGTAGGGCTCGAACCAGGTCAGCTGGTCCGCATATTCCTTGAAGCAGTCGGGAAAACGCTCGAGACTGAACTTCTCAAGGATGCGCGCGTCCCGCATGTTCGCTTGTGCCTTGAACTTCTCGGAAGGCTGATAGTAGTCCTCTTCCTTCCAATGCACCGCGATCTGCGCTTCGCTGACCTCGGTTAGCTCCTGCTTTTCGATTGCCTTCGCCATGTGATTCGCCTCCTACGGGTATGCTGCACGGCAACGGCGTCAGGGTCAAGCGGTGCTCGCCCGGTCCTTGCATTCTGCGTCCAGGCGCTCGCGTTGCGGCGCCGCAGCACGTGAGCGACCTCACCGGCGCTTTGACAAGCGGTTGATCGGCCGCAGCTTAGCTCGGTGGCACCGGAGTCGCACAGCACGCCGCCGGACCTTGCAGGAGCTGCGTGTGGAGGAGCTGATGGCAATGACGACGCGACCCACGGAGAAGGTGCTGGCCGCCCCCGAGGAGCTGGGCCTCGAGTCGCGGACCGGTTTCCGCCGGGCCGCTGGCGAGCTGCTGGACCAGCTGCCGGAAGGCGCGGGGCGGCTGGTGATCGACCTCTCGGCGACGCGGGCGGTGGACAGCGCGGGGCTCGGAGCGTTGATGCTGATCCAGCGCAAGGCGGCCGAGCGACGGCTCACCGTGTGTCTGCGCGGCGCGAACGAGGAGCTGCGCTTCCTCCTGGTGCTGACCAAGCTGGACGACCTGTTCGAGCTGGAGAGCGGCGGGCGGTAGACCGTCTGTAGAACGCTCCTCCGGGTGGGACGCTATATTGCCCAGCCATGGAGCCCGCGGCGTCGCGACGCAAGGTTCTCTTCGTCGAAGACGAGGCTCCCATCCGCGCGAACTATGAGCGGTACTTCGCCGCGCATTACCAGATGGCGTTCGCGGCCAGCGGCAGCGAGGCGCTGCGGCGTCTCGAGAGCTTCGAGCCGGACGTGCTTGTACTCGACATGCGGCTGCCCGACACCGACGGGGTGGCCCTGCTCCAGGAAATCCGCGCTTCTCATCCCAGCCTGCCGGTGATCGTGACGACCGCCTACGTGAGCATGGAGCCCCTCATGACCATGCTCGACCTCGGGCACAGCGGATACCTGGTCAAGCCCTTCAACATGGACGATCTCGCCGCGCGCATCGATGCTGTGCGCTGAAGACCTGCGGCACAGCTTCGGCCCGGTCCGGGCGCTCGACGGTATCTCGTTCACCCTTGGCGAAGGGCAGACGCTGGCCCTGTTCGGGCCGAATGGGGCGGGGAAGACGACTCTCCTCAAGGTGCTCGCCGGGTTGATCCGGCCGGAAGGGGGCCGCGCCGAGGTCACTGGGGGACGCCGGGCGGTTGGGTGGATCGGGCACCAATCCTATCTCTACGGGCATCTCACCGTGCGGGAGAACCTGCTCTTCTGGGCGGCGCTGTACGACGTCGCGCGGCCGTTGAGCCGGGCGCGCGCGGCCGAGCTGCTGGGTCGGCTTGGCGTCGCCGACCGGGCGGATGTTCCTGTGCGGGTACTGTCGCGCGGCCTGATGCAGCGGGTGACGATCGCGCGCGCGCTGATGCACGATCCGGAGGTGCTGCTGCTCGACGAGCCGTTCACGGGGCTCGACCTCGCCGCCGCGGCGGAGTTCCGCGCGTTGTTGGCGGAGCTCGCCGGGAAGGGACGGATCGTGGTGCTCGCTACCCACAACGTGGATGAGGGGGTCGAGCTCGCGACCGACGTCGCATTCCAGGCGCGGGGGCGGTTCGTGCAGCTCGCGCCGCGGGGAGCCCGCGGCCCGGGCGAGATCGCCGACGCGTACCGGCGGGCGGTGACCGGTGGGTGAGGTGTTGCGGCACGCCTGGGTGATCGCGCGCAAGGACCTGGTGCTCGAGTTCCGCTCCCGCACCGCGTTCGTCTCGGCCGCCGTCTTCACGGCTCTGGTGCTCACGGTCTTCAACTTCGGACGTGATCCCACCGCGGTCGCGACCGTGGACCTCGCGCCCAGCATCCTGTGGGTGACGTTCACGTTCGCCGCGATGCTGGCGCTGAACCGCGCCTTCCAGCTGGAGCTCGAGAACGAGGCGCTCGACGGACTGCTCGTGGCGCCGATCAGCCGCACCAGTCTCTACTGGGCGAAGCTCATCGCGAATTGCGTGTTCGTGGGCGTGGTGGAGTGCGTGGGACTGCCGTTGTTCGTGCTGTTCTTCGACGTGCCGGTGGGCGGAGTCCTGGCGCCCCTGATCGGCGTGATCGCGCTCGCTACCGTAGGCTTCGTGGCGGTGGGGACGCTCTTCAGCGCGATGGTGATCCGGACGCGGTTCGCCGAGCTGATGCTGCCGGTGCTGCTGCTGCCGTTCCTGATTCCGCCCCTCATCGGCGCGGTGCAGGTCACGGCCCGGCTGCTCGGGGGCCGGCCCTTGAGCGAGGTGACGGGGTGGCTTAGGTTGCTCGCCGCCTACGACATCGTGTTCCTGACGCTCGCGACCCTGCTGTTTCCAACAACGGTGAACGAATGACTCTGGCGCAGCGCGGTCGCTGGCTGACCCTGGTGGGCCTCGTACTGCTCGCCGGTATCTACGTGCGCGCGCTCGCTTTCACACCCACAGAGCGGTTCCAGGGGCTCGCCCAGAAGATCTTCTATGTGCACGTGCCTGCCGCGTGGTCCGCGATGCTCGCCATGGGTCTCGTGGGCCTGGCGAGCATTCTGTTTCTGATCATGAAGGACTACCGCTTCGATCGCTTCGCCGCCGCGTCGGCCGAGGTGGGAACCGCGTTCTCGCTCGTCATGCTCACCACGGGGCCGCTGTGGGCGAAACCGATCTGGGGCACCTGGTGGACCTGGGATGCCCGGCTGACGCTGACCCTTTTCCTCTTCTTCTTGTTCATCGGCTACCTGCTGCTTCGTGGGGCTGTGAGCGAGGCGCCGCTGCGGGCCCGCTACTCGGCGGTGCTGGGGATCTGCGGCCTCGTGCTGCTCCCCTTCATTCATCTCAGCGTGTACCTGTTCCGCACGCTGCATCCGATGCCGATCGTGCTGAAACCGAGCGCGCCCTCGCTCCCCGGCAGCATGCTCGTGACGCTGCTGTACTCGTTTGGGGTCTTCACACTGCTGTACGTGGGGTTCGTGATGCAGTGCTACGCCTTGGCAGGCGCGAGCGACGTGGGGGGGGCGGGGGCGAGCGATGCCTGAAGGGCCGGCCAACGGGGGGTACATGGTGGCGGCCTACGTAGTGGCCGCCGTCATCCTCGTCACCTACGCATTGCTCCTGTACCGGAGAACGCGGAACCTCTAACTCCCCCGCTTGACCTCGCGCAGCTCGGCGCGTGCCGCAGCCAGGCGCTCCATCCCGTCGGGAACCTGCGTTGCCCACAGGCTCAGCGCCTCGTCCGCCGCACGCGTGTCGCCCGCCTGGAACAGCGCCTGGGCGTTCGACCACAGGGCGGGGGCCCCGCCCCCCGCGGCGTACGCGCGCGCGAACCGGGCCGCCGCGTCGGCGGGCTCCCCGGCGCGCATGTAGAGCTCGCCCGCCGCCATCGCGGCATCCGCGCGCTCTTCCAGGGCGAGCGCCTGCTCGTAGGCGCCGAGGGCCTCCTTCTGGCGGAACACCATCTGGCACGCTTCGCCGAGCAGCATCCACGCGTCCGGGTTGCCGGGGAAACGGTCGACGGCGGCGCGCGCCGCGCCGAGCGCGCCCCAGCGGTCGTCCAGTGCGCGCCGCAGGTGCACCAGCGCGGAGAACACCTCCGCGAACGCGGGGGAAATGGCGCTTCCGAGCCGCAGCCATAGCACGGCGCGGCGCGGCGCGTGGCGCTGGCACGCAGCCGCGCGCCGGACGGTGAAGCGCGCCAGCGCGGCGCGCAGGGAGTAGAGCATTCCTTGATTATGGGTTTTCCCGCGGTGAAATTGCAACCAGCTATGGCCCAGGCGTCGCGGCCGCTCGCGGGGCGGCGGATCGTGGTCACCCGCGCGCGGGAACAGGCGGGGGACCTGGTGCAGGCGCTGACCGCCCTCGGCGCCGACGTGGTCGCTGCTCCGACCATCCGTATCGAGCCGCTCGCCGACCTCGCGCCACTGCGCGCCGCGCTCGCCGATCTCGCCCGCTACCAGTGGATCGTCTTCACCAGCCAGAACACGGTGCGCGTGGTGTGCGACCGCCTCCCCGAATGGGGCCTCGAGCCGCGCGCCCTGACGCGCGTGGCCGTCGCCGCCATTGGGCCCGCCACCGCCGCCGCCCTGGCGGAGCGGGGCGTTGCGGCCGCCCTCGTCCCCGAGCGGTTCGTGGCCGAGGCGGTGGTGGAGGAGATGGTGCGGCGTGGGGACGTGCGCGGGAAGCGCATTCTCGTGCCGCGCGCCCTCGAGGCGCGCGACGCGCTCCCCGAAGGGCTCCGGGCCCGCGGCGCCGTCGTCGACGTGATCCCCGTGTACGCGACGGTCCGAGACCCGGGAGATGGGAGCCGCCTGGCGCGGGACATTGTGGCAGGACAGATCGACGCCATCACCTTCACGTCGTCCTCGACCGTGCGTCATTTCGTGGACCTCGTCGGTCGCGAAGCCGCGACCTCCGGGCGGTTCGCGGCCGCGGCGATCGGCCCCGTGACCGCCGCGACGGC